>Ga0116226_10001267_pt1 | contig 21797 bp, 11 predicted proteins | sample S1TSphfallax_FD_89692 | JGI IMG/M metagenome (GOLD analysis project Ga0116226, IMG submission 89692) | Host-associated microbial communities from peat moss isolated from Minnesota, USA - S1T2_Fa - Sphagnum fallax MG | ecosystem: Host-associated > Plants > Peat moss > Unclassified | place: USA... | reverse complement strand
GTAGTAATCGAAATCGCGCCGCTTTTCGTCAAGCGTGAATTTATCGCCTTGCAACAACAACGCCAACACTACGTCAGCCTGCTTGCAGACCTGATGGCGATAAATAACCAGCGGGTGATAATGCAACAGCAGCGGATAATCGCTTTCCGGTGTTGCCGCGAAATCCCATACTTTCTTTGCGAGGAAGCTGTCATCCTGTGGATGCACGCCGAGCTTGTCATCGCAAGGCAAGTACATATGATCGGCAGCGTTGCGCCAGGCAGCGACTTCGCCATCATCCAGGGCAATTGCCTTAATCAATTCCGCATAGGCTTGCGGATGCTCGGCCCTCATCTTATCGGCGATATCGGCAGCAAAACGCAGATGCATCTGCGCCATTAAGTTGGTGTAATAGTTGTTGTTGACCAGTGCTGTATATTCATCCGGCCCGGTCACTTCGTTGATACAGAATCGGCTGGCGTCATTTGCTGCATAGCTGCCGATACCAATCCAGATGCGCGCGGTTTCCAGCACAATTTCGGCGCCGCCTTGCAACAGGTAATCTTCGTCGCCCGTCACTTCGAGGTATTGCTTGATTGAGTAAGCAATATCGGCATTGATGTGATACTGCGCAGTGCCTGCAGGGAAATAGGCCGAGCACTCTTCACCGGCTATCGTGCGCCAGGGGAATAGCGCACCCTTGGCATGCGCCATTTCGCGTGCACGCTCACGTGCTTTCGGCAAACCCTGATAGCGATATTCCAACAGCTTGCGTGCGATTTCGGGCTTTGAATACAGGAAGAACGGGAAGATATAGATTTCCGTATCCCAGAAATAATGCCCTTCGTAGCCTTCGCCAGTTACACCCTTGGCGGCGATATTGGTCTTGCCGTCGCGCCCTATCGATTGCAGCAGATGAAACTGGTTGAAGCGCATGCCCTGCTGTAACGCGTCATCCCCGGCGATCTCAACATCTGCATGTCGCCAGAAATCCGCCAGATATTGCTGCTGCCCTGCGCATAGCGCATCGAAACCCGCTTCAGCCGCTCGCAGCAATGCTTCCTTGGCTCGTGCGGATAATTCATCCGCCGGATAATCGCGTGACGAGAAATAGCAGCCGTATTTAGTCAGCGTGACCTTGCTATCCTGCGCGAGAGTAATATCGAAACTCTGTTCGATGCGTTGCTGCACGACTGTCGCAGCACGTGTGATTGGGCCATCACATTGCAACGTATTCGCAATCGCGCTGACCAGCGTAAAACCGCTATGCCGCGTGCGATGCGTGAATGCGCAATAGCTGTCTGTTTGCTCCACGCCTTGCAGCAACAAGGATTCACCGGATGAAGACGAGCCGATGCGCGGATCGTTGCCTGCTTCCAGATTCTTGACCGCACCATCAAGTGTCGAAACCAGCTTGATGCGACCGGAAAAATTCAACGCGATCAATGTGAATTGCAGAGCATAAAGATGCTTGTGCTGCAAACACACGACGCGGCGACTTTGCAATGCGATGCGCTTACCACGTGGCGATGTCCACACCAATTCGCGTGTCAAAACACCTGTGCGGAAATCAAGTACACGTTCGTAGTTTTCCAGTGTACCTTGCAGCAGATCGAATTTTTCATCGTCGATCCAGCAGGCGATGCCTTTGCCGTTTGGCACATTCAGCATGAACTGGTTTTGCTTCGCGAAGCCATACGCTGCTTCCGGGTAACGGATTGGTTCAGATTCATAGAAGCCATTCAGATAGCAGCCATCCTGCGATGTACCATCAGGGCCACTATATCCTTCCTCACCCCTGCCACGCAGGCCGATATAGCCGTTACCGAGCGCGAACAAGGTCTCGCTGACAAAGTGCGATGCGCTGTCGAAGCGGTGCTGACGCACGCTCCATGCATCGATGGGGAAAGGTGGGGATTTATTGTCGGTCGATTGCACAGTAAATGTCCTTCGCACTACGCGTCTGATAACCGAACCGACAAGCCGAGAAAGGTCGGGTTGTCGGCGGTGATGACGTAAGTCGGTATATTGGCGAGGTAGGCGGCGAAGCGCCCCTTGTCCTCGAAGCGACGACGGAAACCCGATGCAGCAAAGCGCGCACCCAGGCGCGGTACGATGCCACCGCCGATGTACATGCCGCCGGTTGCGCCTATCGTCAGGGCGACATTGGCTGCGGCCGTGCCGAGCATGTCGCAAAAAGCGTCGATGGTTTCGTCGCAGCACGCGCATTGCCCATCTAGGGCGCGTTGCACGATGTCGGCAACGCTCAACTCTTCGGCTACGGCGCCGCGTACTTCACAAATGGCGCGATAGACGATGTTCAAGCCTATGCCTGACAACAGCCGTTCTACTGACACATGCGAAAATTCGCGCCATGCGTATTGCAGTATCTGTATTTCCAGTTCGTTCGATGGCGCGAAATTGACGTGGCCACCTTCAGTGACCAGCGCGCTCCATTTGCCATCTGACGGGATCAACGCCGAGACACCGAAACCCGTGCCAGGGCCAACCAGACCAATTGCACCTTGCGGATTCGCTTGTCCTCCACCAATACGCAAGGTATCGATGTCATTCAGACGCGGAATAGACAAGGCCATGGCGGTAAAGTCATTCACCAGCACCAGCGAACGCAAACCCAATTCCTTGCGCATGGCATCGGTCGAAAATTGCCAGTCGCGATTGGTCATGCTGACCCGGTCGCTGCGTATATCGGCGGCAATTGCGACTGCTGCTTCTTCCACATCGATGGCACCGACAGCAACGGCTTCGACCGAGCTTAGATAGTGTTGTATCGCCTGCGACAACGTCGGATAGTCATCACAGCGCAGACTGGCGATAGCCGCGATCTCACCATTACCCAACTCCAATGCAAAACGTGCATTGGTGCCGCCGATATCGGCGAGCAGCTTCGGCGGCGGCATGTCGTAACGTGGGCGCATCATCACCAGCTTTCCTGCGATGGTTGATTCGATCATGTTTGCTATGGCTTCAAAAATGGCTCGGACACTGAAAGGGGTAAGCGCGCCCGAGCCTGTGTGAATCGATATCAGAAACGATACTGCGCCGACAGCTTGATTTCGCGTCCAAACAGCGGACGACCGATCACCAGGTTTTCGCCATTCAGGGTGCCGCTATTGGTGCCATGCACGTTACCTTCGGTGATACCGAGTTCATTGGTCAGGTTGGTACCGGTCAGGCGGAATTCCCATTTCTCACCGAGGTCGTAAATCAGGCCTGCATCCAGGGTCTGATAGCTCGGCAAGATTTGCGTATTTTGCTGGTCCGAGAAACGCTGACCGATGAACGTCCAGGTGCCGTAGAACTTCAACGAATCGTCACCCATGGGAACTAAGTAACTCGGCGTCAGGCGGAATTGCTCGTTTGGTTGACGCACAGCTTCATTGCCATTCACGTCGGGATACAGCTGATTGTTGTAATCGACGTAATACGCGCGTTGCAGGTCACCAGAGAAAGCAATTTGCAGATTCTTCAGCGGACGCACAGCCAATTCATAGGTGATGCCTTCCGCGTGCGAATCGCCAACGGTATTCAACGCTGCGCCGCTATTGGCGATCTGGCCGATGAACAGGTTGTCGAAGCGGTTTTGATACAAGGTGATATAGGCACTATAAAGCGGCGTCGCCGTCTTGAAGCCCAACTCGAACTGACGCACTGTCGTGTTCGCCGGTGGCGTTGCCGGATTGGTGCCACGTATTTCATCGAAATTGGGCGTCGAGCCACCATAGCTTTCGCTGGCGAATATTGCCGTGTTCTTTGCCAGCTTGTAGATACCGCCGAACATGAAGGAGTTCAGGTGAAAAGTGTCGTCATACCCAGTCGTAGCAGTACCCGGCGCGGAAAAACTGGAATTACCTGTATTGTAGGTATTCAGCGGATTCAGGTTCGCGGCCGTGCCGCCGACTTCGGTCGTCAGATCGATACGTGAACGCTCGGTACGGACACCAGCATTCAAGTCGAGGTTGTCGTTGACCTTCCAGTCATCATGGATGAACAGCGCTGCATCCTGTGCATTGCCGTTCTCGTTCAGCAGGTAACCAGCACCGCCTGTGTAGCCACCGGCATTGGTGATCACCGCGCCATTATTCAGTGTGACGTTGATCGGGCGACCGGAACTGACGTCCTGCAAGATTGCATTACCGATGTCCCAATTGTCGGTCGAGGAATAGTCAGCGGTGTATAAGCCAAACGTGACTGTGTGATCCTTGAACAATTCCTTGGTCATCTGGAACTGGTTCGAGAATGACTGGATTTGCTTGTGGATGATCCACAGCGAATTCGCAATCACCTGCGCATTCGGATTAACTGCAGCGCCATTGTCGATATAGGTCGCAGTTCCCGCAGTAGCCATGTTGCCGCCCGCCGCCGCAACCACTGCGGGTGAGCCGTTGGCACTGGAAATCTGGCTGTTGACGAAGGCTTGCATGGTCTGCGGCGTCGCACCAGAAAACATCGCGATGGTCGGGATGCTTTCATTGGTATAGCCTGCCTTGTCGGTGACTTGCCAGCCATCGATTTTTTGCTCGAAATTCATGCCAAGCAGATTGCCGTGCAAACCACGTCCTTTTTCGAGATCAGCAGTCTCGCCACCCGGTGGCGCGATCTGGCGGATTTCACTGTTCTCAAACGTGCCGGTCAGCGGATTGAAGCCTGGGAATGCACTCAACGCCCCGGTAGTCGGATTCTGCAGCAACGGCACCGAGGTATAGAAAGCATCATCCTCCTTGGTACTGCGCAGGAAGAAGGTCAGTTGACCATCATCGAGTTTGCGCGTCAGCGTCGCGCTGATCTGCCCACCGTCGATGGCAGGAAAACCCGGATCACGCACACCATAGTCATTCTCATAATAGGCGGCGACTGCGCCATACCAGCGGTCAGCGATCTTGCCGCTGTAATAGAAATCGTAGCGCTGCAAATCGCCGGTGCCGGTCGTCACGCGGAAGCTACCTTCCGGGGTGTCGCCACCCGTCTTCAACTGGAAATCCATCGTCGCACCGAACTGGCCGTTGGAGAACAACGATTGCGGACCGCCGACCGTTACCTCGGCACGCTCGACCAGATCATCGATACGGAATAAGGCGTCGTTGGCCATGAAGGACAATGACGATTGCGGGAATACGGGCACGCCATTGACGGCAATCGTCACATAGGGCGCATCACCTGCCGAGGGAAAGCCGCGAATCTGCATGTTCGCGCCAGACTGGCCGCTGGTCGATTCGACGTAGATGCCTGGCACTACCTTGATCAGATCGGCGGTGCTGACGGGATTGGCTTCCTTGATCTGCTCCTCATTGACGGTCGTGATGGCATAACCAGCATCGAGCTTGCGCTTGGCGCCACCACCAGCGACACCAGTGACGACGATTTGTTGTACTTCCTGTTTGACGGTGTTATCGGTGGAAACTGCCTGTTGCGGGGAAGGCTGGCTGGGCGCATCGGCTTGCTGCGCGTAGGCTTGGCTCACCATCGTCAGCACCGCGAGCGCGACCGACGACAGCATGAATCTGTTTGAGTTATTCATTGTTTGTCTCTTCCTAGTCTTTTATGAATGGTTCTTCTTGGAGAGCAGGTCACTAGCAACTATTAAACCGAGATTTGCTTAGCGCGTCGCCTCCCACTTCCTTAGGAGCAACATCTGGACGGATAATCCGGTTGCTTCCTTGTCCATACTTTTGCCCAATTTCTGGGTAAAAAGGACTGGAATGTTGTAAGTGGTCTCATTGAAACAAGAAATGATATCGATGTCAATCTATTTGTTATCGATGCCATCAAACCTTTTTGTAATAATAGACTAGGCAATTATTACTATTACAATTTAGAAGAAATGATCGGCGATACCGTTTGCATCTGCGTTGCCGAATCGCTACAGTACAGTTCGATTGCATCTGGATTGCACCGGATATGTGCAACTATGTGGAGGCAGATCAACCACGAGTTGGTCTTTAGTAATTTGTTAGAAGTTGGTTCTATTGTCTTATTGAGAAACGAGAACCAGTTAGAGATTGAGCGTTTGCATGACTGAGAAAAAGAGCCCATTGAAAAGCGAATCGGGTATCACGATGGAAGATCTGGCGGAGCTTGCCGGTGTGTCCGCCATTACAGTCTCACGTGCGCTACGCAATAGTCCATTAGTGACTGAAAAAACCCGCGCCAAGGTACGCGCGATTGCGGAGCAACAGGGTTATCGCCTGAATATTTCTGCGCGCAATTTGCGCTTGCGTCGGAGTTACTCGATTGCAGTGGTGGTCGAGATGACGCCTGCGGCAAACCGCCCTATGTCCGATCCTTACCCGCTTGACCTGCTCGGCGGCATCACGCAGGAGTTGACTACCGCAGGCTATAGCGTGCTGCTGACGTCGAAGCAGTTGATCGATACCGCGCCGGTGCAAGCTGCCGACGGCATGATCCTGCTCGGGCAAGGCCCACACGGCGAAGCGGTGCAGCAGGTACAACGCACCGGTCTGCCGCTGGTGGTGTGGGGCGCGCCTGATCCAGAGCATCCATGCATCCTGGTCGGCAGCGACAACCGCGCCGGTGGCGCACGTGTTGCTGAATACTTTCAGAGCAGTTCACGCAAGCAGATGATTTTCCTTGGCGACCTCGATCACGCGGAAATCCTGGAACGCTATACCGGCTTTACCGAAGCCTTGGGTGAATTGGGCAAGACCGTACGCGTTGTCACGCCACAAGCTTTCACATTCGAGGCCGGGTTTGACAGCATGAACGCACTGCTCAATGAACATGGGCCGAGTTTCGACGCCGTCTTTGCTGCCAGCGACTTGCTGGCGATGGGTGTGATCCGTGCATTGACCGAACACAAGTTGAGTGTGCCGCAACAGGTATCCGTGGTTGGTTACGACGATACGCCGTCCGCAGCAACCTTTGTACCGCCGCTGACATCGGTACATCAATATCTGCGCGATGGTGGTGTACGCCTGGCAAAAAAGATTCTGGGGCTGATCGAAGGCGAGGAAGTGGAGTCGGAATCGCTGGGTATTACGTTGATGGTCAGACAGACTTAAGAGTCACTGCAGTTGAAATCAGCGTGGCAAGCAATACCACGCTGATCCCTATCACTTTAGGCTTGTGCCGCTTTCGCCAACTGTACAAGCGCAAACAAGCGGGCACCACGCAACCAGGCCATCGCTGCAACAATCGCTTGCGTCACCACGAAGGCAGCAACGAAACCAAGCGCGCCAACTTGCGGCATGTTGATACGCAACACGCCGAACAATGCCGCCAATGCAAACCCGACCAACGTCAACAGCAGATAAGCGCCAAGGCTGGCGAACGGGCGCGATACGATGAACTTTACGCCACGCCACCAAGCCTTGAACGCAGAACGGCGCTTACTGCTCAGGGCGAACTGCGCGCGCCCGGCATCAACGGTAGCGTCGGCAATAAAAAACAGTACTACCGTCAACGCCAGTGCTGACCTGCTCGCAAGATTGGCGCTGCTCTCCAGCACCGCTTTGCCTGCATAGGTGGTAGCCCAATTCATCACTGCCCCACCGACAGCAATCGCGACACCAAGCAACACCAGGGCAATGATCAGCATGCGCAGCAAACGCCAGTATTCCGCCATGCCGCCATGCATGAGTTGCCCTAAGGTCAGTGCTTCGCCCGTCTTCGCTGCCGTAATCGCCACACCGGTCAGGAACGGCGATAACAGGAGCGCGCTCACCACACCCGCGATACCACCGCCGTTGAGCGCCAGCTGATTCTTCGTTGCTGCGTAAATCACATCGAGCATGCTATTCGCATCTAGCCGATGCGCCAGCTCACTGGCATAGATCGAATGATTGAACAGCTCCGCAAACATCGTCCAGATCGGTAACACGGCTAACGCCGTTGGCAGCAATAACACCGCCATCCAGATCAGCAGCAAACGCCATTGCAGTGCGAAGCGTACCGCATCTTTCAACACTGAGGAAAAGCGGGGGGATGTCGCCATGTTCATAGTGTCTCCACAGTCGAGAAGAGGGATTCGATCAACGCGCCAACTTCAGCGCCCCAACGGGTGGACGCACTCGCGTCGGAATTAATGGTCTTGCTGCTTTCCAGCATGCTGGCATCAAGATAACGCTGATGCTGCGGGTCCATCTCCGCCGATACCGCCTGCACCGGCTTGACCCAGCTATAACGCGCCCACCGCTGCTGATCATCCCAGAGCACGGTTTCTTTGCTGCCGTCGGCGAACTTCACGACGATGTTTTCCGGCACCGCAACGCCGCTACGGCGCATGACCAGAGTGGTGCGATATGGGAATGGGCCATAACCTTCTTTCGCATCAGGATTTTGCTTCTTCCATTGCTCGCGCGTTTCGGCCTGTTGCTTCTCGGCCTGTTCCTTGGTCAACTCGACCCATTTACCGTTTTGTGCAACCGTACCCTCCTGCGGCAATTCTTCTTCGCTGGTGAATTTCTCGATGCGATCGTCGAGCTTATCGGTGCTATAGACTTGCTGCGCAAAAGCCTTCGCTACCAATTCCGGTTTGCCGGAAACTTCTGCAAGTGTTGCCTGCAAGTCGGCGATATCGGGGTGACGGAACTCCCAACGCTTGTAATATTCCTTGAATGCTTTCTCCAACACCGGCTTGCCGATCTGCTCTTCCAGGTCATGCATGGTCGTCGCGGTACGTGAATACACGGTCTCATAACTGAAGCTGGAATAACGATCCCACGAATTAGCGCCCGTGCCATCCTTCGGGTCGTTATCAGCCGAGGTGATGCGCTCCATCTCAAACGCCTGGATCTGCGGGTCGAAGCCAATCGCCTTCAGGAAAGGCGTGGTCATATGGATGCTTTGCTTACGCTCGCGCACCATGCGGTAATCCCAGTAGTCATTCAAGCCTTCATCGAGCATCGGCTCTTCAAATTCGTTGGAACCGAGAATGCCGTAGAAATAGCCGTGACCAAATTCGTGGATGGTGACGAAATCGAGGAAGAAGGAATCGATGGTATCGGGCTTGATATCGCGATAACCTTCTGCGGTGAAGAAGGTCGGATATTCCATACCACCTGCTTCACCCGCGTTATATGGCGGAACGATGGCTGTCACCGTCTTGTACGGATAGGGACCGAGGGTTTCGGAGAAATATTTCAGCGAATCGATAGTCGCTTTCAATACTGGTGCTGCGCTCGCCGCCTCTTCCGGCGGGTATAGCACTTTCACTTTGACCACCGGACTGCCTTCGCCAGTGTAGGTTCCTTCCAGCGGCGGTGCAGTGCGGTTGTCGGCCGTCCACGCAAAATCGTGCACATCACCTTGCACGAAGTGATGGGTGGCCTTGTCGCCATTGACGACGGCCTCGCCCTGCTCTTCGCCAGTTGCACCGACTGTGTAATCCTTCGGCACGGTCAGCTTGACGTCAAAGTTGCCGTAGTCGGCATAGAACTCGCTGTGCAGGTGGAATTCGTGCGCATTCCAGCGCACGTCCTTCGCGCCGCGCTCGCCCGGCAATTCCAGCACGGCGATCTTCGGGAACCACTGGCCGACCAGATGGAAGGTGCCAAAATAGCCGGTACGCGCCACCACACGTGGCAGTTGATCCTGGAAGTTGATGTCGATGGTGGTGCTGCCACCTGCCGGTACAGGGGTCGGCAAATCAAAGCGCACAACGGAATGATCGGTGTCCGGCCCACCATCCGGGTGCACAAACAGCCATGGCACCGCAGTGCCGCCCTGCTCAACCTTGTTCAGCTGGATATGGCCCCACTCGCCATCTTCCGTGTTGACTGCGCTACGAAACCCGAAACCCTTGGAGCGTTTCTCACTAAAGAAGGTGCTGTTGTTGCCTTCGAACCCATTCAGGTACAGGTGCAGGTACACAGCGCGCACTTCGCGATTGCTGCGATTGCGCCAGGTCAGCTTTTCCTGCCCATCGACGATATGTTTGACGGGGTCCAGCGTGGCGGCAATATCGTAGTTGACGACGCGATCCGACAAGGTCGGTTCATTGCCGGTCCGCGGTCCGCCCCAGGCATCCGGCGCGCTTGGCTCAGCGACAGCTGCTGCATGTGGGTCAGCCAGCGCAATACCATCGGGACTTGGGCTGATCGCCTGGGCTGGCGCTGGATTGATACTGGCACTGCCAGCTACCGGAGCACTCCCCGGCGATTGATCGGCGGACGTATACGCGCGTAGCGATAACCCCCCTGCTACCAGGGCAATAACTCCCAGCCCCTTCAAACTTGTTGAAACAATTGACATCACACCCTCCGTATCGTTTTTATTGGATAGTGCCGCCGATATGTCTCCTCGGCGGAGCAATGCAACGCTGTTGAGCCCAGGAAATATACGTGAAAACCGCCAGATATGCCAACCGGATGCACCGGTACGGATTTCAATGCAATTTGATGTGGACTGCTCGTGTACGTTAAAACGGTATAAGACTTAATGCCAGTTGCATGCGACGAAGCGTGGAAAATTCAGGATGAACGGGGAAATCAAACATGCTTTCGCATAGGTAGACAAATTTCGCCTTGCCTTCATTTGTCGAGCCGCAAGCATCATTTCATTTATCGTGGTTGACGAAATGAGTCATAGTTCAAACTCACCAAGTACAAACTGAAGACATCCATTGCAACGTGCAAAGGCCTTCCATGTGTAATGAACCAGTTTCACCGGTTCGTCTTCACCAAGCATTTAATGCATACAAATTTTTGCGCAGCCCAGCCTGGAGAAGATGTTTGTCGATGCGTTTTACACATCGTTCGCGATGAATTTAATTGAACATCAAATTGATTTGTTTTGCGCTTGCAAATCAAAAGTTTACGAATGTACGCCACTGACGGCACGGCACTTGCTTCATGAGCAAAGAACGCTCGTTGTTACTAGGGGGAATAAATTTAGGGAGGAGGTTTTAAATGCTTACGCTGTCGAAACAACTTCGTATTCTTTCAGCCAGTTTGTTGCTTATGCTGGGGTCAAGTGTCAGTACAACCTCATATGCCGGAGGAGGTCAATTTCAGGTGACTCCATCTGGAGACGGTTTATCGACCATCTCCGGGTCGTTCATAGCAGATGCAATGAACGGCAATTCATCCACGATTATTCAGGAAGTCAGCCCGAATGTGTATCAATCCAGTGGTTATATCCAATTTACCGGATTTTCCGATCATTCCCAGGCAGTCAGCGATTTTGTTAGTGGGGTAAATGGCGCCTACGGCCTGTACGCGACGTTTACACAAACTTTCCTGTGCAATTCGCCACTAGCAGTAGGCGTATCTTGTATTGGGGGTGGGGTCAGCCTTGACCTGTGGGCAAATCCACAAAACTCAGACGTCACTAACAATAGATTTCAACAAGCGTCAATCACTTTCAATCCAAACGGCTCGGTGAACACGGTAACCGATCCCGAAGTAAATGCGACAGGTGATATTTTGCTGGGGCAGGTAAGCGCTGCCTATGGCGGTACTGGTGGTATCAATGACCAGGGTGGCGGTTTCGAGAATTTGACGACTAATTTTGCCTTGACCGCAGCAGGCGAGAATTTCTTTACCAGCCCAGTACCGTTCTATAACGTCTCGTTTAACGAATTCAACAATACGAAGACCGGACTGGCTTGCGATTCCTATACGCAGGCCACCGTATGTTCAATCAACGATGAATCTGGCACCACCGATTTCCTATTCAATACCGTTCCTGAACCAGGAAGCTTGTTCCTGTTCGGATTGGGTTTGCTGGGATTGACTACACTACGTCGTAAATTCTATCGATAATCTTTTAAAGCGATCAATAAGCAGGAGCCCACACATCAGGCTCCTGTCTATTTACGACCAAACCACGCGCCATAGGGCGGTAACGTAATTGTTGCGCCCTGTTTATCGCCGGGCAAACCATGTTCGTGCATGTCCTGCGCATGTTCCGCTTGCGGCCAGTTTAAGCTCTGCGGCTGATCGCCCAGATTGAAAGCGGCAAAGACACTGACACCATCGAGATCACGGCGCAACGCCAGAATCGGCTCGGGTGCATCGAAGAAAGCGATATCGCCCAATGTCAATTGCGGGATGCTCTTGCGCCAATGCAGAAGATGACGCGCGAAATTCAATACAGAATCACCATCACTTTGCTGCGCACATACAGCACGCATCGCATGTTCTGGAGGCACCGGCAGCCACGGTTGACCGCTGCTGAAACCCGCGTTGACGGCATTGGGCTCCCACGGTATCGGTGTACGGCAGCCATCACGCCCCTTGAATTCCGGCCAGAATGCAATGCCGTAAGGATCTTGCAGTGCCTCGAACGGCAACTCGGCTTCAGTCAGCGCCAATTCGTCGCCTTGATACAGGCAAGGCGTGCCTTTCAGCGCTACCTGCATAGCCAGAATCATCTTCGAGAAGGCAACTTGCGGATGCGCCCCGCCCCAGCGCGTCAACACGCGTACGCTGTCGTGATTGCCGACTGACCACGAGGCCCAGCCACCTTTTACACGAGCCTCGAATTGCTCGACTTGCTTGCGGATATATGCAGCGGAAAAAGTTGGTGTCAGCAAGTTGAAGCTGTACGCCATGTGCAGCTTGTCACCGCCTGCAGTGTATTCGGCCATCACCGCCAGTGAATCGTCAGCGCCGACTTCACCTATCGATACCGCGCCATATTCGTCGAGCAGCTTGCGTATCCTGACCAGATACGCAACGTTTTCCGGCTGCGTTTTGTCGTGGATATGCGCTTGCATACCATAAGGATTCACATCTGACACGGTGGTGCTGTCACGTTGCAATGCAGGTGGATTGCTGCGCAATTGCTGATCATGGAAATGGAAATTGCAGGCATCGAAACGGAAACCATCGACCCCACGCTCCAGCCAGAAACGCAAGCCATCCAGATGGGCTTGCTGCACCTCGGGATGATGGAAATTCAAGTCCGGCTGGCTGGACAAGAAATTATGTAAATAATATTGACGACGACGCGTATCCCACTGCCACGCCGAGCCGCCGAAGACCGATAGCCAGTTGTTCGGTGGCGTTCCATCCGCTTGGGGATCGGCCCACACGTACCAATCCGCTTTCGGATTGGTGCGATCACAGCGGCTCTCAGCAAACCATGAATGACTATCTGCACTATGCGACAGCACCTGATCGATCATGATCTTCAGGCCCAGCTCATGTGCACGCTTGATCAACGCATCAAAATCAGCCAGATTGCCGAACAGCGGATCGACATCGCAATAGTCGGAAACGTCATAGCCAAAATCCTTCATCGGCGACTTGAAAAAGGGCGAAATCCAGACAATATCGACACCCAGCGACGCGATGTAATCGAGCTTGGACGTGATGCCTGGCAGATCGCCGACGCCATCACCGTTACTATCCTTGAAGCTGCGCGGATAGACTTGATAGATGACGGCGCTGCGCCACCACTCGCGCCCTGCGGGCGCACTTTTTACTGGGGTATTCATAAGTAATGAACTCTGGAACTCAAGTCTGGCCGAGGTGTTCGGCTAGGATAGCAGAGACGCCGGAAAACGCAGGGTACTCCGCAGTAATCAGGTAAGTCGGGACGCGTGACAGGTATTGCGAAAAGCGCCCCTTGGCCTCGAAGCGTTCGCGAAAGCGCGATTGCGTGAATAACGCTCCCAGGCGCGGCACGATACCGCCACCGATATACATGCCGCCAAGCGCGCCCAAGGTCACAGCGACATTACCAGCGACGTTGCCGAGAATTGCGCAGAACACACCGATAGTCTGCGTGCATACCGGACAATCGCCTTGCAATGCACGACGGCTGATCGCAGCAGCATCCAGTGCTTCGCTCTTATCCTTGCTCAACGCACGATAGATCAACTCAATGCCCATGCCGGAGACCAACCGTTCCGCCGACACGTGTTTATATTCCTGCCAGCAGAAACGTAAAATCTCGATCTCGGTTTCATCACTGGGCGAAAACGTCACATGACCACCTTCGCCACGCAAGGGTATCCAATGTTCACCGAACGGCACGATACCAGACACACCAAGGCCAGTGCCAGCACCAACCAAGCCGATTGCATAACCGCGCTGCGGATTGCCGCCACCAATCTTGATCTTTTGCTCCGCGGACAAATGCGGCAGAGCCATCGCCAGCGCAGTGAAGTCATTGACGACCAGGAGCGTTTGCAAACCCAGTTCCTTGCGCAAGCCCTCGATGGAAAAATTCCAGTGATGGTTGGTCATGCGCACTTCATCGCCATCGATAGGATTGGCTATCGCAACCGCTGCATGCTTGATCGGTACAGCACACAAGGTTTGCACCTCGGGGCTGGCGAGATAAACCTCGACCGCTTCCTTCAAGCCCGGATAGGCATTGCAAGGCAATACTGTGATCGCCACGAATTGTTGCGGCTTGATCTCCAGCGCGAAACGGGCATTGGTGCCACCGATATCTGCCAAGAGGCGCGGCCCGTCGGCAAAAGAAGCCAGATCGTTCGTCATAGATGATGCAGTCATTGTCCTGTTCGATGGTCGGCTATTGGATATTTGGCCGATGTCTCGCCCGCACGCGTTGAACGAGCTCTTCAGTTTATGTAACAATACTACATATCAATAACAAACTCAAAAGATTTGTGTAGTCAGAATGATTAGAAAGTGTAAAGTTGTGTAATCTTATTCACACTCTTTGTAATGGCGGGAAGTGCGGTAGCAAAAGAGTATTGCTGCGATCGAGGGAGCAACAACACCACTTTCTTTGAAAATGCCGAATAAAGTATTTTAACTACAAAATACTTATAATTTAGCAACTATCTTAGCTATCAAGATGCGAGATAAACAGGTTGCCCGGCGCGGCATGCTGCACGCCCTTCTTGTCCTCATTCAGTTCCGCAGGCTTTTGCGTATCCAGCGAGATACCAACTGACAGGATGTCGATGAACAGCAATTGCAGGAAGCGGGAAATCATCGACAGGAAAAGTGCGCTGTCTTCGGCGTGATTGACGGCGAGGCAGACCGTCGCCTTCTTTGCCAACGGTGATTGGCCAGGCGCAATCGCAATCACGTCAGCACCGGCATCGCGGGCGGCATCTACTGCTTGCAGCAATTCCTGCATTTTGCCGGAGTTGGAGATGACGATAGCGACATCGCCCGGTTTCAGTAAGTCTGCTGCCATGGCGACCAGATGCGCATCACCGTAGGATGAGGTGGGGATGCGGAAACGGAAAAATTTGTGCTGACCATCCAGGGCCACGACACGCGAATTGCCCATTGCGTAAAACTCGACGCGATTGGCCTTGCGCAGTAGTGCAATCGCATTGTCGAGCGAACGCACGTCAAGTTGATCACGGAAACTCAGGATTGCCGATACAGTGTTGTCGATCACTTTGGCACTCAGGTCGTGCGTGCTATCGCTCATGCGCACCTGGCTGTGGCGCACGGAGATCGTACCGGTCAGGCTGCTGGCGAATTTCAGCTTGAAGTCAGCCAAGCCAAGGAAACCCAAGGAGCGACAGAAGCGGATTACGGTTGGCTGGCTCACATCTGCCAGGCGCGCAATCTCGGCAATCGCTTCATTGACGACGGTGCGCGGATTTTCCAGCACCAGTGTAGCAACGCGACGCTCTGCCGGTGATAGTTCCGGCTGCAATTGCTGGATGCGATCCATCAGCGAATTGTCGCTATTCTTGCCACGCAAATGTTCAGACAAAATCGCCGATACGCCATAGAAAGCTGGATTCGGCGTCGTGATCACATAAGTTGGAATCTGCGCCAGATAGGCAGAAAAACGCCCTTTCGCCTCGAAGCGCGCACGGAATGGCGAGTTGGCAAAACGTTCAGCCATCTGCGGTACGATACCGCCACCGATATAGATGCCGCCAACCGCGCCCAGCGTCACCGCCAGATTCGCAGCAAAACTACCGAGCATCGCGCAGAAGCATTCCAGCACTTCTTCACACAACAGATCGCCATCGTGCAATGCTGCATGCATGATGTCTTCCGATGTGCGCGACGGCGCTTCGACGCCATTACGTTTGGCCAGCGCACGATAGATCAATTCGATGCCGGGGCCGGAAATCAGACGCTCTGCCGAGACATGCGGCCATTCACCCCAGGCATATTGCAGGATCGCAAATTCGCGCTCATCGCGCGGCGCGAAATCGACGTGGCCGCCTTCGCTACCGAGTGTGACGAAACCATCCGCAGTCGGAATCAAGCCGGACACACCCAAGCCCGTACCGGGGCCGAGTACGCCGATCACCGACTTCGGCACAGGGGTACCACCGGCAATCTGCATGCGGTCTTCTTCGCGCAAACCCGGCAAGGCCATTGCCAGCGCAGTGAAACCGTTGACGATCAACAAGGTATGCAAGCCAAATTCGCGTCGTACCGCCTCAATCGAAAAGGCCCAATCGCGATTGGTCATGCGCACTTCATCGCCATCGACCGGGTTTGCAATCGCAAACGCGGCGTGATGCACCTTGAGCGTGCCGAGCGACGACAGATAGGCGCGCACCAGCGGCACGATGCCGGAGAAATCGTCGCAATTGAAGATGTTGACTGCTTCAAACTTGCCGGGCGCTATCTCCAGCGCAAAACGTGCGCGCGTGGCGCCGATGTCAGCCAGCAAACGCGGGCCGCCGGAAAAGTTGGCGATATTGTTTTTCTCTAAAAGACTCATGTCACGGCTCGATCAAGGGCATTTGCCAAATTCTACCCATTATGAGGCATTCGTCGAACTATTTCAGGTCTGCAAGCTGCATCTCAACGGAAAGGTCGGCCTGCCCACCCCATTGCACCGGCACATGCAACAATTTATGCTGCGCATCCCAACGATAGGCGACCACGTGACCCGCAATCGCTACCCGCTGCGGATGCTTGGCGATGCCATGTACCGTCACCGCAATCTGGCGTGGTGCCGCTTGTTGCTGCTTGCCGATTTCCGCTTGCAGCTTTAAGGTCAGGGTCTTGCCTGCATAGCTGCTGGCGAAATGCAAAACCTGATAGTCGCCCTTTTCAAACGCGTCAGGCGTCTTGCCATCGTCATCGTACAATTTACCTGTTGATTGCGCGACATGGGCGTCGTGATAGTAATGCAACTCGAAGGCCGAGGTCATATAGTCGTCGGTGGTTTGCACCAGCTTTGCAAGCGGCACGAAAGACCCTGCCTTGACGAATACGGGGATATGCTCAGGCGTCACAGCGATGGTTTCCGTGCCACCACCTGCATGGACTTTGTCGGAATAGAAGTCGATCCAGTCGCTGCCAGCAGGGAAATAGATTTCCTTCGTCGTCACCGCCGGGCTGACTATCGGCGTGACGAGGAACGCGTCGCCCCACATGTAGGATTCCACATCGGATTGCAACTTGTCGTTATGCGGTTCCGCGAACAGCAAGGGTCGCATCAGGGGTGCGCCGGTTTGGTTGTTGTCGAATGCCAGCGTGTAGTTGTATGGCAGCATGCGGTAACGCAATTCTATCGCCTGCTTCGCCAGTGCTTTTGGCTTGGCAGCACGGAATACCGGCTCGGACGCAACCTCCTCCTGTGCATGTGGACGGAAGATAGGCTGAAACACGCCATACTGCAACCAGCGTGCATACAACTCGTCATCCAGATTCGGATTGGCGAAGCCGCCGAGATCAGAATGCATGTAGCCGACGCCTTGCATGCCCATTTCCAGCGCGATTTCCGGTTGCGACTGCAAACCGCCCCAACTGCGATTGACGTCGCCCGACCATGGGATCAAACCGAAGCGCTGCGAGCCAGAATAACCGGAGCGCATCAGGATGAAAGGCCGTTGCTGCGGGAAGTCTTTATGATAACCGTCGGCGACCAGCTTCGCCCATTCGTGGCCGTAGATGTTATGCACCTGATCGGCAGTACCACTCGCATGCTGCAAATCCGCAGGATGCACTTCCGGCTCGCCAAGGTCGCCCCACCAACCCGCAACGCCTGCGTTGATATAGCCCTTATAGACATTCCAGAACCAGTCACGCGCCGGTTGCTGGAACAGGTCAATCAAGCCGGTATGACCGAAATAGAAATCGTAGGTATAAGGCTGGCCATCCTTATCGGTCGCCAGTATTTTCTTGTCCACCGCCTCTTGCCAACGCTTCGACGTGGTCAGGATGAAAGGCTCGGTGACCAGCACCGTCTTCACGCCTTGCTTGCGGAAGTCAGCGATCATCTGCTGGGGCTGCGGGAAGTTGTCCGCATCGAACGCCAGATTGCCTAAAGTGCCTTTGATATCCTTGCCGAACCAGTAGAGGTCGAACACGATGGCATCGAGTGGGATATGTTCCGTGCGATAGCGCTGCACGACATCGCGCGCTTCTGCCTCAGTGTGATAACCGAAACGGCTCGCGAAATTACCAAGCGCCCAGCGCGGGATCAATGGTTGCCTGCCAGTCAGTTGCGTGTAATTGTCAACCAGGCCCAGCCAATCATCGGCAGCGATTACCTGATAGGTCATGCGTCCGCCGAGCGTGTCGTAGCTCAGTGTATTGTTGCGTTTGCTATCCAGATCAAGATTACCGACCTGCGGGTTATCGAAATGCAGCGCATAGAGCTTCGACGACAGCACCAGTGGCATCGTGTAATTCATCAGCTCCGAATGTGTCTCGTAACCGTAGTGCGCCTTGTTGTACAGGTGCAGCTTGTTACCACGACGATTCAAACCGAGTGCACGCGCGCCACCGCCATATAACGCCTCGTTATCGTCAAGCGTGAAGCTGATGCGCTCGCCTTCATCGGTCTTGACGAAGACATCCTTCTCCGCAACCAGTTCCCTGCCGTGATAGCTATAGCTGATCTGCAATGGAACCTTGTGTACATGGACGGTGATGCCGGGCGTTATATAGTCAAAATCGTCGCCTTGATCAACGACGTTTGTCGCTACGGCAGCCGCCTGCATCACGACGGCATGTGAACCTCCGTCATCATTCTGCCCTTGGGGAATAAACGTGGTTTCAATGATGTTGCTGGAATAAGGCTTGATCAGGTACGAGCCATCTGCGGTCTTCAGTTCCAGACTATGATCAGTCGCACTGTATTCCAGCAACCCCCGCAAAGAAGTTTGCGCAAACGCCACTGGAATCACCGAACACAAACCCAATGCAACGAAGGCAGGCAACAGGTGACGACGCAACGCGCTAGCGCTGCCAATTCGATTTTGTCTCACTATTTCTTCACTTCCAGAATCAGCACGGAACGCGCAGGCACGCTCAGACTATGGCTCAGATCGAAAGACTTGCCGGATAGGACATCAACCGCTCGCGCGGATGCGGGCAACACTTCATGGAAGCGCGCAGTATCCAAATCTACATCAGCATGGTTCTTGTTGAGCACGACCATGACGATGTGCTGATCGTCGTAACGGAAATAGGTATAGGTGCTGCGGTCCGGCGTGTAATGCATCAACTTGCCGTGATGGATCACAGGCTGGCTCTTGCGCCAGTTCATCAACGTCTTCAAATAAGTCTGCGCTTCCTTTTGCTGCGCAGTCAGCCCTGCACCTGTGAAAGCATCAACCTTATCGCCAGCCCAGCCACCAGGAAAGTCACGTCGCGCGACGCCGTCGTTACGCCCCTTATCATCACTGGTCATCAACACTTCGGTACCGTAATACAATTGCGGGATGCGCGGCATGGTCAGCACATAAGCAAGCGCCATCTTATACAGGGCCATGTCTTGATGCACGACGGAGAACAAGCGGTTCTCGTCATGATTACCTTCGAACAGCACCAGATTCGATGGGTCAGGATACAGGCTATCATTGGTCATCGCTGCATACAGCTTGCCGAAACCATTGTCGATAGAGTCCGGCTCCATCAACGCTGCGCGCAGCGTCTCATTCATCGGAAAATCCATCAGGCTCGGAAGTGACGACACATAGCCATTGCCATGCACCTTGCCGCGCTGCCAGTAGGAGACGATGACCGGATTGCTGCTCCATTCCTCGCCGACGATATTCAGATGCGGATATTCATCGGTAATGCGTTTCGACCAGTTCGCCACAAACGCTGTGTCGGAATAGCCATAGGTATCGACACGCACGCCATACAGATTCGCATATTCGATCCACCAGATCGAATTCTGGATTTCGTAAGTCGCCACAAAGGGATTGCGCTGGTTCATGTCCGGCATGGAATCATTGAACCAACCGCTGGTGAAATTATCCTTGTCCACCTGTGATGCATACGGATCGGAAACCGTCGCATGCGCGTGCTGGGTCGGCACGAACTTGCCTTCGTTGCTGATCCAGTCCTGCATCGGCATATCCTTCATCCACCAATGCTCAGAGCCAATGTGGTTCAGCACGATGTCCTGCATCACACCAATGCCCATCTGGCGCGCCTTCGCCACCATCTGCCGATATTCTTCATTGCTACCGTAGCGCGGATCGATCTTGTAGGTGTCCGTGGCAGCATAGCCGTGATACGAATATGCCTTTTGATTGCTCTCGGTCAGCGGTGTCGGCCAGATCGCGGTGTAACCCATGGCAGCGATGTAGTCGAGATGATCGGCAATGCCTTTGATGTCGCCACCGTGTCGCCCCGCTTCATCGCTGGCGCGGTTTGCTTTGTCGGCATAACCGGGAACATTGTCGTTGCCCGGATCGCCGTTGGCGAAGCGATCCGGCATCAGGTTCAGGATCACATCGGCATTGTCGAAGCTCTTGCGATTGGCGGAACCGGGCGTGCGTGCTTGCAGACTGTAGTTATAAGTCAGCACATCGCCGCCATGTTTGAAAACGATATCGACATTGCCTGCCTGCGCTTCCGGCTTGATGGTCAGATCGATGAACAGGTAATTGTGGTTGGGTACATGCGTAACCGCATCAATGCGCACGCCGGGATACTGCATTTCCGGCTGATAATCACCAATGTCCTTGCCATGCACCAGCAATTGCAGCTTGTCGCTCTTCATGCCGACCCACCAGTTCGGTGGTTCTATACGTTCAATCGCAGCCTCGGCAGCGAATGACACATGCGTTGCAGACAGCAACGCCACAGCACTCAGCGATAATGCAAGCTTCGACAGCTTCATGCGTTTGCCCCGTTATCCTGCACCAGCGATGTCAGTGCAGCTGCGACGAACATCGAACATCCACCGAGCACCAGCGTGGTTGCAGCGTCGCCGCCAAACACGTGCTTGGTGAAAAAGCCGAGCACGCTGGCCGCAAGAATCTGCGGGATCACGATAAAGAAATTGAAGACGCCCATGTAGAAACCCATCTTATTCGCAGGCAACGCACAAGCCAGGATTGCATACGGCATCGACAAAATGCTGGCCCATGCGAGGCCGATACCAGCCATCGGCAGGATCAACATTTGAGGCGACTGGATGAAGAATATCGAAGCAAGGCTGATGCCGCCGATGGAGAGACACAGCATATGCGTCGTCTTGCGATTGGTGCGCTTCGCCAGCCATGGCAACAGGAATGCGCAGACAGCAGAAAAACCATTATAGATCGCAAAGCAGACGCCAACCCAATTCGCACCTTCGTTATACAGCGCCGATGCGGTATCGGTGGTGTGATAGATGTGACGCGTCACCGCAGAGGTCGTATAAATCCACATCGCAAACAGCGCGAACCACGTGAAGAATTGCACGAAGGCCAGTTGCACCATGGTCTTTGGCATTGCCAATATATCTTGCAGCATGTTGGACGATTTCTCCACCACACCTTGCTGCGCTACGTAAGCCTGGAATTGCTCAGGCGGATATTCGCGCGATTTGATCACTGTCCACAACACAGCGCCAAAGAAAGCCAGGGCACCGAGATAAAACGAGTATTGCACTGATGGCGGGATATGTACTGCAGGCGCCGCGTTCTCGACGTGGAACCAGTTCGACAGCATGAAAGGCAACGCCGACGCAATCACTGC
>Ga0116226_10001266_pt1 | contig 21809 bp, 15 predicted proteins | sample S1TSphfallax_FD_89692 | JGI IMG/M metagenome (GOLD analysis project Ga0116226, IMG submission 89692) | Host-associated microbial communities from peat moss isolated from Minnesota, USA - S1T2_Fa - Sphagnum fallax MG | ecosystem: Host-associated > Plants > Peat moss > Unclassified | place: USA... | reverse complement strand
CTTCCCACCACTTAGATGGCGCGAATAGTTTTCGATGCCTTTGGTGAAACCGATTTCCTGCATCATCTCCAGGTCGAAGCGCGTGCGCTGCTCCAGCCGCTGTTCTTCAACTAGCTTATCCTGCTTGCGAAAGAAGTCGAGACGCTCACGCAGTTCTTCCTTGATGGTTTCAATCGCGCGCAATACCGTTTCGCGTGGCGTCACGTAATGCGAACCAGGATAGACAGTAAAACGCGGAATCTTTTGCTTCACACGCCCGGTCAGTGGATCGAACAATTGCAGGCTGTCGATCTCGTCATCGAACATCTCAATACGGATCGCCAACTCTGCGTGCTCCGCAGGAAAGACGTCGATGGTATCGCCACGCACGCGGAAAGTACCACGACCGAAATCGACTTCGTTGCGCGTATACTGCATCTGGATCAGGCGCGCAATCACATCGCGCTGGCTGACCTTGTCCTTCGCCCGCAGCGTCAGCACCATCTTATGGTACTCGTTCGGATTACCGATACCGTAAATCGCCGACACGGTCGCAACGATCACCACATCACGCCGCTCCATCAGCGACTTGGTGCAGGACAAGCGCATCTGTTCGATATGCTCATTGATCGAAGAGTCTTTCTCGATGAACAAGTCGCGCTGCGGCACGTAGGCTTCCGGCTGGTAATAATCGTAATAACTGACAAAATATTCCACGGCATTTTGTGGAAAGAATTCGCGGAATTCGCTATATAACTGCGCGGCGAGCGTTTTATTCGGCGCAAAAATGATGGCAGGACGCCCCATGCGGGCAATCACGTTGGCCATCGTATAAGTCTTACCGGAACCGGTTACACCGAGCAAGGTCTGGAAAAACAAGCCGTCGCCTATACCTTCGGCCAGTTGCGCGATGGCAGTCGGTTGATCGCCAGCCGGTGGAAATGGCTGATACAGGCGATAGGGCGAATCCGGGAAGGTCACAATCTTCGATTCGTCAATGCCAGCAGCCACAGGGGTTAATTCAGCCATGTTGATAGACCTTTGGTAAAATACGGCGTCACTTCGACACTCGCTGATGGTTTCAGCTCCGCTGCAAGACTCTAATGTCTATTGCAGACCGGAGGATGTTGCAAAATTCGCGTGGCTGGACGTAGCGACACAGACCGCATAACGGTTTGTATATGTGGGCAGCCACCCCGCTGACAACCCCGCGTTAATTTTGCAGCAGCCTTTAACTTTCCATGTTATCACGATGAACACAACTCAATCTTCCCCTCTGTTCGCCTCTATCGAGATGGCGCCACGCGACCCGATTCTGGGCATCACCGAAGCATTCAATGCCGACAAAAACCCGAACAAAATCAACTTGGGTGTCGGTGTCTATTATGACGATAACGGCAAGGTTCCGCTCCTGAACTGCGTGAAGAAGGCGGAAACAGCGTTGATGGAAAAATCCAGCCCACGCACCTACCTGCCTATCGACGGCCTGGCGGCCTACGACAGCGCCGTGCAGGCACTGGTTTTCGGCGCAGATAGCGACGTGATCAAGGAAAAACGCGCGATCACCGCGCAAGCCATCGGCGGCACTGGCGCATTGAAGCTGGGTGCGGACTTCCTGAAGCGCTTTGCGCCAGATGCGCAAGTATGGATCAGCGATCCAAGCTGGGAAAACCACCGTGCGCTGTTCGAAAGCGCAGGCTTCACCGTGAATGCCTATCCGTATTACGATGCGACCACGCGTGGCGTCAACTTCAGCGGCATGGTTGCAGCATTGAAGGCGATGCCAGCAGGCTCCATCGTATTGCTGCACGCATGCTGCCACAACCCGACTGGCGCTGACCTGACCGATGGTGAATGGGCGGAAGTGATCCAGATCGTCACGCAACGCGGCCTGATCCCCTTTCTCGACATGGCTTACCAAGGCTTTGGCGACGGCATCGCCGATGATGGCAAGGTGGTTGGCCTGTTCGCAAAGGCAGGTGGCCCGTTGTTCGTATCGAACTCGTTCTCGAAATCGTTCTCGCTGTATGGCGAACGCGTCGGTGCATTGAGCATCGTTGCCGCCAGCGCAGAAGAAGCTGCACGTATCTTATCGCAATTGAAACGCGTGGTACGTACCAACTATTCCAACCCACCTATCCACGGTAGCCAGGTCGTAGCAACTGCACTGGCAACGCCGGAACTGCGTGCATTGTGGGAAGAAGAACTGGCTGCGATGCGCGTGCGTATCCGCGAAATGCGTACAACGCTGGTGCAAAAATTGAAAGAAAAGGCACCAAGCCACAACTTTGATTTCGTCATCACCCAACGCGGCATGTTCTCCTACTCCGGCTTGACCAAGGCACAGGTGGAGCGCTTGCGTGACGAGTTCTCGATCTACGCCGTCGATACCGGCCGCATCTGCGTCGCCGCGTTGAACACACGTAATATCGATTACGTGACCGACGCCATCGCAAAAGTGCTGTAAGAACTCGCTCCTCCCAGGGTGGATAAACCATTGATGCACTCTGGGAAAGATTTTTTCTGGAAAGCTTTGACTTTTCAGAAAATGTGAGTCTATAATAGCGGCTCTGCTGTTCCCTGATAGCTCAGTCGGTAGAGCGACGGACTGTTAATCCGCAGGTCCCTGGTTCGAGTCCAGGTCGGGGAGCCAAAGAATTCCCAAGGGTTACGTGAGAGCGTAACCCTTTTCATTTCCAGTAAAACTGGTAATGGTAGATGTAGAAAGTTGCAGTATTGCTGTTCCCTGATAGCTCAGTCGGTAGAGCGACGGACTGTTAATCCGCAGGTCCCTGGTTCGAGTCCAGGTCGGGGAGCCAAAATTCGAAGGGCTTACGTGCAAACGTAAGCCCTTTTTGTTTTTTGGCGTGCATGGGCGTGTACACTTGCATCTGCTGCAAGTAATCAATCACACCATTTCCCACGACCATGCAAATCAAACTGCTCGACGCCGCCATACCTGCTGCCCGCCATCTGCTCGACCTATCCGACGCCTACATGGGTGCGCTCTACCCTGCTGAGAGCAATCATCTGGTCGATGTGTCTTCGTTGAAGCAAGCGGATGTGTATTTCATCGGCGGTTACGTCGATGACGAACTGGTCGCCTGCGGTGCCGTGAAGCTGATGGATGACGATGGCGTCTATGGCGAGATCAAGCGGGTGTTCGTGCTGGAAGCACATCGCGGCAAAGGCTATTCGCGGCGTGTGATGGAATCCCTTGAACAACATCTGCGTAACAAGGATGTGCGCATCGCACGTCTGGAAACAGGAATCAGGCAACCGGAAGCACTGGGGCTATATCGCAAGCTGGGCTACATTGAACGCGAACCATATGGCGCGTATCAACTTGATCCGTTGAGTTTGTTCATGGAGAAGGCCCTGAACGCCACAACTTGATGAATGATTGAAGCTGACGTCTCATTGCCTGTTTTCATCAGGCCATTGCGACATCTTCTGCACGTAAGGCACTTCCCGCAGTTAGCGCTACTGACAGCGATCCGAACTTCTATCGATGGTGAGCGGTAGAGTGAGACAGAAACAATATTGTACTTGAAAGCGAACTGGCCTCGCACTTCGGAAAAAGTGAGGACTCCCGAATCGGTATCACTGGAAATCGCACTGAAATAAGCGTCCTGATATCTGCATCTATATGTGGTCATATGGCTTTGCGTCAGACATCACGCACATGGCCGTTTGCCGGTTGAATCAAGAACCTGCCAATCAGGTTTCCGATTTGTATGCATTCGTCCCTACGCCCAGAAGTCATAGCGCTCCGCATCAGGCTGTCTTCAAGCATATGGCGAAGAGTTGGTACATTCAGGAGGATTGGTAATCGTAGCTTTATGATGCAAGCGAAGCCGATCTTTAACAGAGCAGCTTCGCCCACAACAATCAGGCTTGCGACGTGAATTCACACGACGCAGTCAATCATTGCTATATCTTCCAGACGTATTGAACATCCAGCGTTGCCTTAATCGGCTGACCATTTTTGGTCGCTGCTATGAAGCCGCATTGCTTAATGCCTTCAATCGTGGCATCGTCCAAAGCCTTATGGCCACTTGATTGCACGACTTCAGAGTTCACGAGCTTGCCTTTGGCGTCGATCGTGAATTTGGCGAGTACCGTGCCAGTTTCGCCCTTTTGCTCCGACTCGGCTGGATATTTTGGGCGGCAGGTAGCCAGGTCGGCAATTTTCGGCTCTATAACATTCGCCGTTGAAGAATCCTTTGCATCAGGTGTGGCAGCCTGCGCATAAAGAGCCATGCATGCAACCGCGAGACCGAACGCTGGGATGGAAGCTTTCCAGCTTGCAGTCTTTTTATCACTCTCTACCAATCGTTTGATACGTACCATAAGATCTCCTCCGTTGGCCGCTTGGGCCAGGTGGTGGGTTGAAAACTGGATGCGCTCCAGTTCGGAAAGAGCAAGAGCCAGACGCCGCGGTTCGCCTAGTTTTCTTGCAGCAAAATCGTCAGCCATGTGTTCGCGTTCGACACGCATTTGGCGGGAAATCCACCACACAGCGGGATGAAAAAATAAGAGAATTTCCACCGCATTCTGAAGCAGGTTGATTAGATAGTCGTGTCGTTTGATGTGCGCCATCTCATGCACGAGCAGGGCTTCAAGCATATCGGCAGGCATACCTGTCAACAACGCAGCAGGCACAAACACGACGGGTCTCCACCAACCCGCAGTAATCGGGCTGGACAGGTCGGCGACAACCAACATGCGGACCGCACGTGTGATACCGAATCTGGTCGCCAGTTGTGTCACACGCACCTGCCAGACCGCGTCGTTGCAGCCAAGTCGGCGCATATTGCCGATCCATGTCAAACCCACGCATATGCGGAGCGATAAAACCGTCACGCACAGCGCCCAGCCTGCGACTATCCATCGCAAGTGAGTCTCAGCGAATCCCACAAGGCCATTCTGAAATGCAGGCAAGGTCTGAAGAGCACCATCTGTGAAAAGCTGCTCGGATGCATCTATGTTGATTGCGCTCAGTCCGCACCATGTCGCGCGAACCGGTATCACCAGGCACATGAACAAACCGATGCAAGCAGCGATGTAACGTTGCTCAGGACGACTATGACGCATCAAATGCAGCGTAAAGGCTGTCACACCACCAATCACTGCACCCTGCCACACAAAGTGTATCAATGCCCAGCCGATACAGCCGACCAGCGGTGCAGCAAGAGAAGTCACGCTCATCATTTTTCCTCACGCAAAATCTTTTCGATTTCTTCACGTTCGCTACTGGAAATATTTGTACGCAAGGCAGCCAATACCAACGCTTTGGCCGATCCGGCAAAAGCACGCTGGATCAAGTCCTTGAGCAGATTCGTCTGCAACGAGTCCTGCGCCTGCGCCGGTGCATAGACGTGCGAACGCTGGCTTTCATCACGAATGAGCAAACCCTTCGCATGCATGATCTGCATCAGGCGCAATACGGTCGCATACGTCGTGTCGGGACGCTCCTTCAACATTTCCTGATGCACCTGCTTTGCTGTGGCAGCACCTAGCGGCCAAAGAACCTGCAGGAGATCAAGCTCGGCAGACGTCGGTTTTGGGATGGGTGGTGTTTGTGACATGGGCTATCTTTCATAACATTCTTTGTAGAATATCATGTCTAGACAAAAATGTCTAAATAACACAACGAGGTAGGCTGAAATTCCAAGCATCGTGTCGAGATTCGCCTAATGTAGAGCCAGCATTTTTAACTGTTGCTCCCGCTACTTTCGTGCGCCTCTATGTTCCGCCATCCATTTCTCAATAGCGCGTATCCCGGCTTCCATCTTTTGTCGTGCCGATGCATTGGCAGAATGTACTGCAATCTTCGGTGGGATGAAGCCATGTGTCATGACGGCTTCTTCTATCCAGAGTACAACGTCATATCCTGTGCCACGCTGATCATCACCAAGATCGTGATCCAGACTGATTTCGGTGACTTGACCTGTCTCCAGCAATGCAATTGCTTCATCAGGCCAATAGACACGCGTCCAGCCATCAGGTGTGATGCGCTCGTCGTCGAGGAATACTTTCATAGGGTGTCGCTCTCATCTATCGCGATATGGCAACTCAATTACAAGCGGGATTCGCTTTAGGACACTCAAGAAACTTGCCATCCAAACCCAGCTTTTCATGCGCGACCTTGCTAATCTTGGTTTCGCGTGTGATGTTCTTACCGGTACGCAGATAAGTCGTCACCAGATAATCCTTATTGATATCGAAGCGCAGATCCGAAGTGTCAGTGTAATTGCCGACGACTTCCTTCGTCAGCAAGGTGCTGTCTTTGAAGATGTATAGAGCGCTCTCGTGGTCGCCGAGCCCGAGGATGATCTTCAGGTCACCCAGGGAAGGCAGCAGGAAAAAGGTATCGACCGATGCATTGAAACATTTGCGGATATCGGCATCAACCCAGTCTATTGCATATTCGTGATAATGCTCCATGCATTGCTTGCTCTCCAGATCGGAGTGATGACAATCATAGATACCATCGAGCCGAACCGGCATGCGGGTTGTGACGATGGCGTCGCCTGCCTGCTTGGGCGGGTATTTGCGGGTCAGGCACTTGGCAACGTAGTTGGTGATCCGTTGTGGGTCTATCGCCAGCTTCACCGGGTTCTCGTCATCAAAGGTAATGTCGTAAGCACTGTTGTGCACCGAATCGAGCTGTATCCAACCTTCCGTCATATCGCGTTCGGAAACTCCTGGTTTTGCTGGCATATATAGCTTGAAGGTATATACACCATCCTTAGCCTTTTGATCGAAAGACGTGTACGTATCAGGCTCTACATGATGGGGTGGCTGTAGCGCTTGGATCAGCATGTGCCGGATGTCGTCCTCGCAGGACATGAGGTTGCCGTTCTCGGCCGCCGCATGGGAAATCAGGATGAACTGGAGGAGCACAAAAAGAAGGCGTCGCATATGAAGTTTGCAGAGTGAATAGATCGTCGTACCGAATGTTACGACAGACTTGCTGGCGCTGCGCGCAAAATCAGTTTAGTGATGCACGCCAGCGCCGACCCGGAATCGATGAATAACCGAGATGTATTATGCAGCCTTCGCAGCTGCAGACGCTGCAGCTTTTTCTTTTCTCGTCGCTATTTCCTTGAGCATCTGCTCACGCTGCTGCTTATAGATTTTTTTCAATTCTTCGCTATAGCCATAGATGATCCAGGGCTTTTGCGTGGCGAGCTGCTGGATTGCTTGCGTCACGAGTTTTGCCTTGCCGTGAATCATCAGCGAATCCTTATCGGTGTTAACCGATAAAGCGTGATTCTTGCCGACTGTGACGAAATACATCTTACGCTTGGTGACGCGCTGATAAACCCAGATCAATTGATCGGTGCGCATCAGCTTCATGTTATAGATCGTACGCGCGACGATGAAGCTTGGCGTAATGACGGTGTTACTGAAGCGTATCGCCTTGGTACTCATCATTTCCAGCTCAATGCGCTCCGCAATCTTATCGACATCACCCCAAGCTTCCACTTGCTTGAACGGCTTTTGATGTTGTGGATTGCGTATCCAAGACAAACCCGTCCACACCAGCCAGCCCACGGCAGCCAAAGCTGCCACAGCCACCAACAAACCGATCTCGCCGTTGGTGCGGAAGTCTTCCGTGTCGAGCACGATCCCAGGATAGAACACATCCTTGTGGGCTTGCACGGAAGGGGAATTGAAAAACTCTTCATCGACCTTGCCGGACTGGCGCAACAAGGCACCAGTCAGCGTATGAGTCGGCGCGCCATTGCGTACCTTGATAGCCAGCATGCGATCACCGATGCGTGCGGCATAATAATTCGCAGTAACCTCGCGGTTGGTTTCAATGCCGTGATTGGTGTGAACCGTGATTTCCCGAAACTCGGTATTGATCAATTCATCAGCATTGATCGTTACCCAATAATGCTGCAAGTCACCCACATCGTGTACCTGATCAAGTTCAGCCTTGGTGATGGTTTGTGGGCCTCGGAAGAAATTGCTGAAATAACGGGATGTGGCGACGGCAAGAAGCCCCATCATCATCATCAGGATCACCGCTGCCAATATCAGCCGCTTCCAGCCAGTCTTGCGAATCTGCTTCTCGACCCAATTCATCCTACCGCTCCCCTTTTGATCAATCCCAAACGCTTCGCAACCAAAAATATTGCCAAGACAGCAATATCAAGTCAACGGATTGTACTTAATAATTTGCAAACTCGCAAACACTCAGGAAGCTTTTCAAGGGGAATACGCCAGGAAAATGAGATACTAGGTAGCGACACCCGCCCCACTCCCGCGGGACGGATGCCATCCAACATTTAGACTTCAGTCACCAGCGCCTTCGGGCCATTCCAGTTGCCTGCTGCATCTACCCAATACACAACGGGCCAACCCGGTGCATTGGTGCCGGTTTCATTGATGACGAACACGTCAGTCTGCTCGGACAAACCGAACTGCTGCGAAGCGACGATGGATGCGCCCGGTGCAGCAACGTGCTGTGGTCCCACCTTCAACGGGCCATTCCATGCACCGGTATTCTGCACCCAGAACACGTTGAGCTGACCGTTGTTATCGATCACGAATACGTCCGTCTGATTGCTCACACCAAATTGCCGCGACGCTGCCACTGCCGATCCCGGCGGTGCGATGCCAGGTGCAGAAATCGGCACAGGCCCGCCCCAAGCACCTGTCCCCTGCACCCAATACACCTTGAGCTGACCATTGTTATCGACGAAGAACACATCGGTCTGGTTTGGCGCACCGAATTGCTGCGACACCGCCAAGCGCGCTCCCGGTGGTGCAATATTCTTGTTACCGATTTTGACAGGATCACTCCAACCGCCCGTGCCCTGCACCCAGAACACATTGAACTGGCCATTGTTATCGAAGAAGAACACGTCAGTCTGATTGGGCGCGCCGAACTGCTGGGATGCCACCAACGCGCCACCCGCAGGAGCCGTCCCCTTGCTGCCGACCTTAACCGGCCCGCCCCAGTTACCGGCGCTTTGCACCCAGTAGACATTGAGCACGCCGTTGTTATCGAACAGGAAAACGTCCGTCTGATTCGGTGCGCCAAATTGCTGCGAAGTCGCAACCGCCGCACCTGTCGGATACAGGAAGCTGCCGCCGATCGGCAACGGCCCATTCCATGCCCCGCCCTCCGTCCACATGACATTGAGTTGACCGCTCTGGTTGACGAAGAATGCATCGGTCTGATGCAGTGCGCCGAACTGCTCCCCGGCCGCAATGGCCGCCCCCTGCACCGCCATGCCGGTTGGGCCGAAACCCGTGGTGGCGCTCCAGTGTCCGCCACCACCGACATAGAACACGACGAGCTGCCCTGCCCTATCCATCGCATAGACGTTGGTCTGGTTCGCTCCAATTTGCTGCGACACCGCCAGCGGCCCACTGGGTTCGTAAGCCGGTACAGCGCTGATGCCGAAGGTCTGCGTTATGCTGGTGCTGGGGCCAGCAGGAAGCTCGCCATAAGTGCTGTTACCGTTTTCCAGCGTGTGCCAATCGGAATCGAGACTTTGCGGCAAGCCGTTTTGCACGGTCAATGGATTGGTCGATGAATACACGATATTGCCCGCGCCAGACCAGAACAAGGTTTGTTCCCCATTGATCGGACCAACGATGTCGAAGGTAAATGCCGTGATCGGCGCGAGGTCTTTTTCAGTCAGATTACCCTTGCCGATATCGAGTGCGATATTGAACATGTCGTAGGTCTGATTGGCGACCTGCTTGCCGGTGTTATCCACGACGGTGAAAGTCACATAGCGCACGTTGCCATTGCTCTCGTTGCCCAATGCAATCGTCAGCTTGTAGCCTGCACGGAAGTTGGAATCCTGCAGCGTCAGGAGCTGAGGCTGAAAGTTACCCAGATCGCCGCTGGTGGTGTCGTTGCTGGTGCCCGAGGTCGTCACCGGCCACGGCTCGATGCCGCCATATAAAGTCCCCGGCGAGCCCGGCGGCAAACCATTGGCCGTACGATAGGAAAAGAAAAACTGCTGCCACGCGCTGTAATCGCCAGCAGGCGAAAATGCATTGAGCTGCAGACCGAAGCCGATGTTGCTGATCAAGTCTTGCGTGATTTCGACTTCCACCTTCACGTTCAACAGATTCTTGCCATTATCGGAAAGGAAGTAATTCGAGTTACTGCCCAAGCCTGACGGCGGAGGTGCTACGTTACCCATACCCTATCTCCCTGAAAAACGCGCAAGCGCTCCCCTGCGACAACGGCAAAGGAAGTCGCGCGATGTTGACATCGTTGATGTAATCCACGCCCAGGCGTGAACCAGTGAGAAGCACAAGGTGCTTGGCGCGAAAACCTGCCGCCATGGAATACCCGACTCCGCCGCCTCTCGTTGCGGAACCAGGCAACACGGCAAACACAATGCCGTGCAGGCTGCTCAAGCAGCGCTGATATATATCGAATTCGCTCTTATATAAAACGTCTGTCAAGACAGGACGCACCGCGCAGAAAAGCATGCGAAGTGGTGTGGACGGCCTTCCCCTGACTGAAATATCCAACGCATCGAACCAGTTGTTATCTTTATGCTGGCGAGACGTTGATCAAATTCTAATTAACAAAAACACCAAATGAAATCTGCTATTGTTGACAGGGCTTGCTTGCAAATCTTCAACAAGCAAACCCGACGCGACGCTTTATATCACTTGCAAGCAGGATTCTCTTTCGGGCAATCGTCAAATTTGCCATCCGCACGCAACTTCATGTGCATGACCTTGCTGATCTTGCTGTTGATGTCGCCATCGCGATGGTATTGCGAGATCAAATAGCCGTCGCTGATGTCATAGGTGACAGTCTCATTGTTCTCAGTCCATCCCAATTCCTCTGCAGCGAGCAAGCGGTCACCATCGAAGACGTACAGATAATCCGCCGTATCGTCAGTTTGCGTTTTCGCTGCGAGATAAATCTGATAGTTATGCGCCGATGGCAGCATCAATACCGTATCGAACAAAGGCCCCAACTGCTTTCTGATCGAGTCGGGTACGGCAGACGGACGCTGTGCATGATAGCGCAATGCGCAACCGCTACTGGAGAAATTGCCGATGCAGTTGAAGAATACTTCCGACGTCATCGGCAAACCGGTACTCGCAACGTCGATAGGCGGTACTTTATCCGCTGGCCCCATGCATTGATCGGCGAAGGATTGGAACTGCGCGTTATCCACCTTCAGCTTCACGGGATGCCTGTCGTCCTTACTGACGTCGCGCACCGCCATCTTGTCGGCATCGATTTCGACTGTGGCGATCATGACTTCGTTATTGGCAGTCGCCGCAGGCACAAACAGGCGCACGCGATAAAACCGCCCTTCGTCCTGCGTGATTTCGGTCAGGATATTCTTCTGATCGTATTTCGTCTGCAAAGCAGGTAACAACAACTTCTTCAAACTGGTCTGGCATGCCGCATAGTTACTAGCATTGGCGCTACTGCATGCGAGACCAAATGCACAAAGCAAGCTGGTAAATACAAAACGCTTCAAAATCTTCCTCTCCATAGAACCAGGTAACAACATTTGACAATTCCACAATTTTACACAAACAACAACATTTTTGTTGAATTTTTGTAAATTGTTCGCACTACTCGGGAGAGTATTGAGTTTGAGAATGCCCAAGCGCAAAGGGCCACATTTTGCCTTACGCAAGTATTGAACCGACTTCGATGCAAAAAGAGAATGAGCGCGTAGGCAACGATACTCAATGCCGCAATTCCAGCCGGATCGGCAGGCAACTTGGCGTCATCGTGAAGGTATAGAATTCTTTGACCGGCGGTGGATTTTCGATGCGCGAGACGATGAAATTGCGCGCCACCATCGTCATCACCATCTTGATTTCCACGAGTGCCAGGAAGCGTCCGGGACAGAAGCGCGGGCCACCGCCGAAGGGGAAGATTTTGCGCTTCAGGTCGTCACTACCTATGGTGTCTTCGCCACCCAGCCAACGCTCGGGTATGAATTCGTCGTAGTTGGGAAACTCATTCGACCACTCGGAAGCCAGTCGCGAACAGCCGAGGATTTGCGTGTCCTTCGGCACCCGTACGCCTGCAATTTCCATGTCGTTCACAGTCTGAAAGCCCAGTAACGGTGCGACCGGTTTCAAGCGCATCGCTTCATTGTTGGTGGCATCGAGATATGGAAGCCGGTCCAGCATGGCCATATCCGTCAGTAAGTTTGCGTCACCTAGCAGTGTATCGGCCTCATTGGCAAGCCTGACTGCAACCGGCGGCATGGTGGAGACGAAATCGAGCAGCCAGCTGATCGAGTTCGAGGTCGTGTCTTCACCAGCAAACACCATGGTGATGGCATTGCCGATGACGTGGGCGTCGGTGAATCCCGAATCCGGTTCATCACGCGCAGCAATCAGGGCTTGCAGCATGTTTTCGGGATGTTCGCGCTTGTGCGGATCTCGCTCCATATCACGTCGCGCATTGGCGATGAAGCCTGTGATTGTACGTTCTATGCGTTGTGCGCAAGCCGTCGCCGCGCGGTCAGCCGCCAGCGGAAAGCGCCGCCAATAGGCAAACGGGATGATCAGGCGTTTGCCGACGCGGTTGAAGATTTGCTCGATATCCCGTTGCAACAGGTCGCTATCGTGTTCGAGCGCATTAATGTCCTGCCCCATGGCGAGGCCGATGGCGATGTCGAGTGTGTACGCCTTCAGATCACGCATCACGTCAATAACACGACCTTCGTGCACGGCGGTGACCCAACGCTGCCGCAGCCGTTCAGTCATGGCGATCATGGTGGGGAAGAAGCGACGGATCACTTCCGGCGTCAGCGCACGCATCACCAGCTTGCGTTGCTTGCGCCAGTCTTCGCCTTCGCCGGTGAAGACGCCAGATACACCGAGTTCGACCAGCCGGTCCGACAAACGCGCGCCACGTCGCAAGGCATCGGGACGATCGCGCAGCATCGAGGCAATCAGCGCATTGTCGGTCACGACCACAAATTGTTCGCTGCCTATTGCAAACGTATAGACTGAGCCATAATCGCGCGCCCATTGTTCCAGCGATACATGGAATTGCATCGCCTTGATTTGCAGCATGTTGCCAAGCACGCTAAACCCGCGCGGCCCAGGCAGATCCTGCAGACGCTTTAACGTGCGCCCATCTTCAATACCATTGGTTTGGCCCACTTCGACACCCCTGACTTGTGCCGATGTATTCATCGCCTTCTCCTTGAAATGCAATAACCGGACGCATGCGTCAGGCATCTCCCTCAAATGAGAATGATCAACATTTTCTTATGTATTCTGGCGTCGAATTGCGGCGTCAGCCCCCATTGGAATGGATGCAGTCTTTGCGCGGCAAGGAAGGTGGGGTTCAGCCATAGTACCGGAATCTGGCTCGATTGACGAATCTTGGTTACTGACAACAATTACCAGCAGTTTCCACCAATCAAGCTTCATCGATACGCTATTACGCTATTCAACTTTTGTATTCGTCATATTTGCGCGCATCGCCGCGCACCTGCTCGGCAGGATATTTCCGACGGTTGAGAATCATTTTCTCGCGCACTGCTTCCAACACATCGACATCAAGCCTGTCCGCCAGATGCATCAGATAGACGAACACGTCCGCCATCTCGTGGCGTACTGCGGCAAGCTTTGCCTCGCCCAATTCTTCGCGGCTGCCATGTTGCAGCCATTGGAACGGCTCTAACAACTCCGCTGCCTCGACACTTAACGCACAGGCGAGATTCTTCGGTGTGTGGAATTGCGCCCAATCGCGCTCGGCGACGAATTGACGGATATCGTCACGCAGTTGCTGGAATTGGTCGTTGTTTGATTTTTCGCTCATCGCGTTTGATCCTTGGAAGTTACATCTGTCGCGTAGTATATTGTGCCGCGCAGATTTATAAAGGCACGATCAGGAAAAAAGATGAAGACATCACCCTATTCCAGAAAACCTTTGGCAGGCAAATTGGGTTGGCGCGATGGCATGAAGGTATTGACTATCAATGCTCCCGATAACTATGAAGAACTGCTGGGCGAACTACCCGCTGGCACCAGCATCGTCAGCAAGGCAGGCAAACCCTACGCAGCAGTACACCTGTTTTGCACGTCACGCACCGATCTGCAAAAGCATTTGCAGCGCCTAAGGCAAGAGCTGGCACAGGATGGAATATTATGGGCATCCTGGCCCAAGAAAACTTCCGGCGTTGCCAGCGACCTGAGCGACAACGTCATCCGCGATATCGCGCTGCCAATGGGCTATGTAGATATCAAGGTGTGTGCGGTCAGCGATATCTGGTCGGGCTTGAAACTGGTGATACGCAAATCGGAACGCAAATGATCAGGAAGCGTTCTGTTCCTGCTCGATCAGTTTTTCAATCTCTTCAGCACAGACCGGCTTGCTGATGTAATACCCTTGAATCTCATCGCAATTATTGGCACGCAGGAAGACCAACTGCTCCGATGTTTCCACACCCTCGGCAATGACCGACAGCTTCAGGTTATGCGCCATGTCGATAATCGCTTTGGTGATCGAAGCATCGTCTGGATTGGTCGTCACATCGCGGATGAAAGCAATATCGATCTTCAGTTTATCGATAGGGAAGCGCTTCAGGTAAGCGAGGCTGGAGTAACCAGTACCGAAGTCGTCGATGGAAATCTTGATACCAAGGTCGTTCAACTTTTCCAGCAACGCAATCGTCTGCGCGGCGTTATTCATGACTGCGCTTTCGGTCAACTCAATCTCCAGCAATTCCGCTGGAATATCGGCATCCTTCAAAGCCGACATGATGTCCGCCTCCAGATGTGGATCGAAGAACTGCTTGCCCGATACATTGACGGCAATTTGCAGCGGTCGAGATAGCTTGCGCGTCCACTCGCCAATCTGCCGACAAGCCGTGCGCAAGACCCAGCCACCGACGCGCATAATCAAACCCGTCTCTTCCAGTATCGGGATGAAATCATTTGGCGACACCAAGCCATAGCCAGGACGATTCCAGCGGATCAACGCTTCGACACCGATGATCTTGCCGGTGGCAATCGATACCTGTGGTTGATAGTGCAGCATGAACTGTTCACTCTCCAGCGCCCTGCGCAATGCCCCTTCCAGCTCCAGCCGCTTGTGCGCTTGCGCATTCATTTCCTGCGTGAAGAAACAGTAGGTGTCGCGTCCCGATTCCTTGGCCTGATACATCGCGGTGTCGGCAAACTTGATCAGTGTTTCCGGGTCAAGCGCATCATCCGGGAAAATCGTAATGCCTATCGATACCGCAATCGTCACCTCATGCCCGCGCAAATCGAAAGGCTGGTGCAGCACTTCCTGTATCTTGCTGGCGACCACTGCCGCCACCTGCTGCCCTTCGCTGATATTCAGGATCAGCGCAAATTCGTCACCACCGATGCGGCCCAGGGTATCACGCACGCGTACGCTGGACAAAACACGCGCTGCAAATTGGCGCAACAACTCGTCGCCTATCGGATGTCCCAAGGTGTCATTGATGTTCTTGAAGCGATCCAGGTCAATGAACAGGATCGCCAGTCGCGTGTTGTGATCCGCCGCCTGCTTCAACGCATGCGTCAGCGTATTATAGAAAAGCATGCGGTTAGGCAAGCCGGTCAACGGATCGTAATGCGCCAGTTGCAGCAGCTTCGCCTCGGTTTCCTTGCGCTCGGTGATGTCGCGCACGATGGCAACCATGATCCAGTGTTCTTTCGATTGCACCACGCGCCGCACGACTTCCGCAGGGAAGCGACTGCCATCCTTGCGCCTCAATTCCATCTCCGCCGAACCAGCAACACCTTGATAGGCCACCACCAGATTGAACAGATGCAGCATGCTTTCAGACAAACCATGACCGATGGTCTCGCGTCGCAACAGCAGCAGTTCATCGCGGTTGTAACCGAGCATGCGGCAAGCGGTATCATTCACATCGACCAGACGCATGGCTGCACGATCGATCAGGAAGATACCGTCCGCGCTGGCATCCATCGCCGTGCGGAAGCGGCGCAACTCATCGTCGCCACGCATGCGGGCTGCCATTTCGGATTGCAGCTTGACGTGATTACGACGCAGCTCTTCCAGCAGGATCAGGTTTTCATAAGCGACCGCCAGTTGCGCCGTCAGCGTAACGGCGACGCGCTCATCGACCTCAGAAAATTCATCCGCACCCAGCTTATCCACCAGATACAACCAGCCATAGCATTTGTTGCGCGAATGGATAGGCACGCCGAGGAAGGAATGCACCGGGGGATGCGAAGCATCCAAACCCAGCGCGCAAGGATCTCCGCCGGTATTCCTGATACGCTGCGGTTCGGTGCGGTTGAATAAGGTACCTAACACGCCCTGGCGCGGCAGAGGTGCAACCAGTGCTTCCTCCAGCTCGTCGTCAATGCCGCGCGTGACGTAGTGCTGCAACTTCTCACCGCCCTCATCAAGCATACCAACCGCCGCGTATTTGGCGACGCAGATATTCTGCGCGACACGACAACCGGCTTTGATCAAACTCATATCGTCGCGCTCTGCTGCGAGTTGGATGCCAAGATCAATCAACGCCGTCAACCGCAGGCTCACCGCCTGTAAACTTGCGAGCGAATTCTTGATGCTTTGCGCCATCTGCAACACATTCTTGTCGTTGCTCTTGGCGACTTGCGAAATCAGGTAACTGTTCGCCTCCAGCTCCAGCAGATACTCGCTGACTTGATGGTCAATCGACGTGAAGCGGCTGACTTCACCTGATGGTGGCGTCAAAGGTGGAGTATGCGTAATCGGCGGCAGGCCCAAAGCCTCGTGTACGGTCGCCATGATCAATTCCGGCTCGGACGGTTTCGACAGCACCCAGCGTACACTGCACGCCGCTGCGACTGTATTGGCTTCGCGCTCGCGATAGTGCGCGGTATAAAAGATCACGGGGATATCAGGCAACTCAGGGTCGGCATTCAGGCGGCTGGTGAATTCGTAGCCATCCATATGCGGCATCAGGATGTCTGTAATGACAAGATCAGGCAAACCTTCACGCGCAACCTTCAGCCCTTGCACGCCATCAGCAGCTTGCAGCAATTGATGCCCGCCATAACGCAGCAACGCGACCAGAAAATCGCGGCTCAGTACGTCATCGTCAACGATGAGTATGGTTGCCATCCTCTCTCCTGCTGACTCACATGTCCGCATGGCTGCAAAGGCCACCATGCCAGAAGGTCGTCAAGACCCAAACACGTTGCGGCGTCAGGCGATGACCGAACTGTTGCAAAGCCGTCATCGCTGCATCCAATCGGGCGCAGCAAACATGTAACGTGGTGAAGTGGAGCTTTCAGTATAGTCACTGACATGCCTTGCAGCAACAACCAAATGGCACGTTTTTTAACAATGGGGATGCCACTTCAATAACCCCCTCAATTTGAGGCGATTGTATTTCAGTTCGACAAAGAAATTGCAGGTAAGTTTCACTCTGTATCGACGTCACCACGTTCAGTTACAGGAAAAAATCGACTTTTACGCAACGTCTTGCCTCTGGTTAAAAAGAACATGCAAGTAAGCAGGCACAGATGTTGCCAGAAAGTACGCCATGGCCTTATGCTAGTCTCACGCCCGATAAGTGGACACGCATGCAAGCAGCCCCAAACACGCAGCTTGGTTATCGATCTTGCCGATTGGCAGTGCTTTGCTGCACGCTGGTTGCGTTCACTTTCCTGAATTGCATGACTGTCAATGTTGCAAATGCAGCAGGGCCAATACTTGCCCAAGTGACACCTTCATCCAGCATTACCGACTTCCAGGTCAAGGCAGCTTATCTCTATAAATTCGGCAGTTATATCGAGTGGCCGCAAAATACATTTGCCACCAACGAAACCCCGATGACCATAGGCGTACGTGGTGCCGATGCACTGGCGAATGAGTTGATTCGCATCGCCATCGACCACACCGTCAATGGCCGCCCGGTATTGGTGCGCAAGCTTGCCGCCGGGGATGCACTCACAGGCATCAATGTGCTGTTCATCGGTTCCGAATTGCGCGACCGTTACGACGATATCATCAGCACGGCCAAAGGCTTGCCGATATTGACCGTAACGGAAGCCGAGCAATCACTGGCGCGCGGCAGTATGATCAATTTCGTGCTGGTAGATGGTCGCGTACGGTTCGAAGCAGCCCCCAAGGCCGCCAAGCAAAACAACCTGACCATCAGTGCCCGTCTGCTGGCCGCAGCATACCGGATTGCGGAGGTGCCATGAAAGCGCTGAGACTGCGAACCATCAGGCAAAAACTGTTGGCAGTGGTGGTGCTGACGACCTTGATGGCATTAATCATCGCACTCGGCGCCACCATCGTCTATAACTTGCGTGCCGACTATCACAACTTCAGCTCGGACATGGTGACCGAAGCAGAGTTGCTCGGCCGCATGACTGCCCCCGCGCTGAGTTTCGACGACAAGCAACTGGCGCAACAAAACCTGCAGTTGCTGCACATCCGCCCTTTCATCAAAGCCGCTGCGATCTACGATGCGCAGGGTAATGTATTCGCACAATATCGTACCGATGACGAGAGCATACGCATTCCCACAACGGCACAACCAGATTCGGTCGGAATCGAGGGCGACCGCCTGATCCTGTTCAAACCCATCGTCCATGATGGGTCAAAGATCGGCACGATCTATCTGCATGCGAACTACGCGTGGCTGCAACTGGCGGCTGGTTATACCGGCCTTGCCTTGGTTGCGATGGTGGTGGCGATTGTGCTGGCGCTGTTGTCGTCGTTGCCGCTGCAAAAGAGCGTGACCGGCCCCATCCTCGCGATTGCCGACGTCGCGCACGACGTCGTCGTCAAGCGTGACTATGCGCGCCGTGCTGTCAAGACCAGTGATGATGAGGTTGGTCTGCTGGCGGATTCCTTCAATGACATGCTTTCCGAAATTGAACGGCGCACGCTGGAGTTGGAGAACTCCAGCCACGAGATCGCCCGCGAAGCCACCGAGCGCGCCAATGCACAGAAGGAAATCCTGCGCCTGAATGCACAGCTGGAATTGCGCGTGCAGGAACGCACCTCACAACTGGAAGCCGCCAACCGCGAATTGATCGACGCCAAGGCAGCGGCGGAACAGGCAAACCAAGCCAAATCGGCCTTCCTCTCCAGCATGAGCCATGAATTACGTACGCCACTGAATTCCATCCTCGGCTTTGCGCAGCTATGTGCATCCGAAACGCTGCCGGTGACGCCGGAACAAAGAAAGGAATTCATCGACAACATCGTCAAGGCAGGCAAGCATTTGCTGACTCTGATCAATGAGGTACTGGATTTGGCAAAGGTGGAATCCGGTACGGTGACGTTGTCATCAGAGACTGTCAACATCAACGAATTGCTGGAGGAATGCGAACAATTCATCGCTGCGGCGGCACAGGCGCGCTCCATCAAGCTGCATTTCAAGCAAGACATGACACTACACGTCTATGCGGACCGCACACGCGTCAAGCAGATCCTGCTGAACCTGTTATCGAACGCAGTAAAATACAACAACGATGCAGGCGATGTAACCGTCCGTTGCACGCGCGAAGGGCGTGGCGTGGTACGCATCGCCGTGCAGGACAACGGGCATGGTTTGAATGAAGAAATGCAGCGCCAACTATTCCAGCCGTTCAATCGACTTGGGCAAGAGAACAGTGCGCAGGAAGGTACGGGCATCGGTCTGGTCGTCTGTAAACGCCTGGCGGAGATGATGGGCGGCACCATCGGTTTATCCAGCAGCCTCGGCCAAGGCAGCACGTTCTGGGTTGATCTGCCGCACGCGCATCCCCCTGCTGATCCACATCCGCAGGAAGCCTTCGCGCGTCGCTTTGGCGAAGCCGTACAGGACGACCTGCCTGCCACGCTGCTGTACGTGGAAGACAATCCGGCGAACATGAAGCTGATCCAGAAGCTTGTCAGCTTCCGTCACGGCTGGACGCTGTTGTGCGCGACCGATGCCGAGACCGGTATCAAATTGGCAGGTGCGCGTCAACCGGATGCGATCCTGATGGACATCAATCTGCCGGGCATGAGCGGCAATGAAGCTCTGACGGCGCTGCAAAGCGATGCACGCACCGCACGCATTCCGGTCATCGCATTGACCGCCAGCGCGATGCACGAAGAAGTCAGCAAGGGCAAGGAGCGCGGCTTCTTCCACTATCTGACCAAGCCGGTACAAATCGAGGAGTTTTATAACGTCGTCAGCAGTGCTTTGCTTTATGCGCGGGAAGGGCGCGTAAAGGAGACTTCATAAGAGACTTCATTATGACGCGCGCCTACCATTTAGTTTGCAGCCTGTTCATCACTGGTTTATTCTTCTCGCCCTTCCCTGCCCTGGCGATGGCTGATCCGCCGCAAGCTGGTGGCAACGATGAGTTGACCAATCTCAGCCTGGAGGAATTGGGCAACATCATCGTCACGTCGGTATCGAAAAAGCCGGAGCAGTTGATTGATGCCCCCGCATCGATCTACGTGATCACGAGCGACGACATCCGCCGCAGTGGCGCAACCACCCTGCCGGAAGCCTTGCAACTTGCACCGAACCTGGAAGTTGCACGCACCAGCAATAACCAATGGGTGATCAGCGCACGCGGGTTCAACAGTAGCAGCGGCAACAAGATGTTGGTGCTGATCGATGGCCGTTCGGTCTATACGCTGCTCTACTCAGGTGTATTCTGGGATACCATGGACGTGATGCTGGCTGACGTAGAACGCATCGAAATCATCAGCGGCCCCGGCGGCACCTTGTGGGGCGTCAATGCCGTCAATGGCGTGATCAACGTCATCACGCGTTCTGCCAAGGAGACGCAGGGCGGCATCATCTCCGGTGGCGCTGGCAATAGCGAGCACATCGTCAGTGCGCGTTATGGCGGCAGCTTCGGTGACGATGGCAGCTATCGCATTTTTGCGAAAACACTGGATCAGCACAATACTGAACTCGGAGATGGCAGCCCGGTCAACGATGGCTGGCATTTCAGCCACGCCGGTTTTCGCATGGATTGGGGCAAGGAAGGCAACGGTCTATCGGTCCAAGGCAATGCCTATAACGGTGCAGAAGCCCAGCCGGAACCCGGCGAAATCTCGGTCAACGGTTTGGTCATTCCTTATGGACAGGTACTGACATCGGGTGCCAGCCTGTCCGCCAATTGGATGCATCCGCTTAGTGATGGAGGCAATCTTAGCGTTCTATCCTATTTCGACCGCACCGAGCGTAACGTGATCCCGGTATTCAACGACAAGGAAGACATCTACGACCTGCAAATCGTCCACGCACTGGCACCGATTGCCACGCATGCGATCACCTGGGGTGCCGAATATCGAAGAGGCAATGACACGGTCAACAACGGCCCCTATATCGCCTTCCTGCCTGCAAGCCTGACTCAGAAATGGGAAAGCGTATTCGCGCAGGATCAATGGGCATTGCGCGAGTCGTTGCAATTGACGCTGGGCGCACGCATCGAGCGCAACATCTATACCGGCAATGAATTTTTACCCAATGCCCGTCTGGCTTGGCATCCCGACGCCAATAGCATGTTGTGGACCGCGTACTCGCGCACTGTGCGCGAACCTGCCCGCCTCGACCACGATACGTTCTATCCCACCACTGCGCCTTTCCTGCTCGACGGCGGGCCGAGTGTGGTATCAGAAATCGCACGTGTGCTGGAGCTGGGGTATCGCGCCAAGCCGACAATGAACCTGTCGTATTCAATCACGCTTTACCGCGCACTCTACGACCACCTGCTAAGTGAACAATTGAACGCGACCGAAACAGCCGTCGTATTCAGCAACGGCATGCGTGGTTCGACCAGCGGCATCGAAGCCTGGGGCAACTATCTGATCAGCAAGACCTGGCGCTTGAGCGCTGGCATTTCCACCT
>Ga0116226_10001265_pt1 | contig 21810 bp, 15 predicted proteins | sample S1TSphfallax_FD_89692 | JGI IMG/M metagenome (GOLD analysis project Ga0116226, IMG submission 89692) | Host-associated microbial communities from peat moss isolated from Minnesota, USA - S1T2_Fa - Sphagnum fallax MG | ecosystem: Host-associated > Plants > Peat moss > Unclassified | place: USA... | reverse complement strand
TGTATACATATTCTCACATGCAACTACAATGCAACTATTTTGGTCACAATTGAAGCAAATGATGTGTTGCCATGTGTTTTAATATTGAATTACTTAAAATATAATAATTATTATTATTTTGAAATAATTTAAAACGTTCAATTCAAATGCTTGGATGATCCTATATTATGACACGTGACCCAATGTAAATATGTTACTTGGCACCTTTAAGATGAATTTAATACAAAATATTAATATTAGGTTGGTAGGTGTTTAGGTAGGTACATAAATAAGTGCCTACAAACCTAGGCTACATACCTACCTACTTACTTAAGTAAAAAGGCAGGTAGGTAGGTCTACCTTCTTAGGCTAAATACCTACTCATATAAGTAGGTATTTAAATAGGTAGGTACCTAGGTTGACCTAGGTGGGTAGGTCATACTATGTACCTACTTAGCTAGGTAGATAAGTAGGTTGGGGAGGTTGATAGTTTAAAATTGTGCATATATATATATTTTTGGGTTAAGCTTTTTGATCGGTATATCCCATGTGCACAACTTTCTTAATGTGAAATTTGATGACCACACCCCTTGTTTATATAGTGTTCAAAATAAGAATGGAGAACAAACAATATGGGATCAATTCTTAAGTTGCAATTACTTCACAAACTAAATTGCAATTCCAAAACTTTCCTCATGGCTTTTGTTTTTATTTTTAATATTTATAAACAATTCAAGTACATGGCTCACTAGATAATTAGATAACCATTTAATTGAAAATGATTAAAATTAACATATATTTAAGATATAAACTATACATTAAAAATATTAAATATTCATTATCAACTGCTTAAATAAATAATAACTTCTTAATTTTTAACTAACGAGCTATTTAGTTTTTCACAAATTGTTAATACATAACTGAAAGATAAATAAATAACTAAAATATTTTATTGTTTTTTTATATCTAGTTTAAGCATAAACAATAAAATTGATGTAAAAATATTTAATTATTTAAAATTTTAAAAATAGGTTTTCAAATTATAAATAATGAACGAACAATTGTTATTAAAAAAACTTCTTACATGTTTTTCCAAAAAGAAAAAGAAAAAATTACATTAATTATTATATAATTACATTTATTATTGTAAAAAACTTTATCATAAATAAGTAATTACATAATTTTACATGTTGAATGTATATGTTTTAGTACATTTCCAGCTATGATTTATACCCATTAGTGGCCATTAGATGATTTTCTTTTTTAATAAATAACTCTTTTCAATTGTTTAATGCCTTACAAGTTTTTTTGTTTAATGGTTTACCAACGGTTTATGAAATACAATACCTAAAAGTATTATAAATTCTTTTGTTGATACTTTGCACAATTCAATGACATAAAAATTTAGTAGATATTTCAAATTTGGTTTTCTAATTTTGTTAGTGAATTGTTTACTTGATGATGTTATGCAATGTTTTAGTTTTGCACTTGTCTTTTTATGGTATTCTAGTTTTTAATATCTGGTGGCCACTAGGTTTATCTATTGTCGTGAATGTTAATTGTTCTCATGGTGAAAAACATTTCTTATGCAAATTTGTTGTTTCAACATTGTGTTTGGTGCCCACTAGGTTGAAGATGTTATTTTATTTATTTAAAAACATTCAAAATTCATTTTTTTATTTCAAACTTTTTCAAAGTCCCGAATTAATTAAATATGTGTTATTTGTAACGAGGTGAAAAGGAAACATAATTTGATGATTCCTAAGTGGATTTTCTTTATAAACATGCACATTGTAAAAATATTAAAAAATATATTGGGATTGATGTGAAGAAAGGGGATTGGTATTATTCAAAGGTTTCAAAGCATGCCAAGAATAAAAAAATGTTTATTTCTCATAGTCGTGAATCTATTGTTGCCCAAGTTGCAAATGGTGTTATTGGAGAAAAGGCTCAAAAAGTTATGTAATTTGCTACTATGTTACACTTGTTACAACAATGACATCCCATGTTAGAATATGAGGCATTGAAGTTGTTAAAAGGTGAAATTGTGGCCCTTGATCATTACCGTCCTCTAGGGGATAAAACCAAGGGGCAAGGTCAACACCTTATTAATCCACAAGAAAACTACCTTCACTAGTTTACTTTACTACAACTACTCAAGTAGTAAATAAGATGTCATACTAAGAGGAAGGAGGTAGGTAGGGGTCTACTACCTAAGACCAAACCTACCCTCTTATAAGTAATCTAAACTAGGGTGTAATTGGGAAAAAATAGAGAGGGGAAACATGAGAAATGGTTAAAACCTAAAAATAGCTACTATCCTTGGTTTTACAACACCTAAAACATTCCTGGATGTTGTTTAGGGGGTCTACATACCTTCTACTATTATTGTCCCTCCTTTTTAGGCCTTATAAGTCCTTTGGTGACTCGGCCTATTGCTTGCAACACCTTAGGAAGTCTTTCCTCTATTCTCCACCAATTATAATTTGTTGCCTTCTTTCATAGCCTTTGCTTACTACTTGCAAAGGTACCTTTTAGTCTATAGGCAGCTCTTTGTTGATATTCCTCCTTTTATTTTCTACCATCAAGGACTAACTTATACCTTCCAATGGTAGCTAGTAGTTTAACTATCTAGAGGCTACCAAAGGTTAAGCCTCGTTATTATCTGTCTTAAAAAAAATATAAAACTACTAACTCAATGAAGCATCCTACTTGTAGAATATCAATTACTACACCTTCTTCACTCAATAGAATAACAATACTTCACAAGAAATTTGAGTCTTTCAACCATCTTCCATTAAAATCACACATAAAGGTACATACATCCTTTTCCATTCCTTACAACCCTCTCCATGAAAGTCTTCCATTCCTAATTTCCCCACTCCTCCAAGTATCGAATGAATTTCCCCAGCCTCTTGCACTTCCTCTAGTCCCTCTTCCCCACATACCACACATAAGGCTAACATTGACCCCTAGAAAATAAGGCCCTTATCCTAATCCATTCCTAGAATTTTCATAGATGATTGGGTGGATTACCCAAGCTACCTAATCCCACTAACTTCACCCCTTGGGTAAGGGACGATAAGCCTACCACGAGTAACTATAGTTAGTAGGAGGCTTATGGAACTAACTAGTCTAAAGATTTCTACTCATTAATAGAAGCCTTTGTTTTAATTCCTATAAGTGCCAAAAATAGTAAAAAACATTAAAATGATCACTCCAATTAGACAATGGCAGAATTCGTGCATTAAGAGGTTCTAAGGGCAACTAGGGCAACAATGGGGGTTGTTTGTTATGTGGCTTTCAACTATGATTAAAATTCTACAATGGATAATTAATTTTGTTTGTTTGTCCATTGCTACATAATGCATAATCAGGTAAGGATTCCAATTCTCATATCTTTGGATAGAATGGTTGAAGGGTCATGGATTGATAATTTGGCCAAAATGATTATGGAGGGTTTGATGATAGATTGTGGTTTACCAAGAGACTAAATTGCCCAAGAACTCATATTCTTTAGGGCTAATGGTGTCAATGTATTTTAAGGCACCAAGAGTGGTTTTACAAAGCAAATTAAAGACAACTATGCCCCTCATTCCATAGGTTTGTTGTATGGCCCATTGCACTAATTTGGTAGTGCAAACCTTGTTGAGATGCATGTAGTGATTTGTTTTGAAAATTTGTTGCAATTGCATTCTTACTTTGCCCATTCACTTAAAAGGCATTTGGAGTTCACAGAACTTGAAGAGCTTATGCATACAAAAGGGAACAAAATTCTCCAAAATGTGAAAACCAGGTGGATTTCAATGTTGAGTTTTACAAAACGAGTGATGGCAAAATACAAAGTTTTTTTGGTGAAGATGGTTGGACTGTCATACAAATCAACAAGCCAAATTAAACTATGAAAACTTTTATGACCTTTAAGTTTTGCTTGGGCTTGTTTGCATCTTATTGTTGTTGAAATCTATATGCACGTTCTAATTAAATTTGCACAAATGAAGGATTTTTTGTGACATCTATAGGATTTTTTGTGATTAGACCTCCAAGTTCATAGTAGACAACTTTTAAGCTTTTAAATCATTACTAGAGTTCAAACATGAAAACATCTTGATGCATTGGGTATTTGACCTAAATTGTAAAGTTCAACATTTGCCTTTTGAAGCAAATGGGTAGCATATTTGGGTAGTGCATCAAGATTTGGAAATTAGTGTTCCATCATATGTGACAAAAGATCTTTTTGTTGTTGTCAAGTCATTGGTGAAAAACCAATGCAAAGGTAATAAAACTTTTCATTTTGTCTTTCACTTTGTTTTTTTTTTCCCCAGATATCTTATTTATTTATTTCCTAGGTATGTAATTCCATTATGTATGTGTGGTTTGATAGAGGTTGTAAAAAGTTTCATAAGAAAATTGAAATTTAGGTTTCCAACCCATGGTGTGAAGGATGTTTTTAGGATTGTGTATCCCCAATATTGGTTGCAACCAAATTGTGATGCATCTTTTGCAATGCACCTTAAGGTCCTTAAAATAGTTTTTTGATATAGCAAAACACACAAGGTGAATGAGCAAGAGGTTAAGGTACATGAGCTCTTAAATGTTAATGATTTTGATTGCTAGCAAGGTGGTTGGTTATGAGCTTCCTATTAGGGAGCTTATTTTGAAATCATGATTTCTTGATTCGGATGATGAAGAGGTCAAATGTGTGAATTTGGGTGGAAGAGAGTCAACAAACATGTTGAACTTTGGGCGAAGAATGTTTTGACAAATGAAGACAATTTCATGGTTTCAACATGACAAAATCAATTTTCAATCTTTTTGAAGATGAAGGTTTGAGGTAAGAATTTGGTGGACATGTTGTTTATTTTTGTTTTGCAAGTGGCAAAAAAAGATGGCTCCTTTTATCCTCAAACTAGGTACACATCCAAACTTGCATTTTTTTTTCAAACACTTGGAAATTTGTTTATGGTCTTGTATTTGAAACCTTTTAAGGTTTAAAGCTTTTTAATTAGGGTTTTAAGGTTGTTTATTATTATTTTTATTTGGTTCAAGTTTCTATATGTAGGATTTAGGGTTTGTATATGGGTTTTAGGGTTTAGATTCCAAGACTATTTTAATTAGTTTGTGTATTTTTTCCTTACAACATCTAGTCATTGATTTGTGGCATTGGTAGGTTCATAAGGCACTGACAACAACAATGAGTGGTGGAATTAAGTAAAACACATGCAATTCCATTTAATATATTTATGGATGCAAAGTACCACCATGTCAAAGTTGCTAGTGATGAAGTAACACTTTGAGCTTCAACAACCAGTCTTGGGAAATCAATAAAAAAAAATAAAATTCTATCCATTGAAGAGGAGTAGAAGATATTGGCACAAATGATGTGTTTCCAATTGGCTTGAATATCAAATTTGGACATTTTAGCATGTGAATTTTTTTATTAGGGGGTGTTTTGAACTCCACAACATGGATTTTGATGAATATTCCTTACTTAGCTTACCTATGAATATTATTTTATGTTTATGTCTAGGCATATTGAAGAATTGGAAAATAGATGTTATTAGATGTTTTACAGATTAACATTGCCTTTTTGTTGCTTATTTAGTGGTTGACGTCATTGAGATGTATAAGGAAATTGCTTGATGACGCCCTATTTGTTTCAATGATGAACTAAGATCACATCTGTTATTTTTGCTGGCTAATCTTAAATGGCCATTTTTTGATAAAATATGGTTTAGTACAACCCTTATTGGTCAAAATTAGTTGAGGCTAATTATAGACACTCTCGTTTTTTACTTTCCAGGTTTGAAAAAAAGAGTCTTATCCAATAAAAATTGGCCATGTTATTGGGATTACTTGAACAGATGAAACACTTATGCCTCAAAAATACGAGATGGAAATCACAAGTCACTAAGATTCAATTTTTTATGGTACGTAATTTTAATGGTTGTTTTTGTAGTTATGTGTTTAATTTTTTTTTTGACTTTCTATTTATTTTTGCTTTTATTGGTTCCCATATTGAATTTTGAGTGAATTTTGTCTTTGAAAATCAATATAACTCAAAATTGAATTCTTAAAGGATATTTGATTTATGATTTTCCCATATTGAATTTTGAATGATTTTTGTCATTAAAAATTCAATATAGCCTAAATTTCAATTCTTAAAAGATATTTGATTTTTATGGTATTGCCAAATTGAATTTTGAGTGACTTTTGTCATTGAATATTCAATATAACTCAAAATTCAGTTCTTAAAAGATATTCAATTTTATGGTTTAGAAAACATATATACTTTGTGTAATTTTTTCACCCATGTCTTTCAAGTTAATGTGTTGTAACCCTAGCCTTGGGCTCACGACCAAGGCAAGGGCTTGCAAAGGTGTGGGCCAAGAGTGAAGCTTGAGAGTCACATTTCATGCTTTCGAGAGTGTAGGAGAGTGTGAGGGTATGAACCCACACTCCTAAGTGGGCTCCCATTTTGGGAGTTGCAAAGGGTGATTATAAGGGTCAAAATTCATTGGATTGAAGAGTTTTTTATACCATTGGAAAGCTTTTGGAACATAGATGTTTGAAATGGGCTTGCACGACCCATTTGGGGTACTTAAAACATAAGTTATGGTCAAAAGAAGGGTCAGAAATCAAACTACCAATTTGATTTTTGGCCACTAAAAGTCGGGAATTGCCCCAATTTATTTGTGTGTAGGTGGCCTGCAACATATTGTTGGAAAAAATTCGACAAGGGCTATAACTTTGCTTTACACCTCACCTCAATTAGAGGTTTGCATAAGAGGTTATTAGCCTCCAAAGTTGCGAAAATCCCAATTTCGGGAATTTCGAAACTCCCAACTTGGGAGTCCCGGGACAAAATGACATTTGGGTGTAGGCCTTGTGGCCAGGCACGAAAAATACTATAAAGGGGGAAAGTGGTGGCTTCCCTCAAGTTTAAGTCATGGTGAGTCTTATGAGTTCATGTTTGCTCGTGCTTCATCCATGCACCAAAAATGTTCCAACTATGCACTAACTAACTTGTTGTTTGGTTTATGCAAGTTGGTGTGAATGATTGACCCGCTTGTCACTCGTCCCAGTCCCCATCTTGAAGCTCCAACACACCCCTCTACCCCCAAAGTGTTACGAGCCAGGGAATGTACTCTAACTCCTTATCCTTTCACTATTTTCATCTTTGGACTCACAGTTGAGTTTATCAAGGAGTTTGGGGGTGCATCATAATGGGCCCATCTATCCAACATAACAACCTTTGGGAGGAGCGCAATGTATTGAAGGTGCTTTACACAACACAATTTTCCATTCCTTTGCATAGTAGGATCTTTCATGTAAACTCCCTAGGGCCGGGGGCACATAATGCAATTTGGACCATTGGTTGTTATGGAAGATGGTGTTCCTATAAATGAAGGCATTGCTAATGTTCATCCATTTAGTATCCTTTTCCTATTGCTTCCCATCCACTTTAAACTCAGCCTATTGGTTAGGTGAGAGGTTTGGCTTTTGGCATTAAGTAAAGGCTTTTAGAATTTTTTTGTATTTTAGAAAGAAAGAAAAGCCAAAAATATGAAAAAAATATTCTAACAATTTGCCACAAACTGCTTACAACATGAAAAGGTGCTTTAAAAAATTTTCTATTTTCATATTAAAAATATTAAAAATTTTAGATAAATATTCTTATGGATGTTCACCACTTTAACAACATCACAAAATTAATAAGTTTTAACAAAACTTCTTGTAGAATATATTGTAGTCATTTAGTAGCTTGGATGATGTTATGCAAAGTATTCAATAAATTGCATAATCATTAAGAAATTATTAAGGTGCATTTTCTACTTATTAATTAAGTACACCTTAATAATTTCTCAAAAGTACAAAAATTTGTTTACTCATAAGGTAATTATTTTAGTGCCTAACCTGCTAGGTTACTACAGTAGTTACCATGTTTATAAATTAGAACCTTCATTTTGCTTAGGCTCATTTGCAACTTATAGATGAGCTATATAACATAGCTTTATAAATCTTGTGCCTATTTGTGTCTTATATATGGATTGTTGAATTTAACAATAATGTTACAAAAGAGAAATAAAAAAGGTGGTCATTGTGAGAACCTACTTTGGTGGCATTCCAAGTGAACAAAATGTGCTCAAATTTACATACGCAACAAAGTCCACATAATTTTTCTATTGAAGGCCCCTTCATATCACAATATTGTGTTGACTTGTTAAACAACGTGAGGATAAAAAATGAAATTTGAAACATATAGCAGCCCACGGCTATAATACAAGACATATTAAAGTACTTTTGATTGTAATGAAATATCATCCTTACAGCTCCCATTCATCAACCTCTAGTTGTCAAATGGCACAAATGCACAATGTCCAACCACGACCTTATATATATTTAACATGTTGAACTTTAATCATAGCCAATGTTTTAATTCTTTGAATTCTTTCCAAGGCATTCCAACTCGATTTTAACCCATTGAACTTTAACCATAGCCAATATATTTTGTTTCTTTGAATTCATTCCAAAGTATTCCAACTCCATTTTGGAATTATTTGATGTTGAAAACGGAGGATGTGCACTAATGGTAACCCATTGTGGAATAAGCTAATGCAAACCACTCATGATGTGTGGGTAACCAGCACACTCAAAATATGGTTAAATAAATTTCTCATAATAATTTGTCACAAACTGTTTGGGATAGAGACATAGTTTGACTAATAAAGTAGAAAAATGTGTCCTTTATTCACCAAGTGTTTTCACTAAATTTTGAGTAAAATCATTTCTCTCAATGAACAAGACCTAGTGGGGATCCAATAAATTCATTGATTGAATTTTGATTGAATTTTGAATAAAATTATTTTTCTTAGTGAAAAAGATCTATTGGAGATCCAATAAATTCATTGGTTGAATTTTGAGAAAAATCATTTGTCTCAGCCAACAAGACTTAGTGAGGATGCAATGAATTCATTGGTTGAATTTTGAGAAAAATCATTTGTCTCAGCCAACAAGACTTAGTGAGGATGCAATGAATTCACTAATTGAATTTTGAATGAAATCATTTGTCCAAGGGAACAGGACCTAGTGGGGATACAGCAAATTCACTGATTCAGTGAAGAGGGACTAGAGAATTGCACCCACATTTGGTAAAAGTGATACTATATTTGTAGCCAAACTACCAGAAACAAGGTTGAGAATCTGAGCAGATGGTAATGGATGAGAAACCTGACCATAGTCTGGTGATGCCAGGGTTGGGAGTTCGACTGGAGGCCTGCAGGTTAATAGCACAACTGCCACTGACAGTTTTTTCTTTACTACAAATAACTAACAAATTCTAAAATCACCCTTTCACTACAGAGTTAAGAAAAAGTAGATACTATCTGCTTACAGCATGTTGCTTTGAGAGTTACCCTTGCACCATTGTCTGGAACCACTAAGACCTGGTTTAAAATTCTTAGTTAGAGAGGATCTTAATAGGTGTATGTAGGTGGGTTTGTAGGTGGGTTTAGGGACCCAAACACCCAGAAAACCAAAATCTTATGGATGAAATAAAATGGAATAAGTTAATTTCATTGGAAGGGAGCTCATGTAACAAGGACCCCACTTCTAAAGACCATGACAAAAAATGTAAAATCCCAAACTCATCATGGTCAGCAACAAGAGTGTCCTTAACATGACATTGCATCCGTAACACAAGCAACAATTACTAGCGGTTACTATACAATGTGTTATGATGTGAACTTGCAAAACTTTATTCAAAAAACTTTATTAGCTTTCCAATTGCAAACTACATCTCAAGATACACTTGATCTTCTCTCTCTCTCTCACAGGAACAACGCACTGACCAATTCTCAAGAGTATTTTGCACTGCATGTCCCAAGTCCTAATACCAACAAGGATCACGGTTTTTTTTTTCTTTTTTTTTTAAAATTTAAATTTAATTATTTTTATATTGAAAAATTTGGAAAAAATTTCCAAAAAAATAGAAAATTTAGTCGTTTTTACATAAGAAAATTTACAAATTCCAAAAATTTCTCAAATTTTTTCCTTAAAATGACAAAATTTGTTGAAATACAACCACTGCTATGGCCTTTTTTTTCAATTGGCTCTACCTCTCAAGGGAGACTCTGACACATGCAAGGACACAAAGTTCATTTGGTTGCACATTTTCAGGGCCAGAGTGCACCCAGCACCCAGCAAGTGCACCATGCAGGATGTATGGTGTGGATGGACAGAAAACACTTTTCATTGTATTCCTCTCCCATAGCTAACCATGGTGGTTCCATAACTAACCACAGTGGTTAGCTATGAACTAATCATGGTAGCTAGCTTATGTACTATACATGGATCTACCTACCTAAAAGTCACCAAGTGATACACCTACAAACCCACCTACATACAAACCTTTACACTCCCTACCAACTTACCTATGATAAGTATCCACTTACATATAGGCCACTAGTCAGCCCCATTTACATACAAAGACCTACCATACATCCGGACCTACCATACAAACTCTAATGCCCATGTGTTTGAACTTTGAGATTAATAAATGTGTGAAAAATATATGAAGTCCATGTTGTGAAATTTACATTAATTTAGCTTAGTTCTAAGCACAAGTGCATTTCAGATTACCTTGTTTAATTTATACATAACAACATGTATTCCTCAACATAGAAATTAGAATACAGTTGAACTAAAATTGAACAAGAACAAAATAAAATTAGATGCATAGAAATGGAGTATATCTTGGAAATAAGTGAAATTTTTTTTCCACTTATAAAATTTAAGTGGAAAATCATTTTATTAAATCAAATTAATTGCCTCCCTGTACCTACTTCTAGAGATTTAAGTCCAAAGTACCTAGTCTTTAATTAAGTGGAATCAAATGGATTGCTGCCTTGTACCTGCTTCTAGTGATTTAAGTCCAAAGTAAGTAGTCTTTTAATCTAGGTCTAAGTTACCAAGTGTTTTATATACTTGTGTTTGAAAATCACCTATTTTTAACCCTAAGGTGAAGGTTACCTTACTCTAAGGCTACTTCTATGGTTGAGATCATTATTGGCCAGATATAGGTAAGTAGGTTGGTTATCAACATGAACAATGCCCTGATTAGCAACTATTCATATCCAGACTCTGCCCATTTTCCAAGTTTGGAACTATTGTAACCAGCTTCTGTAACTCCATTTACATATCCTTATTCATATTCATGTATGCAAACCCACATCATTCATTATTCATATCCATGGGTATATTTTTATGAGACCTCAAATATGCATAGTTATACATATCCATATGTGTTGTATAGGGTGTGGATATGTACATCCATATATGCATATCCTTTATAGGGTTAGGGTTTTTAAGCTTAAGGCATTGAGCATTTAGGGTTAGGGTTTTCAACTTTCAACCTTCTCGGGCAACATTGAACCTTTAGGGTTTTCAAATTTTCAAGCTTCACTATTGCAAATCATAGTTTATTTGATTAGAAAATTAAACCAAAAATCATTCATTTTAACATTTGGTTAATTTGACCACTTAGTCATTTTGGACAAGTTGGTTTGAACATGTCTAACTTAATTGGTGGCTTTTTTTACTAACAATCTTTTTGAATAGTCAAACATGCCAACAAATTGAGGAGCCAAAAAATTTCAATAAAAAAATAGTTCAATTTTAAAATATAAAAATATATTAAATAATTAAATAATAAATACCTAGGGTGAAAGCAAATTATGGTGACCCCATTTGGAGCACTTTTGGGTTTCATATTATAGTACATATAATATAATTGTTCCAAAAGTATGGCACATTTATTTTGGGTATCAATTTTGGTTTTTGGGCCAAACAATTATTATTTTAAAAAATTATGTTATGTAATATTTTATTAAAATAATAATAAATTTCATTATCTATATTGAAGGATCCATAAGTATATTTATAATATACGTTGGTATATTAAGGCCACTATCTCATTTTGATTGCATTAATTTTAAAGTTTCAACAGTCATTAAAATAATCAATTTTAATGGAATTTAAAATATGGTTCATCTAGTTATGTTTGACATCTTCCATGTGAATGTGATTACTTTTTCAAAATTTTAATTTACCACACATTTATCGAATCTTTGTTGAAAAAAACTCATTTATTGAAATGAAAAATTTCAAATTAATCACATGGTACCTAAACATGGTTCGCATGGTTCAATATACTTTCAATTTTCATAAAGATACTATTTAATTTTTTTTTTTGGGAATATATTTGTGTTTTTTAATACATAGGTACATTCGTTTCCACAAATATATTCCAATCTCCCACTTTGTAAAATGAAATAAATAGATTTTTTATATCTTGCTTATATTATATTCTAAATAATATGTAAAAATATTGTGTAATTCTTTCAAAGTTTGATGTGGGATACATTCAAACATGCACATCTTTGGAAAGTAGTACAATGTGACACCCCAAAAGGGATCATTGTAATGTGTTTTCACCCTTTACCCATCCACCCACCATGGCCTCCTACCTAGGTCTTGTTCACAACCCACTGAAATACTATACATTTATACACATGTACAAGATATATATATACAAATGTACATATTCCACATAGTATATGTTGGTAATGGGGATTGAACCTTGGTTTCCTTGGCTCTACACTAATGTTTTGACCATTAAACCACCACACCACTTTGTAAAACAATATGATTACAAATTGATTTAACATGTTTCTTTGAACTTCAATAAATTGCTTTGTCAATGTGTATAACAACATTTTTTTTCATTTTTTTTCATAATTAGGTAAATAAGTACCTAACTAGGTAGATATGTAGGTACACATGCCTACCTACCTATGTTTTTAGATGTACATACCTACTTATGTAAAATATATGTAGGTATGTAGGTAAATAATAAGTAGGTAGATAAATAAGTAGATGTTAAGTAGGTAGATAATAAGTAGGTAAATAAATAGTAGGTAACAAGGACGTAAGTAGGTAGATGATAGATAAATAGGTAGGTAGGTAGGTAGCCTAATAGCCACAACAAGTAAACTAACTAACTAAATTCATATGGTCAATTTGATTAAACCATGGGCATCTTGATGGACCATTTTAAAAAATTAGCCCTTTTGAATAAATGTATGATTTAACATTTGGTCAAAATGGTCACTTTAATAAATAAAAACCAACCAAAAGAACCACATGTCTTTCATGCCCCATGTCTTTAATTAAAGTGAACATCCTTTTAGTCAATACAAACATTTTAGTTAAGTTGAACCTTTTGAAAAGCCATTATATGTAGTAGTGTTTAAGTTTTGTCCTTTATACCATTCTCCGTTTTCTGTCACTTCTACCTTTTGTTGCATTGAAGTTTTGTAAAAGTGGCACCAATAATATTTTGTAAATTATCATTCTTTTTTTTTATTGCATCAAAGTTTTGTGGTAGTGATGTTAGGAATATCATGCAAACATTTTATAATATCTAAGGTTTGAACTTTAAGTTTTAACTGTTTGAAATTTCAAACTTGAGTTTTTGAACTTTGAACATCTACGATTTGATGCATGAAATGCGAGCTCTAAAGTTGGAACGTTTGAAGATTTGAAGGTTTGAGTTTTGAATTTAAATGAAAGTTTAAACAAACAAGCAAAAGTCTGACCAAAAGTATATCTTAGCAAAAGAGTTTGTTAACGAATAACGAATGAATGTCTTTTGAACATCTATTTGGGCTTTTGTGTCTTAATGAACATATGTGTCTAAATGAGGGTTTTTGTTTGAATGAACAATTGTTTGAACATATGTGTGGATGTTAATGTCTATATAAACATCTATCTTAGCAAATGTGTGGGCATATGTGTTTAAATGAATGTTTTTCTGAACATTTATTTGGGTGTTTGTGTTTGAATGAATGTTCGTTTAAGCGTTTGTTTAAGTGCTTATGTTTAAGCGAATAGTTTCATTGGAACTCAAAATTGGAAACATTGAATTTAAAATTCAAAACCCTAATTTGAAAGGTCATAGGTGAACAACATCACTACAATGTTCAAATGGTGGCCTTTTTCATGATAAATAATTAGTATCTAAACTCTTTTCTCCATGTTGCAAAAATTTCAATGTTTTTTTTAAAGTTTTTGAATTTTGTTGCAACTTGATTTCCAAAGTTTTGGAATTCAGTTTGTTGGTTGTCTATAATGTGTATAGTTCCTGCATGCCATAGTTACAAAAAATGATTATGCCATTGTTGGGAGTGTTGGTGGGGTTGATGAACCATATTTATGTGAAGATGTGTTCCCCAACACTTCATTTTCAAACATGGAGGATGTATTCGAAACTACAATTTTGTTGGAAAATGAAGTATTATAGCTTGTAGTTATAAAACTTCAAGCTATATTTTGGAAACCACACCATCAAAATTCCATTTGTTGGGGTTTTTTCTGTTGTGAATGATGATTTACATGTGGATTTTGAAGCTCAAAGAAAATCACAACTTGCAAAAAAGGCAACAATGGGTAATGATGTAGATCATGTGTGGCAACAAGGGAAGAAAAGGACAAGGCCCTTCAGTTTTGTTATCACCCACTTACTTTGGGTCCACAAACCCTTTCAAAAAAATAGATGAGGCACAACAAATGTTTATTGAAGATCTTGTGCTCTACATTTGTAAAGCTTATTGACCAATTTCCACTACTTAAAACATATGGCTAAAAAGGTTGGTTTTGCTCCAATGTCCCTAGGTTTCATTTCCTTTTCAGACTATTCTTGTGGATGAAGTGTTTCCTAGAATGGTGCAAAAAACCTTAAATTTGCATGTATTCTCAAACCTTGCATCTATAGCCACTATTTCCTAGTTTTGATTTATGGATGTTTAAAGGCCGATTGCGGTGTGGACATTTTTGCCCTAATGATAATTTTTTTGAATGAATCTTGGAACCCTATACATGTCATTGTGGGCTTATTTGAAGTGGATGAAACCATTATTAAAAGTATGGTCGTTTGGTTTAAAACATTACTTTCAAAGTTTGGTTTGGTGCATCGTGTGATCACATTTGTGAAAAATGATGGCAACAGTTTGGGTACCATGGCAACCACAATATGTTTTATCATCATTTGTCAACCTTTGAAGATTAACCATGTTTATGAAGGTACATATTTTGGGCATGTGATGTCTAAGGCGTGCCAATATGCTATTAACGATGACAAGGTTTCTAAAGGTTTAATGCAAGTAAATGTGAAGGATGCAAAAGTTGCTTTATAAAAGACTATTACATGAATAGAAAAGATCTAGTAAAGGTAGGCAAGAATGGAGAAGGCTTGTATTGAATGTGTGTTTACAAAAGGCAAAAGACTATTCTTTACAACAAAAAGTTGCAAAGGCCCAAGTGTGTGTTGTTGGAAAAGTAATTATTTTTACCTTAAACCATGTGGTAACTTGTGTTATGAATCAGTCCCATGGTCATTGGTTACTATCAAATGCTTTGACTACTGCCATTACACTAACTGTTAACTTACAATTTGAAATGGCTAAAATGTTTCAAGTTCTTGATGGGACAAAAGCTTTAAACCCATTTTATTCAAAAGTTTTCCTCTTCCAAAAACATATGCGAAAAGAAATTATGAAAATATTTAAACCTTTTTTCCAATTTCTATTTGTTTTTTATTCAAACTAGGTTCATAATATGCTTACAATATTGTTAGATCTTCAATTCAAATCATTACAAGTTGTGGAAAATTTGGTGGGATGTGGGAATGCAATTTGACTTGTTTTTAAATATGATTTGAAGGCTATGATTCCCCTTTTAGTGGTATGTTTTGAAGCCCTAAACCCTATTACTAAAGCTTGCACATCTACTAGTCATGATGACCTTGGAAAAAAAGGTAACATGTTTAGGGTTGGAGCATCTTTTGAAGAGTTTTTTCAAACACTTGTCACAAGATAATTATTTTTGTTCAAGAGGTTATCCATACCTTGTTACACATGCAAAGATCCTCTTGTTTGGTAGCACAAACCATGAAGGTCAATTTCCAAACACTATGAGAAATTGTGTCCATTGAAACCACACTTACTTAGAACTAAAACTCAAAAAAAACTCATATACAACTATTGTGCAACTATTGTGCAACTATCTCTTGGGTACTACAACTAGTGTGCAACTATTCCCCTAGAAATACGGTGTATTAATAAATAAATTACCATGTCAAAAAATTAATTACTTGTATTATGATTGCAAGTTAGTTGAAAATGGGTCTTCTATACAATAATTTACATGCATTGTAATACATATGTAATCAACCATTTTTCATTTTTTCAAAGGTTTTTTTAGTTGCATGTGGCAACTATTTTAAAACTATTGTAAATGTGCCATTAAAGCAACAACTATGTTACAATTAGGTGTAATGTACATACATGTGATCATGCCACATGTTCACATTTCCACCACCAGTTATGGAATACATTTGCAACTAGTTTTCGATCATGATTGCCATTAATACACTTAGTACAACCACTATGCATAACTATTAAAGTACTACTATTCAACTATATTATGACTATAATACTACTTATATGTTAATAAAAATATATATATTTATCAATTATTTATATCTTCATTATATGTATTTTTTGAATGATTTAAAATGTTATGGGAACATTATTTCAAACTTTAAAGATCATCTTTGAAATGTGAAGGAAAAGGAATCATGAAAAAATAACAAGAAGATAAATAAGCTTTCCAACTTACAAAACGCATTTTTTTCCTTTTTTTTTTTTTTGGACTCCTACTTTTAAACCTCATAACTTTATTATTTTTTATTCATTTAAAACAATTTAAAGTGTTATAGGAACGCCACTTGAAGTTCTACAAATCATCTTTGAACTTTAATAATAACAAAACAACATACAAGGTTTTTTTAGGTGTTCAAGAATTGGCCTTTGTAGCATTTGGTGATTTAAAATTTTTTTTTTTTGACCCCCTTTACTTTGGGGGGCCATAACTTTCTCAATTCTATTCCGTTTTTGACTATTTTTAATGCCCAAAGGTGCCAATAAGAAGGGTTCAATTTTTTTTAGACACCAAAAATAATGGAACTTTCCCCTTGGATCTAGCCTACCTTGAACGCTTAAATGTTATAGTTGCAACTTAGTTGCAACTTAATTTGCAACTAAAGAACAACTAAAAGATTTAACCCATATGTTTTATCTTCAAATCCCATGTTAGAAATTATATAAAAAAGGGTTGTACTCTCATATTCTCATATTAAAATATAATAGCCATTTTGGGATGAACTCAAAAAAGTTGAACTTAAAGGTAAAACATAAAATTAAAAAGTAAAATTTCATCATTATTCTTTAGTTCACTTAATCTTGTGTTTTTTAACCTACTTACCTACCTATGTAAATAAATAGATCTTATTTTTCTACCTATTTATGTAAGTAAATAAGCAGGTAGGTCCTAGGTAAATATGTAGGTATGTAGGTCTTAAGACCTACCAACCTACCTACCTATGGTTATATATAATTAATATGCCATCTAGTAATTTTTTATTATGCCAAGTGTCATAATCTTGTACTATCATTAACAATCGTAATGAATGATGGAAATCAATATTTCGAAAAAAAAATTCATTTTTGCATTAATTTTCATAGTGCCACATGTTAGATTTTAATAAATGGATGACATGAACATGACATCATGGTACAATTATAATGGAGTTGCATAGTAGTTGAAAATGAGTTACATTGTGTATATGATGAATTGTAACTCTGCAATTCATGTAACTTGTCCATTAACATTCACAATGTATAAATACAATGAATTATAAGTGTCATCTACAACTCAAAAATTGAGTTGTAAGGCCAATATCAAAACACCCCTTTTTTTCATAGTGCAATGTGGCATTTTTAGCCAATCAATTTTTTTTTGCATTCCAAGGTCACAAATTGAAACAAAAAGTGTGTTTAGTCTTGTTGAAATATGGACAACTTTGTGACAATTCCATTAACAAGTGGAGAATTTGGATAGGATCATCACAATTGTCAAAATTTGGTTTAATGATCCACATGTGAATTGTATACCAAATAAAAATGTGAAAGATTACCTAAAAGTTAAGGGGTTTTTGGTTGATGACAATAATGAGTTGATTGAAGAAAAAAAATATTTTGAAAAGTTGGATGTGGATGATGAATAATGCATAGGTATTCAACTTTCCCATTAGTGATTTTTTTCAACATCTGAATCTTTTGTTGCCTTTCTTTTACCATTAACATTTAAAAAAAATTGTAGGCAGGCAATTTTGCGCTGTAGTGGGCAAAGTTCTAAAATTTCGAACTAGGGTTCAATTCTTTCACAAGTTACTACATTTTTAGGTCAATGTGTTTTTTATCCAAATGGGAAATTTTGTGATTATGTAGATTTAGAATGTACATAACCTTCATACATGTTATCTATAATTAATTTGAAATTTAACCAACAAATTCATATCCATTAAAAAATAAATTACATTTAATATCCATATCCACCATTACAATAAATTGCTAATTTTTTTCTATGCATATCCATTTGTTGGGTTTACATGATCTACCTTATTGGAATCTTGAATTTTACCTTGATATATGGTATCTAGCCCACATTGGTTGAGATGTTGTAAACCCAAGTCAATGTGTAGTCTTTGCATAAATGCATTGCTTAATAAAATAAATTATGATGAGGAGCTCAAATCTCATGAATCATCTAAATTCACAATGTAAGTAATTGATCTCCAAGGCTTAGATCATATACCTAGAATAATTAAACAATTAGTTCACAAATGTTTTTGTTGAAAATGTAATAAAGTTATTCATGAAGTCATTCCCAATTTAGAACCTTATTTGGTCTTTTATTTTTCACTTGATGCTCAGTTTGAAGCTATTTGGAATGTTAGCCAAGCTATGTATAAGAACACAAATTTGAGAAGATGCACACCAAACTAAAACCTACACACAAAATATAGGTGAATTAATAAAGGTTTTCCCGATTCAAATTCAAGTTTACAGGATTATAAAACTATAAGATGTAAAGTTCAAGGTGTAGCTTTACAATGTAGGGTTTTAGGGTTCTAGGGTGTAAAATGTAGTGTTCAAATTATTAGTTCTGGGTTTCAGGGTTTTATGATTCAAGATTTAAGGTTCAAGTTGTATGTTAAAGGTCAATGTAAAATTGAAGGCTAAAATATTTTAAATGATGTTTTGGGGTTTGAGGATTAAAATTGACAATAAAATTTATGTTCTTGATTGTGAGTTTTTAGGTTGAAGTTTTAGAATTTAGGGTTCAAATTGTAGGTTTTAGCTGTAAGGTCATGTTAATGTTTTAAGGTGTATATTTAAGGTTTTAAACATAAGGTCCATGTTACAAGCTCTAGGTTATAAGGTTGTAGGGTTGAGGTTTATGGTTATAAGATTTTGAATTAGGTTGTAAATATAGTTTATAAGGATTTAAATATTAAGTTTTAAGGTTTCATGTTGTTTTGGATTTAGGTTTAGCTTTTTAAATTTCATGTTGTTTTTGGGTTAGGTTTTTGGTTTAAGATATAAAATCCAAGTTCTAAAATTAAACTTCAAGTTGTAGGTTTAGTGTTTAGGTTTAGATTAGGATATAGTTTAGGTCTTAGTCTAAGGTTGATGGCCACAAATAATCTTTTAGAATGAGACCCATTGTCAAGTGGGAATCGAGCCACCTCCCAAGGTCTTTTTTTTTTTTCATCTTCACATGAACAAATGCAGTTTTTTTGAAGCCATGGCTCTTCCTGTGGGAATGATGATTATAGATTATTTCCAAGTAATGACGATGAAATATTTAATGTTATGAATATCAAGGAAGTTACAATTTTTTTAATGTACACTTATTATTACCAACTATGTAAACTTATTATTCAATTCACATGACATGGAAAAGATTGCTAGTCAATTAATGGATTTAAATATTGATATCTGTGATGTGTAGGTAACAATAAAACCACATTGATGTTCAAGAACTTGACCAACCTCAAGTTGGGTCAATTTGAAGAATTGGCTTTTCTTGTGGGGTTTACTAGTGTAGGAATAGTTCATTGGTATTTTGTACTATTTATTGACATTAAAACAATACAAACATTTTTCATTAAATATATTTTTATTATGATCTATTTATAAATATTATCCATCCTTGGGGTCTAAGGATCAAATCCCACAAGTGACATAGTTGTGCTTAATGATGGTATGTTGGTCGTACATACCTTACATAGTTGGCTACGTAACCTCAGTGCCCACCTAGGCCCACCTAGGCCCACCTAGATTTAGATGGTCTAACTTTCTAAATTAGATTTTTAGCCTAGCCTAAATATTGAAATGGGTCAACAATTTATAGGATAAAAAATTATGAAACAGTCAATACTATGAATTATTATATTTCATTATTTCTATAAATATACATAATTTATTTAACATATTTAATTTAAAAATATTATATTAAATAATGTAAGCTTAATTACTTTTCCAATGGTACCCAATATTTTATGTAGTCATATATGTCATTGCATAGCTGTATGACTAGTCAATGAATTTAAAATCCTTTCAATCACAAGCAATATGCAATTATCGGTGTGACTATACATGCCACATGGATTTATTTTGCAATTGATTGTCTTTTGCCACTTGTCCAAACAACTACAAAGTTTGTAGTCCCATGTGTTTATTATGACTAAATTTTTAAATTTTGTTATTAAAATTTTAGTCATTTATTTCCAAATTTCTTTTAGTGATAGATAAAATTGAAAAACCACAAGTGAATCCAAAAATCAAGAATGAAATTACAAAATTAAATATTGAATATTTTGATCATGTGTCGAGAATGGTGAGTTTCAATCTATAGATTCACATATAGATTTGCCAATTTTTTCAAGTGTGAAATGTTTTATGACAATTTGTGAGTTGCTGGTCTATTAACATGTGAACTTGTAGCAACTATAAGGTGACCCATCTCACCATAGAACTCATGAATAACATTACCAGGTACAACAACATATGGGTTAAATGCTTGTTCCAATAATGAACAAATCTTATGTCAACCTTATTCACATTGACACCCTTAAAATCTTTGGAGAATCAAAAAATAAAAGGTTGCCATTTGACAAATAATGAAAGCTTGCCAAAAGATGAGGATTGAAAGCTTACATGACTATCCTTGTATATAACCAAACTTTTAGAAGTTCTATGATGAGTTTGAGTACCCTTACCCACCTTAGTTGCCTCTTTAAAATAGGTCACATTCTCAAAAGAAAATCAAAGTCAAAACCTAACCAAGCTGGAACCATTTGGTAATGGCAAATTTATCGAACTAATGACATAAATATCAACAGGGTAGGATAAATTTAGGGTAAGTCTAAAATGCTTGCCAGATATAGGAGGGTAAATAAAAAGGTTATCTGTAAGAGCATATAGGTCATATATGTCAGTAAGATACTAAGTGAATGATAGGTAAGTAGATGCATTTGATAATTAGTACCTACATAGGTAAAGGTTGGTGGGTTAATAGGATAGCTAGGTAGTAAAAGTAGACACTCAGCTAACCACCATGGTTTGCCAGGAAATTGGAACTCAATGAAAAATTGTTTCCTGTCCCCATGGCATCCATTCCTCATTTGGTATTTGATGCTTGTTTGATTGACTCTGGCCAGTGGTCATGTGTAGGGCAATGTCCTCACAGAAGGGATTTAGCCTACATACAAAGGTACCTTACAACAATTGAAAATGTGCCTTACACATGGTAAATTGCCTCCATATGCACATGATACCTTCACATGGAGGCCACCTTGCACAAAGG
>Ga0116226_10001264_pt1 | contig 21822 bp, 10 predicted proteins | sample S1TSphfallax_FD_89692 | JGI IMG/M metagenome (GOLD analysis project Ga0116226, IMG submission 89692) | Host-associated microbial communities from peat moss isolated from Minnesota, USA - S1T2_Fa - Sphagnum fallax MG | ecosystem: Host-associated > Plants > Peat moss > Unclassified | place: USA... | reverse complement strand
GCTTGAAATCCGCACCGATCTTCACGAGTTCATCGGGTCCCGTGCTGTAGGCCCGCCACAGCTGCTTCCCCGTCTCCACATCGAGCGCCGCCAGCCAGCCAATCTTGCCGAGTTCGCCGCCGCTGTTGCCGACAAAAACCTTATCGCCCACCACGAACGGTGACATGGTCATCGTCTCGCCGTTCTCGACATTGCCCATCTTGGTGCGCCAGACCTCTTTTCCCGTCTGCACATCCACCGCGACGGTGTGATCATCCAACAAGTTGTAAATCAGTTTGCCCCGGGCATAAGCCCAGCCACGAATGACGGCATCGCAGCAGGCCTTACCCACGGCGAGAGGCGCAGGATCGGGCGCATAGGTCCACTTGATCGGAGATCCAGGTTTCGACAGGTCAAGCGCATAGGCAACGTCCGGAAACGGAGCTACCACATACATCATCGAGCCGACCACGAGCGGCGCCCCTTCGTGCCCGTACGCTACCCCGTCCGAAAAGGTCCATGCGACTCTCAATCGCTTGACGTTGTCCACCGTGATTTGATTGAGCGGACTGTAGCGCGTGCTCGCAAAATCCCTGGCTTGGCTTCGCCATTCACCCGGCGGATCATTGGGCGCGAAGTTGGCGTTGGCGCTCGAGTCATTCTCGGCGGCCGCGATGTGCGTCGTGGCGAGCCCAACCAACAACACGGCAACTCTGAGGAAGCCTGGCCAATTCGAGTAGACCAGGCGGAAAGCTGCGCGCATGGCGGTCCTTATCGCTGCGGGTATCAGCCTCTAACGCTATCGCGACAATCGAGAACTTGTATGTGGGTCACATAACCCTACGAGTGCGGGACAAGTGGAACTTTGGTACTTCCCTGCGTCCTACAGAGTGGACAGCGCCGTGGGCGCACGGGCTACGGCGCGTTCAGCGTGCGCCGGCTCGACCGATTACTTCGCTGACAAGAACATCTCGCGCTTGAGCTGCGCTCCGCAAGAACTGTCGTTCCAGTTCCGTCGCGCTCAGTGGCCGCGCCAACAAATATCCCTGACCTTCATCGCATCCGCTCGCTTTCAGCCAGCGCAATTGACTTTCCCGCTCCAAACCTTCCGCGGTAACCAGCAACCCGAGCGTCTTGGCGAGCGACATGATCGCCTTCACGATGGCGGCGTCGCTTGCGGAATGGTCCACGTTTTGAATGAAGCTGCGGTCGATCTTGAGGCGGTCGGGCGGAAACTTGGTCAGATACGACAGTGACGAGTAGCCGGTGCCGAAATCGTCGAGCGCGACGCGACACCCCAAGGCACGGATCCGTTCGACATGGCTGCGCCCGGCGAGGGCATCGGTAACGAAGACGGATTCGGTGATTTCGGCTTCGATCAGCGATGCGGGAATTCCGCTCCTCGAGGTTTCGGCCGCGATCACTCGCGCGGGATCCGCGAACAGAAGTTCCTTGCCGGACACGTTGATCGCCACCGGCACGCTGATGCCGTCGGCATGCCATAGCGCGAGCTGTTCCGAGACGGCGCGAATGACCCACCCGCCGATGTCGACGATCAAGCCGCTCTCTTCCGCCACCGGAACGAAGCGATTCGGAGGTACCTCTCCCAGTTCCTCATCGAACCAGCGGACGAGGGCTTCAGCTCCCACCAGCATTCCGTCGCTCAAACGAAATTTCGGCTGATAGCGTACGGCCAGGGCATTGGCGCGCAGCGCCCTTCGCAGGCGCGTCTCCAGATCCAGGGAGTCGCGCAACCGTGCGCTCATGACGGGCGCGTACACGACGACTTTGGGGCCGCCGCTGGTCTTTGCTTGATACATGGCCGTGTCGGCATGCTTCAGCAACGTCTCAACGTCGTCACCGTCTTCCGGATACACGGCAACGCCGATGCTGAGTCCGGTGATGAACTCCATCTTCTCGTATGCGATGGGCTTCTCCAGTGCAGCCGAGAGCGCCGTCGCGATCTCGAGCGCAATGGTTCTCGCGTTCTCGTGCCGGGCAAGGATGACGAATTCATCGCCGCCGAGCCTGGCGAGGAACAGCTCGAGTTCAGGCCGGACAAATGACTCGAGCGTGAAGCACATCGCCGCTGCAACCCGCTGCAGTATCGTGTCGCCGACGGAATGGCCGAAGGTATCGTTGATGCGCTTGAAGCCGTTGAGGTCCACGTACAGGAACGCGACGGATTGCCCCAGATTGCCAGCCTCCTCGATGTGCAGGGCCGCCATTTCCTGGCATTGCTGTCGATTGGGGAGACCCGTCAGCGTGTCATAAAAAGCCAGGCGTTCGATGCGCTGGGCGGCCGCGGTGCGTTCGCTGGTATCCTGACGTACCACCAGCACGTCGCCGCCCTCGCAGCGCGTGAAGCGAAATTCCGCAGAGCGGATTGCGCGGGAATCCACGTCACGGATGTGCAAGAAGCGGGATTTGGCATCGAGCGCGGTTTGCGCGACCGCGTCCAGGACCTCGGCCAATCTATCCGAGGGTACGACATCGACCAGTTCGGTGAAGTCGCCGCCATCCTGATCGCTGCGGCTCGGCAAGCACAGTTTGGTCTGGCTCCAGCGCAACTCGCCGGTCGGTGAGAGTACCCATAGCGCGTCCGGAATGGCTTCCAGAAGCGTCAGAACCTTCGCTTCACGATCGGCGTTGCGCACCACGTAGGCAAGCCGATGGGGCAGCAGCGACCAATTCACCGGTTTCGCCACGAAATCGGTCGCGCCCGCTTCGAAGGCGTGATTGACGGCGGCCTTGTCGTCGCGTCCGGTCACCATGACGATGGGCAGCGACATTCGCTTGGCGGCTCGGATACGCCGGCACACCTCGAAGCCGCCCATGCCCGGCATCTCGACATCGAGCAGCACGATGGCCACTTCCTGCGTCAGGGCTGCCTGTAATGCATCGAGGCCGTTGTCGAAGACCAGAGGCTGAAATCCCGCCGCTTGCGCCGCTTCGGCGAGCAACAGTCTGCCCGTGTCCTCGTCGTCAGCCACCAGTGCAATCGGTCTTGGTGTTTCGGCTTTCATGCGCTCGCCCGCAGGCAGTGCTGCTTCAAGGCGTCGAGCAGCGCCGGCAGCGCCGCCCGCAGCAACCGATTCGCGTGCAGCGTTGTTGCGGCATCGCCATCGTTGCAACCGGCCTCGAGTTCCGCCAGCTGTTCGGCGAACTCGAGCGCCCCGACGTTACCCGCTGCGCCTTTCAGCTTGTGCGCAGCCTGTTGCGCGGCCGCCCAATCCTGTGCGCGCAGCGCGGCGTCGATCCGTGCCAGCTCCTTGGCGGCGCTGCCTTCGAACAGCGCCACCAGTCGCGTGTACAGCGCCGTGTTCATGCCCGTACCCACGGTGCCGAGCGCCGCCATCCCGGCACTGTCCACGAGCGTCAGATTTCGCGGAGCACCGACGGGTGCAGCCGAGCGGCGCAGGATTTCCGAGGGATCGACCCAGCGCCGCAAGACGCCGGTGAGTTCGGCGAGGGAGTAGGGTTTGCTCAGGATGTCATCCATCCCGGACAGCAGGCATTCCTCGCGATGAGCGGAAGCCTTGTTCGCCGTCAGCGCAATGATGGGGACGCGGGTCGTCCCCGTCATCAGGGCGCGGATGCGCCGGGTCGTCTCGTAGCCGTCCAGCCCCGGCATATTGAGATCCATCAAGATCACATCGAAGCGTTCAATGCCGCAGCGTGATACCGCGGATTGACCGTCCTTGAGCCAGACGTGGCTGCAACCCATCATGGTCAGGTAGCCTTCGGCCACCGTGCCATTGACTTCATCGTCCTCGACGATGAGCACGTGGGCGGGTATCAATGGAAATTGAAACGCGCCCGTGACGTCAGTCGGCTGGTTTTTGCCATCTGTCGACGTGTCTCCCTGGATCATGTCCCTCGCGGCATTCAGGGCATTGCAAAAAGCGTCGCGGTGGATCGGATTTCGCAGCAACAGGCATTTCGCCACGTGCGTCTCGAGCTGCGCCGCCTCGATGGTCGCCGGCGCCGCGACGACGATGGTCCGGTTGCGCAACGCGCCCGCGGAGAAACGTGCCAGTTCCGTGGGATGCGTGTCGGCATCGAGTATCACGATGTCGAAGTCGTCCGACGCCGCGGCCATCTCGGGTGCTGCAGCCCGGCACTTCAACCCGAGCAAATGCGCCTGCCGCCGCAGCGATTCCCTCAAGCTCGGCCGCTCGCTCACCAGCAGCAGGGTTCCGTCCATGCCGGCGGGCCGCCCGGAAAGAACCTTGGCTTGCGCCTTGAGCTCGAGCGTGATGTTGAACGTCGAGCCGGCGCCCGGTGTGCTTTGCACCGAGATGTCACCGCCCATCAAGGTGGTCAGTTCTTGGCAGATCGACAATCCCAGGCCGGTACCGCCAAAGCGCCGGGTCGTGGTTTCGTCGGCCTGAGTGAAGGGTTCGAATATCTTTTCGCGCGCCGCCGCGCTGATGCCGACGCCCGTATCGGACACGGACAATTTCATCAGCTGCAGCGACGGGCCAAGGGCCTCGAGATCACAGGTGACCACGACTTCGCCGCGCTCCGTGAACTTCACGGCATTTCCCACCAAGTTCATCAGCAGCTGGCGCATGCGCAACGGGTCGCCCATCGGTTCGAGCCTGCCGGGCAGCGCCGGGCACACAATGAGATCGATGCCCTTCGACTCCGCCGCCCCGGTGAACATGGCGACGCATTCTTCCATCAGCAGGTTGATGTCGAGCGGCAGGCTCTCCAGGACCGTCTTGCCCGCTTGCGCTTTCGACAGATCGAGCAAGTCGTTCAAGATCTGCAGCAGCGTCTTGGCCGATGTCCGGATCGTCTGCAGTTGGCGCGCCTGCGTGACCGACAGTGGCGAGCGTGCGATCAGCTCCGTCATGCCGACCACGCCATTCATGGGAGTGCGCAGTTCGTGGCCCATTCGCGCCAGAAAATCACTCTTTGCTTCGCTCGCCACGATGAGCTGTTGATTGGCCTCGCGAAGCTCCCGGGTACGCAGGGCGACTTCGGTTTCGAGCTGCTGCTGAGCCGCGAGCGCGTGGCGCAGCTTGGCGCGTTGGGCACGCACCGCCCACAGAAAGAGCCCGATGACCAGCACCGCGTAGGCCAGATAGGCGGGCGCAGACGCCCACGGCGCCGCCGCCTTGTGGATGGTCAATCGGTAGGGCACGGTGCTCCACACGGAATCGGCGTTGGCGGCACGCACTTCGAGAATGTGGTCGCCGGCCGGGAGGTTGGTCAGCGTGACGCGGCGCGCCGAGTTCAGGTCGATCCACTTGTCCGTGAGCTGGCTTACCCGATAGGCGAGCCGATTGCGGCGCGGTGAGGTGAAGTCGAGCGCGGCGAAATCGAAGGACACCACGCTCGCACGGTAATCGAGCGCTACGCGCTGCAGGAGCCAGTTGGGAGACGCTTCGTGCACGGGCGCGCCGAGCACCTCGAGACCCGTCAGCACGATTCGCGGCGGCTGCGAGGCGGCCGCAAGCGAGTGCGGATCGAAGACGTTGAAGCCGCCGGGGCCGCCGAAGCACAAGCGGCCGTCTTGCATTCGAAGATATGCGCCCGAATCGAATTCCTCGCCGTGCAGACCATGTTCGCGATGGTAGGTCTTCACCGCATGCGTGACGGGATCGAAGCGCATCAGTCCGGAATTGCCACTGAGCCATAACTGTCCCGCGGCGTCGCGCAGTACTCCCCAAATCGTGTCGCTGGTGAGTCCTTCCGCTTGCGAAAAGTTCTGGAACCACACCTCGTCCGGCCGTGACGCTGACCCCATCACCTCATTGATGCCACCACCATCGGTGGCAACCCAAATCCTGCCGCTCGCATCCTTCTCGAGCGCGTACACGATGTTCGACGACAAGCTTGCCGCAGCGGCGGGATCGTGTTTGTACGAACGCAATACGACGCCTTGGGCGTTTGCGACATCGAGACCGCCGCCATCGGTACCCATCCAGATATCGCCGGCGGCGTCTTCGATGAACGATGTGATGTTCTCGGAGCTGGTGGCGCCGGGCGTGTTCGCACCCGTGGGCAATTGCCGCACCAATCCGGTATCGGGATCCAATATGTCCGCGCCCCCGCCGTGCGTACCGATCCAAATATGTCCGTCCTTGGCTTCATAGAGGGCGGCCACGCCGGGTGCGCTGAGGCCATGCGGGTCGCCGGGATTCGGACCGATCGTGATGAGCTGCCCATCTTCCGAGAGCCGCTCCAAACCCTTGCTCCAGGTTCCTATCCAGAGATTGCCGCGCCGATCCCGATGCAATGCCATGATGCGCCGGTCGCCGAGCACATTGTCCTTGTGCAGCAGGGCATCCACGTTGACGGCGTCACCCGTATCCGGATCGAAATTGTACAGTCCGCCGCCCAAGGTCCCCACCCAGAGCCGGCCCTCGGCGGCGTCCGCAAATGCCACGACCATGCGTCCGTCGAGCCAGGCGGGGTTTCTGCCGCCGAGCTCCCAGCTGTGGGAATTCCAGCGATTCACGCCCCCGGCCCGTGTCCCGATCCACATGAGGCCCGCGTCGTCCTCGTACAGTGACCAGATGAAGGAGTCGCTGAGCGAATCAGGATCCGACAGCTCGTGGGTGTAGTGACTGATATCCGACGATGATAGGTTGAACGAATCGAGGCCTGCAGCGGTACCGATCCATAGATGCCCGGCATGGTCATCGAGCAGGCCGTGCACCTCGTCGCTGCTGATCGATGCGGAATCGCCCGCCCCATGCCGCAGCGAGGTCAGCTCGCCTCCTGAGGAGGACAGATGATGGACGCCGGATTCATGCGTTCCCGCCCACACGGTGCCGTCGCTCGAATGGACCAAGGCCGTGATCTGTTTACCCGCCAATGCCGGCCGCCCGCTCTCCAACGGATCGTGTACGAAGCGATCACCCTCGAGCTTCCAGCGATCAATGCCGGCTTCCGTCCCGATCCAGACTTCGCCTTTGGGATATTCCATCAAGGAATACACCCGGTCACTGGGAAGTGATTCCGCCGCCGTGACACTGGCGCGCAGATGCGTCGCGACGCCGGTGCGCGGGTCGACGACATCAACACCCGAATCGAGCATGCCCACCCAGATGCGGCCCTGCGAATCGATGATCAACGTTCGCAAGGTGTCGCTGACGATGGACGCCGCATTCTTGTCGTCGTGCTTGAAGACGGTAAAGGTGTCCGAAGCTCGGTTCCAGCGCACGAGTCCGGCGCCTTTGGTGGCCAGCCAAAGATCGGTGTGCGAGTCCTCCGCGATGGCAAAGATGAAGTTGCCGGGCAGACCTGCCTCGGCTTTCGGTGAATACGCGTAGCGGTGAATGTCATGACCGTCGTAGCGGACCAGCCCGTCCTCCGTGCCGAACCAGACGAATCCCTGCGAGTCGTGCAGGGTGGTGTGCACGGTGCTCTGGGGCAAACCATCCAGCGTGGACAAGTGCTCGAGGATCATGGGGCGGGCATTGGCAGAAACGGCCGCGTGCGAGTTCGCGACGGCAAACGACAACAGCATGCTCAACGCTACGGGCGCCGTGCGGCGCATCCAAGGAGTCATCGTGGGATCCTGCTGTCTATCAAGAGTGTTAAAGGTCGGCTTCGTTCAGCGTCGGCGGATCACTATGATTAAAGCGGCCGAAATATAACGGGAGTCCGTCACAGCCAGACAAAATCATCTGAAACCGACTACGTGCCGCATATTGGATGCGGCCCACTTAACATCTGGGTATTTGACAGTCGATTATTCGACAGGGGTCTCGAAATCGCCGCGACCTAAGCGCAGATGCGCCCTCCGATAGACCCCGCAATCCACATCTAATGCATCCATGGACAAGGGTAAAGCGATCAGAGGAAGGGCTTCTATGCGAATGGTGACGTGTGCTTTCTTGTTTGTGGCCTCGGTGTCGGTGCTTGGCGCCGACCTCGCGAACGCAGTCGATGCAACACCCCGGGCGGGCGCCACGCCCCTCATCAATCCGTGGAATCAGGCCAGACAAAAATACATCGTGCAGGCCGCGACGACGCGCAAGGCCCGTCGTGACATCGAACGCGTAGGCGCCGTCCCGGCCAAGGACCTGGGTGTCATCAACGCGGTGACGACGCAATTGACGAGCGCGCAGCTCTCCCGGTTGCAGTCCCGCGGCGACCGGGTTTATCCGGACCTTCAGGTCAACTCGGAGGCGTTACTGGGCACAACGTCGCTCCTCAGCCCTCTCACTTCGGCCCTCAGCCCGGCCGCTTCGGCTCTCAGCCCGCTCACTTCGGCCGTCAGCCCGCTTGTGTCGACCACCCTGACGATTGAATCCCAGGCACAGCCGCTCGTTGATGGCGGTGCCCTGAATGCATTACCGAGCCTATACGTGACCGATTACCCGGTTCAGGTCAACGCGACGCAGCTGCAAGAAGCGGGCATCAACGGCAACGGGGTCACGATCGCCGTGCTCGACACGGGCATCTGGACGGGTGGCGGGCAGAACTTCGCCTCACGGATATTGGCCAGCGTCGATATCGTGGCGGGCGGCTCGCAGCCGGTGACGTCGGACCCCTATGGTCACGGAACGCACGTGGCATCTATTGCGGCGGGTGGCGCCACGACGGCGCTGGGAACTTCATTCGGCATTGCGCCGGCCGCGAATTTGGTGATCGTGCGGGCGTTCGATGGACGCGGCGCGGGCTCCTACAGCAACGTCATCGCGGGAATCAATTGGATCATCGCCAACCAGAAAAATTACAAGATCAAGGTGCTGAACCTGTCGTTCGGCGCACCGCCACAGTCAAACTACTGGAATGATCCGCTCGATCAAGCCGTGATGGCCGCGTGGCAGGCGGGCATCGTGGTGGTGACCTCCGCGGGAAACTCGGGACCTGTGCCGATGACGATCGGTGTTCCCGCCAACGTGCCGTACGTGATCACCGTCGGGGCGATGACGGACAATTTCACGCCGGCGAATACGTCGGACGACAAACTCGCCTCGTTCTCATCGACGGGTCCGACCTATGAGGGCTTCGTGAAACCCGAGATGGTTGCACCCGGTGGCCATATGGTGGGATCGATGTCCTATCAAAGCTATCTCGCGAGCATCGGCATCAACACGATGACCCCGTATGAGTCGCTGTTCGTGATGTCCGGTACGTCGCAAGCCGCGGCCGTCACCACCGGCATCGTGGCGCTGATGCTGCAGGCGAATCCCAGCCTCACGCCGGATACGATCAAATGTCGCCTCATGGCCTCGGCACAGCCGGCGCTGACCTCCAAAGGCGTTCCGGCTTACAGCATATTTCAGCAAGGTGCCGGTCTCGTGAACGCCTATGCGGCGGTCTACAGCACGGCGAGCGGGTGCGCAAATCAAGGGCTCAACGTAGCGGCCGATCTTGCCGGCACGCAGCACTTCGGCGGCCCGGCCAATGAAAACGCCAACGGCACGTTCTATCTCATGAACATGGGTTCATCCACGTATGGCACGCCGATGAGCGGCGCCGGCTATACCTGGGATCAGTCCTACAGCGCCGCACAGGGCTACGCCTGGAGTCAGGGCTATGCGTGGACCCAAGGCTATGCGTGGACCCAAGGGTACGCCTGGAGCCAGGGGTACGCGTGGACGCAAGGCTATGCCTGGAGCCAGGGCTACGCGTGGACGCAGTCGGTGCCCTGGTCGGGCAACACGGCCGTCAGCACGGTTGCCAGTCCTGCGTCGATCGATGATTGGGTGCCTAATGAATAACGTCGGGCCCAACGAATAGCGCGGCGAATGGCGCTGTGAATGGCGCGCTGAATGGCGCGCTGAATGGCGCGGTCACGCCTGCAGCGAGGCCATGTCGATCGAGAAGCGGTATTTCACATCGCTCTTGAGCATCCTCGCGTAGGCCTCGTTGATCTTCTGGATGGGAATGACTTCGACGTCGGCGGCAATGTTCTTCGCGGCGCAGAAGTCGAGCATTTCCTGGGTTTCGGCGATGCCGCCGATGCACGAGCCGGCAAAATGCCGGCGTTGCAGGATCAGGGGAAACACGTTGATGGGCAGAGGACGTTCGGGCGCGCCCACCTGCACCATGACGGCGTCGCGCTTCAACAAGTTGAAGTAGGGGCTAAGATCATGCTCCGCAGCCACGGTGTCGATGATGAGATCGAAGCTGCGTGCATGCTGAGCCATTTGATCGGTGGATTTGGACAGGATCACGAGATCGGCGCCCAGACGATGTCCGTCCTCGACTTTCGAGGCAGAGGTGGTGAACAGCGCCGTGCCGGCGCCCATGGCATGGGATAGCTTCACGCCCATGTGGCCCAAACCGCCGAGCCCGATGATGCCCACTTTCTTTCCGGGTCCGGCTTTCCAATGCCGCAGCGGCGAATACATGGTGATGCCGGCGCACAGCAGCGGTGCGGTCGACGCAAGATTCATCCCCGCCGGTATCTTGAGCACATAACCGCGATCGACGACGATGCTGTTCGAGTAACCGCCGAAGGTCTGTCCGCCGATGACCTTGTCCGTGCCGCCATAGGTTCCCGTCATGCCCACTTCGCAATATTGCTCGAGACCTTCGCGGCACGATGGGCAGGTCCGGCACGAATCGACGATGCAGCCGACGCCCACGTGATCCCCGACATTGAAATCGCGCACATTGGCGCCGACCGCAGCGACGCGGCCCACGATCTCATGCCCAGGCACCGCGGGGTACACGGCGTTGTGCCATTCATTGCGGACGAAGTGAAGATCGGAGTGGCACACGCCGCAAAACAGAATGTCGATCTTGACGTCGTCGCCGCCGACGTCGCGGCGCGTGAACGTCAGCTGCGACAGGGGCTTGTCGGCGGCGGTCGCGCCGAACCCGATGTAGTTGGCCATATGTGCTCCTCGAAGCGATGGATCAAACGGGTCGGGAATCGCGGATGGTGCGGTCGATGCAAAACCGCACATGCTTCAAGTATCTACGACCCCAACTTTGATGGGCGCGGTCTCCGGCATGACGCACAACGCAATCAAGCCGACCACCACGCCACCAATCATATACCAGGCCGGCGCCAGTGGGCTGCCGGTGAGCCGGGTGAGCCAGGCCACCGTAAATTGCGTGGAGCCGCCGAACAACGATATCGACACGGCGTACAGCAGCGACAGCGCTCCGGATCGAACCCGGTGCGGCAGCGATTCCGTGACCGCGACCAGCGAGGTGGAGGTGGACAGGGTCGAGGCGCACGCGAGCACCCCACACGCAATGTAGAGCGCCATGCCGTTGCGTTCGTGCTCCAGCAGCGCGAAGCAGGGAAACACGGCGAGCGCGAGAAACGCCCAGGGGATGATCATGACGGGCTTGCGGCCGAAGCGATCCGACAACCAACCGCCCAACGGATCGCAGATGACACCGCTCAAACCGACGACGGCCGTGGCGCCGAAGGCGATGCGCGCCGGCATGCCGAGGGTCGATCCGGCATACGTGGTCATGTAGTTCAGCAGATAGTTGGTCGTGGTCGCCGCGGCCAGCAGCCCCAGTCCCGCGGCCGCATTGCGCCCATAGCGGCGCACCGGCGTCGTGGCTTCGTGTGCCTCGGGCGGACGCAGCGTCTCAGTCAGCGTACGGCGCAGCACCAAGCCCATCGGAAAGATCACGGCCCCCGCGAGCAGCGCTACGCGCCAGCCCCAGCTGTCCAAGGCCTGCGGGCTCAAGATGCTGGCGAGCGTCACGCCCACCAAGCCCGCGATCATGACCGCGGCATCCGCACTCATCGCGTGGCACGAAATATAAAATCCGCGCCGCAGCGGTGGCGCAGCCTCCATCATGAACGCGAGGTTGGGACCGACTTCGCCGCCGAGCGCAAAGCCCTGTATCAGGCGAAAGGTGATCGCGAGCAGCGGGGCAAAGATGCCGATGGAGGCGTAGCTGGGGATCAACGGCAACCCGATCACGCCGACACCGATCAGGCCGAACGACATCAGCATCGCAGGTTTCCGGCCGAGACGGTCGCCAAGCCTTCCGAGTACCAACGCGCCCAACGGCCGGGTGAGAAATCCCACCCCGAACGTCGCCAGCGACGCCAGCAGGCTGGTTCCCTGGGTGTCGGACGGGAAGAAGGCACGTCCGATTTGCGCCGCGAAAAACGCGTACGTGACGAAATCGTAGAATTCCATCGCGTTGCCGACCGCGACCGCAAATACTTGTCGAGCCGGCAGTGGCCGCGGCGCTATGGTTATCTCCTTCGTGTTGTCTTACGAGAATAGCGTACCGCGCCTGATTGGCAATTCGGCGGCGGCGGTTTATACATCCATTATAGGGTGCTCTCTCGAGCATCGATCCGCGGAGACTCACATGCCAGACAAAGTCATGAGTTCACCGATGCCATCCCGTCCCGTTGAGCCGGGCCAGGCGGAACCGAACCCGGGCGGGGGCGCTGATCAGGCCGGTACCCTGCCTGAAGGCAACTCGCTCCGGCCCGTGCGTGTGCAGCACGAGGACGGGATCACCAACCCTCGGGACGGTCGTGGACCTTTGCGGCCGCGCGACGATCAGTCCGCGAAACTGCCGCTGCGTCCGCCGCATTGATGGCAAAATGCCGGGATGCCCGGCAGTCAAGATTTCGCCGCTGATCCGCGCAATGCGCGCGCGCTGATCAGTCTGAACGGCCGCCACGTCGTGCGCGACGAGGCGACGGTGTCGATTTTCGACGGCGGGTTCGTGGTCGGCGACGGCGTGTGGGAAGGGCTGCGGCTTCACAAGGGGGCGCTGCTTTTTTTGCGGCAGCACCTGGACCGGCTTTTTTGGGGCCTCGACACGATTCGGCTGAGCATCGGCCTCGACCGGGCGCAGCTGACCGCGGAGCTGCAGCGCTTGCTCGCGGCCAATGGTATGGAGGACGGCGTCCACATCCGCTTGATGGTCACCCGCGGCAAGAAATCGGCGCCGAACCAAGATCCGCGCAACGCAGTGGGTCCGCCGACCGTCGCCATTGTGGCCGAATACAAGGTGCCGGACCCCGGTCTGGCGTCGCGCGGCTTGAGTTTGCGCACCGCCTCGATTCGCTGCTCCCCGAAGCATATGTTCGATATGCGTCTGAATTCACACAGTCGCTTGAATCTCATCATGGCGCTGCTGGAGGCCATCGACGCCGGTGCGGACGAGGCCTTGATGCTCGACCCGCATGGCTACGTGTCGAGCTGCAACGCGACGAACTTCTTCTGGATCAAGAACGGCGAAGTGATGACCTCGAGCGGCGAGTATTGCTTCAACGGCGTCACCCGCGGCAATGTGATCCGGCTGTGCGAGGAGCACGACATCCCGATCCGCCAAGGCAACTTCGTGCTGGATGAAGCGCTGACCGCCGAGGAGGCGTTCGTCACCGGTACCTTCGGTGGGCTGACCCCGGTGCGCGAGATCGACGGGCAGAGGCTGCCCGCGGCGCTGCCCGGGCCGATGACACGCGAGCTGCGCCGGCTGTATGAGATTCTCAAGGACGCGCAGGCCGCGACCTGATGGAGATGCCAATTCGCATCGCCATGTGGTCGGGACCGCGCAATATTTCCACTGCGATGATGCGTTCCTTCGAGGCGCGCGGCGATTGCGCCGTCACCGACGAGCCGTTCTACGCGGCCTACCTGCATCGCACCGGCATCGACCACCCGATGCGCGAGGAGGTGATTGCCTCGCAGTCGCTCGATCACGCCCAAGTCGCCTCGATGATCACCGGCGATGTGCCGGGCGGAAAGCCGATCTGGTATCAGAAGCACATGACGCTGCACATGGTCGACGGGTTCGACCGAACCTGGATGGCGGGGGTGCGCAACGCCTTCCTCATCCGTGAGCCGGCCGCGGTGCTCGCGTCGTATGCGGCGAAGCGGGCGGATGTGACGCTGCTCGACATCGGTTTCGTGCAACAGCGCGAACTGTTCGAGGCCGAGGCGTCCCGGCTCGGTGCTCCGCCGCCGGTGGTGGACGCGGCCGACATTCTCCAGGATCCCGCGCGGAGCTTGAGGCTTTTGTGCGAGGCGCTGGGGATTGCGTATACGCCCGCCATGCTGCAATGGCCGCCCGGACGGCGCGCGACCGACGGCGTGTGGGCACCGGCGTGGTATCACGCCGTGGAGAGTTCGACGGGATTTGCGGTGCCTGAGTCCGCGCCGAAGCAAGCGCCGCAACTGCCGACGCACCTCGCGACATTGGAACAGCAGGCCCGTCCGCATTACCAGGCGTTGGCGCGTTACCGACTCGTGTGAAGACGCCACCTGTCATCGACGGCGCTTTTTGACATAAATCGCCGCGCCCCCCGGCCCGGCGCGAATCACCGTTGCCCGGGAGTTTTAAATTTCCGTGCTACATTCGTTCGGACTCGACAAAAAATTAGGGGAGCTAATGACGCATGGAATTCGTGGCGAAAACTCTGATTTTCATTGCCTGCGTGGCAGCGTGCGCGGTTCCTGACACCGCTGCAGCGCAGTTCGGCAATCGACTGCGGCAGATGGCGCAGCCGAACGCCGGCGGCGTTCAGTACGCCGTCTACGAAGGCGATCTTCACTTCGAGCACGGCATCGATCCGGTCTGCACCGCCCTCACCAACGGCGTTTACAAGGTGAAGTTTGCCGCCCGCAGCGGCCCGGGCGGCGTCGAAGCCTACATGTTCGGTCCGCAGATCCTGCACGCCTACATCCAGGGCAGCGATCGCAACCATTTGTCCGTCACGTATCTTGGCGATGCGGCACCGAGCCGCACCATGCGGCTGCTGCCGTGGGGAACGGGATTTCTGGGCCTGGTGCAGTCGAAAACGCTGGTGTCGGAAATCTACGGCGCATGCACCACGTCCGGCGGCGAATTCAAGGTGTCGCGCACCAACGATGATGGCCAGGCCACGTTTCAAAATTTCGCGCAACAATTTCAGCTGGACGTCAGTTCCGAAAAGGATCTGCTGGCGGCCATGCACGGCCACATCAATGAGGCACTGCCCCGTTTGCGCCAGGCGTTCGCGCTGAAATCCCAGCAGTATTCGGCCGATCATCCGCAGATGCTGCGCTACTATTATTTCATGGCGCGCGCCTACGACGAAGCCGGGCTCTATCCGTCGGCCGCGTTCTGGTACCAGAAATCATTGGCGGTGTGCGAGCACTCATTTGCGGAGAATGATGCCTGCCGTCCGATCACCTTGCTGAAGTTAGGTGCCTCGCTGATGGCGAACGGCGATACCCGCAACGCGGAACCCAACATCCGCCAGTCGATCCAGGCCTCGGACCGGGTGTTCGGCGCGAATGCGCCGGTGAGTTGGTGGGGCTACAACACGCTGGCGCTGCTGATGATCGGCACCGGCCGGTTCGCGGAGGTCGAACCGATTTTGAACCAGGCGCTCAATCTCGCCAAGCGGGACCACGACCCCGACATCCACGTTGCGGCCGTGAAGTACTCCACGGCGAATCTTTATCGCGAAACGGGACAATTCAAACTGGCCGAGGACACGCTGCGCGAATCGCTGGAGCTGGTGCAGAAGGCCCATGGCAACGACGGCACCGCAGGCACCTTTTTTCCGCGCATGGCGCTGGCGCAAATCGTCAGTCTGTCCGGACAAAATGCGGCGGCCGAGGCACTGGCGAGAGACGCCTTGGAAGCAGAGAGAACTTTTCTCGGTCCGGAGCGCCCCAATCATCCGCTGCTGTCATTGGCGCGGGTTCGCCTGGCCGAGATCCAAATGGAATTGGGGAAGAATCGCGAGGCGGAGGATCTGTTGCGCACGGCGCTGCAAAGCGACCAGCAGTATCTCGGTTCGAATCATCCGTCGGTGGCAGTCGCCGCCATGACGCTCGCGAGGCTGCTGCGCACCACGGGGCGCGAACAGGAGGCCTCGAGTTTGCTGCAGCAGGCGTATGGCATCGCCCACATGACCGACGTGCAGGGCATCCGCTGGCGCGTTCCGGCCGAATATATGCAGTTATATGCGTCGGGGAAGATGGCGAATCCCACGCTCGCCGTCTACTACGGCAAGGAGGCGGTCAATAACCTGCAGGGATTGCGCAGCAACATGTCGCGCTCGAGCAGCGGCACGTTGGAGAGCTTCTCGAATGCCGCCGAAGTGAAAAACGTCTACAAGACGCTGGCGCATCTGCTGCTCGAGGATGGCCGCATCTCCGAAGCTGAGCAGGTGCTGGCGCTGTTGTCGCTGCAGGAAATGGATCAATTTGCAAGCCGCAGCATTCTCGCCGACGCGGCCCCTGAGACGAACCCGCCCGCAAGCGCAGGCGCGCAGAATCCGCCCGCAGTCGCGACCAGCGCACGTTCAGGCGCGCCCGCGCCCGCCAAGAACGCTGCGGCGATGAGTGCCGCGCCGGCCGTGAAATCGGGTCCGAGCGCCGCGCCCGATGACACGACCCGGGGCCTCGGGCGCATCGCCGCGCCGCAGCTGGCTACGCTCACCTTCAGCAAAGCGGAGGAAGACCTGGATGTCGTGAACGGCAAGGAGATCGAAGTCGGCGAGCAGCTGAATCAGCTGAAGCAAGAGAAGTTCGATGAAGGCGACGATTTCAGCGCCGAGAAGGAAAAGCAATTGGAATCGCTGCAGAAGCAGTATGAAAGCTACACCAAGAACTTCATTGCCGCCGAATCCAAGATGGCCAAGAAGTCCAAGGACGGGAAGCATGTGGCCGACGAGATCACCAATTTCAGCACCGCGTTCCAGGGCACGCTCAAGAGCGTGGGTCATGGCGCCGTGGCGGCGCAGTACTTCATGTTCAAGGACGGCGTGGACATCATCCTCGCGACGCCGAACGGTGCGCCGATCCACCGCTTTCACGCCATCAAGCTGGCCACGATGAATCAGATGATCCGGGATTTCCGCGGCAAGTTAAGCAATGTTCACGAGGACCCCGCACCGCTGGCGAGGCAGCTGTACGACGTGTTGATCGGACCGATCGCCACGGAACTCAAGCAGGCGAACGCGCAAACCCTGATGCTGTCGCTGCACGATGGGCTGCGCTACGTGCCGTTCGCCGCGCTCAACGACGGCAAGGGCTATCTGATCGAGAGCATGGCGGTCGTCAACATCAATCCGACCGCGATGGACAAGCTCGCGGTCACGCCCAAAGGCGGTGACTGGTCGGCGGACGGATTCGGCGTCACCAAGCGGGGCAAGACCAAGTCCGGCGTGGAATACGAGGCGCTGACCTACGCCGGCGAGGAGTTGGATGACGTCAAGAATACGCTGGGCGGAAAATCGAGGATTTTCAAGGACGAGCAGTTCACGAAGTCGAACCTGCAGAGCGGCCTCGGTTTCTACCCCGTGATTCATATCGCCAGTCATTTCGAGTTCGCGCCGGGCAGCATCGATCGTTCGATGTTGCTGCTCGGCGACGGCAGCACGTTGTCACTCTCCGAGATCAACGCCAGTTTGAACTTCACCAACACGGAGTTGCTGACGCTGTCGGCCTGTCAGACCGCCGTCGGCGACGAGAAGTCGGGGGCTGACGGCAGCGAAGTCGAGGGTCTCGGCAAGATTGCCCAGGATAAGGGCGCGATGGCGGTGATCGCGACCCTGTGGCCGGTGGCGGACGAGAGCACCGCGGCGTTCATGAACGCGCTCTACAAAGCGCATCAGGTCGACCGCAAGGACAAGGCCGAATCGCTGCGCCAGGCGCAATTATCCTTGCTGCATGCGAGTGCGCAGGACGCGGCCTCCTCGGGCGAGACACAGCGCGGCCTGGCACGCACGGCCGCGTCGCTCGCGTCGGGCGGCGGTTCCGCCCGAGATCCGAATGCGCCGTTTGCGCATCCTTACTACTGGGCACCCTTCATTTTGATGGGCAACTGGCTGTAGCGGCGTGGCGCAGCGGCAATCGCACGGTGAAGCGCGTGCCCTCTGCCTTGGTCGAGGCAACCGACAGCGTGCCGCCGTGGGCGCGGACGATTTGCGAGCAGATGTGCAGGCCCAACCCCAGGCCCTGCCGGTTGCTCGAGGTCGATTGCCGGTAAAAAGGCTGGAAGATCTTGCCGATGCTCTCCGCCGGTATGGGCTCACCGGCGTTGCACACTTCCAGCACCAGCTCATCGTCGGTGTCGCGCACCGTCACTTTGACGGGCGAATCCGCCGCCCCGTGAGTGAGGGCGTTGCCGATGAGGTTCGACAGCACTTGTTGCACCCTTCCCAAGTCGCATTGCACCGGCTGGGTGACACTGGCATCGAGCACAATGTGGCGCTGCGGGCTGCCATCCTGCAGCTCCTCGACCACGCTCACCAAGGAACTCTCGACGTCCGCGCAATTCTTGATGTCCACGCCGATGCCGCCGCCCAGCCGGCCGCGCGCGAAATCCAACACATCGTCGATCAGGGCGGACATACGCCGCACGTTCGAGCGGATCCGCGAGGCCATGCCGATCAACACCGAATCGGACAGCCGCCGCTCGAGCAAGGCCGCCGTCGAGGAGATCGCCTGCAGTGGATTGCGCAGGTCGTGGCCGAGGATGGCGAGGAATTGATCGCGCAACTCGCCGGCCGCGCGTTCATCGCGCCAGGTGTTGTGGTCCTTCTCGCGCTTCAGTTCGTCCTCGAGTTGCGAGGCGATGATCTGCGCGAATCCGGTGAAGACGGCGAGGGTGCGCGCATCGGAAACATTCGCCGGCCGCGGGTCGATGGCGCAGAGATTACCGAAGTAGCGGCCGCCGGGCATGATGATCGGCACCGACACGTAGCTCTCGATGTTGTAGGTACGCGGCGTGTGATGATTGCGATACCGAACGTCCGTGGTCGCCTGATCTATCACGATGGGTGCCCGCGCCGCACGCGACTCGACGCATAAGGTCGACTGGAGCTCCAGTTGGCCGCCCGGAACCAGGCCGAAGTTGATGTCGTCCTTGACCGCACACGCCGTCCAACTCTCGCCGCTGACGCGCGCCACCGCCGCAAAGCGCATGCCCGTGATGGTGCATAAGATCTCGAGCAATTTGGGTACGACGCTCAAATTGCCGACCGCCGCCACATCGCGGGCGATGCTTTCGGGATGTTCGCCAAAGGCGGCGCCGGCGTCGTTTGGTTGAGTCTCAGCGGGCGTGGCTTCCAGCATGGAAACCAGCCTAGCATAGCGAGATGACGCGGCATTAATCTCCGTAATTGACGCACGGCGTCCGCTGTGCATCAAGCGTCAGTGAATCAGGCTTCAGTGCATCAGCGCGTCATTGCAGGCTCACGCACGCGCGGTAGACGTTCAGCGTCGTGGCGACCCCCAACAGCGGCACCTCCTGGATGGCGACCTGATTGAAGGGCTTGGTCGCGGTGAAACCCGCGAATCCGGCATTCGAATTGACCGACAGCAGACCCAAGGCCTGCAGCTGGATCAGGTTGTTGCCGGTGCTGGCGGTCTGCTGGACGACGCCGTTCAAGTACGTGGTAATCGTCACGTCAGACAGCGCCGTGAGGCTCAAGAGAGAGGAGCCATCGGTCACGATGAAGCCGACCTGGCGACCGGCCGGGAAGTCGGCCGAGTCGTCGGTGATCTCGACGGACGCGCTGCCGCCCAAAACCCCGGCAAGTTCGGCGATGCTGGTCGGGCTGTTGGTGGTCGAAGTAATGACGTTGTTCGGGTTCAGCACCGAGCATCCGACACACAGGCCCGTGACGTTGCTCAGCACCGAGGCGGCCGGCGACACCAGCGAGGTGGTCTGCACGCTGGGAAGTCCGCAATCGACACTGTTGGACGACATGACCGTGATCTGCACCGAGCTCGAGCCGCTGCCGCCGGCGCCGGTGCAAGTCAACGTGTACGTGTAAATGCCGGGCGTGGCGTCGGGCCCCACGGTGACGCCCGTGCTCGAGCTCGGTTGCGTGCCGGACCAGTTATCCGATCCCGCCCCGCCGCTCGCGGCGCAGGCAGTTGCATTGGTGCTGATCCAGCTGAGCGTGGCGGTCGAACCCGGGGTGATGGTCAGCGACGAATGGCCGTTGGCCTTCAGCGCCACGGTGGGTTGTTGTGGAGCCGCCGCGTTGACGGTGACCGTGGTCGTTGCCGGCGAGCTCGTGCCGCCGGCGCCGGTACACGTCAACGTGTACGTCACCGTGCCGGTGCTCGGGAACGGCCCCACGGCGGTGCCGGTGCTCGACGGCGCCACGGTGCCGGTGAAGGCGTCGGCGCCGCTACCGCCGCTCGCGGTACACGAGGTCGCGTTACTGGTAGTCCACGCCAGGGACGTGCTTTGTCCCACGGTCACCGTGCCCGGGCTCGCGGCGAAGGAGCCGATGCTGGCGGCCGGAGTCGCGCTGTTCACCGTCACATCCACCGAGGCGGGCGCGCTCGCGCCGCCGGGCCCGGTGCAGTTGAGCGTGTAGACATACAGCCCGGCGGTATTGATCGGTCCGACGGTCTTCGCCACGCTGATTGTCGATTGCGAACCATTCCAGCCATCGGTGCCGGTGCCGCCGCTCGCGGTGCACGCACTCGCGCCGCTGGTGGTCCAGCTGAGCACCGTGGAGCCGCCGACGATAAGCGTAGTGGGCAGCGCGGTGAAGGTGAGGATGCTCGCGGCAGGCGCGGCGGTCGTCACCGTCACCGTGGCGGCACTGGGCAAGCTGGTGCCGCCGGTGCCGGTGCAGGTCAAGGTAAAGACATATATGCCGGCGGTGTTGATCGGTCCGATCGTGGTGCCGGTGCTCGAGGTCGGGACCGTGCCACTCCAGCTGCCGGTGCCGCCACCCGCCGTACAGGAGGTGGCATTGCTGCTGCTCCAACTGAGCACGGTCGAGGCGCCGGTTTGGATGGCGACCGGCGAGGCGCTGAAGGCGCCGATGGTCGGCGGCACCGGCGCGTTGGTCACGACGACGCTGGCGGAACTCGGCGCGCTGGTGCCGCCCGCGCCCAAGCAGGTGAGCACGTAGGTATAGATGCCTGCCGGCGTCTCGGGACCTATCGAGGTGCCGGTGCTCGAGGTGGCGACCGTGCCGCTCCAGCCGTCCGATCCGGTGCCACCGCTCGCCGTGCACGAGGTGGCATTCGAGGTGGACCAGGACGCGGACAGCGACTGCCCGGTTTGCACGGTGATCGGTGTCACGGTGAATGCGTTGATCGTGGGTGCCACCGGGGCGGCCGTGACGTCGACGGCCACCGACACGGGGCTGCCGGTGCCGCCCGGACCGCTGCAGGTCAACGTGTAGGTGTAGGCGCCGGCCGTGCCGATGGCGCCGGTACTCGTGCCGGTGCTGGACGTGCCGACCGATCCATTCCAACCATCGGATCCCGTGCCGCCGGTGGCGGTGCACGAGGTCGCGTTTGCGGTCGACCAGGAGAGCGAGGTGGATTGGCCGACCACGATGGTGTTCGGCACGGCGGTGAAGGTGCTGACGGTGGCTGTGGGCGGTGGCGCGCTGGTGACGTTGACGATGGTCGAACTGCTCGGGCCGGTGCCGCCTGTGCCCGTGCAGCTGAGCGTATAGGTATAGGTTCCGGCGGTGTTGATCACGCCGGTGCTGAACCCCGTGCTAGCCGTGCCGACCGATCCGACCCAGACCCCCGTGCCCCCGATCGCCGTACAGGCGGTAGCGTTGCTGCTGCTCCAGGACAGGGTCGACGATTGGCCGGTTTCCATGGTCGATGGCGATGCGCTGAAGCGGCTGACGGTGGCGGCGGGCGGCGGCGATGTCACATTGATGCTGATCGAGTTCGCGCCGCTGGCGCCACCCGTACCGCTGCAATTGAGGGTGTACGTATAAGTGCCTGTGGTCGAGAATGGACCGATGCTGGTACCGGTGCTCGAGATGGGCTCCGTACCGGTCCAACCATCCGAACCGCCCAAGCCGCCGCTCGCAGTGCAGGCGGTGGCGTTCGTGGTCGACCACGACAGCGTCGTGCCTTGTCCGGTGGTGAGCTGGCTGTTGGCCGCCGTGAACGAGCTGATCGCGGCGCCCGCCCCGGGCGGATTGGTGACGTT
>Ga0116226_10001263_pt1 | contig 21824 bp, 19 predicted proteins | sample S1TSphfallax_FD_89692 | JGI IMG/M metagenome (GOLD analysis project Ga0116226, IMG submission 89692) | Host-associated microbial communities from peat moss isolated from Minnesota, USA - S1T2_Fa - Sphagnum fallax MG | ecosystem: Host-associated > Plants > Peat moss > Unclassified | place: USA... | reverse complement strand
GGGCAACCCTCCATGCATGGCTGCCCGCCATAGATTCACATGAGAGTCCGAGAGAGAATCGTATGTTTATGCATCCCAGACCATCGCCCCGTTCGGAATTTCAGGAGCGTTGAACAGCCCTGCGTTCTTGCCCTAACATTGTCAAAAACGTCGCTTGTCGTGGGCCGCTGGGTATGTAGGGAAAGGGAGCATTTCCCCATTGGCAACCGAAAGGGAAGCCCAAAAGGCCGACAATGGGGACAGGCGTGAGCGTTATGCCGATTGTCTGGCGCCGTCGGGCAGACGCTACCGCGTCGGACAAGCGCGGTGCCGTCGCCTCGGTGCGGCGCTGCTTTGCAGTGAGATCGATGCGCTCTGTGCCGTAAGGGCCAGCGCCTCGCTGATGCGGCAGCCGTGCGCTGCCTTGCCACGTATTGCGCCGTTACACCATATCGCTTTCCGACACCGCATCGCGCTATAAAAGCGGCGGGGCCGTAGCGCCCGGAACTTGGGAAAGCGCATGTCGAGGCTGAAACGGTCGGAGCAGATTCAGGAGGATATCGCGATTGCCGCCGATATCCAGTCGCGCCGTCGTGATGGTCCGATCATGCCGGTCGCCGATCCGCTGGCCATTATAAATCCGGTCGAGTTCGAGCTCAGGCTCGATCTCTGTGCGAAGCGCGACGATACGCGCTCGATCATGGATTGCACCAAGGAGGCGTTAAAGGCGGGCCGCGCGGAAATCGAACGGCGCTTCTTTGCCAGCCAGAATGGCGCTCAGGTCATGGCCGGGAACACGCATTTGTTCGATACGCTGGTGCTGGCCCTGCATCAGGTGGCGACGACCCGGCTGTTTCCGGTGGCCAATCCGACTTTGGGCGAGCAGATCGCGGTGGTGGCGGTCGGCGGCTATGGGCGGGGCGAGCTGGCACCGCACTCCGACATCGATCTCCTGTTCCTGCTGCCCTACAAACTGACCCCGCATAGCGAACAGATCATCGAATTTCTGTTCTATGCGCTGTGGGATCTCAATGTGAAAGTCGGGCATGCGACCCGCTCGGTCGATGAATGTATCCGGCTCGCCAAGTCCGACCATACGATCCGTACCGCTCTGCTTGAGTCGCGCTTCCTGGTCGGGGATGCGGCGCTCTATGCCAATTTGGTCAAGCGCTTCGAAGATGAGGTGATCGCCGGCAATAATGTCGGTTTTGTCGATGCCAAGCTGGCTGAACGCGACGAGCGGCACAAGAAACTTGGCGATAGCCGTTATGTGCTGGAGCCCAACGTCAAGGAAGGCAAAGGCGGCCTCCGTGATCTGCACGGGTTGGTGTGGATCGCCAAATATCTGTTCCGGGTTGAGACGCTGGACGAAATGGTCGAGCGGGGCATTTTGCTGCCGGACGAGGCGCGGCATTTTGAGCGCGACCGCGTGTTCTTATGGAGCGTACGCTGTCACCTGCATTACCTCACCGGCCGCGCCGAGGAGCGGCTGACCTTTGAGGTGCAGACCGAGATCGGCCGCCGCATGGGCTATAAGGACCATGCCGGCGCGCGCGGCGTCGAACGCTTCATGAAGCATTATTTCCTGATCGCAAAAGATGTTGGCGATCTGACACGAATCTTCATCGCCGTGCTGGAATCCGAGCAGAAGCGCAAAGCCTTGCCGCTCTGGCGCCGCTTTCTGCCCGGTTCGGGACGGCTGGTGGCAGGCTTTGCGATCGATGGCGGCCGGTTGACGGTGGCCAGCGAGAATGCCTTTGTCACCGACCCGGTCAATCTCATCCGGCTGTTTCACGTCGCGCAGAAACATCGCCTGGATATCCATCCGCGCGCGCTGCGGCTGGTGACCCAGTCGCTCCGGCTGATCGATGCGGATCTAAGAAACAACCCAGAGGCCAACCGGCTGTTTCTGGAGAGTCTCGCCTGCAAGATCGACCCCGAAACCACGCTCCGGCGCATGAGCGAGGCCGGCGTGCTGGGCCGGTTCATCCCGGATTTCGGCCGGGTCATCGCCCAGATGCAATATGACATGTACCATGTCTTCACGGTGGACGAGCACACGCTGTTCGCCGTGGGCTTCCTGCATAAGATCGAAACCGGTGAGTTCGCGGCCGAAATGCCGCTGGCAACCTCGGTTTTCAGTGGGATTGCCTCGCGGCGCGCGCTGTTCGTCGCCGTGCTGTTGCACGATATCGCCAAGGGGCGCGGCGGCGATCATTCCCAACTCGGCGCCAAAGTCGCGTTGAAGCTCGGACCCCGGCTTGGCCTGACCGCGGAGGAGACCGAGACGGTCTCCTGGCTGGTGCTCAACCATCTCGTGATGAGCCGCATCGCGTTTAAGCGCGATATCGAAGATCCGAAGACCGTGCAGGATTTTGTCGCGATCGTGCAATCGCCCGAGCGGCTGAAGCTGCTGGCGACGCTCACCGCGGTCGATATCCGCGCGGTCGGCCCCTCGGTCTGGAATGGCTGGAAGGCGGCCCTGCTGCGCCGGCTCTATTATCGGGCGCAGGAGGTGATGAGCGGCGCCGTGGTCGCCGATGCGCGCGATGTTCGGATCGCCCGGATCCAGGACGAGGTCCATGCGCTGCTGCCGGAATTCTCCGCGGAGGATTGGGCGAGCTTTGCGCATCGCGGCTACCCGTTCTACTGGCTGTCCCATGATGCGGCCGCCTTGTCGCGCCATGCCCGGTTGATGCGCGAGGCCGAGCACACTCAGGCGCCGTTGACCGTGGTCAACCGGGTCGATAGCACGCGCTCGGTAACCGAGGTGATCGTCTACACCGCCGACCATCCGGGCCTCTTTTCGCGGATCGCCGGTGCCTTGTCGGTGGCCGGCGCGCTGATCGTCGATGCACGCATTGTCACCATGGTCAATGGCATGGCGCTCGACACGTTCTGGATCCAGGAGGCCGATGGCGGCGCGTTCGAACGACCGGACAAGCTCGCGCGCCTCGCGGTGCTGTTTGAAAACGTGCTGTGCGGCAAGCTGAAGCCGCATATCGAGCTGAAACGCGCTCTGCCCTTCCCCAGCCGCACCCGCGTCTTCACGGTGGCGCCCCGTGTCCTGATCGATAATCGTGCCTCGGCAAGCCATACCGTGATTGAAGTCAATGGCCGCGACCGGCCGGCGCTGCTGTTCGATCTGACCCGTGCGCTCAATTCCCTGGGTGTCCAGATTTCCGGCGCCAAGATCTCGACCTATGGCGAAAAGGTCGTCGATGTGTTCTTCGTGAAGGACGTGTTCGGCCTTAAGATCGAGCAGGAATCCAAGCTGGAGCAAATCCGCCGAAAACTGACCGGCGTGCTCCAGGATACCGACCCGGCGAAGCCACGCGAGCCCAGAGTCAAGGTCCCGGCCTGATCGATGCAGCGAAGGTTCATCTGGGTTTTGCTGCTTCTGCTCGCCGCTTGTTCGCCGCAGCATCCGGGCAGCACCGATGGGCTGTCGCTGCACCAGAGCGTCACTGTGGCCCCCATGAGGCGTCTTGAAGTCTGGGAAGATAGCCGCATTACGCCGGAATTGCGCGCCGCCATGTGGGGCAGCAGCAAAATTCTGCCGGACGGGTCGTCGCCCCGGCGCGGCCTGCTGCGCCTCACCGATCTCGATGGACATGTGCTGGCAGAGCGGCGGCTCGATTGTGAGCTCGGCGAGATCGCCGAACCCGCGATCCCGCAGGGTGCTGACGGTCATGTCTGGGGCGTGGGCGACGATTGCTCGACCGGCGAGGGCGATTTCGCCGGGCTTGTCACGCGCTTCCTACAGCCCCCCGGCGACAAGATCCAGTTCGAGCATTATGACGGCGATGGCAAGCAGGAACTGACGCTGGTCACGGCACGGCGCTTTGCCTGGCATACGGCGCCGCACGGCGTTGCCGATCTCGTGCATGAGATGTCGTCGCACCCGGATTTTGACGATCCCCGGTTCAAAGCCTTGAAACCCGGCGAAAATCCGCCGCCCGACCTGCCGTGGGTGGTTGAATATCTAACCTATCGCTGGGACGGCGCCGCCGGTATCTGGCACCGCGCCGCAAGGATCGAGCGCAACCGACGCTGGCAGTCGGATGAGGCGTTTCCGGAAGAAGTGATGTTTCCCGCGCAGGCGGATGCGAATGGGGGCGGGTCTACAGGATAGCTGGTTATGGCTCAGTGGCTATTTGAATGACGCAAGCATTTCGCGACTCAGGATGGCGTTAATGCGGGACTGGTAGCCCTTGCCGTCCGATTTCTTTCAGCAACTATATTCGCTGCTGAGCAGCCGCCCGCTCCGCCATCTCGACCCGGTTTCGTCCGTTTTCTTTTGCACGATAAAGCGCCTTGTCGGTGCGATCGATCAACTGCTCCAGCGTTTCATCAACACCCAACCACTCGGCAACGCCGATGCTGATTGTGACCGGTAAGGTACCATCCGGGATCGGCACGGATGCGCCCCCGACAGCCGCACGGACGCGTTCACAGACTCGTGATGCTGCTTCCAGTGTGCTTTCCGGCAGCAGCACAATAAATTCTTCGCCGCCATAGCGCGCCACGGTCTCGGTTGCGCGGCAGGCTTCCCGGCATCGACCCGCCGTCGCCCGCAGGACCATATCGCCGGCAATATGGCCGTAATTGTCGTTCACATTTTTGAACTTATCGAGGTCGGACAGCGCAATACAGAGTGGCCGGCCGTTTCGCCGGCTTCGTTCCATTTCCTGTCCGGCGATTTCGAGGAACCGCCGGCGATTGAGCAACCCGGTAAGACCATCGATCGTCGCCAGCGCTTCCAGACGTTCATTGGCCGAGACGAGCTCTGCGGTGCGCTGTTCGACCAATTGCTGCAGTTCGGCGCGGCGGCGCCGGAGGGATGACGTTCGCGCCTGGATCACCCCCAGCACCAGCACGACCAAAGTCAATCCCGCAAGCAGGCGGAACCAGAGCGTTTGATAATAGGCCGGCCGCACCGTCACCTGAATCGGCATCGCGAGTTCATGCCAACCCGAGTCACGGCTTTGCGCCCGAAGATGCAATTGGTAGTCGCCGGGTGCTAGGTTTGTATAGGTCACCACGCGCTGCGGGGCGTCGACCCAATCCTGATCAAAACCGTCCAATCGATACGAATAATGCTCGAATTCGGGCGTCACGAAATCCAGCCCCGCGAATTCCAGGTGGAAGCTGCGCTCGTCGGGTAGCACGGTGATCGGCGTCTTGGACCCGGCCTGATTGAAGTTGCCGGCCGATAGGTGACGATGCCCGATGCGGACATCGGTCACAACGATCGGCACAATCGGCTCGGCGCTGTGCCTTGCATCCGGGCGGATAACGGTCAATCCGCCCTGCCCGCCAAACAAGAGTTCGCCCTTTTCGGTTTTTGCCGCTGATTGCTCCCAGTAATCCGCAATGCGAATACCATCGGCGGCCAACAGCGGCGTCACACGTAAATTTTTCGGATCGATGACCGCCATCCGATTATCGGTGCTGACCCAGATGCGACCTTGGTTATCGATCAGGAACGCGTCGATCTGCATGCTGGGCAGACCATCCTTGATGCCCAGATGCTGAAACACCGGCCGGCCGGCATCATCACGGCCGGTCATGATGTCAATGCCGCCGCCGACCGAACCCACCCAAACTCGTCCCAGTTCATCAATCGCCAGCGCCGCGATCACCGCGTTCGAAAGGGACGCACGGTTATGCGGGTCCGGCAAAATATGCTCGACCGAGCCGCTGACCGGGTCCAGCAAATTGAGCCCATGCTGCGTTCCTACCCACACCTGCCCATCCTTAGCGGGTTGCACGACCACGATCCGTCCGTCACTGAGGCCGCCTTTACTCTCGGGATCGGCCGGATAAATTTTAAGGTCCGCGCCGTCGGCGCGATACCGGACCAGTCCATTTTGCGTGCCGATCCAAAGTTGATCCCGCATCGAAAGCAATGAGCGAATGCGCGTTGATGGCATCGCTGCTGGCAATTTCAGTCTGGTCACGCCGCGCCCGAGCCGATCAGCGCGATAGAGTCCATGATCCGTCCCGATCAGCATCGTCTCGTCCGGGGCGACGGCGAGGGCATTGATCCCGCTTTCCGGCAAAGAAGCGTCAGGATGAGCCGGATCCGGGCGGATCGACGCGACGCGATGATGGGCGGGGTCGAGTATATCGATGCCGCCATTGGCGAGGCCCGCCCAAACCAGCCCGCCTGGACCAACCGCGATCGCCATCATCTCCGGATCGGAAATACCGTCATCCTTGCTGCTCCGGCCCAAAATTGTCTTGATCGACCCGCTCGGCGTGCCGGTTGACAGGTCGAGCCGATCGAGCCCGGCGCCGGTCCCGATCCAAAGGAGCCCACGATGATCGCGAAACAGAATTCTTGGGTGATCATCGCTGAGGCTCGTCAACACGGAAGGATCATGGCGCAACAGCCCTGTCTCAACCAAGCTTCGGTTCAGTGTCCGGATTCCGGTACCGTCCGTCGCGATCCAGATTTCGCCCGGCGCCACCTCAGCGATAGAATTTGCCTCAAGCTCGACAGACCGTCCCTTGGACGGCGGGATAAGCTCGGCCGAATCGTGAGCGGGGTCGATCCACAGAACACCGCTCGACGCCGTGCCGACCCAGATCCGACCGTCAGACGCTTCAAACAGGCAGGTTACCCGATCTCGCAGCGCCTTAGCCGCCGCAGGCTCACCGGCGGCGACACGGGTAAACCCAGCGTTGGCGGATCGACGCTCGACCAGGCCGGCCTCGCTACCGACCCAGAGCCGGCCGGTGTGATCCTGCAACACCGAGAGGAGTTGATCGCTGGGCAGGCTGGTCGGATCGGCCGCATCATGCCGGAAATGCTGAACCGGGCCGCCGGCACCGTCGATATGGTCGAGCCCACCCCAGGTCGCGGCCCAAATGCCACCTGCATGATCGGACGCAACATCATAGATTTCGTCGCTGCCGAGCCCCTCAGACTCGGCATGATACGTAACAAACCCATCGATGAGCGGGTCATAGCGCGCCACACCGCCTGACTCGGTGCCGATCCACAGCCGCCCCGTCTGATCCGTGGTCAGCGCCAGCACGACATCGGCCGGCAGCGATGACGGCCGTTCGGGATCATGCCGGTAACTCTTGAATTCGTAGCCATCGAACCGGACCAGCCCGGTTTGCGTCCCGATCCACAGAAATCCTTGCGCATCCTCGGCGATGGCCGTGACATTATCGTCGGTCATACCAGCGCGACGATCCAGGTGATCGAAGCTGGTTTCGGCAAGCTCGGCCCAGCGCCCCGATGCAGTCGGCGTTGTGTCGGCCTTGGTGTCAACAAGCGAAACCAGTACGAGCGCCGCGGACATCACTGCCCGCGCTGTCCACACCAAAAATTGCTTTCTCCACATGGCGCCGACACCTCGCTCGCGACCGTGCCCAAACAGCATAGAGGCTAATCGCCAAGTAACCGCAACAGACGGTTCGCTAAAGTCTGGCCTCAAGGACCACTTGGCGGCGCCATAGCGGCGCAATCTGTACCAGCAAGAAGCTGACCAACATCAAACAACAACCGCACCATCCGGCCGCATCCAGCCGTTCGCCCAGAAGGAGCGCGCCAAACAACGCTGCAAATGGTGCTTCCATCGTCATCACGATCGCAGCATCAGAATCCGGCGCATATTGCTGCGCCACCGCTTGCAGCGCGAACCCGATTCCCGCGGAGACGAAACCGGAATAGGCGAGCGACGGCACTGCCGACGCAATATCACTCATCGTGATCGGCTCCATCAGGATGCCGCCCGCCGCCCCCACCGCGAGGCAGGCAAAGGACTGGCAGAGAGCGGCCTGCAACGGTCGCCCGGTGCGTCGGACGGCCGCACCCAGCAACAGAATTTGGCTGGAAAAACCAACCGACGCCAGAATCGTCAGGCCATGACCCCAGCCAAATCGACCACCCGCGCCGCTCAACAGAAAAATGCCGATGATCGCGATCAACGCCGCCGGCCATATTGCGGCATGCGGCCGCTCGCCAAACAGCAGCACGCCCAAACACGGCACGAACAGCACGTAAAGCCCGGTCAGAAACCCGACATCCGTCACGGTTGCGTGCAGGAGTGCCGCCTGCTGCAGCACCGATGACGCCACAAAGGATAAGGCAAGCGGCACAAGAAGCTTAAGGTCGGACCAGACGAAAAGACGCTGCGAGCGCCGCGCCTCGATTATACCAAATGGCAGCATCACGAGGAGCGCGAGGCCGAACCGAATTCCGGTGAACCAGAACGGTCCAATCCTGCCCATTCCGGTGGTCTGAGCGACGAATCCGCCGCCCCAAATGGCGGCCGTCAGTAACAATAGACAATTCGCAGACAAGCGGGACATGGAGTGGTTGCTCGAAAGAGGGCGACATGCGTTCTTGACCACAGCGATAGACCGCAATCCTGAGGCCCCGTCAAACCTCAAACCGCGCCGGTTGGATCAGATCAGGCTTTATCTGCGCTGCAACCACGTGTTCGCCTTCAAGAGCGCTTGCATTTCTTGAGGATGCGCGCAACGTGATGCCAAGCAAGCGACGTCGGCAACGACACCAAATCGCAAGAAAGAAAAGATGAAACATCATTTTGCCGCCGGGGAGGCGGAAGACACCGATTTCGGGCTGTCAGCAACCTGTCCGGCGAGAACGAGCCTACTGGTCGCGCAGCTTTATCACGGCCTGCGGATGCGGCTGGAAGTAGCCCTCCGGCCACACGGCCTTACCGCGATTCAGTACATGATCCTCGATCTGCTATCGCAGCATCACGGATTATCATCGGCGGAATTGTCGCGCCTGTTCTTTGTCACACCGCAAACAATGGGTGAGATGATTGCCTCGCTTGAACGCCGACAGCTCATCGCCCGAACCAAGGATCCCGAAAATCGGCGGGTGCTGCGCGTCGCGCTGACAGAGAGCGGGGCGGCGCTGGTTTCATCGTGCAGCGTCACGATTGATCAAATCGATAGCGACACGCTGGCCGCTTTGTCGACGACTGACGTACAGCGGCTTAGAGGAACCGTGATACGTCTCGTCAGCGCCATCCGACAGCCCTTGGTTTAATTCACTCGCCGGATACTTGACCTCGCCGCAAAGTTATTCGATCCTGCGGATCATCAGGAGGTTCAATTTGTCCGACGCGCAAATAGACTCCCCGCCCAAACCCAAGCGGGTCCGATATACCCCCATGGTACGGCGCAAGACCATTATGGATGCGGCCGCTGATATTTTTATGGAGCGGGGCTATAGCGCCGCTTCGGTCGATTCCGTTGTCGATAAAGCCGGTGGCTCTAAAGCGACTGTGTATGCGCTGTTCGGCAATAAGGAAGGGCTGTTGACCGCACTGGTCGCCGAGGGGGCGGAAGCGCTCGTGGCGTCAATCGATGCGTTGGATGCCGATCAACCTTTAGAAGCGTCTCTGAAGCGCTTCGGTCTCCAATTCCTCAAGGCATCGCTCGATCCGCAGCGCGCGTCTCTCTATCGGCTCGTGATTGGCGAAAGCGGACGGTTTCCGCAGTTAGGCGATGCATTCTTCCAGACTGGCCCCGCCACCATGACCGCCAAGCTTGCCGAATTCTTTAGGATCTTGAACGGACGCGGCATGATCCGGACCGGCGAGCCAGCGCGGCTTGCCGGCTACTTTCTGGGGGCATTACGGTCGGATTTGCATTTCCGTGTGCTGTTCGATCGCACGGCGCGGCCGAGCGACACGGAATTGCTGCGCCATGTGGATTTCGTCGTCGCGAATTTTCTCCAAGGGCTTCGTTTAGGTACGCCAAACCTGCGAAAGTAGGTTCAGGCTCTAATTAGCCAACGGATAGCGCTGCGGAAACTCAAAGCGGGATTTCTCTTTGGCCTGGGCCAAACAATTATCCTGATCGCCTTCGAACATTTCGAACAAAAGCTCTGCACCATGGAAACTTTGAATTTCCCGGCAGTAGGACAGAAGATCGGTCAGTGCCGCAACCTTAAATGATTTTCGCTTGGCCGGCGCAATGTCGAAACCATAGGTGCGAGCCGTCAAGAATGCGGAGTTGAACAAAGGGATAAATTGATCCGGCACGCCCGCTCGGGAGCACCATGATCGAAAATTGCCGCCCCGATCCATAATCAGTATTTGACGAAGCGTTTCACGATCAGTGCCGCTTCGTTCTGCCATCGCTGCCGAAAAGAGCGGAATATGGCCTTCGACCAGCAGCCGCAACAGAAAGGTTGGCGTAATTCTCGCTTCCTTTTGAAGCGCAGCCATTGCGGCCCCTGGAGTCTTTCCGAAGCGAAAATGCTCAAGCAAATACTTCGCAAGGCTGGCCTCTTCCGCAAGGCTGAGCGTAGCCTGCAACGTTGCCCTTTTTTCCGGATAGCGCGTCACCAACTCGTTCCGCATATCGGCGGAGACCAGCATCACGAGGCGCATGACGATCCCGACCGGCAACACGCTGCGGCGCGCCAGCCGATCAACGATATCGGGATTCTGGCCATAGAGGTTGAGGACGCGGGTCAATAGATCAGCGGACAAATCGGCACCAGGATTGCCCGACAATTCGGTCACCGCGCGGATCAGGCGGGATTCGATGATCGCGGCACAAAGCTGAGGCGATAATTTAGTGCGGCCGGCGATCGCCATCGCCTGATGCTCGTCGCCACCCTGCACAAGGTCGCTCAGCCAGTCATCGTCGAGTATTTCGGCATAGCGCAGCACGGGGAAGGATATTTGCGGCAGATCACGCGCCAGATGCTCGGCAACGTCGCGCTCGAGATAGCGCGATCGGGAGATGCGCCAGGATAAGGTTTCGCGCACTCGCTCCGAGACGTCCAGCGACATAATCCGCAGAATCTGCAACGCCAGATCGCGCTCGGCCGGCTGAAACAGATCAGATTCCAGCCCATCCAGCACCTTCTCAAGAATGGCCGTCCGCTGCGGTTCGTCCCGAAACGCCTCGAGCGCGGCGACATCGTCACTGGACAGACCCGAGTTGCCCAAAATGAACTCCAAAACTTCGAACGTCGTCGATACTGTCACATGACTTGCGATATGAAGCAATTCGTTCATACGGTTAAGAAATTCTGCACACGGCTTAAATTTACGGCCGAGCGCGCAGAACCGTTTGCAAAAACGCCGCAGGATTGTGAAAGCTCTTGCACTATTACGGGCTTATCAAGCACCCTACTGAGGTAGGGGGAACTTTACGCGCAACGTCGCATCGTTCCAGCCCGGATCCGCATCGCGGAATAATCCGGTAGCTTGGCACGTTCAATCGAGGAACATCGGCGCAACGCACTCCGCCTCCGCCCGAAGTCACTACAAGGATCTAACAATGACTCTCAAGAATTTGCGCTGGATGCCGCTTGCGCTTGTGACGTTGCCAATCGTTGCCTGCGTCGCTGTTGTTCCGCCACCGCCCCCGCCACCGCCAGGTCCCGAGCCGGTTGCCGAAGCGGGCGTCGCGGTCACGGCGCCTGAGCCGCCGCCGCCGCTGCCGACCTATGAACAGCCGCCGGCACCGGCCCCGGGCTATCTCTGGACGCCTGGCGTTTGGCAATACGGGCCTGAAGGCTATTTCTGGGTGCCCGGCACCTGGGTGCAGCCGCCATCGATCGGTCTTTTATGGACGCCGCCCTATTGGGGCTGGAACGGCGGTGTCTATGCATTTAATGCCGGCTATTGGGGTCCGCATGTCGGCTTCTATGGCGGGATCAATTATGGCTTTGGATTTGGCGGAATCGGATTTGAGGGCGGCTATTGGGATCACGGGAGCTTCCAATACAATACTGCCGTGACCAATGTGAATACGACGATCATTCACAACACCTACAATAAAACCGTCATAAACAACAATATTACCCGGACCAGCTTCAATGGGCCGAAGGGTATCGAAGCGAAGCCGACGGCTGAAGAAGAGAAGGCTGCACATGAACGCCACGTGCCGCCGACCCCCGAACAGGAAAAGCATCTGCAAGCGGCGAAAAGTGATCGAAGTCAGCTTGCCAAGGTGAATGGCGGCCACCCGGCTGTGACCGCCACCGCCAAGCCGGGAGAGTTGCATCCTGCGGCCGAGCATGGGAATTCGGTCAACCGTGAGACCGAACATGCGGCGCCTGAACACCCCGCCGCGGCCGAGCATAAGGAACCGGCAAAGCCTGCCGCACATCCGAAGCCAACGGATCACGCGAAACCGGCAGACCACGCAAAGCCGGAAGCCAAAACCGACGCGCCGAAGAAGGAAGCTCCCAAGGCCGAAGCACCGAAGCGGGAAGCTCCGAAAAAAGAGGCTCCGAAGAAAGAAGAGCCCAAGAAAGAAGAGCATTAATAGGCTTCGCGCCGCGTACGTTCCCTCTCTGCCCCGTTTGGGGCGGGGAGGGTCATTTCTCCATTAACTGGGCCCATCCGGCTCCACAGCGCTTAGCTGTGTAAGATCCGCGTGGGACCGGCCGCGTCCTTCGACCGAGAGCGCTTTTTGGTAGCGCATTGCGAATAAGAGATCTTCTGCAAGCAAATCATGCATCGCATAGACCGTGGCCCCCAGCGCAATATCGCGAGCCGTCACCGTCGCGATCATACGGGCATCAAGTTTCCGTAATGACTCTGTCGTTTGACCGGCCAGCGGACTCGCCTCGTCGATGAGGTGAACCAGTGTCCACGTCAGCGCGAAGACCGGCATTTCGGCACGTTCCAGCGGCAGATCATGGAGCTGTCGCTCCAATTGGCCATCGCTGCCCCGCACCAGGAAGAACAGGCTGAGCCGCGCCGACACGTCCGCCAGCAGCGTGACGCGGCCATTGGCGATCCGGAGCATCAGCCGGGATTGACCATGCTCGCCGGTTACGACAGCCTGATCGGCGAACAGGATCTTCGCCCTGGGTCGGGAAAACCGGACGAAAATCAGGCCGGTAAAGATCGCAGCGAAGGTCAAACCACAAGCAGTCTCGGCCGAGGCGACGATATGGCCATAGAGCGATGCCGGCGCCATATCGCCATAGCCGACCGTTGCCAACGTCTCGATACTAAAAAAGAAATCGTCGAAGAAGCCGTTGGCGTGGCTGACCGATTCTGGCTGCACCGCATAAAGCGCGGCAAATCCGAGATTGATTCCGACATTAATGCCAAACAGCGCCACGAAAAACACCGGCCAACTAAGGGTCACGGCCAAATGATACGGATCGCTGAAATCCCAGCGCGATGCGCCATGCTTGCTGAGCTCGAACGCGCCAACCCGGAACTTCACAGGATCGGATCGGAAATGGTGGCGTGGCTTAGGCATACATAGCAAACAGGTGAGGCAGACAAAGTGCTCCCAGAGCATCAGCCAGTTGTTGACCAGAGTAGAATTTGGATGGCACGCAACGCTATTTCGGCGCGAAACGTAGCGTGTTACCATCGAACAGAGCGTTCGGGGGATCGTGCCCGGCCATTTCGGCAACGAGCGGACGCCGACATAACCAGATCGAACAGGGGGCAAATATGGGTTTCGTCGAGGCGATTCAAAGCGGCTTAAACAATTACGCGAATTTTTCTGGCCGTGCATGCCGGTCTGAACTGTGGTTCTGGATACTATTTCAACTTTTGGCCATTATTGTCTCGAGTATCGTCAGCGGGATTTTGGCCGCTATTATCGGCAATGCCGGATGGATCATTTACGGGATCGTCATCATCGGGCTGATTCTACCCACCTTGGCCGTCGAAATACGGCGCCTTCATGATCTGGACAAGTCAGGCTGGTGGTTCTTCATCACCCTCGTTCCCTTCGTAGGGGGCATTATCCTCATTATCTTCTTCTGCACCGAAGGAACACCCGGCCCGAACCGGTTCGGCAGCAATCCGCTGCGCATGGTCTGATCGGACGCGTCAAGCACCGCAACCGGCCACTCCCGTGGCCGGTTGCATCCTGCGCGGTGTGGCCGCAGCAGAATCGACTCCCTTCCGCGCATCGGTTGTAGCATGGTGGCGCCGCCAAGGATGTTGGGGCCATTACAATAATGTTGCGCAAAGAACCTCCCTATCGGGCAAAGGAAAGCGGCGTCGAGCATTACCGCTCCCTGGCTCGTCACCACGCTGATAGTCTTAGAATAGTTGACGCGCTCGCCACGTCTTTGACCCGCTTGGCCGATGAGCAGCAGGCCGAACGCACTGGCCGTCGATGGCGTTCACTTGCGCTGTTGGTTGTGGTTGCCATCACAGCATTGGGAACACTGACGCTGCTCGTGCTGAACCAGATCGACCGCGTTGGCGCCCTGCGCGAGGCTCAGCAAGCAGCAGCCCAACAGCATAGTGATATGCTGGCGGCGCTCGACAAGACCGACGCACTCGTTGCTGCAATGAATCGCCAAGTGGGTGCGGCCAACGAACAGCTCAATGAGATGCGGATCGAACAGCGCCCTTGGCTCTACACGATGGCGGTGTCGGTGGATAAGCCGAGTTCGCTCGCCGACGGCATTTACTCTATCCCGCTGCTATTTTCGTTGAAGAATATTGGCCGCGTCCCCGCGTTCGATGTGCGCGTTTCAGCCCAGGCTTTCTCGGTCGCTGTGAACGACGATACGCCCGATAATCGTCAGCACGTGACCTGCGCCGCCGAACCGCCGACCGCGGGCACAACGCTCTTCCCCGACATACCGGTCGATATCGAGACCGTGGCAGAAATCAACAAACGCGATTTCGCTCAGGTCACCCAAAACAACGCCCCGATCGCGCCGTGGATCGTCGGCTGCATTTTCTATAAATACGCGCCTGACGAACCGTATTTCCATCACAAGGGCTTTATCTACAATGTCTATGTCACCGGGAATGCGTCCAACGATAAATGGCTGCATCTAGACGAAGCATCGATCAAGCCGGAGCGGTTTAAGCTCGGCGTGTCGATCAAGGGGTATCCGGACGATTAGAGGGGAGCCTATTTCGGCGGAATGAGCGCTTCGACAGCTTCATCCGCCTCCAGCATTTTCTTTGCGCTATGGCCGACACCGCGCAGCTCGACCAGTCGCCAATTACACGGCCAGCCATGGGTCTGGGCTGTTTGCGCCGCTTGGTGAAAGGCACGTTCACCGCGTTCGAACCGCGTGGCGCCTTGGCGTTCGGCAGCGTCGCCGATGGCCAGATTTTCTGAGCCGATATCCTCCTGACCGAGATAAATCGTGACCGGCTCGGCCAGATAGGCGCGCAGCATATTTTCTGCATCGGGCAAGCCGCGGAATCCATAGGGCGGCGGCTCATCGAGACTGGCCAGCACATAGGTTGAGGGATTGGTCACGACCATGCGCCGGGCCGAATTCGGGGTATAGGCCGCCACGCGGCTGAGAAACTGTGCGCCGGCCGAATGTCCAATCAGGAAATACGGCATATCCGGCTGATGCTCCTGCTGGCGCGACCACTCGACCAGTTTCGGGACCAGCACCCCGGTCCATTGGTCGGGGTCCAGAAGAACATCGTGATCGATCAGCCCACCATGCTGATAGCGCCACTCCGGAAACCGCTCCTTATCGAGCTTGGGCGCCGCAACAATCAGGCAGAGGCGCTGCGCCAACGTGCGTGCATGGTCGCGATACGTGTCGGCATTGCGCTCGAGCCCGGCGAATACGATCAGCAATCCCGCCGGCGTGCAGCCGGTTGGCCGATAGCTGTAGACCTCAATCGGCACGGATCCCAGCATCGCTGTTTGCTTGTCGCTGCGATAGGGAATCTCGTCGGCAAATGTCCGAGACGATGTGAGGCACAGGAGAGCGATCAGCCCGAGCCGGTGAACGACCGTCACGCCGATGGAGCCTCAAGCCTGCGGACCGGCAAGCGCCGCGCCTTGAGCCCCAACCGCACATGCCAAAAGGCCCATGACCTTGCATCGAAGATACCGGGCGGGGCTAGGCGCAGCACCTCGCGAAAATCGTCCGGCCCGACAATCCCGTCCAGCGCATTGAGATCATCGATCGTCCCATAGGTCATGACGTGGGCGAGAAAATGCACCGGGTTTTGGAGCGTCTCGGCCGGTTCCTGAAACCAGACGACTCGCTGCGCGACCGCAAGCAATTGATCGGTCTCTGGAATCGGTGTCATGAACTGGGTTCGTTGCGCATTTTATAGGGAGCCAGGACCGGAAGAGCAGAGACATCAATGCGCGCGACACTGGCAAGCAGGCGCCGTTGCGCCGCGGCCGGCAGTTTCGGAACATCGTTGAAATAGCTCAGTGCTTTCACCGTGATCAACGGATTGAACCGCCTCCCGTAAACAACGCTGCCCGCCGCAAGGATCGTCGCAAGCTCGACGCCATTTCCGAGCAGCGCATCAATGTCGAGATAATCTTTAACCTCAGCGCGCTTTTGAATCACGGCGGCTTTGGTGCCGGCGAGATCCAGTAGCGAAGCGATCGCGATAGAGCCTCCTTCTGCCCGATCATGCGGCAGAACCTGCCCCAACCCCAGAGCCCCGAAGAAAGAGACGAGCACAGGCCCGTTCCGATCGAGACGACAGGTCAGCGTGTTGGCCTCCACCTGAATCGGCTCCGCCCCCCTGAGATAAGGCACGTCGCGCAACAGATGATCGGGATCGAATGGCTCATTCGAGAAGAAATCGAAATCGACCGAAATCCGGTGACCGAGCCGCAAGGCCAGCGCGGTGCCGCCATAGAGCGCGAAACTAGGTGGTGTCGATACGAGTTCATCCCACAGAACGCGTTGTGATTGGGGCAGGATATCAAGGCGCGGCGAAAGGATTTCGGGCATGCCGCATTCTATCTCGTGCTGACGCTGCATCAAGGAACAAGCATGTGACTATACCCATACTGCGAGCCATCCAGGCGAACATCACGACCCTCGCAGTTGATGCGATCGTCAATGCTGCAAATAGCTCGCTTCTGGGCGGCGGCGGTGTTGATGGGGCGATCCATCGCGCGGCCGGGCCGGATCTGGTGTTCGAATGCCGGATGCTGGGCAGCTGTAAAACGGGTGATGCCAAGCGGAACGCCGGTCGCGGGATCAGTCACAGGCGGGTGTTTCGTTTGACATTGTATGGCGGAACAACCATATTTCATTATGCCTGAAACGAAGCCGAAGCCCGTTGAATGGGTTGGATCGAGCTATAAGGATTATCGATCGTTTCCCGAGCCGGTTCAGGACATCATGGGCTTTGCGCTCTATCAGGCTCAAGTCGGAGGAATTTCAGGCAGCGCAAAGCCGCTCAAAGGATTTGGTGGTGCGGGCATCATCGAAATTGTTGAAGATCATCGGGGCGACGCCTATCGAGCGGTTTACACCGTCAAGTTTCAACACGTGATTTATGTCCTTCATGCATTCCAGAAGAAATCCCGGAAAGGCATCGCGACACCGCAGGACGACATCGATTTAATAAAGCGGCGGCTGAGAGTTGCGGAGCAGGATTACGCCGCCAACACGGAGGTCCAGCATGAATGAAGACATTGATACGAGTGTCCGGCGCGGCAGCAATAACCTGTTCGCGGACCTCGGATATGTCGATCCCGATACACATCTCCTGAAAGCCCAGCTCGTCAATCGGATGGTTGGGATTGTTCGCGATCGGAAATTGACCCAAACGAAGGTCGCTCAGCTTTCAGGGCTCAGCCAGCCCGACGTGTCCCGGCTGCTTAAGGGGCAGTTCCGTGAGATATCCGTCGAACGGATCATGAAAATATTGGCGCGTCTTGGCTGCGAGATCGATATCGTCGTTAAGGTCATGGGCGACATGTCCCCAGCTCAGACGATCCATTTTCAAGCAGCGCCTGTTTGAGCAAAACAGCGTCATATTCTGCTGCTTTTCGGCGGAGGATTTGAGCATCCACCAAAGCATTCTGGCCGATCCACCGGCATAAGGATTGCGTTGATCGAGCCTTCTATCCCCGTGGAGCAAATTGGTGACTGTCGAAACCCTCCCGTCCGCCGATACGCGCGACAAAGCGCAGCCGTTCGTTACCCGTGGTCTCGTCGCGTCGGTGCTGGGCAATGCGGTCGAATTCTTCGACTTCATCAGCTACACGTTCTTCGCCGTCTATATCGGCCGGGCTTTTTTCCCCTCCGACACGGCGAATGACAGTTTGCTGCTGTCGCTCGCAACGTTCTGGGCCGGGTTTTTAACCCGACCGATCGGCGGGCTGGTGATCGGGGCCTTTGCCGACCGCGCCGGGCGGCGGGCGGCAATGACGCTTACCATCACGCTGATGGCGCTCGGCAGTTTCATGATCGCGATCATCCCGCCTTATTCGATGATCGGTCCGCTGGCGCCGGTCCTGGTTGTGGCGGCGCGGCTGTTACAAGGCTTCTCGGTCGGCGGCGAATATGGGCCGTCGACGACCTATCTCCTCGAATCGTCCGGCAAAAAACGGCGCGGCTGGTCCGGCAGTTGGGCCGCGACCAGCCAGAGCATCGCCAGCCTGACCGCGGGCCTGCTGGGCTTCGCGCTCACCCATAGCTTAACTGAAGCGCAGTTGGATTTATGGGGCTGGCGCGTGCCGTTCGCGGTCGGGATTGTGATCCTGCCGATCGGGATCTATATCCGCAGCCGGCTTGACGAGACGCTGGATCTCAATTCCGCGCACAAGACCTCGCTCGCGGTGATCGGCGCCACGTTTCGCGATCATTGGGACAATATCCTGCTGATCATGCTGTCGATCATGGGGCCGACGACCTGGACCTATGTGCTCTATTACATGACGACCTATTCGCTCAATTTTCTGCATCTGAGTCCCGCCGCCTCGATGATCCCGACCATTGTGATCGCGCTGACCGGCATCTCAGTCGCGATGATCGGCGGGGTGCTGGCGGATCGGTTCGGCTATCGGTTTTTGCTGGTCGCACCTCGAGTCGCGGCGGTGCTGCTGGTCTGGCCGGGCTTTTATCTGATTACGCGGGAGCATTCGCTGATCGTGCTGTTGCTGGTGTGTGCCTCGTGGCAGATCGTAAGCTCGCTCGCGATGGGTGCGTTCTATCTGAAGATCTATCGCTGCTTCCCGCAATCGGTGTTCAGCACCGGCCTGTCGGTCGCCTATGCGCTCTCGGTCACGATATTTGGCGGCGGCACGCAATGGTTCATCACCAAATTGATCGCCTGGAGCAAAGACCCGACCGCACCGGCCTGGTTTCTCATGGTCACCAGCACGATCTCGATCTGGGCCTTGCTGAAGCTACGCGAGCGGCGCTGATCGTCCTATACTCGGCGAGTGGAGATTTTACCGCCCGTACCCGCCCTGCCCGAGCGATTTCAGCGCTGGTTCGCCGAACGCGGCTGGCAGCCGCATCGCCATCAACTTGAGATGCTCGAAGCCGCTGCGGCGGGCCGTTCCGCGCTGCTGATCGCGCCAACCGGCGGCGGCAAGACACTAGCGGGCTTCCTGCCGAGCCTGATCGATCTGGCGGCGGGACCGCATGACGGTCTGCACACGCTCTATATCTCGCCGCTGAAGGCGCTCGCCGCCGATATCAGGCGGAATCTGAGTGTTCCCGTCAGCGAACTTGGCCTCGATATCCGCGTCGAGACCAGGACCGGCGACACCAAACAGACCGAACGGCAGCGGCAGCGCACCGAGCCGCCGCAGATGCTGCTGACCACGCCGGAATCACTGGCGTTGATGCTCTCCTATCCCGAGGCGGTGACGATGTTCGCCGGCCTGAAGGCGATCGTGATCGACGAGCTGCATGCGCTGGCCGGGACCAAGCGCGGCGATCTTCTGGCACTCGGGCTCGCCAGACTCGCGCGTCTGGCACCCGGTGCGCGCCGGGTTGGGCTATCGGCGACCGTGGCCTGGCCGGATGAGCTGCGCCGCTATCTGGCGGCCGGCGACACAGATGTGCAGGAAATTCGCGGGGAGAAAACGCCCGACCCCGAAATCGCGATCCTGGAGCCGGAGGCCGAGCTGCCCTGGGCCGGGCATATGGGACTGCACGCGATCCCGGAAATCCTGCTCGCGGTGAAATCGCACCGGACCACGCTGATCTTCGTCAATACCCGCGCGCAGGCCGAGCTGGTGTTTCAGGCGCTGTGGAAATTCAACGACGATAATCTGCCGATCGGGCTGCATCACGGCAGCCTCGCCCCCGAACAGCGCCAGAAGGTCGAGGCGGCGATGGCCGAGGGGCGGCTGCGCGGCGTGGTCGCGACCTCGTCGCTGGATCTCGGGGTTGATTGGGCATCGGTGGATCTGGTCGTACAGATCGGCGCGCCCAAGGGCGTTTCGCGCCTGATGCAGCGGATCGGCCGCGCCAATCACCGGTTCGATGCACCGAGCCGCGCGGTGCTGGCGCCCGCCAACCGGTTCGAGGTGCTGGAATGCCGCGCGGCGGTGCAGGCGGTCGAGGCGCAGCATCTCGACGGCGCGCCGCCGCTGCCCGGCGGGCTCGATGTCCTGGCGCAGCATGTTCTGGGCATGGCGTCGTCCGGGCCGTTCACCGCGGATGCGCTCTATGACGAGGTGCGCTGCGCCCAGCCCTATCAGGGCCTCGCGCGCGCCGATTTCGACGATGTGCTGGGGTTCGTCGAGACCGGCGGCTATGCGCTCAAGAGCTATGAGCGCTGGCGCCGATTATTCCAGGACAGCGAAGGCCGCTATCATGTGACCAGCGAGGATGTGGCGCGGCGCTATCGGATGAATATCGGCACGATCGTCGCCGCCGCGGTCCTGAAGGTCCGGCTCGGCGGCGGGCCGGTGCTGGGCGAGGTCGAGGAATATTTCGCGCAAGGCCTCCGCGCCGGCGACACGTTCCTGTTCGCCGGGCAGCTCTTGCGGTTCGACCGGATTCGCGACATGGCGGTCGAGTGCAGCCGCACAGCGGGCAATGAGCCGCCCAAGATCCCGGCCTTTGAAGGCGGCAAACTGCCGCTCTCAACCTATCTCGCCGACCGGGTGCGCGCGATTCTGGCGGATCCCGAGTGCTGGCACGATCTGCCTGCCGATGTGCGCGAGTGGCTCAGGCTGCAACGCTGGCGCTCGGTCCTGCCGAGCGTCGACGGTCTGCTGGTCGAGACCTTCCCGCGCGGTGGGCGCTGGTTCCTGGTCGCCTATTGCTTTGAGGGCCGCAACGCGCATCAGACGCTGGGCATGCTACTGACCAAACGGATGGAGCGCGCGGCGCTGCGGCCACTGGGCTTCGTTGCGACGGATTATGTGCTGGCGACCTGGAGCGTGGTCGAGCCGACCGCGATCGATGATCTGTTCGATCAGGACATGCTGGGCGATGATCTGGAAGCCTGGATGGCCGAATCCTCGATGCTGCGCCGCACCTTCCGCACCGTCGCGATCATCGCCGGCCTGATCGACCGCAATCTGCCGGGCCTTGCCAAGACCGGCCGGCAGGTCACGTTCAACTCCGACCTGATCTATGACGTGCTGCGCAAACACCAGCCCGACCACATCTTGCTCCGCGCCACCCGCGCCGATGCGGCAGGCGGGCTGACCGATGTGAAGCGGCTCGCCGATATGTTATCGCGCGTACAGAACCACATCACCCACCGCCGCCTGACCCGGATCTCGCCGCTGGCGGTGCCGGCCCTGCTCGAAATCGGCAAGGAGCAGGTCTATGGCAATGAGGACGCGCTGCTAGAGGACGCGGCGACGCTGATCGCGGAGGCGATGGGGGAGGTATAGGCGGGCGACCGTTATAGCGAGAGGAGACGAGAGACTGAGTGCAGATGCACCGGAACGGCTGCCGCCTCCGCCATTCTGGAGAACCCGATACTTTGCATTCGACGTGCTGCCACGCAGGCCGGAGCTTGACCCGATCGAGATCCGCCGGATTATGAAGCTGCCAGCGTACCAGGGCTGTTCAACGCTCCTGAAATTCCGAACGGGGCGATGGTCTGGGATGCATAAACATACGATTCTCTCTCGGACTCTCATGTGAATCTATGGCGGGCAGCCATGCATGGAGGGTTGCC
>Ga0116226_10001262_pt1 | contig 21832 bp, 19 predicted proteins | sample S1TSphfallax_FD_89692 | JGI IMG/M metagenome (GOLD analysis project Ga0116226, IMG submission 89692) | Host-associated microbial communities from peat moss isolated from Minnesota, USA - S1T2_Fa - Sphagnum fallax MG | ecosystem: Host-associated > Plants > Peat moss > Unclassified | place: USA... | reverse complement strand
GACGATGCTTCATCCCTTGACGATGCTTCATCCCTTGACTACGCTTACCCTTAGCTCCTTGCACCATCCATCTTGATGGGCCGGCACCTCCACGGTTAGCCCTCACATTTTCCATTCCGGGATAGGGACTGGCAAAGTCCATACCTGCTTCAAATGATTGGGATGACCCACTTGGCAATAGTAGTACTACAGCAACTAGTAATGCGGCAACTACTGCGCCATATGCGATCAATTTCATGACATCCGAATCGCAGCCTCCAAAGATAAGTGCTGCAGGTACAGGCATTAGTATACTAACAATCTCTATATTGTCTCGGAGAAAAATATTAGTTGATCGGGGGAACAATCTGTCTATAATGGTATGTCTGCAATAGTGGTAAGGTCTGCATCAATTTTGGAAACCAATGTTGTTTCACCCGCCTGGTAAAAATATCTTCGCAACCAGATCCAATACTCTTTAGGAACTAGTACTGATCCACTAGTCATAACTAGTCCATTACGTACTCTTGCAAACTTAGCCACACCAGCGAAAGTCATCGGAGAAAATCTATCGAGTAGGTGACATTTAAATTCCACACAGTCTGGTGAAGCTTCAATATCAGAGTTTGGAATAGTATATGATGAGAACAATGTTGTGAATCTGCGTTCCTTGCCGTCTCTAAATGGGGAGGTGTAGGTGAGGACAAGGTCGTGATCGCCAACCGGTGCGATGATACTATACATTTTATTGTCGGTATTGCCATACCAGGTGATCATAATACCTCCGGGAGTGAGTTCAGTACCAGTGTCGTACGGACATTTGCCACCAGATCGCTGCGGAATCTCGTCTCCAGATTCCCGATCAGTTACTGAGCTCTGAAGTACAATTGTAAACGCCGATTCTTGTGGTAGGCGTTTAGGTACCGGTAGTATTGGGGGGCGAGATCCCATTATGAAGATGGCGAGATATTTATTCCCATTTGGGATTAGCACTTTTGTTGAATTCTTCCAAGGAGAACTGGCGAGTCTGCTTGCGTTTACTATCGTAGAATAAGTGCTGACGGAAACGGAACATATCGGTGTCTGGAATTGGTGTCTGAGAGAAAGATACCCAGGTTCTACCATTGAGTCGACCCCATATGTACCACAGTGCATAGACTCCACATTCTGTTCTCGAGTACTGATGCTTGATTCTGGACACTATTATTGGATCCGCGACCTGGTGGCCCGATTTACGCAGCCGATCTACTGACTCTACCATCCATTCATTAAACTCTCTGTCTGGCGAGTTACCACTTGAATTGAAGAACTCGACGGTATATGGGGTGGTCCTCATGTCCACAAATAGTGCCATCCAGTGTTTGCCCCGATTGTAACTATAGTCATTATTAATTACACATGCTGCAGTCTCGAAGCCATTAGCCCTAACTTGATCGATACCGATGGTTGCCAAAGTGTCGCCAGTTTTTTTGTAATCTCTCATATTGAAGTTGTAGTGGAATAGCTTGGGAAACCGTTTCAGCCACTGCCTAATGGTGAGATCAATATGCACATTGGATAGCAATGTAACATCAGTGGGTCCTTCCACCTTATAGTATCGGGACAGAATCTCTACTGATTTTCTACCGCCTGCCGCTTCACGGAACCGATTACTAGCAATTATTGCCCGCTCATCATCTACATGTAGTCTCTGCTTTACCGCTTCGATGAGTGCTCGTCTGCCGTTCCATGTGGACACGTCTGAAACAAAGTCAGGTGCTAATTGCTGCATGTAACCATAGGTCTCACTGTCTGCACACACTGCCACCTTACCGGTGACTATTGCGCATTCGCCTATGGTGTCCGGATTCATCGGATCCGATGTGGTCGTAGTATAGAACGGAGTGCTGGAACCACCAGTGACTGGGGAGTCTAGATTCCTGTATTCTGATGATCCTGTCGCCGCATCGCTGTCTACTATATAGTCAGTTATAGAGTAGCTAGTCTCCCGATCATCCATTTCTATCCACCTAGACACATCCAAGTCTTCCTGCATCTATATATAAGATGAGATCTACAGATTATGATGATATGGAAGATGCCGAACCAATCTACATAGATGGTATACCTTATATGGTCATGGGTCATGCCCAGTTCTACACTGACAGTAGAATAATAAGGGCAAAATCCGAAGAATACAACAAGTTCATAGTCAATGGAGCCATCGATTATAATTTGCTCACCGCCGACACGCTCGAGGGATCCGGCCTGTCCCGACTTCTGCAGAGATATGTAGAGTCATTGGGTTATCTCTGGAGAATGGTGGACGAGTATGACAGGATTTCATCACATGCTGCGATCAAGCAACATGGTAAATATGCCATCCCAGAGAGTCCGCAGCGGGCGCCATCTGCATTCACCCCTGGAGCTTTCATTGCTTGGGCCAAGGCAGTAGGGGAAGCCGTCCGCTCTAGGGGTATCCGAGTGCCAACTTTCAGGTACCCAACCAGATGTACCTGGGTGGACGATGGGTCACCGCCATCAGTACAAGTTACGAAGATTGAGGAGTTGGCGCTTGCTGATGCTACTGCATGCAGATATGTCGAATGCCTAGAGAGGGTAGTGGTATATTCGGCCCAGTATTTATCAGATCTCGAAGAGGTGTTGATGTCGTTCATCGGGTCAAAGATTCCGAAACATTATAGGGAAAAATCATCGGTCCGATCTAAAAAATCACCCAGCCCAATATAGTGAGCCGTCCCTCATATGGGCGATATATTGGCGCGCACTGCAGTGTATTGGTGTTACGTACCGAGTGTCGAGGCTCGACCACTAACCGATGGCTATTCCCCATTAGCCATTGGATTGATGAGACAGCGTGCACAGAAACATCGCCCACCACCATTGCCACCCATGCCCAGTTGGCTTCGAGACTGGGCCATCCGAGGAACTTCCTCCCAGATCGCTCCTCCTGACAATTAGGTCTTGTTGACCTCAATAAATACTCGGATAGTGCATACGTGCCGTTCGGCAATCGTGCCGTCAGGATTGTTGGTCTTTTTTAGGTCTAGTTCACTGGTAAAACTGGTGGGTAAAAACTTGTCCACCGACACGGCCACCTGCTCGCCCATATTGGAGTTACTGAATGGTTTGAGTAGTTCCAACATGATGCTAGCACTTAGGATATCATTGGAGTCGACTGTGGACTGGAGCCGAATCTGGTCGTGGTTTTTATAGACAGATACCAGGGACACTTTTTTGGGCACGTCATAGGTGAACTCAAGAGGCGCATCGCCTCGCTTCTGAATAGTTAGCGCCGGGGAGACATTGTAGATATCCGTGATCTTCTTCTTGAAATTCTTAGTGGGAATAGTGAATTTAAGTGGATACCGCCGGTCATCAAAATCTTCCGGACGAATAGTCACCTTGACTTGATCGATAAGTTCGATTTCGTAATTCTGCTCGTCGTCCATCTCGCCATCCTTGATCACTACGTGTAAAATATTTCGGTACTCATCCCGCTTCAGAATGAACGTGATCTTACATGGTACCTTATCGAGATTCTTGAAAGTCTTGCTCAGAGATTCCGCTTTAACGCTCACTCTGAGGGGTAGCTGACCGGCGACCTCGGGCTTAGCACAATAGTAGTGATTGAGCATGTGACAGTCGAAGTCCGCAAAGATGTGTACCTTCTTGGTGTGGTCATGTGAAATGAACCTCATACTATCCGCACGGAACTCGATCAAGACTTCTCCCACAACGTAAGATTTATAGAGCGTGAAAATTTTCTTGAATAGCTTCGGATTTTCATAGACAAATTCCATAATATTTTCGTCCACTGTTGGATCAATAGCAATACCATGTCTTTCAACCGGCACCACCGGTACGCGTTTGCGCGGCCTACCCGGCTTCTTCTTGGTGCCTTGCGGATCTTGACTCGAGGTCGAAGCAGCCGCGGACGGCGGTGCATTTGCTTCCTTCGCATCTCCCATTCAGATACTATATTTGGAGTGGTCCTTGTTTAAATGGCGGCAGAAAAAATTAATTATATCGAGACGTCTTAGGTGGCGACACCTCCTCTGGACTTGAGAAAATGTTCCTTGAGAGTGATGCCCAGTTGCTGAAATTTGCTGGGAGGGGTGTCTAGGATCTCGACGGTAGCCCTCATGCAGTCGCCATATAGTCCCTTAAGGTGACGTGAAATATCACCACGTTCTGTGAAATGGTGGGTAGCAACCTTAGATGTTAGCACCAACTCCAGAGCGGACGCAAATGCAGAGACTAGTCCCGCCATTCTGACAGTGAATGTACTACGTTTCTCTCGACCACTAAGTGCTCGCTCTCCTAGGAACCTTGCGGTTTCCGCTACCAACACTGGGGTGTAACTCCCTCGGCACAATTCCGAGAACCCTGCGGCCGTGTTATGAACTGTCGGGTCAATCTTCACACTGTCCACCAATTTATGTACAACATCTGCTTTCAGATCTGCAGTCTGATACGGCGGTTTGGCCATGAGTTCCTCGTACCATTTAATTATCAGGCGGTACTCGAGTGCTTCGCCTACACTCAAGATATAGTCCGACTCAATCTCCGAGTACTTGGTGGGTCGAGAAGATAGCGGGGCTAGTAGTGACTGGGCCACGTTTGTTGACACTAGCGGAGATGCCATTCCCGGTTCCATTAGTAGCCTGGCGTATATACCCATAGTTACAACGGCGAGAGTGTTGTGGGAAATGTCCCTCAACACAAATTTTGGCGGCATTTTAGCGGCCGCTGGCTCCGTAAGAATGTCCCTAAGAGTACCAAACCTTTTAAGTACTCGTTTGTTGAGCCCACTGGTTGGGGAGGTGTGGAGCTGATGTTCGGCAATATATTTAGAGTCCGTAAGTGGGAGTATGCAGTAGTCTACTTCGCGCTCACCACTTCGGTCTACTAGGAGCAAGTTTTCCTTGGTATTGGCTAGCAAATTTTCTTCAAAACTCAGTGACTTATCGTACTTTCCACCAAGCTCCGTGACCAGTTCCTCATGTGTCATCCAGACACTTCCAGGGGTTAAGTCGCATTGATACGTCAGCCACGACTCGATATTATCGGTAGTCGCAGTTCCGGAAATCGTCGAGTCGCCCAAAACATGAGACTTGAGTCGAGCAATAGTAGGTTCGAGTCGATTCGATACCCCGGGGTCGATCCTAATTAGTGCTCTAGCTACTTCCACAAGTAGTCTGGATGGTACTGTCGAAGCGATGATGTCTCGAATTACTGCCTCTCTAGCAGTCGCGTCAGTGAGGTTTAGCTTGGACACCACTTTTGCGATATCTCGCTCATCATCCTTAGCAGATCTAGTTCGATAAGTATCGATGATGCCCCTAATTCTGCTCACGTACTCGCGAATTTGTGTCTGGAAGCCTACCGATTTGCTAGTAGTCAGCCTTTCTTCGTAGTATGGTGTGTTGAGAATGCCCGCTAATCCCGTGAGAGTAGAATATACAGACTCGAGACTGGAATATGCCGCAAGGTAGTCAGCAAGTCCCGTAGCTGACGCGAACAACTGTTCGGTCCTGTCTAGCTCCGCTGGCAGCTCCGATATTCGCCGTTCAAAACTCGCATGTGTTGTGGGATCTACTCTTACCATAACGTCACTAGCTACACGGAAGTAATCTGCTAATGTTTTTTGGAGTTCCTTCAAGGACTTGAGCTTAACAGCAACACCCTGGTCCGACATTTAGACCCACGATGAGATTATATATAAGTCAGTACTAGTTCCAAATGGGCGACATCAACATCGACCCGGTCATAGACACTCCCTCACCGGCACCTCGGAGGCGATCTCGTCGTCACAAACGGTCGCCGAGCCCAGAGCCGTCACCATCGCCTAGCTCATCGTTGATGCCAAGTGGTGTCGAGGCCAGAGCCGCGGAAGCCTCTGCTTTGGGAACGAGCAATCCACTATATAGTGTCAAGAATGTTGTGATCATTGCTATAGCTATCGTCTTGATCTGCATTCTGGGTTATGTCTTATACAGATGGTTCTCAGCTAAGCCAGCACCACCTCCCAACCCAGTGCCCCCGACTAAGAATGTGAAAAGAGATGATAGCGATAGTGACGACAGCCCTCCCGAGACTCCTGTGGACAAGCAATATAAATCGCCAGCAAGTATCGAAAGTGGCCGTCATGAGTCTCTGGTAAATCGGGCAGACCCTAAGATTCTCATGCGGACACTGGACGCCATCAAGGGCGGTCACCAATCCCATCTCAACCCACCAGTTTCCGCTCCGAATCGTGAAGACACTCGACCCGAGCGCCATGCCCAGCATCTACCCCAGCCACAGCATCACGCCCCGATTCCCACACCTAATTCTCTCAATTCCGTCCCTCGAGAGACAGTTGCTATCCCTAGAGAGGCAGCTTCTGCAGTTATGAATTCGATGATGAATGCGGCGATGATGAACGCTGACATTCAAGACGATATCATGTCCACTACTGTGATCGTTATATCCGACCCCAGTCGTGTCGACAAAGTGTCGGACTCTCGAGTAGAGGAAATGCGGGAAGAGGACCAGCCTCCCAGCAACGATCCGCACTCTACACCCTCACAGTACACCAATTCCTCAGCATCTTCCAACCCATCAGCCCCTAGTCCTCCAGCCCCTAATCCTCCAGCCCCTAATCCTCCAGCACCTAGTCCTCCAGCACCTAAACCCCCTGCCCCAATTGGTACCCCCAATGCTAGATGCAGCAAGATCCTGGATAACCACAAACAGTGCTCGAAACGAGCCACATCTAACGGGAAGTGCCATTTCCACCAGGGACAGTAATTATCAAATCCTTCCATCGACCCCTCCACAGTAAAATTGAATTCCCATCTAAACGTACATCAGATACTACTATATCCCACCATCGATGTCGGCAGCTGTACCCGTAGTTTCATCAGTCGTCGAGTCGGTTGCCAATAAGTCCGCGGACCCCAAGCCCGCTGACAACAAAATTACAAAGCACCTCATTGCTCCCGCCCGTATCAAGGCTCACCTCAGCACTTTCAGCATCAATCGCGTACCTAAGCATCGGATCAAGGAGATCAAGAAATTCCTGGACCCAGTTGACCTCGCCGAGTACCAGCTGAAGTATGGTGTCCCCAAGACCGATGACAAGGGCGTGGTGGTAAAGAATGCCGAAGGTGTGGCGGAGTATCGCCCACTGAATGCTGAAGAGCGAAAACTTGCCGAGGGTGTGGTGGGTGCAGCGAGCAATGCCCAGGCTCTACGTCAGGAACTCTCTGCTCTTCAGCACTGCTTGTATCGTTTTGGCCAGACTGGTTTCTTCATTCTGGAGCCGGTGATCCTCGAAATGCTGCGTGAATTGGTGGAGCTTGGCTTCGATAATATGGTCGCGGTTCATCGGAACATTATTCGTACCGAGCACTTCCACGGTATGGGCGGAGACCACCACAACGGACAGATTCGTAATGCTGATACTCTTATGCTCTTCCCGCTATTCGGCAATCTCAGCAATTGGCGAGTGATCAAGGCCCAATATCTGAAGAGCACAGACGAGGAGGGGGGTGAGATCGAGGTTGTCGAGCCTGAGCTGGCCAACGACAAGAGCAGCTTCAAGAGCTATATCCGTGAGATGCTCAAGTCCATGAAGCGTGACAAGTACGCTAACCTTCGCATGAGCAACTCTGCTAAGGAGTACTTGGATACTCTGGTGGTGGAATTCTTGCGGAACCTTTCCCATACAATCCTGGACATCCTCCACTCCAAGCGCACCAAGACCGTATCTGCGGAACTTATGGTGGATGCCCTTCATGATCATATGAAGGACGGCGAGTGCTATGACGAGCGACTGGTCTACACTGAAGTCCTGGTCACGGACCCTGCCGCCGTTCGCGCTAATGCCTCTTTGGACAAGTCCGTTCAGAAGTCTCTAGACTCTCTGCCCAAGGTAAAGAGTCTGGTGGTAAATCGTGTTCCTATCCCTAGCGCTCGTCGTGCTCACATCGACTCTATTATTCACAGTGTCTATCAGTCATACTCCAATGCTGACTTTAAGGATCAGGTGGTAGTGAAGGAAGTCGGGTTCGCCAAGCCCAGCCCCATTGTCACGGTGACCAAGGCTGAGACGCCGGCAGCGGAACCGGAGCCGGTTAAAGCACCTAAGCCCAAGCGCGTACATAAGCCTAAACCAGAGGCTCCCAAGCCAGAGGCTCCTAAACCAGAGGCTCCCAAGCCAGAGGCACCAGTTGCCCCAGCGGCTCCGGAAGCTCTAGCGGCTCCGGAAGCTCTATCAGCTCCGGAAGCTCTAGCGGTCCCTAATCCCGAGGCACCCAAGCCAGATGCTCCTAATTCCGAGGCACCCAAGCTAGAGGCACCCAAGCTAGATGCTCCTAATTCCGAAACATCCAATCAGACACTGGAGGCCTCCAAGCCAGAGACTCCGGCCCCAGCCGAACCAGCGGTGCCCAAGGCGGCCAAGCCCAAGCGTGTGGCTAAGCCAAAACCCGCAGCTGCGACCTAGAGTCTGAAATATCCAGATAATTTTTATGCATATGTGCCGACTGTCTCGGAAAATGCTTTCACAAATGAGTCAATTTCCGCGTCAGTATTGGTATGGCCCAGCGATATTCTCAACACTCCTCGTCGCATATTTACAGGTACTTCCATGGATGCGACTACGTGACTAGCTGTGGGTGAAGCGGTAGAGCAAGCACTGCCGACACTAACTATAAAACCCATTCGTAAGAGCTTAGTTTTGATCTCAGTATTACATACTACTGGTTTAGCTTCAGTCCACTTAGTGATCGCAATGAGAAGTATACCAGGCATGTACAAGTCCCTTCTGGCCGCATCCATAAGCAGTATCAGCTCAAACTGTTTCGCGGGCGGTTCTCCTCGAGCAACTGCCTCCCAATATTCACTGAGGTACCGACAGGGGAATCGAGATCTGAGACCAGAAACTAGTCGTTCTCGAAGTCGACATATGGTCTTTCTCCGGTCTCCCTTGGATCCGAGAGCGGCACCGAGTGCCATATATCCAGTCACTATCCCGGGTACATTTTCGGTGCCCCCGCGGAACCCCATATTTTGTGACCCCGCGATCATCGGGACTTTACCGAGTTCGTAACCTCCAATAATATCTGATCCTAAGATGAGACCGCCGGCACCACTGAGGCCTCCAAATTTGTGACTAGAGTAGCTGATAGAATCAATGTCTTTTGGTATGCTCATTTTCCCGAATGTTTGAACACAGTCGACATGCACAGGAACACTCTTCGCATGACATACCCTAAGCACACCCTCGATGTCGTTTATACCGCCGGTTTCGTTAGATGCATGGAGCACACATGTCAGTACTGTATTGGGTCTCAGTGCCGCCTCCACACTTGCCGGTGCCACAAAACCATACCGGTCACATCCGACTCTAGTCACATCACAGTAAGCACATTCTGCTAGACGAGTTGCGGCCTCAATAAATGCACTATGTTCTACAGCACTAATTACTATGTGAGGTTTCGTAGTTAGGGTGGAATCCAAGTGTCTGTAGCCGTCTATCACCATTCGTAGTATTGTTTCGTTGGACTCGGTCGCACCACTAGTGAACACTAGGTGTGACCCTGGCTGACCCTGAGACCATACCGAGACACCCAAGTATTTACAGACCAGTGCTCGATACCTTCCCATGACGGTTTTTATATCGTCCGCATAGGCAGCACTGGGGTTGCCCATTGTGAGAGACGCTTTAAGCATACGAGCCGCCTCGTTGTCTAGATGCGTTGTGGCCGCATGATCTAAATAAACCTTACCTTCTATTCCGGTCATGTGGTCCCCCTATATATTCTCTGGTTCTAAGTCTAATTCTCCGGTTCTAAGTCTAAGTCTAAGTGAAGTGAAGGGCGGTGGGGTCAGAGATTCTTTTTTACTCGGCTATTATATGATGGCATTGGATGAGCAATTGAGGTTAGGTTACGCGTGTCTCAACACTGTGCTTAGGGCCGAGGACATATTCAGCTCCAGAGGTATCCGACTGGAGACTATCAGTCACAAGGGAGTCCAAGAACTTGAGCGACTGTCCCTTCAAAACATTGAGGACACCAAGACTATAGTCCGATGGAATGAAGCTAATGGGATCAGAAACTTTAGGCTCACTTCGGTATTGCTACCCCACTTCACCAATCCTCGAACAGGACTCAATATGAATATGGGATTTGCAGCTACGCAGTTATATGAGTTGGGCGCATTGGCGAATCATTTGGGTCACCGTATCACTATGCATCCAGACCATTTTTCATACACTATAGTATCAGCTAAACCCGAGGCAGTGTCACATGCTCTTGCCGACCTCTCTATGCATGCAGAAATTCTTGACCATATGGGCATGGGTCCGGACAGTATTCTTTGCATCCACGGACCTGGCACTCAGGGCGACCGAGACGCAACCATGCGGCTATGGGATGTGGCCTATCAGAGGTTACCCCGAAACGTCAGGAGTAGGATTGCACTCGAAAACACTGAACATAACTATGATGTAAATGTGATACTGGCCACATGTGAACGCAATGGCATCCCTATGGCATTAGACTGGTTCCATAATTCAGTAGCTGATGTTAAGGTAGATATTACAGACGAATTGATGTCAAGAATACTAGACACTTGGCGGCGGGTTGGGAAAAGACCGGTTTTCCATCTCAGTGAACAGGCCCCGGGCAAACGAGTCGGCACTCATAGTGACATGGTCGAGGCCATACCTGAGAAATTGCTGAAGTTGCCTGATACCCATAGAGTTGCGCTAGACATTGATTTGGAGAGCAAGAAAAAAGAGGAGGCAGTATTGTACCTATACAACAAGTATGCAACGAGGACTACAGTGGATAAACGACTAGTCTGGAAATGGAAGTGAATTTGCCCACATTTTCCGACACAAGAGTGAGATGATGAGACGAGGATGGAGGGATTGCTCGTGAGGGATTGGTCGGAGACTGAAGAAAAATTAAGCTCTAGATTATACAATGTCGTGGTACGACCGTTACGTATGTGCAGTGTTTGTTGTAGCAATGATCTTCTTCCTACTAGGCGAAATCATCTGGTGGGGCATCGACATTCCGCCAACTAGGGATATACTCAAGTGTCCAGAGAGGTACTCCGACACCGACCGACTATTGAGCGCCACTCAGTTTTGGCTGATCATTGCTGCTATTGCCCTCGGATTACCATCTGCCTGTTACGGGATCTTAATGCTTAACGCTAAGTCAGCAATGCCACAAACAGTATAACAGATAGCACATGCTAGATATGTCCAGGCACCGGCCCTATCCATCCCCCTAATGTACAACACGGCACCGGCCAAAAACAACACTCCGCCACATACACCTATGAGTCTTGAGGCTATAGTGATGGCCCTCCGCTGAGTCGTGTGTATGCCATCCGGCTGCATCCCCCTAGAACGAAGCCACATGTGTTAAGTGCAATGTCTAACACATCATGGCAATCATAGCGATACCATTCGTAGCCCTCGAAAGCGCAACCCAATAGGAACATCTCCCAGAACAACTCTGGAGCGACAAAACCGACAATAGCATAGAGACAGAAGTGAGTCGCTCCCCAGAAAGTCACCAGACAGTTGTCTAGTTGAGCCGACTCTTCGCTGCCTCCAATTACGTATGAACCTCCCCTACCATTGGTCAATATTTTTGTTGACTTGGTGCAGCCAAGTACACAACTCTCATGTACACGATTGGCGTCATCGCACCATTTTTGTCTGCATATATTTCGGGACCAGGGCGCGAACTCCAGTGAATAGACGTAAGCCAATAAAAACAACAATACTATTAATATATACTTTGCTTCGAGTAAACCCATACCTATATGCTAGTCAACAAAAACATCATAGGTAAGAGTCAATATGTTTTACCACATGCCGAGAGTTACAGATATAAGCTCGATGTTCTCACTAACCAATTTGGCGAATGTCTAGAGGTGCTCCGCGCCATCTCAAATCCGTCCCAAGTGAATGAATATCCCGAGCACTCAAATGTCTACCACTCGCTACTCGCCAGGATCGCCGAATACTGTGGAGTAAAGAGTGACCAGATAATACTCACTAATGGTAGCGACAATGCTCTGAAGTTGGTGCTAGAGACCTATGTTACACCAGAAGCACGAACTGTGACACTAGTTCCCAACTACCCTCATTTCCTATCATTCCTCACTAGTATGTATCGGGGCGAGGATGTCCGAGTGCCAATCACACTTCGAGACACGGTGGAGACCATAGTTGCTAAGATTAGGGAGGCACTAGCGATTCCCACCAACTTGGTGTACATCAGCAGCCCCAACTTGCCTCTGGGGTATGTCCTAAATTCAGACCACATCTCTCCCCTTCTCGCTGACTTCCCCAATACCATATTTTTGGTGGACGAAGCATACTACGAATTCTCGAACATGCCAGTGACATGTGCATTGTTGACTGATCGACCGAACATCCTAGTTACCAGGACCTTCTCCAAAATGTTCGGTCTAGCAGGCCTTCGCCTGGGGTACCTCATGGGGAGACGAGATGTAGTCGACCAAATCAGAGTACTGTCCAATGACAAAAATGTGACTAGAATGGCGATGACTGCTGGCGACACCGCTCTTGCTAACCTCCCATTCTACCGAGCGCAGCTGGCCGAACTTGCGGAATGTAAGAAGTGGCTTCGTCGTAAACTCTCTGCCATCCCATCGGGTATCATTTATGGATTTAGAATTTCTGCTGGCAACTGGTTTCTACTGTTTTCACGGAAGCCCTCCATCACAGCACAAATATTTGCTGACCACAAGATATTCGTCCGAAACAAAGATGACGATGTAAAGGATTCGGTCAGAGTATTGATTGCCCCTAAGCGGATTCTTCGGGATGTTATCAGGGTAGTCCGACTGATCAACCTCGACTCTATCGTAAGTCGACTGCATCCAATTGTGGACTTGGACAACACAATCCGAGCTGGTTCTAAAAACACCACCAAACCCTACCACGATGCTATCCGGTTCCTGTCTAGTCGGCCGCGTGTCGACATATGTACTAACAACGCTAGCTACACGCCGGATGAAATATCTGAGTATCTACGGCGGTTCGTCAATGGCCATATCCGGGTCCACTCGCCGCTCACATTTGCTGTGGATGAGTTTCGCTCTCGGGGTTTCAGTCGAGTGCTTGTTGTCGGTAATTTGGAATCCAGACAGTATCTATCCCGGTTTAGCGGGAGTGCTCCATATGATGCAGTGTTCTTGGCCAACAATTATTTCGTCGACGCCAACACGATGCTCGACTTGGCTATAGCTGCAAGTCAGGGCGCCGCAATATATTATCCAGATACTTCGAAGATTACCAGTCCCGACGAGTGTTCAGATTTTGCAACGTCTGGCAGCACACGATTACCAGACGTTGGTGCTTATGCGGAGATGCTACGGGGCTGTGGGTATGAGACCCGACTCCTTGGTAAACCCAATGCCAACATTGTGTCGAGTGTTGGTACAAAATTAGTTGTCATTGGCGACTCATCCGCAACTGACGGTGCTATGGCCCGGGAACTTGGGTGTCCCTGGATCGAGATTGTCCGTGGAGCGGACTGTAAATATTGTTTCAACACTCACCATTACACTGTTGGTAGTTTCGACTATATCTATTCGGTGGCTCCCGTAAAAAATAATTTGGAAGAAGTCTGATATTTCCATATTAGGATTTTGGTGGCGGTTTTGGAGACTTCTTTGGCTTAGTGCCTGACTTGGTCTCTGGTTTAGGCTTGGTTTTAGCCGGATCACTCTCTTCGCCAGAGGACGGCTCAAATTTTTTGGGCTTACGCTTAACGGGAACAGCCGCTGGAACGGGAACAGCCGCAGCTGGCGCCGTTATAGAAACATTTGGCGGCCGCTCCTTAGTTCTAATAGTCAGCGCCTCCAAACGTCTAACTGCTCCAGATACCCGAGATACGTCCAGACCCCTACCCACTAGGAACTCTTGAACTGCAAGATAGTTAGGTTTGTGACGAGGTGTTGCGACTCCGCCCACCTCCGGGTTGACATATAGTTCCTTAGCCACTTCCCATGGGTAATCTTCAGGAAGTTGTCTAGTGACTTCACCAGATCGGATCCTATTTATTACTTCGCCTAGTGATTTGTACGCCCGGATAAGTTCTAGTGCGCGCTTAGGTCCGACATTAGGGATGCCGACTAGGTAGTCGCCGCCGCATAGCAGGCATAGGTCCACAAACTGTGACTGTGTCAGGCCTAGACATTGTAATACTTGTTCCCGCGAGATTATGGTGATATCCTCTCCACTACTCAGTCCCCGAATTACTGTCTTGGCTCCGAACACCAATGCATCTAGATCATCAGTCGCCACCGCGTCAGCACTACGTAGGCGTGCGGCCGCTGCCTCCGCCTCCCCATTGGCGTTGAGAGTGGCAACGCCCATCAGTGATAACAAGTGTTGAAGCTGTTCCATGTGCTGGGATGAGACTTTGGGTGCGTCGGGTGCCCGGGCCTCTCGTCTTGTTTCCAACACTCTTGCCTTTAGTGCCGGAGGCTTGCCGTCAATTACTACTATTGGACGGATGCCCGCCTCCATCACATTTATCAGTCGAAACATACTACCTTGAAGATGGTTAATATGCTCGCCTCTGCTGTTGACAATTCTTGCTCCGACTCGGATCATTTGGTTGGCCATAAGGTTACCGTCGATAGCCACCGTCCATCCGGCGAGGTCACTCAATTTTCCGGCCTTAAGTGCTTCCGGACAGGTCTCTGCAAGAAGCTGACTGAGACCTCGTATTCCCATGGTATATTTAGCCATCCCATCTCTAGTTAGAGAACAGGCAGATAAAAAACCCACTCATTGCACGACGATGAGATGTGTTGGCCTGCTCGTCCACCATCACACGCAGGGAGGATCCGTCACTTCGTGTGTACCCAAAGATTACCACATCTCCATGTACATCAATCGATGCAACAGCATCGGTACCAGTCAGACCCTCGACGTAGAGCTTCTTGCCCCGAGTTATCATCCATCCTCTCTCTGTGACCTTGACCACGGAGGCTGTGAGAGGAGTTGACGGTACCTCAGGAGATAGTTTGGAGGATGCCCCATCTGGAACCCTCATGGCCATCTCAGCAGCCTGCACCAAGTCCTTGAATCTACGGAGAGCCATAGGATACCACTTAACGTAAGATATATTCATTTTTATGGGGATGGGGTATGATTAGGTGTATTTAGCGACTGGTGGGATGAGGGACAAAATAGACACTAGTGAGTGTCCTCGTTTTCATAGGTGAGATAATGTACGGTCAAATTATACTTGCGGCCAATACGCTGGGCTCTACCACACACTTGTTGTTCGCAGTGTTCGTTCTGAATCCGGTGCATAAACACGACGTCTGTGCAGAATTGGAGATTGATGCCCGCACAATAGTGTTTGGAATTTACCAGCAACACCAGTCCAGACTCTTGGAACTTACTGATCGTTTGAGTCATCTGACTATAGGTGCCACCGAGGGTGTCACAAGATATGTTGCGAGCCCGAAGCTCGGTCTTGACTCGGTCCAATGTTTCGTCGTAGTTGGCGAACACCAACATTCGCCTGGGTTCGTCTGGAGGGACGGGTCGAGAAGAATGACCATACATTAAATTCGGCATCATCAGTTCCTCTTCATGCAGACACCTAATTGGGATTCCATGAATGATGTTAAGTAGTGCTCTAACTTTCACGTTAGACACATCGTCAAACAGTCCCAGGTCTCCCGCTGGAAGCTTGGGATCCTCCTTAGCTGACTTCATCGTTGGCTCCTCTATGGCCAGGGGGTCGGCGTCCAGTAGTGATGAGGCGTTGAAGTTGGCATCAAGTGCAATCATATTTGTGGATAGGTCGATCGCAACTCTGCACTTAGGGCACATGCCATTGATTTTCTTCTCGTCTAGTGCCACGCGAAGTCTGCAAGCTTTGGATATACACTTGCCACACAGCACTACGTTACAACATGTGCTAATAAAGACTGTTACTCCAATCAGTTGACCCAAGCATACTGCACACTCACCATCACGGAAGTTGTCCTGAACTCGACGGACAGCGGCGGATAGCTTCTTGGTCTCCTCCTCAGTCTCCCGATACGCGACGTCAAGTCTGGCCAACAGGCTCGCCGAATAGTACTGAACTGGAGGTCGGCGCCTGTGCATGATTTCCGCAACATATCGTTCGATGACGGCGGCACTGTAGTCTCCGCCTTCAGGATATTCTGGCAAGTCGTTGATAGTGCCGTAGCACATACGGACGTTTGCCAAAATATCTGCTAGTTCCCGGTAACGGTCAAAGTTGTCATTGAGTACCTTTCTGGCAATTTCCGCGACGCTATTGGTCTGAATCCCCAGCCGGCTAGCAGCGGTTCCAATGGCATCACCGGAGATCATCTCTAGCACCTCTTTAGCGTCTGCCATGCCTATGGACCCTAGCATCTGCATGAACACCTTACCACTATGGGTATAGACATAGATCTTGCGGAACGCCATCGGCATTTTGACGCAGTCGTCAACATATTGGTCATCGCATCTGATGGTGAATAGGCTATGTAGTAACTCATCACTAGGAACGTCCTTGATGAGATACCTTCCTGTCTCCCGAACATACTCCACAAGGTCCTTCGGACTCTGGGCCCTAGTGCTGGCTCGGGGGTCCCACACTGGTGCCTTACCGGTGTTTTCATCGTTGAGAGTCGCACTAACGTAGACGGTGAACAGTGCTGGGAAAGTGGTGGCAGTTGGTGGGATCCTGATGGTCTCGAAATCGTCATATACTGCTCGGCTCCAACAATAGTTTTCGGTCATAAGCTTAAGCACCTCGATGATGGGTCTGATGCTATTAGGCGGAACTGAGTCAGGTGCCTCGGATGCTAGCGTGAAACTGGTGGTGACGGTACCATTTGGCACAATAATTTCGTCATAGAGATCAGCATGACCAGATCGGAACACATCATAGAACTTGCGGAGATCTCTCACATCTCCAATTGCGAAGTATTTCAAGTTGAACTGCTTTGCCACGTTGATCCAGTGATCCAAGACGCCACTCCCTACTAGGATTACCGTGGGCTTAAGGAAATTCGTGTATCGAATTTGAACCTCATTAAGTGCGGGCAAATTCTTTGGGTAAACATGCAGTCTTGTTGCCAATCTCTGATGAGTAAAATCCCGAACCAATGGTATGTAGACATGCGATGGGATCGCTCTGGGCGTCGGAAATAGTCGGATGAGTCCCTGTACAACGTAGGTCTTCCCACTACCTAACTTAGACCCGAGTCTCAAGGCATTAGTCTTGACTTTGACCGATTCGTGGGAGAACACTCTAGTGTTTTCGATGTCTCTCATGGCACTAATGGTAGCTAATTGATATGGGTACAGGTTCACTCCGGGAATGTTGGATACCATAGCATGGCCTGCAGTTATCACCACCCCAGCTTCCGCATTCAAGGTCGTTACGTGCACATAATCGTCCGTTCCAGGATCACCCATATGTGTGACGGTTGTATAATACTAAAAAATTCATTTTTACATCGGCCACACTCTCTTGCCATTGTTAACAACCAGTGTCTTTTTTAGATAGTGTCGCCAGTACTGTTTGGTTGGCCCGGTCGGCGGCATCGTTCACGTCCCAACATACTGCCTCGTGACCCTGAACGGGAGGCCTGACGATGTGGCTATTGACGTGTCTAAATGAGACTGGACGCTTGGATGCGACACGGGCGTAAGCATCAAGTGCCCGCCGTGCCAAGTCCAGGTTCTTTTTGTCTGTAACACCATCGCGGAACCACTTAGCCGCCCATTCACTCACTACACCAATTGTATACTTTGAGTCACATACTACCAATAGGGGGCGTGATGACAACTGACTCTCTGCATATTCTAGTCCCATTATCATGGCAGTTAGTTCTGCCCGATTGTTACTGTGGAGTTCGCCGGGTACCAGTCCAGATTGTGTCGTTCCGGGAGTCACTCCCTTTTCAACATAGCAGAACCCCCACGAAGAGAGACACTCTGGCTTACCATTAGCGCGGGACCCCCCGTCCACCCCTAGGTAGTCCATAGTTGCGGGGTCTGGCGGAGTGATCCCGACGGAAGCCCAGTCGATAAATGGGGTCTTCAGAAAGTGGTCACAATTTACAAATGACTTGGGATTAGAGTCTAATTTATTGAACATGTTTATGGGACTTGGGTGTCCCCAGGTAAGCATGTGTTTCGTGCCAATTCCACCAACCATTCCCTTGGCATCATTGCCCCAGCACATCCAGATGGCATCCGGGTAGCGCTTGGCCACGACTTTGACCAACTCGCCTATATACGGACGCCATAGCTCGGTGTGTGACTTAGGGCTAGACTTCTCTACCGTCAGAGCAGTATTCAGTAGTAGAACACCCTGGTTTGCCCATGTGGTCAGGTTACCATGAGGGGGAATTTCACCAAGCACTCCACATTTCACCAGACACTTATACACATTTCGTAGACTACCTGGTATGCTGCGGCGGCTACTGAATGCGAGACCATCTGCCGAACCATCATGATACGGATCCTGCCCCAGTATCACCGCTCGAATCGAGAGTACACCCGCGTCGTCTATGGGTAGTTCTTTAAATGCCCGGAACACGTCGACACTATCTGGGTACCACTTAGAAGCGACAGGCAGACAACTGAGTGTTCGGATAGCAGACAACAGCTCCCCACCGAGAGTGTCGCCGGTGAGCAGAGCAAATGCTGCCTCACTCAGCCCATCGAGCATTTTCAGTCCTATCTCTTTGGTTGTCGTCTCCATTTATAATTACACTATACCCTAATTCAATTTGCATGTCTTTAGTATAGGGACGGTGAGTATGGAGAAGTGGATAGTTGGTGGTGTGATAGTGATAGCCGTGATGCTGCTGTTGTTGCGAAGTTGGGCTCACTCGGAGAACTTCGCCTCGGTGGAGGAGAAGCAATCTGCAATATCACAGTTCTTCGAGAAGTGTGGAAATGCATGCAAATTCACTGATTATCGAGCTCAAATTAGTCCTGACGTAGTTGAGTATAGTGATAACACTAAGTTATACCGGTGTGGTAAGCTCCAATCTTAAGCTTGGCGACCATTATTATATGGGTGCCTGGATTCTGCTAGTAGTACTCGTAGTGTTGCTATGTGCGGTGGTCACATTTATAGAATATAAGAAACCGTCTAAACTCAGAGGCAGGGCACTCGAAGAGTTGGCAATGAGTTGTGGCACCTATGATGACCATGCGGAGAGTGCCATCGAGGCAATAGAATCTATACCCAAGGCTAGAAAGACATCATCCGACAGGTATCTAGCGGGTAGAGTGAGAGATCTTAACCTCACAGAGGGCTCCATTGCCGACGCTCCCAGAGACACAGCTATGAATATTGTTAGGGATTATGTATTGGCTATGGACATGGCCGCCAATGAACAGGAAATGGGAATACGCGGACACATTCCGCCAGTAGTGATAATAGAAGGGGTGGGCGGTTTCGTAGAGAGAAACTATCCTCTGCTGGGGGAGCGATTCTTGGATCACTATCATGGTGCCGCGAGTACTATCACGACTAGAGACACTTCTCAGAAGTCAACTTCGGCACAAAAACAAGCGACTAGTCGTAAAGATTATACTGACCGATTTGTAAACTCTAGTGTCACGCATACTGCCGACCCTCAAAATTCCCACGACTCATCGGTAAATGTCAGTCTCAGAAACACACTCGCTCTACTGCGATCCACTAACACCACCAACTTAGATTTCGCGACATGTGTTGATGAGGCTTTGGGAACTGTGACGATGTGCGGCGACTTATCACCTGGTCGGCAGGCGGCTGCTGTCCGGGCAGTTCGAGCACTTAACCCAAATAATATTATCTCGACATTAGCTTCTGATGAGGGGGAAGTATTTCAACTTGTCTGGAATCGTTCGCATGATCCGGCAAACTCAGATCATGCCGACATCATTCGAGCAAACATCATATCGGCACTTGCGGACTTTTACGAAATTGATGCCGATGGGTTGCCCAGAGATCGCCCAGTGTGCATAAATGGCAGATGTGCACGTCTCCTAGAATCCCTAGCGGTATGTGATCACGACTCCAAACTGTCGGGTGCGTTGACCATAGAGGAACGAAAAAATACACTCTATGAGGAGATTCGGACAATGCTGAATGCTGCGATTGCAGAGGCGAAGTCATCACAGGACCCAGACACTCAAGCGGTGGGCGCTAGCTATGAGGACCCCTCGATCACTACCAAGCCCGAGGCCGAGGCACGGTTCCGCGAGGGGTTGACCAATCGAGTGGACGAAATACTGTCTCGGCATGAGGCGTTCTTCCCCGGTGCACTGTTTGATGGTGTCCGAAGGGATGCACATGCAGCGATTGCCTAACAAACAGGATAAAATTGAACTCGGAACCACCCGTATATATGAGCTCACTACTTAGACAGCTCTGGGGTCTAGTCTGGGACCTGCCAAGGGACGGAGACAGAGACTCTTCAATCGCATCTCTAGTCTGGTGTGTCCCTAGAGAGGCTGACTCGAGTCTCACTGACTCGACTCTCACTGACTCGACTCTCACTGACTCGTCTCTCACTGACGACTCGGATGGGAGTGCTGACGCCCGATTTAGCACTGAGTCAGATTCATGACGCCCTTCTCACAATCGGTTACCCCAGGAACTTGGTGATCCGACACAACAGACTAATTGCCGTTGGTCTAGGCATGAGTGTACGTACTGAATGGACGTCCGGCACGATGTGGTATTGGTGTGAATATGGTGGGTACAGTGTGCGACTGATGATGAGGGACGCCATCAATGCAGTATTGACTCGACTGTTTGAGTCGGTGGAGTTAGACGATGTTGACAATACCGTTCAGCCGGAACCTACCCAAAATCTTAGCTGACTCCGTGTAGAGTATGTGTTGGGAAAGCTGAGATCCTCCCATCGTCACAACTAGCGGATAGCTGTCCGCATGATACCTAGTGCTGTCTATCCTAGTCGCTAGTTGATCACTATATGCATATTGTAACGCGGCGAGGATCCGAGTTCGGTCGTCGGAAACTGTGATTTTGGGGACTGCGTCTAAGCACTCATTAGAGACATCTGCATAGAGACCGGCGGCTGACCTAGTATATCTGAGAACTTCGTCCAAATTTTTTGTGTTGAGAACTCGTCTCGACCCGCGAAGACCATTACCAGAGTCATATTCACTGAGCAACTTTCTGATGGCAAAGGGTTCGCCGGTGCTGTCGGCAAATCTTCTCTCAATGCTCGACACCTTGGCGTTCAGCTCTCGGAAATCCGGTGACTGACGATTAGGTTTGCGTATCCAGTCGTCAAATCCGCCGCCTACTGTGAGGATTCCGGCATATACTAGGCTCTCAACCGAGTCCAAACCATAAGCTCTGGCTGCAATCAGGAACCGGGCAATGGCAACGTCAGTATTTAGCTTATGTATACAGTAACCCAGTGGTGTAAGTGCACCCCGACTGATGGCACCCACGGTCTCAAGATATTTGACCGTGGCTCGGGTCCTAGTGGGATCTGGCGGTTGGATTAGTTGAGATTGCACATCGAGACTACCACCATAGTGCAAAAGTCGTAGTGTCACTAGGTCAGTATTTCCGGTGCAAATTTCTGGAAGAGGGTATGGTTTCATCGATTCGTATTCTGCTTTTGTGTACATGTGATAGATAACACCAGCCCCAACTCTACCTGCCCTACCTGCCCTCTGAGTTGCGTTAGACTTTGCTATCCGGGCGAGGTCGAGTGTTCGGGACCTAGTAGTTGGATCGAACCCACTAACATATTCGTAGCCGCTATCGACTACATATTT
>Ga0116226_10001260_pt1 | contig 21841 bp, 11 predicted proteins | sample S1TSphfallax_FD_89692 | JGI IMG/M metagenome (GOLD analysis project Ga0116226, IMG submission 89692) | Host-associated microbial communities from peat moss isolated from Minnesota, USA - S1T2_Fa - Sphagnum fallax MG | ecosystem: Host-associated > Plants > Peat moss > Unclassified | place: USA... | reverse complement strand
GAGGATGGCAAGGCGCGCATCGCCTACTACGACCACCTGATGCCGATCGCCCCGCGCACGATCCCATCGATCTTTCCTGCGGAGAAGGATGCGGAGTACGGCATCCCGCCCAGCTTCCGTGCGCTGCTCGCAGAGCTGGAACAGCTGCCTCCTCACGAGACAACAGAGACGAAGCTTGTCGAGCAGAGACGCGAGCTGCTGCTGACCCTCAAGCCCCGCCTGGCCGAGGCGCTGCAGTCCCCCGAACTCGCGACGGCCCTCAAGAAAGCCGCCGCGGCTATCAACGGCATTCCTCTCGCCAAGGGCGGCGACGTACACAGCTTCGACGCCTTACATTCGCTTCTTGAGATACAGCCCTACCGGCTCGCTTCGTGGAAGACCTCCTCCGAGCAGATCAACTACCGGCGCTTCTTTGACGTGAACGATCTTGTCGGCCTGCGCATGGAAAACCCCGAAGTCTTCGCCGCAACCCACTGTCTGATCCGCGAGCTGCTCGGAGAAGGACAGGTCACCGGGCTGCGGATCGACCACTGTGACGGCATGTTCAACCCCCGCGAGTACCTCGTGCGCCTGCAGGAGCTCTTCGTCGCCAGCCAGTGTTTCGGTCCATGCGCAAAAGAAGCGACCCCGAGCGGCATCGAGCAGGAGGTGATCGACGCCGCGGCCGCGCAGGACTGGTGCGACGCCCGGCTGCCGCTCTACTGCGTGGTCGAGAAGATTCTCGAGCCCGGCGAGGTCCTGCCCCGCGACTGGCCCGTGCAGGGCACCTCGGGCTACGACTTCGTCCACTTCGCAAATCAGCTCTTCATCCAGCCGAAGAACCAGAAGCGCTTCAACACACTTTATGCGGAGATCCTCGGCGAGCGCGTGCGCCCCGAGCGCATCCTGCTCGACGCAAAGCGGATGATCCTCGACACCGCGCTCTCGAGCGAGGCCCACGTGCTCGCCAATCTGCTCTCGCAGATAGCGGGTGCCGACCGCCGCGCCCGCGACTTTACCGACAAACTCCTCGAAGCGGTGATCCGCGAGACGATCGCCTGCTTCCCCGTCTATCGCACCTATATTGATGAGCGCGGGCACTACTCCGATCACGACCGCCAGGTGATCGAAGAAGCGATCGCGAAGGCCAAGCGCGTCGCCCCGGCGCTCGAGCCGTCGGCGTTCGATTTCTTGAAGCGGGTGCTGCTGTTGGGCACACGCGAAGGGCACATTCACAACGAGGAGTATCACGACGCAGAGCTCTACTTCGCGCTCAAGTTCCAGCAACTCACCGGCCCCGTGATGGCCAAAAGTGTCGAGGACACCCCCTTTTACGTCTACAACCGCTTTATCTCGTCGAACGAGGTCGGCTCGTCGATGGAGGCGTTCGGGATCAGGCCCGAGGCGCTGCACGAGGCCAACGTGCAACGGCAGAAGTACAGCCCGCACACGATGCTGACCACCTCGACGCACGACACCAAGCGCAGCGAGGATGTGCGCTGCCGCCTGAACGTGATCTCGGAGATGCCGGACGAGTGGGCGTCGCGGGTGCGCACCTGGCAGCAGACGAATGCGAAGCACAAGAGCCAGGTCGCGGGTCAACTTGTGCCGGACGCCAACGAGGAGTACCTGCTCTACCAGACGCTCGTCGGCGTCTGGCCCTGGGAGATGGCGTCGCCGGAGGATCGCGCGGAGTTGGTAAAGCGTGTGCAGGACTATATGACCAAGGCGCTCAGTGAAGCGAAGGTCAACGTAAGCTGGGTCACGCCAAACCCGGAATACACGAGCGCGGTGACCGAGTTTGTCGCGAAGATTCTCACGCCCGACCAGGATGTTGAGACCCCTTTTGTCACGGATCTGTTCAGTCTTCTGGAGCCCGTGCGGCGATTCGGCGCAGTTAACTCGCTCGCGCTGCTGGTGCTCAAAGCCACGGTACCCGGCGTGCCGGACTTTTACCAGGGGTCCGATATGTGGGATCTGAGCCTGGTGGACCCGGACAACCGCCGGCCTGTCGACTACAAGGTTCGGCGTGAGGCGCTGACCGCGATGATCGAGCGAGCCGATCCCGCAGCGGTTGCCGCGGAAACCCTGGCGTCGCTCGAAGACGGACGCGCAAAACTGTGGACGATGCACCGGGTGCTGGCCGCCCGCAACGAGCAGCTCGGCGTCTTTGAGCAGGGGGCGTACGTGCCTTTGACCGCCGTGCCTGCCGAGCAGCAGGAACACGTCTTTGCCTACCTGCGCGGGGACGATGTGGCGGTCGTGCTACCCCGCTTCGCTTACACGCTCGCGTGCGAGTCGAAGGCGACAGAGCTGGCGCTCGGAGCGGTGTGGGGCGAGATGACGGTCACGCTGCCGCCGGAGTCAGGCACGCGCTGGATCAATATATTCACCGGAGAGCTGGTCGAGGCAGACGACGGCAAGCTCGATCTGGCGGAAGTCTTCGCAAGCTTCCCGGTTGCGGTGCTGGTGCGAAGCGAGACTTAGAGCAAGCTCTACAAGAGGCGTGGCGCTGACTGCGCCTCCGCGTAGAGCACGGGGCAGGGCTCAATGCCCCGGTTGGATTGTGTAGCCGTCCGGCGGATAGAAGAGCTTCTGATCCGGCTCGCCGCGATGAATCTCTGTGAGCTTGAAAGCGAGGGCAGCTCCGTCACCTTCCGGCGAGTCCGGGCTCGTCTTCATCTCGAGCATCTCCTTAAGTTCCGGCGAATACCACAGTTCGGCGATCAGGCTCTGCGCCTTGCCTGTCTGCGCATCGGATCGTATCTGCGTGTGACGCATCCCCACCGCATCGAACTCGCCAATGCGGCGCTTGCCCAAGGGCTCCGCGCGATCGATGACCCCCGGAAAGGGCGCTGTCTCGCTGGGTTTCGTGGCGATTGCATCGGCAAAGCTGGCCGCTGTAGCGTAGCGCAGCGTCCGAGACATGCAAGTGACGATGGCAACCGGCCGATCCGGCGGCACCACCGGTTCCATCCACCGAAAACCACAGTGGGAGACGGGATCGTCTACCTCGACTTCGTGGGCGATCACCATTCCTCCATAACCATCCGGCCGAGGCATCTCTGTCTCTTCCCGCGTGCGTCCCGCTCGATCACGCATCTTTGCACCGCTCTTGGAGAGCGTCTTGATGGACCGAGTGGCCGGATCAAGGAAGTGAGTTGTAGTTATCAGGATCGCCGAATAAGGAGCCCCGAGAGTCGGCGCACTCGTTGTCTCCACCTGGCTGTCGGGCGGATACCAGGCCGCCGGAAAGCGTTCTGATGGGGCCGGGGCGATGTCGGTCAGGGTTGGAGTCGAGCTCTGCCCACTGCCCAAAGAGCAGATCAGAAGAAGAGCTAGCCACCTGCATGATCCTGGGATATGACTCATATCCTGCACCGTCACAGGTTAATCCGTGACGATCTGTGAAAGCCCGGTTCTGAAGGCGCCATTCATGTCCTCGGATTCAGGATGCGCGACGGCCTCGTGGTTATGGGATTCGGCTTCCTGGCGGGACTCGGGTTCGTCGTCAGACGGCAGCGGGTCTATGGCACTCCCGTCCAGATCCGTCGCCGTGACCAGCGCCGCCAGCGTCTCGGCCAGATCAGCCGTCAGCCGCTCGGGCTGGTAGCGCCAGCTCCAGTTACCCTCGGCAGCGATGAAAGTGCTCGAGGTTCTTCGAGGTTGGTGGAAGCGCGCAGCGGGCTGCGGTATCCGCTCATGGAGTTTCCGTGAAGACTGCATGGCGCTCTATGTAACCATTAGATGGTCGGGGCGGAGGGATTCGAACCCCCGGCCCTCTGCTCCCAAAGCAGATGCGCTACCAGGCTGCGCTACGCCCCGACTCTCGCTATTGTAAACGGTGGCGGCTCACTCTATCTGGCGTGCATAAGCCAGCCGAGCAGCCAGCCCAGCATCACCAAGGGCGCGGCCAGAAGCGAGAACATTGCGGTCGCGAGCACGAGCAGGAAGGCCCAGTCTCGCCACGTGTGCCGGTTCGGCTGGCGCAGGTGCCGGGTGAGCAGCGCATAGTTGCGCCGGTTGGCCTTCCAGGCGATATCGAATGCGTCGCCCAGCAGCGGCACCGCGCCCACGACAACGCCGATGCCGACGTTGACGACCATGCGCGCCAGCGTGACCGCGGGGACGCCGCGAAACCAGGCGGCGATCACGATCACGGTCGAGGCCAGGCCTGCGAGCACGTCGCCCAGCACCGGGACGATGCCGATCAGTCCGTCGAGGCCGAAGCGGATCGAGGTGCCGGGCAGCCGGAAGCAGTCGTCGAGCACATGCGCGAGCAGGTCCAGGTTCTCGTCGGCGAAGACGTCCTGGGCCACGCGCTCGCGCAGGGTCGGCCGCGGAGCAAGCACCTGGGCGGGGGTCATGACCGGCGTGGCAGTGGGCCCGTCTCCGGCGCGGGGCCGGGTGAAAATCTCGCCGGGCCGGCCTGTCGGCCGAAGATGCGGATCGATCCCGCCATGCTCGCTATACGAACCGTCGGCTTCCCTTTGCGGTTCGTCCGGCCATACTGGCTCGCTGCGGTGCCCGTTCATGCTGCCCATGCGCCCTCCCATGCTGATCTTACGATGCGCCGATGCTACAATCAGAGCTTGTGTGGCGGCTATAGTTCAGTGGCAGAACGCCGGTCTGTGGATCCGGATGTCGTGGGTTCAATCCCCACTAGCCGCCCCAAACGTCTAACTTCTCTTGCATGACCGACTCCTTGAGCGAGGCCCGCGAGGAAAGTTCCGCCGTCTGGGTAGGCTGCTCGGGCTGGGCTTACCCCAGCTGGCGGCCTGACTTCTACCCGGCGAAGACCCAGCAGAAGAAGCTGCTCGAAGCCTACGCGGCCAGGCTCAACTCGGTCGAGGTGAACTACACCTTCCGCTCGCTGCCGACGGCCTCGATCGTCGCTGGCTGGCTGAAGGCGACGCCCGCGGAGTTTCGCTTCTCCTTCAAAGCGCCCCAGCGGATCACGCATTTTTCTCGCCTGCGCAAGACCGGCGAGCTGGTCAGGGAGTTCGCGCAGAGCGTGCGGCCGGTGGTCCTGGCGAAGCGCTTTGGCCTCGTTCTCTTTCAGCTGCCGCCCAATTTCGGCGCCGATCCGCTCTTGCTTAGCGAGTTTCTCGCCGAAGCTGCCGGCGTGTTCACTGAGGCGACAGGCGAGGCGCCGCGCATGGCCTTTGAGTTCCGCCACGCGGCATGGTTTGCGCCCGAAACGTACGCCGCACTCGCAAGCCACCACGCGGCGCTCTGTGTGGCCGAGAGCGACGAGCTTGAGACTCCCGACATCGTGACGGGGCCCTACACCTGCTACCGGCTGCGGCGCAGCAATTACTCCGAGGCGGAGCTGGACGCGGTGCGCGCCCGGCTGCGGGAGCGCGCCGCTCACGGCGAGGTCTTCGCCTACTTCAAGCATGAGGAGGAGCCGAGCGGCCCGCTGCGCGCGGCTGCCGTGCTCGAGGAACTGCGGTGACCGGTGTGGCAATAGCCGCGCAGAAAGCCGCGTGGCTGACTGAGTTCGTCCCGCCGCGCTGGCTGCGCAATGCTCACCTGCAGACGCTCGCCGGCAACTTTCTTAAACGCGATTGGTGGCTGCCGCCTGCGGAAGAGCTTCTGGTCGAGGTCGATGACCCCGAGGCCGCAGCCGCGGGTTATCCGCCGACGCAGCTGCTCAGCCTCTGCCACTGGCAGCCGGAGCGTCGCGCACGCCTGACCGTGGTGCTGCTGCATGGTCTGGAAGGCTCGGCCAGTTCGCGGTATGTGCTCGGCAATGGCAGCCGCGCGTGGGCGGCGGGCTGCAATGTCGTGCGGATGAATATGCGCTCCTGCGGCGGCTCGGACGCGATCGCGCCCACGATTTATCACTCCGGGCGCTCGGAGGACGTGAGGGCGCTGGTGGACGCGCTGGTAGAGCTGGGTCTGACCCGTATCGCGCTGGTCGGTTACTCGATGGGCGCGAATCTGGTCCTTAAGTACGCCGGCGAGGCGTGCGCGCCGGAGGTCAAGGCGATCGCCACCGTATCCCCGTTGATGGATCTCGCAGCCTCGTCCGCCGCCCTGCATGAGGCGCAGAACCGTGTCTACGAGTGGCACTTTCTACGCGCAATGAAGCGCCGCCTGCGGGCCAAGGCCGCGCTCTTCCCTGCTCTCTACGGCACGCTCGAGCAGGAGGGCGTCTACGAGCGCATCCGCACCATGCGCGACTTCGATGGCGAGATCGTCGCGCGTTTTGGCGGCTTTCGCGACGCCGATGACTACTATCAGACGGTCGCGAGCTCGCAGTTTGCCCGCGACCTGCCGGTTCCCACGCTGGTCCTGCACGCGCTCGACGATCCGTTCATCCGGATGCTTGCGTCGACCAGCCGGGCTCTGCGCGCAAACCCGCGCGTGACGCTGGTCGAGACCCAGCACGGCGGCCACTGCGCGTTTCTTGCGGACGCGCCCGGTCCGGCAACCGGGACAGGCGGAGACCGTCACTGGGCGGAGCACACCCTGCTCGGCTACCTGCTGGCGCAGGCGTGATCGCCGACTGGAGCGTCGAGGTTGGGCAGGACTGCCCGTCGATCGACGTGCCCTGGGAGGGCTGGCTCGATCTGCGTCCGGACCTGCGTCCGGATCCAATCGCGGATGAGCGCAGCCCGGGCTCCGAGGGACCGGACGCAGCGAGTACGCTGGCAGAGGCGCAGCTCTACCCCGAGCTTCTCGACCTGCTCAAGCTGGCCAACAGTGGCGCGCTGTTCACCTCGAAGGTCGATGTCTTCCCGGTCAGCCGCGAAGATGCCGACCCCGAGATCGCGGAAGCCGGCGAGCCAGCCACGCGCTTTGGCCTGGGCAGCTACGTCGACCTCGCGATCGATCCTCCGAAACTCCCCTTGCACCCGGAACTCTCACAGTTTGCGCACTTTGAGCCGCTCACCCGCATGCTCGCCGCCAAGTTAGGTAAGATAGAGCTGTCCGGAATCTGCTCGGCGGAGATCGTCCTCAGGCCGGCGCACCTGTTCGGCAGAGAAAGCTTCGGCTGGAGCGTTTACACGATGGGCTTCGGGCCGACCGAGGCAGCGGCGCGCGAGGTCTGGGCCAGAGCTGTCGCGGCATCCCTGATTGCCATCGCGGCCGAGCTCGCGGCTTTCCCGGCTAAAGTGCGACCTTCAGGTTCCCTCGAAGGGGTCAGCGGGACGGACCCCGAACGGACGGGCGAGTAGCTCAATTGGATAGAGCACCGGCCTTCTAAGCCGGGGGTTGTGGGTTCGATCCCCGCCTCGCCCACCATGATTGCAAAGGGAATACAGCCGTTTCGACGACTCCACTAGTCCGGAGGCGCCTTGCCTACTCGGAAGCGGAGAGTCGCGCCTGCTTCTTCAGGCGCCGCTCAGTTGCAACAATGGTGACCCTGCTTCAATGATGAGCGGAGATGGCTTCGATCAGAAGGGTGAATTCTTGATTCAGACTGGGCATATGAGCCTCGGCGCAGGCTAGATCTCCCGCTCGGCCAGCTTCTTCGATCTCATTCGCGACAGCCTGCAGGGCTTCTCCGCCGACGGTGGCGGCCGCGCCGCGAATTCGATGGGCCAGGTCCGCAACCTCTCCCATGCTGCCTGACTCGACCAGGCGTCCCAGCGCCTGGACGTGCCCCGGCATGTCGGAGGCAAAGCCATCCATGACCGCCCTGGCCAGCTGTTGGTCGCCCATCAGTCGGCCGAGCAGGCCGTTTACGTTAAGGGTGCAGGCAGCGGGCGCGCTGGCGGCAGGGGAGGGGTGTGCGTCCTCCTTGCTCTGGCTGGCGCTATCGGACGGGACCGTGGGGAGCCACTTGTGGAGAATCTCGACCAGGGCGGCAGGCATGATGGGTTTGGAGACATAGTCATCCATGCCTGCTTCCATGAACTTCTGCCGGTCCCCCGGCATCGCGCTCGCCGTCAGCGCGATCACCGGCAGGCGATGATGACGCCCCTGGCGGTCGTCGCGGCCGCTCGCGGGATCATTCGAAGCCGCGCTGGGCTTCCCGGCGTCCGATTCTCCCGCCCGGATGCGCCGAGTGGCTTCGAGTCCATCCATCTCCGGCATGTGTACGTCCATCAGGACCAGGTCGTATGGCAGCGTCTTGATCGCGGCAATGGCTTCGGCCCCATTCGATACGGAATCAGAGCGCAAGCCGAGCTGCCGCAGGATGCCCGTGACCACCATCTGATTGGTCGCGACGTCATCTGCAACGAGGACCCGGGCACGGCTCCCCGCGAACATATCTTTGCGAGTTCCGTTCGTTTCCGGACGGGCCTCGCCTGCCGTCAGGTCTTTGCCAGGCTTGAGCGGCAGGGTGAACCAAAACGTACTGCCCTCACCAAGCGCGCTCACCACGTCTATGGCGCCGCCCATCAGCTCTACCAGCCGCTTGGCGATGCTCAACCCAAGTCCTGTACCCCCGAACCGGCGGGTAGTGGAGGCATCGGCCTGCGTGAACGCCTGGAAAAGGTTACTGACTTGCTGGGGTGAGAGCCCGATCCCGGTATCGCGCACGCTGAAGCGCAGAAGGTTGGCCTGGCCGGCTTCTCTGGCTACCGAGACGCAAACCGATCCGGCCGCCGTGAACTTGACCGCATTCGAGATCAGATTGAGTAGAATCTGGCGGATGCGGCCGCAATCGCCGATGAGCCTGGACGGCATCTGCTCAGCCATCTCGAGCGAAAAGCGGAGCTGTTTCTGCTCGGCTGCGGGCCGCACCAGATCCATGCATTCTTCAACGACGCTCCGCACATTGAACTCCTCTACGTAGAGATCGATCTTGCCGGCCTCGATCTTCGAGAAGTCAAGAATGTCGTTGATGATGGTAAGCAGAGCCTGACCGCTGGATTGAATCGTATCGAGGTAACCCTTCTGGGTGGCGTTCAGGGGGGTGTCCATCATCAGATGGGCCATGCCGAGCACGCCGTTCATAGGGGTGCGGATCTCATGGCTCATGGTGGCGAGAAAATCGCCCTTTGCCTGGGCAGCATACTCCGCCCGCGCCCGTGCTTCCTCAAGCGCCACCGTGCGCTGGGCGACCGCTGCTTCCAGCAGTTCCTCGCTGCGTTTCTGATCGTCGATATCGGTCGTTGATCCCAGCCACTCCATCGGGGGGCCGCCCGGGGTTTCGTAGACGGGTCGCGAACTGTGCAGGAACCAGCGATAGCTTCCGCTCTTCGACCGGATGCGCACCTCGATATCGTAGCGGGTCTTGTTCGCAAAGGCTGCCGACCGGACCGACAGGAAGCGGGCGAGGTCGTCTGGGTGGATCGCTTTCCTGAATCCCGCGCCGACCACTTCTTCAGCTCGAAGTCCGGTGTAGTCCTCCATCTGTCTGCTCACATAGGTGAGCTCTCCCTGCGGGTTGTCCAGCGATATGAACTGCGGCAGGGCTTCGACCAGCCCTTGCCATTTCGCCTGGCTCCCCTGGAGTTCCGCTGTCCGCTCGGCGACTAGGCTTTCCAGCTTTTCGTACGCCTGCTTGACTGCATCCTCCGCCTCGATCTGCGACGTGATGTCGTTGATCTTGACCAGGCGGGCCGGGTGTCCATCTATTTCCAGCTCCAGGCTGGACATTTCCACCCAGATAGGGCTCTTCCCGTTTCTGCGATGCAGGATCGGCTTGGTTTTGCGGCGTTGGGCCGCGGACTCCAATAGCTCGGCTTCAACCGCCTCATATTCCCCCGGCATCCGGACGTCTGCGATGGTCAGGGTAAGAAATTCTTCCCGCGTCCAGCCGTAATGGACGACCGCTGCCCGGTTCACGTCGACTAACCGCTTATCGCCGAGACGATAGATCAGTGCGGGCAGCGGGCTGCCGTCAAAGAGCTCGCGGTATCTCTTTTCCGAGACGCGCAACTGCTCTTCGTGGCTCTTGCGTACCGTAATGTCGGTGTGCGACCCGGTCAGCCGCACCGCCTTGCCTGACTCATCCCATACGCCCTGCATGCGGCTCAGCACCCATACCCAGCTGCCATCGCGATGGCGCAGCCTGAACCAGGCTTCGAGCCCCCCCTGGCCGCCCGCCAGGTAATCGGCCACCTTCTTGACCACCACTTCGCGCTCCTCGGGATGGAGCAATCTTTCCCACGTTGCCCACTCCTGCGGAAGCTCATCGGGCCGATAGCCGAGCATGGTCATCCAGCGCGGCGACAGGTAGACAGATCCGGTGCCCAGATTGACATCAAAGAGTCCATCCTGGGAGGCGCCCAGCAGCAGGCCCCAGCGCTCCATGACTTCCCGCTGCTGCTGCGAGGTCCTCCGGCTGGCGAGCACACCCAGCAGCAGGCTCGCGCCCAGAACCGCAAAGGTAACCGTCGCGATGCAGAAGACGCCAAGGGCCGAGACGCTGACCAGATCGCGCCCGGCGGCCGGGCGGTCCGCATGGTGGAAGCAGACCGCCGCCATGCCCGTGTAGTGCATGCTGGCGACGGCGAAGCCCATCACCAGGGCGGCGGAAGGGCGGCCCCACGCGGAGTTTTTTGCCGAGTCGCGCAGATTGAATGCCAGGTACAGAGCGACCCCGGAGACAACCACGGCGATCGCGACCGAAAGGGCAACGATGCCGGGAGAGTAAGTCCGATGAGCGGCCAGCGACATGGCCCGCATGCCGATGTAATGCATGGCGACGATGCCGGAGCCCATGGCCAGGCTGCCGCCGGTCAGGTAGGCCGGGGTGAGCCGCCTGCGCCCGACGACGTAGAGCGCCACCGCCGAGGCAGCGAAGGCGGCCAGCAGCGATACCGCAACCAGAGGCAGGTCGTAGGCGATCGGGATTGGCAGGCGGAAGGCCAGCATGCCGATGTAGTGCATAGCCCAGATGCCCAGGCCCATCGAGGCCGCGCCCCCGGTCAGCCACAGGGTGCGGGCGCGCCCGCGCGCAGTGGAGACGCGGCCGGCCAGATCCAGCGCCGCGTAGGAGGCGCCGATCGCAATTGCGACCGAGAGTGCCACCAGGCTCCAGTCGTAATGGCCTACAAGGATGCCAGCGCTCATGTCAGCGTGGTTCATCACCGTTCCATCCAGCCTCCAGGCGCGCCTGGTTTCATGCGATAAGGTGGAAATCCTGCAGATGCTGCAGCAGCTTCCCGGTGTCGATGGGCTTGGTGACATATGCGTCGCAGAGCGCCTGGAAGGCCTCGAACACGTCTTGCGTATCGCGCACTGCCGTGGTCATGATGATCTTGACTCCGCGGTTTGAGTGAATGCCGCGTGCCATCTCAAGCTCGCGCAGATGCTTGACCACATCCTTGCCGTTCATTCCGGGCATCAGCATATCCATGCAGATCAGGTCGTAGGGCAAGCCTTGCGTGGTAGCCAGCTCGAAGGCCGAGAGGGCTTCCATTCCGTTGACCGCCGTGTGGCATTCGCCATGCCGCGACAGAAAAGCCTGCAGCAGAATACGATTCGTGAAATCGTCCTCGACGATAAGGGCCTTCATGGTGGCTCCATTTCTTTGAACTCGCGAGCGGCATGGCCGGATGAACAGCTGCTTGCCAGAGACCGGCCATCACCGCGGGCAGACGCGGGAAGCGCACGTGCCGCAGCGCTCACCGACCAGAGTCTTACATAGAAGACGCCACGCAGAAACGGTACGAAAGGCAGTCGTAACTTGCTGACTAATAAAGGAAGTGTTATCGCAGGCCTGGCGTTCTGGCTATTGCGGCGGAGCCCGTATTGATCCGGACTGCCGCTTTAGGGAACCGTCGCGGCGGCGTGGGGTTCCGCGGACGGCATCCACTTGAGCAGGGCGCCGGTCAGCTCCTGAAAGCTGATCGGCTTGGTGATGTGGTCATTCATGCCGGCGTCGAGGCTTCTCTGCCGGTCGCCGCTCATCGCGTGCGCGGTCATGGCGATGATGGGCAGGCTCAAGTGGAGGTCGTGCCGGATCTGCCGGGTGGCGGTCAGCCCGTCCATGACCGGCATCTGGATGTCCATCAGCACCAGGTCGAAGGGTTGCGAGGAGACGATTTCGACTCCCTCGCGCCCATCGGACGCCAGGGTTACGGAGACGCCGAGGTCGGCGAGCAGTTCCGTGGCCAGTTCGCGGTTTATCTCGTTGTCCTCGATCACCAGGACCCGCCGCCCTTTGAGAGAGGAGACATCCCCGGTGGGGCGCAGAGCTCCGATTCTCACCGTGTCCGCTCTCTCGCGGAATATTCTGCTGATGGACTGGCCGAGTTGAGCGTCGGTCACGGGTTTCATCAGGAAGCCATCGAAGGCAATGTCCTCTGCGCCGCTCGTCACCTCGTCGCAGGCGAAGGCGGAGATCAACAGGATGGCCGGAGCCGGCGACAGGACCGGATGCGCCTTGATACGGCGCGATATCTCGACTCCATTGAGGCCTGGCAGCCTCCAGTCCATCAGCACCAGGTCGAACGGATGGCCTGCCTCGGAGCCGGCGGCCAGGGCGCTCATTGCCTCTTCGCCCGAGGCTACGCACCGGGGCTCATAGCCCTGGGCCAACAGCATCTCCGACAATGTCTTCCGGGCACTCTCGCTGTCATCGACAACCAGCACGCGCCTGGTATCGAGGCTGCTTGCGCTGCGCGCCCGGACGTTCGCCTCATCGCCGGCGATGCCCACAGCGGCCGTAAAATTGAAGGTGCTGCCGCGGCCCAACTCGCTCTCAACCCAGATGGATCCGCCCATCAACTCGCAAAGCTGCTTGCTGATGGCCAGCCCCAGCCCGGTGCCACCGTATTTGCGGGTGGTCGAGGTATCCGCCTGGTTGAAGGACTGGAAGAGATCGTTCATCTGCGCAGGGGTCATACCGATACCGGAATCAGACACCGAGAACCGCAAGCGTCCGCCATCCTTGCCCTCGTCCATCGAGACGGCAACGGCGATCTCTCCACGGTCGGCGAACTTGATCGCGTTTCCCACCAGGTTGATGAGCACCTGCCCCAGCCGGAGCGGATCCCCGGTAAGTTCCCGCGGAACCTGCGGCGGGATTGAGACCGCCACCGAGAGCCCCTTCTGCTCCGCCTTCTGGCCAACCATATCGAGCAGATTCTTGATCACTTCGTCGAGCGAGAACGCGATCCGCTCAATGGTGAGTTTGCCGGCCTCCATCTTCGAGAAATCAAGGATGTCGTTCATAATGCTGAGCAACGACTGGGCGGCCCGGTCGATCTTGTCCAGGTACCCCATTTGTGACGGCGAAGGATTGGCGCGCAAGGCAAGATGGGTCATGCCCAGGATGGCGTTGACAGGCGTGCGTACCTCGTGGCTCATGTTGGCCAGGAAGTCCGATTTGGCGCGGTTGGCCTGTTCGGCTTCGAGCCTTGCCTCGAGTGCGGCATGCTCGGCTTTTCTGCGCGCGGTAATGTCGCTGGTGACCTTGCCGAAGCCGCGCAGTTGTCCCTTTTGATCGTAGAGCGGGGAGATGACGACGCTGGCCCAGTAGAGCGAGCCGTCCTTGTTCCTCCGCAGCCCTTCCTCCTGGTAGCGGCCGGCCGTTTGGGCGATCTCGAGGGCCCTCCAGGGCTTGCGCTGGGCGATCGCCTCGGGCGTGTAGAAGATCGAAAAGTGGCGGCCCAGGATCTCCTCGGTGCGGTACCCCTTGATTCTCTCCGCACCTTCGTTCCAGGTAACGATATGGCCGGCCGGGTCGAGCATCAGGATGGCGTAGTCAGTGACTCCGCGCAGCAGCATCTGCTCTTTTTCGTTGCTCTGCCGCAGCAGTTCTTCGGCCTCCTTGCGCGCGGTGATCTCGAAGTTGGTGCCGATCATATGCAGAGCCGGTCCGTCCGGGTCCCCCGTGACCTTGCCGGTGCCCTTGATCCAGTGCAGGCTGCCGTCTTCCCAGACGATGCGAAACTCGGTGTCGTAAGGTCGGATGCCGCCCATGCCATCCTGCAGCGTTTGCAGCACCTCCGCGCGGTCCTCCGGATGCAGACGCCCGGACCAGAACTCGAAGTCAAAGCGCCCGGTCACTTCAGCACCGAGCCCATAGAGCTGGTACATCCAGGAGTCGGCCGTAATCTGGTTCGTCTGACAATTCCAGTCCCAGATGCCTATGCCGCCACTCTCGGTCGCGAGCATGGCGCGATGGTTGGCCGCACGCAGCGCCTGCTGCTCGGCCACGCGGGGGGTGATGTCCTGAATGGTGCCCACCAGACGGACCGCCCGGCCATCGGAAAACTCGGCCGAGCCCACCAGCCGCACCGTGATCCGTTGGCCATCGGCGCGGTCGAGCCCCACATCCATATCCCAGCCCGTGCCGTCGCTCACGCACCGCTCAACGGCAGCCAGAACCCCGGGCACGTCCTCAGGCGCAAAGAACCGGGTCCCGCTTGAGAAATCCGGCCGGAACGTCTCCGGATCGACCCCATGAATGTGGTACGCCTCCCGGGACCAATAGACCTCCTGTGTCACCCGGTCAAGTTCCCAGCCGCCGATGCCAGCCATCCTTCCGGTGCGCTCCAGAAAGAACTCACTCTTGCGCAGCGCCTCCATCTGCAGCTTGCGCCCGGTGATGTCGATGTTGGTCCCGAGCATCCGCACCGCCTTGCCAGACTGATCGCGCGCGCACTGACCGCTAGCCTTGATCCAGTGCACACTGCCGTCATCCCACACGATCCGGTACTCGGTGTCGTAGGGCTTGATGCCGTCGATCCCGTCCTGAAGCGCCTGCATGACCCTGGGCATATCCTCCGGATGCACAAACCGTTCCCAATAGGAGGCAGGGTGAACGGCATCGGAGTCAGGTTCGAGGTTGCACAGCAGGTACATGCGCGCGTTGCAGGTGATCGTGCGGGCCAGCACATCCCACTCCCAGATCCCGATGCCGCCGCTGTCGGTAGCCAGCGCCACGCGCGCATTGGCGTCCTGGAGCGCCTGCCGTTCGGCGACCCTTGCGGTAATATCCTGAAAAGCGCCTACCACCCGGCTGGGCTTGCCCCCTGCGAACTCGACCGTGCCCACCATGCGCGCCCACATGAGCCGGCCATCGGGCTTGTTGAGGCTCACTTCGAGATCCCATCCCTGACCCTCGGAACGGGACTTCTCGATCGCCTCGCTCAGCAGCAGCTGGGATTGCGGGGTGTACTTGCCGATGGCTCGCTCCAGTTCCGGGATGTACTCAACCTCATCCCAGAAGAGCCGGTAGGTCTCGGGAGCCCAGATCACCCTGTTCGTCGACAGGTCGAACTGCCAGCCGCCCACCCCGGCCAGCCTGCCAGTCTGCGCCAGCAGCGCCCGGCTCTCACGCAGCGCCTCCATCTGCACCTTGCGCTCGGTGACGTCGAAGACCGTACCCACCATCCGCACGGCTTGCCCGGCATCGTCGCGGCTGACCTGACCCGCCGCCTTGAGGTGGCGCACGCTGCCCTGCTCGACCAGGATGCGGAACTCGCCTTCGAATGGATGGATACCGGCAATGGCGTCACGCAGCGCCTGTTCGCAGGCGGCCTGGTCGTCAGGATGCAGACGCTTCAGCCAGAACTCGAGCCCGGCCAGCGCGGATTCCTCCGGCTCGAGATTGAACAGCCGGTACACGCCCGCATCGCAGAGAAGCTTGTCCGACAACAGGTCCCAGTCCCAGATGCCGATGCCGCCACTCTCGGTGGCTAACTTGGCGCGGCGGTTGGCATCCTGCAGCGCCTTGCGTTCGGCGACGCGCGCGGTGATGTCCTGAAAGGCCCCGGTCAGCCGCACCGGTTTACCGTCGACAAGCTCGGCGGTACCCACAACCCGCGCCCAGATCAGCCGGCCGTCGTACCCGATCAAGGACAGCTCTTCATCCCAGCCTCCGCCCCCGGCCGCCGCTCGCTCGATGACCGCGGCGATGACCGGCCGCGACTCCGGCGTGTACAAGTCGATCGCTTCGGCCAGCACCGGCTTATAGGAGGGGTCCGCCCCGAGGATGCGGTAGGTCTCGGCCGCCCAAGTGAGTTCGTTGGTCCTCAGGTCGACCTCCCAACCACCCACACCGGCCAGAGCTCCGGTCTGCTCGAGGAATGCCCGGCTCTTACGCAGACCTTCCTCCTGCAGCAGGCGCTGCTTTTCGGCCAGTCTCCGCTCGGTGACGTCGCGGATCAACCAGACGAACCGCTGCTCCCCGTCCAGGGACGTCTCGGTGATCGTCAGCTCGATCGGAAAGCGCCTGCCGCTCCCGGCGCGTGCCTGGAGCGGCTCAGGGACCAGGTCGCGCATGTTCAGCTGGAGCAACTCCTCCGGCCCATACTCGAACATGAGCGCAGCGGCGGGATTGGCCGAGAGGATATTGCCAAGCTCGTCGATCATGATGATCCCGACCTGGATGCTGTCGAGGATCACCTGCAGCCTGGCCTCGGCGCTCTGCAATTGCTGCTGGGCCTTGACCCTGCCGGTGATATCAGACAGCAGCCCGATGATCTTGACCGGGGCTCCACTCGCATCAAACACAGGGTTATAGTACGCATCGACCCAGATCCGCCGGCCATCCTTGGCGATGCGTCCAAACTCGCCGGACCGCGCCTGCCCGCGCCTCAGCGCTGCCCAGAAGTCCTGGTAAGCTGCGCTCGCTCGCTCCTCCGGTGGCACCAGCAGGCTGAAATCTCTGCCTTCGATCTCCTCGGCTGTGTAACCGAAGGCCTGCGTATGTTTCTCGTTGATCTTTTGGATCAACCCGTCATAGCCGAGCTCGATGACGATCTGCGACCGGTCGATCGCCTCCACCTGGCCCCGGTAATTGGCCAGGGCCTCTTGCTGATCGCGCCGGGCTATCTGTAACGCCAGCCCGTTGGCGATTCTCTCTGCCTCCATCTGCTTTTCAAGGGCGCGGGAGAGCTCGGCCACCTGGCTGCGAAGGGTAAGCCACAAGCTGCCCGCTCCAAAGATCGCAAAGAGCAGACAGCCAACGCTGAGCATCACCGACTCGCGCTCTGCCGCTTGCAAGCTCCGGTCGCGCTCCCGGACCTCGCTTTCGATCAGCAGATAATACTGAGCGCGAATCGCATCCATATCGGCTTTGCGCTCGACCATCTCAGTTTGCGAGGGCCCTGAGCTCGGGGCGAACCGGGGCTCGCCCCGGCGGATCGAATCCTCCGCGAGTTCCCTCCAGGACCGAAATCTATCGTGAATCCCAGACAGCCGCGCCTGCTCGGGTGGGTTGCTCGAGAGCAGCTGCTGGAGCATGGCGTACCGGGCCTCGATGATCCTGTCGGCTTCCCGGTAGGGTTGAAGGAAAGCCGGCTGGCCGGTCAACAGAAAGCCCCGCAGGCCGGTTTCCATATCGATGGTGAGCCTGAATAACTCGTGACCCGCGCCGATGGCCTGGTCTACATGGTCGATCCGCTGCATGCTCTTTCGCAGCGACTCGGCCCCGGTGAAAACCACGATCGAAACCAGCACGACCATGGTAACGATACGCTGCGCGGCCCGGTCAAAGGAGAGTCTGGAACGTAGATGCTTCATAAACCAGACCTTCCGCAAGGATTGGCCCCCGCCGCCCTGAGTGTAGCGCCCCGTGAATCCGTTTTGGGCTCGAGCATTACGACGGTAAGAGTACTTGGAGAGTGGACGGCTGCGTTCCCTCGCCGATCCTCATCAGCCGGGACGAACAACCAGGTCGGATTGACCGGCAAGCCATCCGAAGCCCGGTCTGTCATCCACCGCGCATACGCATCGCTGCTCGCGGCGGATCGAGTGCTCTAGGGCCTCTTGACAGGCCTCAGGATCACAGGCCCGAGTGAGGTCGCGCAGATTATGGTCAAGCCTTTCCGGGCGTTGGCTTGATCGGAAATGTCACCTCGAATTTCGCGCCCCGCTCGGAGCTGACCGCAAGCTCGCCATCCATCTGCTTGACGAGAATATGGACGATGCGCAGGCCCAGGGAACGAGTGTTGCTGATGTCCAGTCCCGGCGGCAGACCATCGCCATCGTCGGCGACGCTGAGCAGCAATCTTCCGGGTTCGCAGGCCTGGATGGCCACCTCCACCTTTCCATGGTCCTCGCGAAACCCGTACTTGAGCGAGTTGGTAATCAATTCATTGAGAATCAGTCCACACGGGATCGCGTGATCGAGACCGATGCGCAACCGGGCCGAGTCAGCCCGCAGCTGTAACCTCGTCGCATCCACCCCAAAGCTGACAGCCAGCTCGTCGAGAAGGGTTTGCGCGTATTCCGAGAAGTCGATATCGCTCAGGTTCTCTGATCCGTACAGCATTTCATGAATGATCGCCATGGACTGGACACGGTTCTGGCTGTTCTGGAGCGCGGCCACCGCTGCCGGGTCCTCCAGCGCATCGGCCTGCATCCCGAGCAGGCTGCAGACCACCTGCAGGTTATTCTTCACCCGGTGATGCACTTCCTTGAGCAGCACCTCCCGGTCCGCCAGGGCCTGGGCGAGTTTGCTGTTCAGCTGCTCCTTTTCGGCGGCGCGTTCGAGCACTTCGGCGAGCCTTTCGCGGTGTTTCTCGGCCGCCAGCTGCTCCAGCTGCTCCTGCGCCCGCTTGAGCCGGATCAGGTTGTCGACCCGCGCCTTGACCAGCACCGAGTTGATCGGTTTATGAACGAAATCGACCGCGCCCAGTCCTAGCCCCTTGATCTCGGCCCGCTCATCGTTCAACCCGGTAATGAAGACGATCAGGATGCCGCTGGTCTCCGGATTTTCCTTGAGCAGCCGGCAGACGTCATAGCCGTCCAGCCCCGGCATCATCACGTCGAGCAGGATGAGGTCGGGCTTGCGCGAGGCAACCATAGCCAGAGCCGCAATTCCGTCAGCCGTGGCTCCTACCTCGCAGTCTCCGGAGAAGGTTTCCATCAGCAGGTCGATGTTCGAGGGTTCATCATCGATCACCAGGATGTAGGGCTGCGGGCCGGCGGAAGCGCGAGCGGCGGGCGCATATCCAGCAGCCGGCGTGTGCGCCGCAACGGGCTCCGCAACGGGTGGCGCCGGGGCGGCAGCTGGCTCTGAAACCCAACGCGGGGCGAGCGTGGCGGCGGCAGCCAACGCAATGTCGAGCGCCTCCTCCAGCCGGCTGCACAGCAGAGCCAGCTCCGGGCCTTGACGCTCGCGCGAGGCGCTCTCCAGATCGCCCGCAGCCTGGGCCAGTTCGACCGCCCCGAGGGTCGCAGCGGCGCCCTTCAGCGAATGGGCCAGCCTTTCTGCATCTTCGGGACGGCCCTCCGCGAGGTGTCTGCGGAGTTCTGTGCCGGCCTTCGCGTACAGCTGGTGGAAGCTCAGAATCAGCCTGCGGATCAGCTTTGACTTGCCGTTGGTTCTGGCCAGGGCGGCGCGCAGGTCGAAGGGCGGGAGTTCACCGGGCAGGTCCATCCCGGGATCGGCTATATCCGAACCAGCCAGGATAGGCACAACTGCCGGGACAGATCCGGGGTTCCCGGACCTTCCGGCGGCCCGGAACCCCGTCGGCGGATGGCTCATAGACCGGTCGAACCCTGCCCGAGCCCCCTCGTGGCTTGGGACGGCTGGCCGGGCCGTAAGTCATTGGCCTTGGTCCAAGACCGGGTGGCCTGGCTGGGGAGAACCTCTGTTTCACTCAGCGCCGGGTGCACGCTCCGGCCGAGGCTCGGCAGATGTTCCAGCACGGGCAGGTAGAGATCAAAACAGGCGCCCATCCCCGGGGTGCTCGTAGCGACAATGCTGCCGCCCGCGATCGTGACCAGCGCGTGCACCACCGAGAGCCCGAGGCCCTCGCCCTCCCCAGGCGACTTGGTCGTAAAGTAGGGTTCGAAGAGGTGATCCTGCGCCTCCCGGGACAGCCCGCTCCCTGAGTCGCGCACGGTTACCTTCACGAAATTCCGGGTGTCAGGCCGTGCGTCGTCGGCTACGGCTTGATGCGGGTTGCGCTGCTCGACGGCAGTGGAGACCATGACCCCACCGCCATCCGGCATCGCCTGAAAGGCGTTCACAAGCAACTGGATCAGCACCTGCTCAAAGTCCTTGCACTCCATACGCACCGCGCCTGCCTTGGGATCGAGCGCGGTGTCGATGAGGATGGCCGATTCGACGCCTGGCGTCATCACGTCCACCACGCGCAGGATGGCCTGGTTCACATCCACGGTTCCCGCCATCTGCACCAGTCCGTCGCTGAGCGTCAGCAGCCTGTCGGTGACTGCGGCGGCACGGTCGGCTGAAGACAGAAGGGCCCGGACGCGCGCACTGTCGGCGGCCGCGGAGACGGTCGCAGCCAGGGCTTCTCCATGCTTGCGGATCGCCGCCAGGTGATTGGCAAACTCTCCCGCCGCCCCGCTGGCCAGCTGAGCCAGCGCGAACTTCTTCTGGTCCTCGCGGCGGAATCGCTCTTCCTGGATCCGCTCGGTGATGTCGTGAAGCGTGATGATGGCGCCCGCGATCTTGCCTTGCACCAACCTCGGCGCGAACTGCCCTTCCACATGCAGGTGAACACCATCGGCCTTCTTGAGCAGCGTGCCGGACGGCAGCTTGAAGGTCCGGCGCTGCTCCATGGCGTTGGCGGCCACGTCGTCGAACTCGGCCCCGGAGTCCTCATCGAAGAGCGGCGCGGCGACCGTCCAGGTGACGCCCTTCACATCAGCCAGGGCGCAGCCGAGCAGACGCTCCGCGCTCGCGCTGCACATTTCAATCCGGCCCGCCACGTCGGTGACGATGGTCGGGTTCGGCGTCGCGTAAAGAACCGAAGCCAGCCAGGCCTCCCGCTGCACAAGCGCCTGGTCGCTCTGGTGCCTGGCCAATGCCATCTCAATCGTGCTGGCCAGCACTGGATGGCGGAAGGGCTTGGTGAGGTAGCCGTAAGGAGTCGCGTCTTTAGCCCGCGCAAGCGTATCGCTGTCGGCGTGGGAGGTGAGAAAAACGACCGGGATGTCGTACTCCAGCCTCACCTTGAGCGCGGCTTCAATCCCATCCAGTTCGCCCTTGAGCCGGATATCCATCAGGATCAGGTCCGGCGTCGAGGTCTTCAGCAGGGCCATTGCCTCTTCGCCGGAGCTTGCGATCGCGGTCACCGCATGGCCGATTCTGGCCACGGACGAGGCGATGTCGGCGGCGATCAAGCCTTCATCCTCGACGATCAATATGTTCTGCGCCACAGTGTCTCCCCCGCCCGGCGTTTCACGGGATATAACCATCAGGCGGCAAGCATGCGAAGCTGGCAAGAGAAGATGCACGCCGGAAGGCACTTCAGTCACCATGCTGGCGTCAAAGAGGACATCCTGCCCGGCTCGCCCGATCGATCGTCGAAGCCAGGCTCCGTCACCCGGGAGCGCCTCGTGCACGCGAACGGACCGGAGCGGCCATGCTCCAGGCAACATGAAGAATTGAAATTGCAGCCCAACCGGGAAACCTGATGCCGGGTTGCCCCGTCAACTGCTCTGCCAAGGCACTCGACTCGCCACGGACGGGCCGCCGGCCCACCGCGGCAGGAAGGTGGCCATAGACCGCGCGATGACCCCGGGGCGATGACCCGGGGGCAAAGTGCTATCTTCGCCAGAGAGAGGCTGCGATACGCCCGGTTCGCATCAGGCGCCCAGTTGCATCGCGGCTCTCTTTGGCACACACTTTCTTTTTCGGACTTGATCCTTCGCTTATGACACCAGGTGCATCGCACGCATGATGACCGTCTTGCCTCAGGACGTTTTGCTCGGGATAGCGGCTATTCCCTTCATCTACTATCTGCTCGCCATCTTCAGCTGCGCGCGGTTCTTCCTCGGCAGCCGCAGACGCAGCAGTGGCAGCGGATTTACGCCGCCGGTCAGCAATCTGAAACCGGTGCGCGGGCTTGACCCCGACGCGTATGAAAACTATGCCAGCTTCTGCCGCCAGGATTATCCCGAGTACGAGATTCTGTTCTGCGTCGGCGACACGAGCGACCCGGTCCTGCCTGTGCTGCAGCGGCTGGTTACGGACTTTCCGCAGTGCCAGATTCGCATCCTGATCGGGTCCGGCCGGGAGGCG
>Ga0116226_10001259_pt1 | contig 21846 bp, 14 predicted proteins | sample S1TSphfallax_FD_89692 | JGI IMG/M metagenome (GOLD analysis project Ga0116226, IMG submission 89692) | Host-associated microbial communities from peat moss isolated from Minnesota, USA - S1T2_Fa - Sphagnum fallax MG | ecosystem: Host-associated > Plants > Peat moss > Unclassified | place: USA... | reverse complement strand
TCGACCCGTGCCTCGGCGGTCACCCAGCCGATGTTGAGTTTGTGTTTGATGACGGTCGCTTCCATCATGAGCTGATCGCCCGGAACGACCGGGCGGCGAAACTTCGCTTTGTCGATGCCGACGAGATACGGCACCTTGCGCGACATGTCGCCGGGTGTGAGGATCGCGGTACCGCCGAGCTGCGCGAGCGCTTCGATGATGTAGACGCCGGGGACGACCGGATTGCCGGGGAAATGACCGGCGAGCATCGGTTCGTTGATCGAAATGTTCTTGTAGCCGCGCGCGAATTTCATCGGCTCGAGTTCGAGGATGCGATCGACGAGCAGCATTGGGAAGCGGTGCGGCAAGATCTGCATGATCTCGCGCACGTCGAGCTGGGCCATCGCGGTTACGGCGTCGCGACCGCCGTGGCGGCGGCGCTTTCGCCGCCGAGCGGCCGCAACTCACGCACGGCCATGCAGTGCAGCTTGTGACCGCTTTTGATCGCCACGATCTCGCACTGTGGGTACGCGCCGAGCAGCGCGAAATCGCCGATCAGATCGAGGATCTTGTGGCGGCACGGCTCATCGGAGGAACGCAGCGGCGCAAGCGGTCCGTCGGGTCCGAACACGACGGCGTTGTCGAGCGTCCCACCCTGCGCGAGGCCGTGCCGTAAGAGCGCCTCGACTTCGTGTTGGAACCCGAACGTCCGGTTCGGCGCGACGCCGGCGGCGTAACTTTCCGGGGTTACCTCGAGCTCGTGAAATTGCGCCCCGATCGGCACCGGATAGTCGACGGTCATGCGGACGCGGAAGGTCGCGCTCGGGAGCACGATCAGCAGCCGGTCGCCGTCGCGAAACACCGCCGGACGGGTCGGGATGAACCGCGGGCGCGGTTCGCGCTGGCCGAGCAGTCCGGCCGCGGCGATCGCGTCGGTGAAGACTTTGGCGCTGCCGTCCATGACCGGGATCTCGGGACCGTCGACGGCGATGAGGGCGTTGTCGACACCCATGCCGAGCAGCGCCGAGAGCAGGTGCTCGACCGTCGAAACCGTGTGTTCGCCGGACCCGAGCACCGTCGCGCGGCGCGTGTCGACGACGAAATCGGCGCGCGCCGGAAATTCGACCGCGTCGTTCAAGCGAAAACGCAAGCCCGATCCGGCCGGTGCGGGGAAGACGCGTGCGCGTCCCGGTTTGCCCGTATGCAGGCCGACGCCCGCGAAGTCTAGCGCCTCACGCAGCGTCGATTGATATTGTTCCAACGGTTCCTATGTCTCCGGGATCGTATCCCGTACCGAGATCGGATCTCGTACCGGAAGGGCGTTCCGAATCGGGTCGCGCTCGAGCGCATCCACGCGAGCGAATAAGTTCGGAAGTTTCCGAAGCAATGCCTGTCCTCGCAACTCATCGCGGTGATTGCGCGCCGGCCGGCCCGAAACGAAGGCACCGTCCGGCACATCGCTCCACAGATGCGAGGCCCCGGCGATCGTGACCCGCGAGCCGATCGTGATGTGCCCCTTGAAGGCGCTCTGGCCGCCGACTTGCACATAGTCGCCGATGATGGTCGTCCCGGCCAGACCACTTTGGGCGGCGAACGCGCAGTGCTTCCCGATCCGGCAGTTGTGACCGATCTGAACGAGATTGTCGATCTTCGTCCCCTCGCCGATCGAGGTCACCCCGGTCTGGGCCCGGTCGATGCAGGTGTTGGCGCCGATCTCGACATCGTCGGCAAGCGTCACGATGCCGATCTGCGGGATCTTGCGCAGCGCGCCCTCGACGAACGCCCAGCCGAACCCCTCGCTGCCGATCACGGCCGCCGCCTGCAGGACGACGCGGTCGCCGAGCGTGCAGCCGTCGAGCACGAGCGCGCGCGGATGCAGGATGCAGTCGGCGCCGATGACCGCCCCTGCGCCGATCACGACGCCGGCGGCCAAGATGCTGCGAGCGCCGATGCGCGCGCCCGCGCCGATCGTCACGAGCGGGCCGACCGTCGCGCTCGGATCGACGCCGGCGCTCGGATCGACGACGGCGCTCGGGTGGATTCCGGCCGGCGGACGCGGCGGCTCGAAGGAACGCAGCAGATCGGCGAGGGCGATCCGCACCGAGGCGACCGCGACCAGCGGCTTCGAATACGCTTCGCCGGCGCGCACGAGGGTCGCGTCGACGAGCACGGCCGCGGCCTTTGAGGCGAGCGCCGCGCGCAAATACTTCTCATCGGTCGCGAACGTCAGCGCCGTCTCGTCGACCGCGTCGACCCCGGCGACGTGCTCGACGACGACGGCGCCATCACCGATGACGCGGCCGCCGGTCCGCTCGGCGATCGTGCCGAGCGTCCCGAGCCCGGTCACGGCGCCGGCGTGCCTTTATCGTCGATGTGGAGCAGCTTCTCGACGTCACCGGTGATGTCGACACCGCCGTAGCCGACGTACTGCCGGGTGAACACGTACTTGAGATGCCGCTGGGCCTGCACCGTCTTGGCCGCATCTTGGACGTCGCCGACCAGCTCTTGCTGCGCCGCGACATAGCGCTTCTCGAGGTCGCCCATCTCGCGCCGCTTCTCCGACTCGGATTTATTCGAGTGGACGATGGCGGCGTTGTCGGCCGCGATCTGATTTTGATAGTTCTGGAACTTCGGCCAATTCGCTTGGAGGCGCTGCGTATCGATCAGCCCGATGTCGGACCTCGGCGCGCCGGTACAGCCGGTGAGCGCGGCGGCGCACACGGCAATCGTCGCGAGCAGGGGAAGGGCGCGGGTCGACACGGTGGGTCTCCTATTCATGCAGGGTTTCGACATCTTTCGAGACGTCGGCCGTGAGGTCGACGCCGCGGATTTCGGCGACCGGATTGCTCACCACGACGGCAAGGCCGCGCTGGTGTGCCATCGTGGTCGCCTCGCGTTTGATCTGTTCGACCATCTGATCGTAGAGCTCGTCGCGTTTGTGTTGGAGGCTGGCGATCTGTTCGCGCGCGTCGCCGCCGGCGGCGGCGTCCGCGCCGCCGAGTGCCGCGTAGCGGCGCGAGAGATCGACGCGCGTTTTCTGAAAATCGTCGATCGTCGCTTGCGCGTCGGCGGTGAATTGCTTTTGGTAATCGGCGTGCAAGTGCGCGATCCGGTCGCGCAGCGCCGGCGGCAGGTTCTGCGCGGCACCGCCCGAGGCCACGACGGCCGTCGTCGCACCAACGGGTGCGGCGAACTGGCGCCGCAAATCGTTCTCGCGGCTGTGCAGCTTGGTGAGCGCGCGCGCGTTGATCGTCGCCGCCTGCGCGCTCATATCGGCTCGCACCTGCGCGCGCAATTTCGTCTGGAGCGCGGCGAGCGTTTGCGAATCGCGATTCTTCATCGCACCGACCGCGTCGGCTTCGGCGCGGTCGAGCGCGTCGAGCTTGGCCCGCGCGTCCTGACGTCCGGCATCGTCGAGCGCGAGGCTGGAGAGCTTCGTCTTGAGCGCGAGGCGCTCGGCCGCGTCCTTGTTCGCAAGCTCGAGCGTGAGCGCGGCTTCTTTGGACTGCAGTTCGTCTTGCTCGGCGCGATACGTGCGATTGGCACGGTCGGCGATCGTGCGCTGCATCGCCGCGAGCTCGTCTTGATTCTGCGCGGCGAGGGCGTGTTGATAGGCGGTGAAATCGCGCTGCGCGCCGCGCGCCGCAGCGGCCGACTGCATGCCGGCGGTCTGGGCGACCTGGCTCGCGACGCTGCCCGCACCGGGTGCGCTCACGCCGCTGGCTTTGAGCGCTTGCGCGATCGCTTGCGCCTCACGCGCCTGGTATTGCTTCTGCTTTTGATCGAGCAACGCTTTGGTACGGTTCGCCGCATCCTGCAGCTCGCGGGCGATCTGCGCCTGCTGCTGCTTGACGTCGGCACCGGCGAGGGCGTGCGGGACGATCCCGCCGAGCGTGAGCGCGTCGATGTTCGCGTCGTACTGCGCGAGTTGCGGGTAGAGCGGATGGTGCTTGATCACGTCGTCCATCCGCACGTAGCCGATCGGGCCGCTCGAGGACGGCTCGCTCCCCGGCGTCACGGTCTTCGCACACGCGGCCAGCGCCAAGAGCGCCACCAGCGCGAGCCAACTCCTCATGACGTTACTTGATCGCGCCCGTGACGTCGGTCGTGATGTCGGTCCCGCCGAAGATGATCATCGATCGGTCGAGCACGAGCGAGAGGCCCTTTTTCTTCGCGATATCGGCGATCGCGCCGCGCGTCTGGTCGAGCACGGGCTTGACGACCTTGACGCCTTCGTCATCGAGCGCTTTGCGGTAGTCCTTGAGGATCGCATCGCGATCGCTCTCGGTCTTGGCCGACTTCATCTTGTCCGAGGCCGACTTGTCTTCGCCCTGGCGGAAGGTCGCGAACTCTTGTTCCGCCGTTTTGATCTTCGGAACGTTGTCGATCGCGGATTGATCGACGTAACCGACGGTCGAGGGCGGCGGCGTCGCGACCGGCGGGACCGGATCGCCCGGGGCGGTCAGCAGGTCGCGCACGTTCTGGGTGATGTCGACGCCGCCCGCCACCACGATGCGCTTATCGATGACGACCGAGAGGTTCTTGCTCGAAGCGGTCGCGGCGATCGCAACTTGCGCTTTCGCGAAGAGCGGGCCGAAGAGCTGCTGCTGCTTCTGCTGCATCTCTGCTTGGAACTGTTGCTGCAACTTTTGCTGCTGGTCTTGCGACGCGCCTTTGGCGCGCGCGGTGAACTGGCGCTGCAGGCCCGTTCCGTACTCGCTCAGCTGCCGGTTCGCGGTCGCGAACGACGGCAGCGACGAGAGCGCTTCCTGGTCGACGAATCCGATGTCGGTGACGTCGGCCGCGAGCGCCGCGGGAGCCGAGATGAGAACCGCGAGCGCGCTCGCGGCGATGATGGAAAACCGATGAGTAGTCACGATTAGAAACTCTGTCCGATACCGAAAGCGGTGTGCGTTCCTTGGCTGCCCTTGGCGAAGTCGAGCCGGATGGTTTTGAGGCCGAGTTGCGGGATGTCGAACCGCAGACCGATCCCGACGTCCGCGTGGAACTGATATTGACTGTAGTCGATGACGCTGCCGTCCTCATTGTAGAGCGGTTCCGCTCCGCGAATGCGCACGCCGCCGTCATCGAAGAATCCGACGACCGAGAACTTCCGATCGGACGTCACCGGGACGCGCAGTTCCGCCTGGAACAGCTCCTCGTCGGTTCCATAGAAGGGATCGTTATACCCGCGCAGTTGCTGGTCGGAGAACGTGAAGAGTTTATTCGGTGGGATGGCACCGTCGGAGAGTCCGAGGCGCGCGTGGACGCCGAACGTCGCGTTGCGCAGGACGGGGAAGAACTTCGCGACGTCGAGGATGTAGATCGAGTAGCGGAACGCCGAGCCGAAGCCCGGTTCGCTGACCTCATCGGAGATCGATGCGTTGATGCCGCGCCGCGGGTTGAAGATATCGTCGCGCGTGTCGGCGCCGGTACCGAAGATCAGGCTGCGCAGGTTGTAGGGCCGCGTCGAATCGATATTCGCGATCGACGGCGCGTTGATACCGAGAGCGTTGGTCGCCGACGCGGCGCTACTCAGTTCATTGAGGATGTCGGCGCTCGACGTCCCGACCGGGACGTTGTAGCCGATGTTGTTGTTCGGGAAGTAGTACGGCTCGGGGACTTCGGCGCTCGAGGCGACCACGGCGATGTTGGTCCCGACCGAAACGCGGAAGATGTCACTGAGTCGGCGCCCGAGCGTGAGGTTGAGCCCGGTCGAACGGGTTTGATAGGTCGAAGCGATGCCGTCGACTTCGACGGCGTCCGAGGAGTTCGTCGGGATGATCGTGACCGGAATCGGCGTCAGCCCGGTCACCGAGGTGGCGGGCGACGGCGTCGGCACGTAATAGACGGGATAGTAGTTCGTTTGGGCTTGCGTGTAGAGCGTGCCGCCGAAGCTGTATTTCTGCGAGGCTTGCGTCTTGCCGACGTAGGGCACGCTGAACGAGATCGAAGCATCCGAGAGCCGCGAGCCGCGCTCGAATTTGATCGAGCCGCCGTCGCCGGTTCCGTTGATGTTGTTCTGCGTGTACGAGACCTGGCCCGTCAAGCCGGTCCCGGTGATGCCGCCCGAATAGCCGGCACCGATCTGCGCTTGCCCGGTGCGCTGCTCTTTGACCGTCCACTTGAGCGTGATGTAGGCCGGCTTTTTCGGATCGGGGCCCGGCCCCGTGTCGACGCTGACCTTCTCGAAGAAGCCCAAATTGTTGAGCCGATCGTAGTCGCGGCGGATGCCGGAATCGGTGATCATATCGCCCGGCTTGAGCCGCAGCTCGCGCCGGATCACGTCGTCGTGGGTGAGCGTGTTGCCGGTGATCTCGATCGCGGCGATGCGCATGACCGAGATCGTGTAGACGACGTCGGCCGTGCCGGCCTTCATGTCGATCGTGGCCGGATCGATGCCCGCCTCGAAGTCACCGATGGTGAGGTCGTATTGCTTGTAGAGCTCTTTGAGGCGCTCGACGTCTTTGTCGCTGGTCTCTTCCGAATACGGCGTGCCGGGTTTGGTCTGCAGTACGGATTTGATGACCGTCGGGCTGAGCACCGGATCGGCCGCGGGCGGCACGGCGATGATGACGCTGCGGACCGTGAGGCCCTCGGTGATCTTGAGCGAGAGCGTGCCGTCGGGCGCGATGTTGACGTCGGCAACATGCGAGGGGACCTGCCCGCGATAGCCGATCTTGTCATAATACGAATTGATCTTGAGGACGTCTTGCTGAAAGGTCTTCGAGTTGAAGACCTGGCCCGTCGCGGTGTCCATCAGGGCCAGCAGCGTGTCCGCCGGGACGTGCGCGTTGCCGTTGAAGACGATCTTCGAGACGACGGGATTCTCGACGACGCGGAAGGTGATCGCGATCCCGTCGGGACGCTGCTTGATCACCGGCGGGGCTTGATCGGCGAAGAAGCCGAGATCGTTGATCGCGCGCAGGTCGGCTTGGATTTTCGCCGGGTCGAAGGGGTCGCCGGGCTTGGTTTCCACGACCGCGAGGATGCGATCCGTCGAGATGTGGGTATTCCCGGTAACGGATACCGAGACGACCGTCGGTGCGGGTCCTTGGCTCTGCGAATACGCGGGCGGCATGACGAGACCGAGAAGGGCGAGCGTGGCGAGCACGACTCGCAGCGCCCGGCGGGACCAATCGAACAAAACGCTATCGTCCTTACATCTATGAGAGTCGCTCGCGCAGACGCAAAGCGCGCACACGGCTATGGGCAGGTAGCCCGGAAACGCGCAGGCCGAAGGCCGCGTTCCCCGGCCCGAAGGTTACACAATGCGACTGTGACGGCCTTGTGAACCAAGGCCGTCACGGGTCCGGCCTCGCAACGACGCGCTTGGCATGGCAGGGTGGTCCTTCGGTCAGCAGGTCAAGCGTGAAGCCGGCTACGGATATCGTCGCGTCAGCACAAAGTTGATGCCGGACCGATTCCCGTACGGCTGGACGCCGATCTCGCGGGAGGTGGCGAAGCCGGATTCGCCTTGGATTTGGTTCGTGAGTAAATAAGCGACGCCGATTTGGTGATAATACGTGAGCGTGGCGGCGCTGAACTCGTCGGGGCGGAGTTCGAGGCCGAAGCTGCTGCGCTGCGGATAGCTCAGCGTTTCGTTGACGACGGCGTAGAAATCGCGCTGGCCGATCTGCCGGCGCGCAGAGATGCCGACGCCGCCGGTGCGGTCGAGCAGCAGGCCGAAATCGGAGAGGCCAAACAGACGCTCGAAAATCGATTCGACGGGGCTCAGCGCGTGCTGTGTCAGGGCGGTGTTCGCGAACGAAAACACTTCGTCGCCGAAGCTGATGACGCCGGTTTGCTCGGGCGTCACGCCGGGCGGAAGCAAGACGTTCGTTTCACCCGGCGCGCCGGCCAGCGTGCCGACGGGTGTATTGAAATTGACGCCGCCGAGCAGCGCCGGCACGTCGAGCAACAGCGCGGCGATCTGGGCCTGAGAGTACGCCGGGCTCGAGGCGTAGGTCACCTTGAAGCCGTCGGCCGGACCGCTGACGGTGACCGTGATGTTGGCGCTGCCGGCGATGTTGCGCGTCGGATCGGGATCGGGGTTGTACACGTGCGCGGTCGCGACGAGATCGAGCGTCGGTACGACGCCGTCGGCGGCGATGAAATGCACGACGCCGCGCTGCACGCGAAAGGCGTGGTTGTAGGTCGTGAACGTGCCGCCCGTCGAGGCGATCGTTCCGGCCAGCCGCGGCGCCGCAAGACTTCCCGTCAATTGCAGTTGACCGGTCGCGCCGATGTCGATGATGGAACTGCGCACGCGCACGTTCTGACCCGCACTCGCGGCCACGTCGAAGTCGACGTTGAACGGCGGCCCGGCCGTGGCGGGTGCACCGCCGGCAGCGGCGCTGTAGAGCGTCGCGAACGGGATCGTCGCATTGCTGAGCGCGACCGAGCCGGTCACGATCGGGATCGTCCGGCCGCTCGAGATCGAGAGATTTCCGTCGACTTGGCCCCGTCCGTAGGCCGGAAAATCGAAGTCCGCTTTCTTCGCGACGAGCCTGACCTCGTAGCCGACGTCGGGCGTCTGGGCGAACGGCAGATCGAGCCGTCCGCTACCGTCGAGCGTGCCGCCGCCGAGGCCGGCGTGAAGCGCCTCGAGCGTGACCGACGACTGCGCGAAGGTCAACGACGCGTTGACGTTCTTGACCGGCGCGCGCTCGAGGTTCGAGACATACGAGCCGTTCGCAAGCGAGAGCGAACCGTAGAGCTGGGGGCGCCCGACGGTGCCCTCGATGCCGATCCGGCCGCTCAGCGTTCCACCGGTCGTCGTCCCGGCCGGAAAAAGCGGGCCGAACGCGGCCAGGTCGACGTTGTTCGCGGACAACTCGGCCGACACGGCTGAGGTGCGCGGGCCGAGCGCGAGCGGCGCGAGGTTGAGCGGGACTTCCCCCGAGATGGATGCGCTGCCGTGCGCAAACGCGACGTCCGCGTTCTGCAGCGTGAAGGCCGTCCCGTCGAGGGTGGCCTCGCCGAGCACGTGCGGGATCGCGACCGCGTTGAAACGGCCGTTCTGCAGGTCGAAGCCGGCGATCAGCCGCGGGGCCGCAAGCGTCCCGCGCAACTGGGCCGTCGATTCGAAGCCGCCGGCCAAGTCGACGCCGCGGGTCTGCGGCGCGAGCGCGTGCACGGCGACGCCGAGATCCGGGGCGATGGCGTGGACGTCGAGCGCGAGGGGTGCCGACGCCGAGAGCCCGAGCGACCCGTGTGCGTCGAGCCGCACGAAGCCGAGGTCGGCGCTCGCCGAGGTGACGGCGATCGCGCCGTTCCGGGCAGCAGCATGCGCCTCGGCCCGCGCGATCGCGTAGCCCGCGATCGATCCGTTCGTGAGCGCGAGATCGCCCCCGATCCCAAGCGACGGCGCGCGCCCGTCGACCGTCGCCGAACCGTTCACGATCCCTTGGACCGGGTAGACGAGGCCGAGCGCCGGAAGCCAGGTGCCCAGATTCACGCCGGCGATCGTCGCGCCGCCGTCGTAGCGCGCGTGCGCGAGCGCCGCGCCGACGGTCCCCGCAGCCGGGATCACCGCGGCATGCGCGGCGAGGCGCCCGGCCGGGCCGTTCGCCGCGACGCTGACCGCGATCGCCGCACCGCGCATTGCGAGATCCGCCCGGGTCGCGCCGAACGGCAGCGAGCGGATGCGCAGCCCGTCGATCGCGGCGCTCCCGGCGGCGCGCAGGTTCGTCCCGTCGTCGGCGATCGCCAGGGCGAGCGGGCCCGTCCCCGCGAGCACGCCCGAATCGTCGAAGGAATCGTCGAAGTCGGCGAGGTTCGCGTGCGGCGCGCGAAGTGTAAGATCGAACACGCGCGCGCTCGTGTACGAGCCGTCGATGTCGGCATGTGTCGAGCCGACGGTGAACGACCCGCGGCGCGCGGCGATCGCGCCGTGCCCGACCTCGAGCGTGGCCCGCGCATCGCGCACGTGCAGCCCGTTGTACGAAAACTCCGGCACGCTGACCGGTCCCGAAATCTCGGGGGCCGCCGCGTTCCCGCGCACGTGCAGGCGCGCGGAGAAACTGCCGCTGAGGTGACGGATCGGGAGCCGCAGGTCGCGGCGCAGCAGCCGCAGATCGCCGAGTGCGACGCGCGCATCGACGTCGTAGCGCAGGCGCGGCGTCCCGACGCCGTCGACGCGGCCGGTGAAGGTGCCGAAGGTGCGCCCGAGCGCGGCCGTGCCGCTGCGGATCTGCACGGCCGGTAACGTAACGTCGACGTTCGCATCGCCGGAGACCGGGTAACCCGCGGCGTTCCCCCGCGCGAGCAGCACCGTCCCCGAAAAGCCGAAGGCGCGGTCGAGCCGCGCGTCTCCGTAGACGGAGAGTGCGCCGCGCGCGAGCGGCAGCCCCGTCCCGGCCAGCGCCGCGGCCGGAATGGCGGGTGCCGAAATCGCTATCGCTCCACCCGGCTCTTCTTTCGCGACGACCGGTGCGCCGCCGATCGCGGCGTCTGCCGCGATCACGCGCACGCGGCCGTCCGCGAGCTCGATCGTGCCCGCCGCGCGCTCGAGCGCCACGCCGTAGAAGCGCGCGTTGGCAAACGTCGCGCCGCTCGATTGAACGGTGATGCGCTTATTTTCGACGAGCAGCTTCACCGGACCGCGCACCGCACCGTGCGCGTCGGCGATCCCCGTCGCGGGCCGCAGATCCTCGAACGAGCCGTCGTAGTCGCCGGTGATCGCGACGATGCCGTTCTCGATCGAACCGCCGCCGGTGAAGCCGCCGAGCGGGCCGCGCACGCGGATGCGCGCGAGCGCAAACGAGGCCAGCGTTCCGCCGAGCTGCGCATCGGCGTCACCGAGCGGCAACCCGACCACGACCGCGTCGCGCAAATGCATGTTCCCGGCGAGCGCGAACGACGACGGCGATCCGCCGCCGACCAAATTGCCGTCGAGCACGCCGGCGACCGGCGGGATCTGCGGCAGCGAGACGTTCGGAAAATGCGGCGCCGGCGTGATGTTCGCGAGCCGGAAGCGATCGACGGAGAGCCAGCCGCCGCTCTGCGAGGACGAGCGCTCGTAGCGCAGCGCGCCGTAAAACGACGAGCCGTCGGCGCGCCGGAACGCGAACGGCCCGATCTCGCCGTCGCCTTTTTGATCGATCCGAAAGAAGCCGCTGCCCTCGGTCTGGCCGCGCGTACCCAGCGTCCCGCGCAACACGTAGCCGCGCGCGTCACCGCTGAGCAACCCGACGATATCGAGATTCGAATCGGGCGCCACGGTCGCCGCATACGGGACGGCGCTCCCGCGCGCGTGCGCGGCGAGCGCGACGAGCGTATCGACGGTCCGGCCGCCGGTGAGCAGCCGGCCGGCGAGCGATGCCTGCACGCCGCCGTAGGTCGCGCGCAAATTTTGGAGGAGTACGGCTTCGTCGTAATACGCGATGCGGCCGCTCGCGCGTTCGAACGGGATGCCGCTATAGCGAATCCGCGGGCTCGAAAACGCGACCGAGATGACGGGTTTTGCGACCTTGCCGCCGATCAGCGTTTCGAGGTGCATCGGTCCGTCGAGCGCGAGCGGCCGCGAGAACGTGAAGAGCCGGCGCAATTGCGCGAGGTCGGCATCGGCGACGAGCCCGATGCGGAAACCGAGGTCGCTCCAACCGAAAAGTCCGCCTTGCGCGCGCAGCGGGACGCCGCCCGCGCTTCCGGTGATGTGCGCGAAGGTGATGCCGTCGTCGTAGATGGCGACCCGCCCGCCGACTCCGCGCGCCGGGAGGATCAGCGGCGCGACCGCGAATCGCCCGTCGGCAACGCGCGCGCCGCCGCCGAGATGGTAAGCGATGGTCGCGTTCGGTGCGATATTCAGCGCGTACGCCTCGACGTCGATATCACGCACGATACCGTCGTCGACACGAAACGCCGGCGTATGCACGAAGAAATCGACCAAGCCCCGCAGCGGGAGCGCCGCCGCTCGCACGTGATGGATCGCAAAGCCGCGCGTGTCGTCGATCACCGAGCGGATCGCGATCGGGTAGCGCCGCAGTGGTGCACCCTGCGCGCGGCGCGAGACGAAGGTGCCGCCGATGCGGGCGGTCGTGCGCGCGTCGGATTTGATGCTCGCATCGATCGTGAGGCCGTCGATATCTTGTTCGGCGAGATCCGCCGCGACGGGACGCGCGTCGATCAAGCGAATCGTGCCGCCGCGGACGCGCACGCTGAAGTATAGCGGTTCGCTGACGCGCTTCGTGTTCTCGGGCGGCGTCGCGCCCGCGGCGGCGCCGCCGGAGAACACGAACGAGCCGTCGGCATGGCGCAGGAGCGTGAAGACCGGCCGGTCGACGGCGATCGCGGCGAAGCCGAAGCGGTGCGCACCGCCGGGAAAGATATCGCGCAGCTGGTAGCTCACGTCGACCCGGCGCGCATCGAAGAACGGATCGCCGTTTTTCGTAACGTGGACGTCGGCAAATCCCGCATGCTCGCGGCCGAGGCGATAGTCACCGAAGCGGATCGTGTACCCCGTCGCAAGCGAAGCTGCGCGCGAGATCACAAACCGGATTAAGGGTTTATGAGCGAGGAAGACGATGGCGACGGCGATCACGGCGACGACGGCCATTGGAAGCCATCGCCCGCGCGGAAATTTCACGCCGGTAGTCTACCCCGCCGCCCCCCGCATCACCCCGTGATGGATCCGGAGATCTCCGGTTTCCAAGGGCTCGGGGTGACAGAAGAGGCGCTCACCGCTCTTTTCAGACCGTGCTTACAGGTCGAGCATTTTTACCGTGCGCGCGTAGGCTTGGATGAACTCCTTGCGCGGTTCGACCTTGTCGCCCATCAGCGTCGTGAACATCCGCTCGGCCTCCTCGGAGGCTTCATCGAGCGTGACGCGTTTGAGCCGCCGGCTCGAGGCGTCCATCGTCGTGACCGCGAGTTGCTCGGCATCCATCTCGCCGAGACCCTTGTATTGCTGGATCGTGAATTCTTTGGGATCTCGGCCGTCGAAGATCTTGCTCAGCTCGTCGTCGTTGAAGGCGTACCACTGATTCTTGCCGCGCTTGACGCCGTAGAGCGGCGGCATCGCGATATAGACGTAGCCGCGCTCGACCAGCGACTTCATCTGCCGGTAGAAGAACGTCAAGAGCAGCGTACGGATGTGCGAGCCGTCGACGTCGGCGTCGGTCATGATGATGACCTTGTGATAGCGCGCCTTCTCGATATTGAACTCATCGCCGAAGCCGGTGCCCAGCGCCGTGATCATCGTGCGGATCTCTTCGTTCGAGAGCACCTTGTCGAGCCGCGCCTTCTCGACGTTGAGGATCTTGCCGCGCAGCGGCAGGATCGCTTGCGTGTTCGGATCGCGGCCGCCCTTCGCGGTGCCGCCGGCCGAATCGCCCTCGACGAGGAACAGCTCGGAGGCCGCCGGATCCTGATTCTTGCAGTCGACGAGTTTGCCGGGCAGGCCGCTGCCATCGAGCGCGTTCTTGCGGCGCGAGAGGTCGCGTGCTTTCTTCGCCGCTTCGCGCGCCCGCGAGGCCTGCATGCACTTCTCGACGATGATGCGCGCGAACTTCGGATTCTCTTCGAGAAAGAACTCGAGCCGTTCGGAGACCAGATTATAGACGATGGGACGGATCTTGGCGTTGCCGAGTTTGGTCTTGGTCTGGCCCTCGAACTGCGGCTCCTGCAGCTTCACCGAGACGATCGCGGTGAGGCCTTCCATGCAGTCGTCGGTCGAGAGGTTCGCGTCGGCGTCTTTGAGCATGCCGCGCTTGCGCGCGTAGGTGTTGACCTGATACGAAACCGCGGTCCGGAAGCCGGTCAGGTGCGTGCCGCCTTCGATCGTGTTGATGTTGTTGGCGTAGGCGTAGACGACTTCGTTGTAGCCGTCTTGCCACTGCATCGCGCATTCGACGACGACTTCGTCGCGCTCGCCGTTGGTCGAAATGACCGGCGTGAGCAGATCTTTGTTTTCGTTGAGATACTCGACGAACGAGACGATGCCGCCCTCGTAGAAGTACGTCTTCTCTTTGATCTCATCGGCGCGCTCGTCGCGCAGCGTGATGGTCAGCGCGCGGTTGAGAAACGCGAGCTCGCGCAACCGGTTCTCGAGCGTTTTCCACGAATATTCGAGCGTCTCGAAGATCTCGTGATCGGGCTTGAAGTGCTGGAAGGTGCCGCTGCCTTCCGCTTTGCCCAGACGCTTGAGTTTGTGCGAGGTCTCGCCACGCGCAAACCGGATCTCGTAGAGGTAGCCGTCGCGCTTGATGCGCGTAATGACCCACTCCGAGAGCGCGTTGACGACCGAGATCCCGACGCCGTGCAGGCCGCCCGAAACTTTGTAGCCGCCTTTGCCGAACTTGCCGCCGGCATGCAGGATCGTCATCACGACTTCCGCGGCGGGCATCTGCTCTTCGGCATGCATGTCGACCGGGATCCCGCGGCCGTTGTCCTCGACCGAAACCGAGCCGTCCTTGTACAAGATCACCGCGATGACGGTCGCGTAGCCGGCGAGCGCTTCATCGACGGAGTTGTCGACGGCCTCGTACACCAACTGGTGGAGGCCGCGTTCGCTCGTGCTACCGATGTACATCCCGGGGCGTTTGCGGACCGCCTCGAGCCCCTTTAGTACCTCAATTTGTTCCCCGGTGTAATCTTGCATTCCGATCTGCTTTGTTCGACACCGGCCGCATTAGTTCTCTTCGTCCCCTTCGATCGCGCGGATAAAGACGAAGAGATCGCCCAGCGCGTTGCGCCGGATGGCGCCGTCCATCTCGAGCAGGTTGGGGTCGATGCGCGTCTCGAGCAGGACATAACTCGACGCCAGTTTGCGCAGCCGGCTGCGATCGGGCGGCGCCGCCCCGCGCACCGCCGCCCGGCGCTGCGCGAGGCGCATCTCGTCCCACCACGCGCGCAAGAGCCGCCGCCGCGCCGCATCGTATTCGCCGGCGCCGAGGCCAGGCACCAGTTCCAGAACCGCATCGGAGCTCAGCCAGGGCGCCTCGTAGAGCAGCCGCTCCGCGGCCCCGAGCCGGGCGTCACGGACCGTGTCGAAACACGGCACGCAGGGGCGCTCGGTTTCGGTGAAGGCACCGCACCGCGGACAGAAGGCCCCGCCCGCCGCCACATGTGCGGCCCGCGCCCGCTCGACCGCCGCCCGGAACGACGCCAGCGCCGCGGCGGCCGTCACCGGCGCTGCGCTCTCGGCCGCAGGCCCACCGGCGGGACGCAGGCGCCGTCGCCGCACGGCGGGAGCGCCGCGCCGCGGTGGCCGGATCGCGCCGACCCGGAAGCGCAGCCGCTCGAGGCCGCGCGCCTCGGGCAGCTCGCGTAAGGCGCGCACGATCTGCGGCTCGAGAAAGGCGAGCTGGTGGCTCCAAGCACTCGAGGCGGTGACGATCACCAGCGCCGTCCCGGCGAGCGTGCTCGGTTGGGCCGAACGGGCGACGTCGGCGCCGACGATCCCCGGCCACGCCGAGCGAATCGCGGCGAGCGGGTCGCCGTGCGCGGCCCCGCCGGCCGGTCGCCACTCGCCGAGCGCATCGCCGAGCCGCCCGAGGCTCACAGCGCGCGGACCGTGGCGGCCCGGATCGACCAGGCATGGACGCCGCTCGCGAATTGGACCGGCAGCGTGGTCGTGGTGAGAAACGCCTGCTCGTAGTCGCCGACGGCGCCGAGGAAGCCGGCCGCGCGTTCGTCGTCGAGCTCCGAGAGCACGTCGTCGAGCAGCAGGATCGGGGCGTCCCCGGCACGCGTGCGCATGACTTCGTATTCGGCGACCTTGAGGGCGAGTACCGCCGTGCGCTGCTGCCCCTGCGATCCATAGGCGGCAAGCGATCGCCCGTCGATCTCGAGCCGGACGTCGTCGCGGTGCGGACCGACCAGGGTCTGGCGACGGCGAAGCTCGCCCTCGACCTCGGCATCGAGCGCTGCCGAAAAGCCGCGCTCGCCGGAATTCGGCGCGTAGCGCACCGCGAGCCGTTCGTGCGCCCCGCGCCAACGCGTATAGATCGCTTCGGTCGCGACGGCCAGCTCGGCGACGAACGCCGCGCGGGCCGCGACGATCGCTTCGCCCGGTGCGCGAAGTTCGTCGTTGTAGGCGAGCAGCAGATCGCGATCGGGCGCGATCGCGCCGCGCAAGAGCGCCGCCTTCTGCGCGATCACTTTTTGATAGCGCGCGAGCTGCCGATAGTAGGTGCCGGATTCTTGCGCCAGCGCCACGTTGAGAAACGAGCGCCGCAGCGCGGGACCGCCCGCGACCAGTTGCAGATCGGCCGGGACGAACGTCACCACGCGCGCTTTCCCCAAGAAGCGCGCGAACCCGACCGCCGCGCCGTTGACGTCGAACGATTTGCGCGTCGCGCTTGCGCCGCGCACGATCGCACAGCGAAGCCGGATCGTTCCGGCGCGGATGCGCGCGTCGCCCGCGATCTCGGCGCGCTCGGCGCCGTCACGGATCAGTTCGCCCTCGCGGTGCGCCCGAAACGATTTTCCCGTCGCAAGCATCGCGATCGCTTCGAGCAGATTCGATTTGCCTTGCGCGTTCGGACCGACGAAAACATTGAGCCCCGGCGCCGGCTCGACGTCGAGGCTCTCGTAATTGCGGAAGTTCGCAAGGCGCAGGCGTTCGAGAAGCAAGAACCTACTGGCGCAGCGGCATCAACACGTAGAGTTGCTTGCCGACGTCGCTTGCCTCGAGCGGCCGGATCGCGGCCGGTGAGAGTGCCCCCAAGAACTCCATCACGACCTGGGGCGAATCGACGTGGTTGAGGATCTCGACCAGATAGCGCGCGTTAAAGGCGATCGTAATGTCGTCGCCGGCCTGCTCGACTTCGAGTTCTTCGTAGGCGTTGCCGGCCAGATCCGAGTTGGCCGTCACGATCAACTGCTGGTTGGCCATCGCAACCTTGACCATCGAGGCACGATCGCCGGCGACGAGTTCGGCGCGTCGCAGCGCTCCGATCAGTGCGCTCGTGTTGACCGTCACGTGGCGGTCGAATTTTGCCGGAATGACTTGTCCGTAGTTGGGATATTGTCCGTCGACGAGCCGCACGACGAGCGATGTCGCGCCGGCCGTGAGCTGCAGCTGATTGGCCTGCGCGCCGAGCGCCGTGATCTCGAGCATCTCGGCGGCACCGAGATTGCGCGCGGCCTCCTGCAGCGCACGCGAGGGGACGATGTATTTTGCACTGCCCTCACTGAGCCCGCGAGCGAGGGTCGAGGTCCACTTCGCAAGCCGGTAGCCGTCGGTTGCGACCATCGTGATCGCGTCGCCTTCGATCTCGAGCAGCGTCCCCATCAGGACGGCGCCGCGCGCCTCTTCGCTCGAAGCAGCGAAGATCGTCGCGGCGACGCCTTCGCGGAACGTCTTCGCATCGATGGCAAACGACGCGCCCTTTTGCGCCGCCGGCAGCGGCGGATATTCATCCGGCGGCAGCGCGTGAAAATCGTAGTTCGAGCGTTCGGCTTTGACCGATGCGCGCGTCGGCGAACCGCTGAGTTCGAGCAGCCCGGCCGGTAAATTCCCCAAATATCCCGAGAAGAGTTTGGCCGGAACCGTTACCGCGCCGGGCTCCGCGATCTCGGCCGGGAAGGCGTGTTCGAGCGTCAGTTCGAGATCCGTCGCCCGCACCTTGATCGAGCCGGCATCGGCGGTCAAGAGCACGTTCGAGAGGATCGGTACCGTCGTATGGGCGTTGACGACCTTGCTCGCGGCACCGACCGCGGCGGCGATATCTTTCGTGCTGCAGGTAAACTTCACGGCCTGGATCGCTTTATCCGGGATGCCTGCGTGGACCTCGTGCGGTTCGGCGATCGGTGTTGTCCACCGAGCGGCGCATCGCGTCCGTCGTTGTGGTCGGGAAAATAAGGCGTAGTCATCACCGTAGTAAGGCGGTGAGGCGTGTGGAGAAGCGTGCGCGCCGTTCTGCGATGCCGGTTTGCCTCCGCTGCGGGCGGTGCAGTGATCTGCAACTCGTCCACCCTTTTCCAATCGGTTCGCGCAATGCGCACCTTTTCACACGGGTGTGCGAAGCGGTGGAGAGTGGCTCGCACGATCTGCACCGCGTTTGTGAACCGCTGATGTGGATGCGGGAGGACGAACTTTTTTCCCGACGTCCGGGGGCACGTAAAAAGAAAACCCGGGGCGATGCTGCGACCCGGGTTTGCGGAGTGACGCTGGTGCGAGCGGCGCCGGCTACTCGCTTTGGCAAAGTGCGATCAGCGAGCGGACCTTGTTGCGATAGGCTTCGTCGCGTTCCATCAGGTCCTTGACCTTATCGCGCGCGTACATGACCGTGGTGTGATCTTTCTTGCCGAACTCGCGCGCGATCTGCGGGAGCGAACATTCGGTGAGTTCCGCGGCGATGTACATCGCAATGTGGCGCGGCGCGGCCAGCCGCTGATCGCGCCGCGGGTTGTCCATTTCCTTGACGGTGAGGCCGTGGGCCTTGGAGACGCGGTCTTTGATCAGCGGGATCGTGATGCGATGGAGCGGTGCTTGCGCGACGGCGTTCTTGAGCACTTCAGCCGCGAGTTCGACGGTGATCTCGGATTTCGTCATCGAGGCGAACGCAACGACGCGAATCAGCGAGCCTTCGAGTTCGCGGATGTTGGAGGGGATGACTTTCGCGATGAACGCGGTGACTTCGTTTGGGACGTTGACCTTTTCGGTGTCGGCCTTTTTGCGCAGGATCGCCTCGCGCGTCTCGAGATCCGGCGGTTGCATATCGGTGAGCAGCCCCCACTCGAAGCGCGAGCGCAAGCGGTTCTCGAGCGTTTGAATCTCTTTGGGCGGCCGGTCGCTGGAAATCACGAGTTGCTTTTGCGCCTCGTGCAGCGAGTTGAAGGTGTGAAAGAACTCTTCCTGAGTCTGTTCTTTGCCTTCCAAAAACTGGATGTCGTCGATGAGCAGCACGTCGACGTGGCGGTAGCGATTGCGGAACTCGACCGTTTGGTTGTTCTTGATCGCGATGATGAATTCGTTGGTGAACTTTTCGCTCGAGACATAGCAGATGTTCGCATTCGGATTCACGCTGAGGACGCGCTGACCGATCGCATGCATGAGATGGGTCTTGCCCAGACCCACGCCGCCGTAGAGAAAGAGCGGGTTGTATGCCTTGGCGGGCGCTTCAGCGACGGCTTGGGCGGCCGCATGCGCGAAGCGGTTGGATTGGCCGACCACGAACTCATCGAACGTGTAGCGCGGATTGAGATTGCCCGGACGCAGGTCCTCTTGCGGAACGAAACGGGTCGTTGCCGGGCTCGGCTCGGCGGGGTGGGCGCCGTCGCCCTCGCCGGATTCGGCGACGACGAAACGCAGCCCGATCTCCGCGCCGAGGACGCCGGCCAGCACCGCGGTGATGTCCTTCTTGAGCCGATTTTCAACCCAGTCGCGAGCGAAATTCGAGTGCACGGACAGCACGATTTCCGAACTGGTCAGATCGACCAGGCGCATCGGCTTGAGCCACATCTCGAAGATCGGCTTGGAATACTTGCGCTCGAGCTGCTCGAGCGCGGCCAACCATAACTCGCTGGTCCCAACCGTACCGTTCATCCGACAACCACTTTTTGCGAAGACGAGCCCGTCCGGGGTGAACCGGCTGGGGAAAAGATGAGCCTCTCGGATTGGCCCGTCCGCCCCCGCTTCCTGCGCAAAACGGGTGCGATTTTGTCCACTTATCCACAGGCTCGCGAGGGCTGATTCGCGTTGGTTTTAGCACCCTTTTCCGCGCTTTTTCGCAACCGCAAAATTGGCGAAATTTCCGGCAGGAATCGGTGCTGCGCAAGCCTTTGCCGGGCCACGCCGGCGACGGTTATCCACAACCTTGTCCACACGTGTGGATATGCTAAGAACGGTTCGCATCCAGGTCGAGGGCGACGCGCTCTTCGGCCGGCTCGTCCCCGATCAGCAGGTACCCTTCGAGGACCAAATTTTTGACGAACACGGCGCGGTTGGCGGGGGTCAAGTAGAGCCCCAACTCACCGAAGGTGACCGGCCCCTCGGCCAAGCGGTCGAACGCCGGCGCGCAGAGTTTCGGGAAGCCGAGCGACTTGCCGGCAATCACGAGGTCGACCGTCGCGCCGCGGTTGCGAACCTGCGCCGGGAGCGCCGGGTTGACCCGCAGCCGGCTCCCCTCGGCGAGGGTGCCGAGCCGCGCGAGGTTGTCGAATTGCCCCGCGGCCTGCCCGCGCACGAGCCGAAACTGCTCGTTGACCGCGTACTCTTTCGCGAACGCGATCCGGTCGGGCGTCATCGCGGCGAGCAGATGCGGAAGCACGTCGGCGGCGAATTTCTCGGGGAAGGCGGGGTCGTCGAGCAGCGCCGGCGTGAGCGCCCGGCGCAAGCCGACTTCGGCGTCGGCGGCGATTCGGAAGAGCACGTCGAGCACGTCGAGCGCGCGGATCGGCGTAAGCGCGAAGCTGACGTGGAGGGAGCGCCCGGCGGGCGCCGCGACGGCTTCGTGGGGGTAGCCGCGCGGTAGATAGAGGGTGTCGCCGGGCAGCAGCGTGATCTCGCGGTTGACCCGCAAACCCGGTACCTGCGTGCCGCTGGGGAACGGCTGCGACTCGATCGGCAGCTCGACGACGGGCTCGTAGATGCGCCAGGTCTTCTCGCCCTCGATCTGGATCGTGAGCGTGTCGTGGGTGTCGTGGTGGACCGAGAAGCCCTGCGCGCCCGGCGGCGTGAAGTACGTATGGGCTTGGACATAGCAACCGAGATCGCGCATGACCGCATCGCAGAGTTGCTGGAGACGCGCGCTGAAGAGCGCCGCGTCCGTGATGATCAGCGTGTAGCCCTGCTCGAAAAAGGTCGCGACGGCCCGCGGATCGATCCGCCGCTCCGGCGGCTTGCCGGTCTGGCGAGCGCGCACGGCCGGGGTCTCGATCCCGAATTCAGCGGCCGTCAGCTCGTTTTTGCCGGCCCGCACGAGCGTGACGTGGGCGAAGTCGCCGCCCGCGACCACCAGCGACGATTCGACTTCGCCGACGTCGTAGGCGGACGCGAAATACGCCGGGTCGGCCCGCCGGATGTGCAGCGGTTGGGTTTCGTAATAGGTAGCGAAGAAGTCGGCGAGCGGGATGGGGGCAAGGACCAGCTCCGCCCCGCCGGAGGTGCGCATGCCGGGTCCGATTCCCGGAATCGGGGCGAACATCGGTCGTTGTTTCGCGGGCCCCCGGGAAACTCACCTTGACCCCGGGGGCCTGACCAGAGTACAATCGAGTGCTGCCGCTCGACGGCATTTCTTTTGTACCGGAGTCTCCTCGTGAAGCGCACTTTTCAACCCCACAATCGGCGCCGCAAGCGCGTCCACGGGTTTCTCTCACGCATGGCCACCAAGAACGGCCGCCGCGTGATCGCCGCCCGCCGCAAAAAAGGCCGTAAGCGCCTCACCGTCTAGTGCCCGCGAGCCGCGAGCTCATGCGTGCCTGGGAATCGCTCACGCGCCGCGGGGATTTCGCCCGCGTCCAGCGCCGCGGCCGCCGCTCGGCGGCGGCTGCTTTCGTCGTCCTGGCGCTGCCGGGTCGCGAGCGGACGCGGGTCGGGATCACCGTCTCCGCCGCCGTCGGGAACGCCGTCGTGCGCAACCGGCTGCGCCGCCAGGTCCGGACCGTGCTCGACCGGGCGGCCCTGGGCGCGGCAGCCGCCCGTGACATCGTGATCATCGCCCGCCCGGCCGCGGCCGGCCTCTCGTTCCCCGCACTCGCGCGCGAAATCGACGCCGCCCTGGCGGCCGGGTGAGCGCCGTCCGCCTCCTGCTCCTTGGCTTCTTACGCCTCTATAAGATCGTCATCTCGCCGTTTTTGCCGCCGGCCTGCCGGTTCACGCCGAGTTGTTCCGAATACGCCTACACGGCGGTAGCAACCCATGGTCCGGTGCGCGGCATCGTGCTGGCCGCGCGGCGTCTGGGCCGCTGTCACCCCTGG
>Ga0116226_10001257_pt1 | contig 21863 bp, 18 predicted proteins | sample S1TSphfallax_FD_89692 | JGI IMG/M metagenome (GOLD analysis project Ga0116226, IMG submission 89692) | Host-associated microbial communities from peat moss isolated from Minnesota, USA - S1T2_Fa - Sphagnum fallax MG | ecosystem: Host-associated > Plants > Peat moss > Unclassified | place: USA... | reverse complement strand
GCGCCGTCGCCGAAGTCTACGCGTGCAGCGACTCCGCTGAGAAGTTCACGCACGACTTCGTGGCGGCTTGGACGAAAGTGATGAACCTCGATCGCTTCGATCTTGCTTGATTGATCGGGACGTAACGGCGCCGGGAAGGCTTCCCGGCGCCGTTGAATTAGGAAGGATCGTCGCCGGAGCAGTGGCTGCAAGGTCGGTTGGAGTTAGAGCTGCCGCTGACACTCGATTGTTCTACGGGGTTCGCATCCGGCTTGGCGGCCGGAGAAGACTCGGGCGCGACAGGCGGATTGTTCGTCTTATCCAAGGACCCGCCCCCGGATGGACAGCGCGCCATTCGCGGCAAGATGGTTTTGCACGGTCTCATAAAGAACGAAATCTTGGTCGATAAGACCTTGAACGAGTTGACGATCGGCAGCGTCCGCGAGTTCTTCGGTAAACAGAGGCGGTGATTGATTAGCCTTAGCCGCGGGCGAATAGTCGAACCTGGCCTTACGCCAAGCAGAGTAGCGATCCATGTCGGTAATCTCTACGTTTGCCAGAATAAGATTCTCGATTGCAGATTCTGCTGTGCCGCTTCCTAACATTTCACAGATACCGTTCCGACGGGCGACGACCGGGCTGCGAAGTAAACGCCGGCCAATCTCGACCAGGTAGGCTGGACTTGGATCCGGATCCATTTCGGCCATTCCAATCGCTGCCATCCAGCCTGCCGTATCAAACCGATACGTTCCGCGAAACTTAACCATGGTCGAAAGAATATACGAAATTTGGGAATAGATCCGGTCTCGAGGGTGACGTATCGTTGTAAACACGTCGTCCTGCAAGCGGACAAGCCCATGTTTCAAATACCAGCCCAATTGTACGTGGCCGGAAATCGCGATCGTGTCGGAGAACTGCACGCCTAAGGCTATCAGACGCAGTGCTACAAAGAGCTCCTTTGTCGAAGTCGCCTCCGGAATAGATATTTTATGGTGAAGAAACGGGTAACGCCGCCGCAGGGCGATCTCCAAATCTGTGCCGGCGCACTTGGCAATATGGATGTAGATCAGACGGCGTTTTTCCGGAAAGGCCGAAAGAACTACCTCGCGTATACGAATTTGGAACTCGGGAGAGGACAGCGCTTTCACGAAGGCCGCTCTTGCGCTGAACTGAGAAGGCTCAATTGCCTGGCCCGCCTCACCAGGCGGCCGGCCAGAGGTAATTTCCAGGATTTGCTGTCGGGTCGTGCCCGAGAAGTCGATTTGTCGCGCGATCGATTGAGGCCCATCCGCCTCATTGAAAAGTAGAAAGCTGAGTAGCACTTCACGTGCGCTCTTCGGTGCTTGGATAATCTGCTTCATCATCGGGGCACGACGCAGCCCTATTCCTTCATGGTGACGCTATCGCACGAGCGACGATCGACGTCATGGTGCCGAATTGATCATCGGGAAGCATATAGGTCGGCCGCACCATCCAACTTTGGAAAATCACGTCATCCGGACGCGTTGCTGGATCACTTGCCACCGAACGATAACGTTCAATGGCTTGGCTCGCCCAAGCCTGATCGCTGTCCACATTCGGGTCTCCGTGACATATCACACCGAGCCGCATCCCGGTGTCATGCAATCTCTCTCGCCATAGCTCAAGCTGGGGCTGGTAGTCCGAGTGCCAGCCAACATCAGCGTGGATGAAGCTGAGCGGCACGCCTGTCGCTCTCTTGAAAGCAGCAGCGAACATTAGGATTGTGTCCAGGCTGCCATTTGTCGCGTTAGTCAGGGGCTCGATATCGCCAATGACAATCCCCGGGAAGGCATCTCTAAATAAACGAATTTTAGGAGCGATTTGCGCGGCAAGGGAATCCAGCGAGTCGTTGCACGTGTTCGGCGCAACCTTGGTATGTCCAAAGTAGACCGGTTCATCCATGGCGAGATAAGCAATCGTGCCACCGAGACTACGGACTCGGCTCACTATTTTCTCTAATACCCCTGGACCTGTGTAACCTTCGACACCGCGACCGCAGGTCTGCCCTCCTTGCAGCATCAACCCTGCCATGGCCAATGCGATATGCCTTTGGCGAAGCCCATTAATTACAGCAGCAAGCGTTTGATCGGGGGCATGCGCCAGAAAATTCGTCGAGACCTTAAAAACATTGGTGACCGCTGCAGCGCGCGCCCACGGGGCGCCTGGCTCGAATGTAGCCACATAATCAGGGGCGCCTGGCAAATGGCCGCCGGGACCCGCGCCCGCGAGCCAGATCTGGACAGCCTGCGCTGCCATTGCAGACGGCGGGCGGGCCATCAAGCCGACGCAGATACCTAGGATGAGCGCAGCCGCTGCAAGAGTTCGGCCGCCGATCGTTGCCCCGTCCAGAAGTTTCGAGATCTGCATCGTGAAAGCTACTCCCAATTGAGCGGATGCGGTCTGGATCGGCGATGAACCGGTTCCAGGCACGTCATGTAAGCGAATAGCCATATTTTTCGATAAACGGCAGCAATTCAGCGGTAGCGATGCTCGCCTCCTCCCGGCTGAGTTCGCGGCGCCACCTGGCGACCGTGGCGTCAGCTGTGTCGCTTGTGCCGTGAATAGCGAAGACGCTGGACTCACCTTCCACATCGGGTTCGAACTCCGCGCTCTGAAGGCCGAGAAAATCGAAAACGGCCTGCATGGTCGGCTGCGGCCGTAGGAGAAGGTCTTCATAGCGGACGACGTGCTGACGCAGGCCATTCTCCTTGCGTAGCCGGGTCAAGTTGGCGAATTGACCGCGCAACACCTGTATCGATTGATGTACATCCCGCTGCCAGAATGATCTGGACGAACAAATGATATCGCGCGGATCGCGGACAAGAACAATTTCGCGCAACGGGCCGAACATAAAGGCCGCCGCCTCGCGCACAAGGTCGCCGTCGCCTATCTTTTCAGCAAAGAATTGAGGCTGCTCCTTGCGTGTTTGCTGTGCCACGCTTTCGTAATAAGCATCAACGAGAGCCGCGAAACAATCACGCAGCAAATTCGGCGCATCCACATTCCAGAACGGGGCGAACATAGGGCTCTGCGCGTCATGCTGGTCGTTGAACGGATTGAAGCCGATGAAAAAGCGATTGGCGAGTGCTGCCATGGTGTCGGGGTCGGTCGATCGCGCCCGATCTGCTTGCGAGACGAGTGTGCGCAATGCAAGAGCGTAGTACGAGAGCAGTTTTACTTCGTAAGGATGATCGCGAGCAACCAGGATGTCCGGGTGACGGGCGAGCCGCGCCATGAAAAGCGACGAGCCGGCGCGGCCGGTGGTCGAAAGCACAATCGGCGCCGGTTTGCCGGCGCGTGCCTCTGGCAATGGGGGGCTGCCGAGGGCGGGCAGCGTGGCAAAGCCGCCCGGCACGGGAGTGCCGCCCTTGATGAAGACAATTTCGACCTTGTTGTCGACAAAAGGGGAAAGGGGAAACGGATTGCTGTCCAATTCGAATCCGTATCGGCCTGTCGCGCCGGGGAAAACGCCCTTCAGATCGTCACGCATGACGTTGGCGGTGACGCGTACGGCGCGGCCGTTCACGATCACCCGAACGAACGCTTCGTGATTCGGCCGGGCGGGATCGGCGGCCCATCCGGCGACGCCACCGCGCCCTATTACGTCAACATGACCCATCATGTGAGGCCGCATAGGGCGGGCAGCAGCTATCTGCAAGCCTGCTTCGGCGACCGGGCCGGGGACGAAAAAGAAAGGAAGGAAGCACTTCTTTTTTGAAAAAAGAAGCGAAAAACTTTTGTCTATTGGGTTACGTGGTTACAGCGCCACATGCGCCCTTAGCACGATACGGCTCTGTGTATAGCTGCCGCCGGTGAGGCGGACTGGGCCGAGCAGTTCGGTGTCGTCGGGCGGCAATATACCCAAATGATTGAGCGGGCCGCTCTGGCTGACGAAATCGTAGTTCAGCGAAATGCGGACGTGCCGGTTCAGCAGCCAGGTGGCGCCTGCACCGGCTGAGACGTAGGTGTAATTGCCACCGCCTTGCAGGAAGTCGGCTTCCTGCAGGCCGAGGCGGCCTTGAAGCAGGATGTTACGGCGCAGTTCGTAGTCGGCAACGAGGCGCGCCTGGGTATAGATGTAGCCGTCGGTGCCTTCGGATTGCGGTTCCTCGATGCTGCGGGTGACAGTGCCGGTCAGCGTCAGCATGCGGCTCGGCGTCCAGATGATGCTGCCTTCGACGATCGGCGCGGTGCGGGACCCGTATTGCCCGGCGGCGAAGGAACGGTATTCCACGCCGGCGAGCAGGCGATAGCGCCACACGCGGGCAGCGTCGGTATCGAATCCGGCCAGTGCCAGAACGCTGCGCGAATCCAGCGTCGGCTGTCCGTTCGGCTCGTCCGTATAATGTGAATCGATGCCTTGCAGCACAACAAGCAGGTCGGTGCCGCCGGTGTCGTAACGGCCGGTGACGCCAAGCGAGGCCAGCAGGCGGTCACGGTAGGATTGGCTGATCTGTGCGTCGCCAAGTGTAGCGCTACCGAAACGGTAATCGGCTACGTCGAAATTCGGCGTAATTACAGTGCGGCCGGCGACGAAATTGGCTTCGCCGCGCACATCGTCCACGTCGTAACCGATCGGGGTTTCGGAGGCGATGGCGCCGATATCGGTGCCGTTCTCGTGTTGCCACAAATGCGTGTAGCCAAGCGTGATATCGCCGCGCCCGACCGTGTAGCTGCCGCCGAGCCCGACATTGCCGTCGGTATGCGATTGGTCCTCGGCATCGACATCCTCGATATGGTCGAGCGCCGCATGCAGGCCGACGCGGTCGCGCGCCCAGTCCGATGCGATGTCGATCACCGGCGCAGTTTCAATAAAGGCGCTCCCCAGCGCGTTCTGCGTGCCCAAAAGGTTGGAGTTATAGCCAAAGGATTCATCGATACCCGTCTGGACAATAAAATCCCCCTCGCGCACCCCCTGAGCTTCATAAGCCGGCCGAGCTTGTGCCAGCACCGCGACACCTTGCGACTGATCGAACCCCGGCACTGATGTGGGCAGGTAAGTATCGATAAACTGTGCGTGAGCGCCGGCTGAAGGTATCCCGAGCAGCAAGATAGCAAAAGTCTTTTGCTTCTTTTTTTCAAAAAAGAAGTGCTTCTTCTGCACCTAAAACGACCGCTCAAACACGTCGATAACATCCCCCGGCGCCACCACCGTTTGCCGTTTCGCGGCACCTTCCATCTTCGCGCCCTCGTTGGAGCGAACGATAGAGAACTTGTCCTGCACCGCGCGATAGGTGAATCCCCCCGCCACGGCCACGGCGGTAAGGACGGTCATGCCGGGCTGATACGGATATTCCCCCGGCTTGGCGACTTCGCCGAGCACGAAAATCGGCCGGTAGTCGAGGATCTCAATCGAAACGCTCGGCTTCTTGAAAATGTTGAGCTTCACCAGCTGGTCGGCGATGGCGATTTGCAGTTCCGCCTCAGTCAAGCCCCCGGCGTGCACGCTGCCGAGCAACGGCACTGTGATTTGGCCCGCGGAATCGATCCGGAACTGGCCGCTGAGATCCTGGTCGCCGAAGGTAATGATGCGCACCCGGTCGCCGGGCCCCAGGCGGTAGACGGTGGCATCGGTGTCCGGAATGGGCGGCAGCCCCTCGCCCTGATTGGTGCAGGCAACGAGCGCCAGGGCGAGCATGCCGGCGAATGCGGCCCGGCGCCGCGCTGCGGGAGTTGTTCCGATAGATCCGTTTTGCACGATGCTCTGGCCTCATCCCGGCGGGCATGTGCCGGTGAGGCTGGCGTATAATCGAATGTCCAATTCCCGCCAAGCTTTATCGCAAAGCGATCATCGGCGCAGAAATACTATTAATTCTGTACCGTCGTCAAAAACTGCGACGCGACCGGTAACGTTCGCACACGGCCCGCGTGTTTAAGGCGGCAGCGTCGCCACTTGCACGTGTTGCACAGCGGCAAAGATCGCACGCAGATCCGCCTGCAAATCCCTGTTCCAGGCGTGCAACTCCGGCCGAGGGTGGGCCGCGTTCGGCCGCACCCGCAAGGTGATGCCGCCGCCGCCACGGTCCACCACAATGAAACCGTACGATTGCGCGGCGGTTGCAATCGCGCGCCCGGCTTGCGTGCGCAATGACAGACTGTCGATTCTGAGCAACGGCGGCAGCGCCAGGCGCGCGCCCATCGGCAGCGTGCCGGCGTAAGGCGGCTGTTCGGTCAGCGCACCACGGTCGAAGGCGGCGGCGGGATATGCGGCCGAGGGTGCAAGGAGTTTTGCCGGCACCGTTATGGCCATGGCGTGATCGATGCCGGTGGCGATGTCATCATCCTGAAACAAGCCGGCGTAGTCAGGGAGCATCGATGCGGTCTGGCCGTTCTGGCGGCCATCGCCCAGGCTCGCCGGGTCGGTCACCGAAGCGGACAGCGCCACCACGTCGCCGCTGGCCAGCACGATGGTGGCATATGTTTCCACCACGAGACCGTTCGGCTGCCCCACCGCCCTATGCCCGTCGGCGCCGGCGGCCGGGCGCATGTCGGGCGCGAAGCGGAACATCAGATCGTGCGGACGTGGGCGCCCGGTCATCCACGCGGGAAGCACCCAGGCCGTGGCCGAAATGGACGAAAACACATTGCCGGGCGGCGGAAATACCGGGCTTGCACCGGCCAGGATTGCCGCCTCGATCTCCGGCGGATTGCCGGAACGGCGCCACAATCCGCGCGCGACCATTTCCCAGGCATCCGCGTTATAAATCAGCCGGTGCGGCGGATCGGAAGCGCTCGCCTGGTAGCAGGGAACCGTCCAGGCGTCGGCATCCAGCCAGGTGTCCAGCCCGACCGGTAACAGGGCAACACCCTCTGCAGGGTGCATCGCGGCGCCGGGCCGAATCGGTGTGTTCCAGGCTGCGGCGGGGGCAAAATCCCGCGGGCGGAAAATTCCGGTGGCCGCGGCAGCATGGGGCAGAAAAAAAATCGTGGCGGCCGTCGCCGCACGCATAAACCTTAACATGGCGCGCTGTGCAATCTGGCCGTGCAACACACTGCCGGCCCGGTCGTTTTTCGCGACAAATCGGCCGCGCCGTCGCAACCAATGGAAAAATTGTATCGAAATATGCGCGCCGCGCCGCGGACAATTTCTCTGGATGCAATCTGGGGTAGAAACGTCCATTCGCAGCCCCCGGCTTGTCGCAGTCGATCACGTTTAGTTATGTAGCCTTCGCACCCGGAGATATCATAGTATTTTGTTACGATTTCTGATTTTATCCGTTTAGGGCGTGTGCGGGCCGATAGGCCGACGGCAAAGGGACGACCAGGAAAGGGAAATAAGTCGACAGCGGCGGCGCAGTTTTGCGTCGGCCCGCTGATGGGTGAGGGCTGCATTTAAGGATACCGCATTGTCAATGACTATTTCCGCACCGGCGCGTCCGGGCGAATGGCAGGCGCAATATGTAAGCGTCGCCGTTGAGGACGCCGGCGTTGATTCGGCCGGGCCGCACGCGCGCATGGCGTCGGCCGCCGGTGGAAAGTTGCGGCTGTTACCGTACCAAGTGCTGCTGGTCGTCTGGTTCGCCGACATGATTCTGCTGGCGCTTGCGGTCGTCGTGACCCGCGTCGCGACGTGCCCCGGTGTTCCTTGGAGTTTGGGTGCCACCACGATGTTGGCGCTGTTACCGTTTTGTTGGCTGGCGACTGCAGGGCGCGATCTCGGGCACCTCGGCGATGGGGTGTCGTTGCGACTAAGCGCGCGTGCGCTGGCGCCCGCGTGGCCGACAGCATTTGGCCTGCCGCTTGCGGTTCTGGTTGCGGCTGGAATCGTTTCATCAATTGCCCAGGGCGGCGGGCTCGCGGAGACGTGGCGGGCCGGAATGACAGAGGCCGTCTGGCTGGCCTGTCTGTTCGCGTGCGGCGTGGCGTTCCTCACGATCGCGCGGCCGATCGTGGCAGCCTACCTCGCGCGTTTCGGCGGCGCCGATCTGGACGGCGGCGGAAATTTGCGTCTGCGCGCGCTCGTCATCGGCAGTCACGCGGACGCCGCGCGTATCGTCGCCGATTTGAATGATCTGCCGGTGCAGCCGGTGCGTGTGCTCGGCGCGATCGATGCGCGCGGCACGCTGCAGGAAGGTGGCCCTGCTAGCGGCAGCGAATTGGATGACCGGAATTTGCGCGAGCACGTAATCGCGGCACACGGCATTTGCGAATTGCTGCGGCGGGCCGCGATCGACACTGTTCTGATTGCCTGGCCGCGCGACGGGCAGGCCGGCGTTGCGGCCATTCTGCGCACGCTGCGCGCCGCCCCGGCGGATATCTGGCTGGTGCCGGATCCCGCGTGCGAGGCCGCCAGGACGCCGGGCAAACTTCCCTATGAACGGCTGTGCGGACGGCCGCTCTCGATCGCCCAACAGGCTGCGAAAAAGGCCGAGGACCTGGTGGCCGGAACGTTCCTGCTTCTGCTGGCGGCGCCGGTGATGCTGGCCATCGCGGTCGCAATCAAGCTCGAAAGTTCCGGGCCGATATTGTTCTGCCAGCAGCGGCGCGGCTACGGCGAACGGCTCATTACGGTGTTCAAATTCCGTACCATGTACGAGACCATGCGCGACGACCACGCGGCGCAACAGACGGTGCGTGGCGACAACCGGGTGACGCGGGTGGGCCGCCTGCTGCGGCGCCTTAGCCTGGACGAGCTGCCGCAGCTGATCAATGTCATGCGCGGCGAGATGTCGTTGGTCGGGCCGCGCCCGCATGCGCTGCAAACCAAGGCGGCGGGTCGGCTTTTTGATGCGGTGGTCGAGGATTATGCCGCGCGCCACCGCGTCAAGCCCGGCATTACCGGCTGGGCGCAGGTGAACGGCTGGCGCGGCGAGACCGATACGGTCGAGAAGATCGTGAAGCGGGTTGAATTCGACCTGCATTACATTGCGAACTGGTCGCTGGCGCGCGACCTCGCGATCATCTGCAAAACCGTTGCGCGAATGCCCGCCGATCGGAGGGCTTACTGACCATGCCCGGCGCGGTTACCGGAAGCGCCGGTGGGTTGCGGATTGCCATGATCGGATCGCGCGGCGTGGGCTCCCATTACGGCGGCATCGAGCGGATGCTGGATGCGCTTTGCCCCGAACTGGCCGCGTGCGGCCATCAGGTGGACGTGTTCGGGCGGGTGAACGTTGCGTTCAACGATGCGGTTCTGCCCGGCGGCGGCAGCGTTCGCGCCGTGCGCACCGGGGCGTTCGGCGGCAAGCACGGCGAAAACATTTCGCGCAGCGCGCATGCGCTGTGGCTTGCCATGGGCCGCTATGACGTCGTGCATTTCCATGCCATCGGGCCCGGCATACTTTCCACCATCACGCGCCTGTTCGGCCAGACATCGCTGGTGACCATTCATGGGCTGGACCACCAGCGCGCCAAATGGGGCGCGGTCGCCAAACGCTGCCTGTCGCTGGCCGAGCGGACGCTTGTGGCGAACGCGGATGGCATTTCTGTGGTATCGGAACCGCTGCGGCGTTATTTCGACCAGGTCTACGGCACTGCAACGGCCTTCGTGCCCAATGGACTGAACCGGGGGGCAAAGATTCCGCCAGGTGCGCTGCTTGCCGAACATGGCTTGCAGGCTGGCCGCTATCTGTTGTTCGCCAGCCGCCTCACTCCTGAAAAAGGCTGCCACGACCTTATCGAAGCCTTCAACACGCTGCCGACGGACATGCGCCTGGTGGTGGCCGGCGCGTCCGGCACGCTCGAATATCTGGCGGCGCTGCGGGCGGCGGCCGATCCGGCGCGGGTGTGTTTTGTCGGCCACCGCAGCGGCGACGAACTGGCTGAACTCTTCTGTAACGCATATGCGTTCATACTGCCCTCGCACCTGGAGGGCATGTCGATGGCTTTGCTGGAGGCTGTGTCGTTCGGCGTCCCAGGGCTGGTGAGCGATATCGAGGAGAACCGGGCCGTGCTGGGGGAGGAAGGTTTTTTCTTCCCGCCGCGCAATGTGCCTGCCTTGCGCGTCGCGCTGGCCGATCTGATGGCCTCGCCGGAGAAGGTGGCGGCCGTGGCGAAGCGCCTGGCCACGCTGAACCAGCCGAACTGGGGTGAGGTGGCCGCGCGTTATGACAGCTTGTATCGCGCTGTCTGTTCGAAAAAAGGCATTGCTGCGGCGCAGGCGGCGCTTGCGGCAGTCCGGTGAAGCAAGTGTTTCTTTTTTGAAAAAAAGAAACAAAAAACTCTTACGAATTGCGGCCGGCAGTTCGCTAAAAAGGGCCAGTCCGATGGCGCCCTTAATAGAGAAAAGTTTTTTGCGTCTTTTATTCAAAAAAGAACTACTTCCTTCCTTCTTATCATGATCAACCGCCTCCTCCGCGCCTTCGGCCGCGACGCCGCGGTCGTTCTCATCGCCCGCCTGCTGCAGAACGCGAACGGCTTCCTGCTATCCGTGCTGATCGTCCGCCGTTTCGGCCTCGCCAGCGCCGGCACGCTGACGGTCGCCACCACGGCGATCGTCGTCCTTAGCCTGCTCGGCACGTTCGGCCTCACATACGGTCTGGCGCGCCTGCCGATTACCGAACGGGAAAAGAATACGCTCGGCGCATTCGCCTGCCTGATCGTCATGCCGCTGAGCCTCCCGATCGTGGTTGGACTTGGCGTCGCCGCCGGGCACAGCGCGCATGAAGTGGCCTCCATCGCCCTGCTGGCACTGGGCGGACCGTTCTTTGCGCAGACCAATATCGTCAACGCGCTTCAGGTGTTGCAGGGCAAGGCTGCGCAGTCGGTGCTACCGCCGCTTGGCAATCTCGCCGGTTTGCTGATCGGGACGGCATGCGGCGGTTCACTCGCGGTCTTCGCGCTCGTGCTGGCGGTATGCCGGTTCGCCGGCGTGGCGGCATGCTTCGCCTTCCTGCCCCTGGGCCGCCTGCGCCTGCGCGACACCCTCGCGCACATGCGGGAGGGAACCAGGTTCCTCACCGCCGATGCCCTGTTGCTGGCCACCGACCAGGCCACCATCATCATCTCATCCTATCTGATGTCGCGCGCCGAGCTCGGTTTGTTCGGACTGGTGCGCCAAATGCTGACGCTGAGCGACACGCCTTCCTGGTCACGCATGCAGGCCGCCTATCCCGCCATGGTAGCGGACCCAGCCGGCGTTTTTCCCGGATTTCGGCGCAGCATGCTGGCATTCGGCGCCGTGTTCGCGGCCGGCGTCGCGGCGGCAACCGTGCCGCTCGGTCTGTTCGTCTATCACTTGCCGCGGTTTGCCATATTGGCGCCCCTGCTGATGACGATCGTACCGTTGCGCTATGTCATGGGCAGCTTTGACATGCGCCTGCGCGCCATGGGGCTGGTGGCGCGCACCAACCGGCTGTGTTTGCTCCGCGGCGGATTGTCGCTGCTCTTGGTCCCGGTAGCCGCCTGGCGCGGCGGCGCCCTGGGCGGCGTGCTCGCGACCATGGCGCAAAACGTCATCGCCACCTGGCTGACCAGCCGCGTGAGCGTGAGCGAGGGCGCGGGCGAACCGGTGCCCAGCGGCGCGCACGATACCGCCGAAATGGCGGCCTGATGGAGCCTGGGGCACCGTTGCCGCGGGCACTGGCCTTGAGTGCGGCCGTGCCCGCCCGCGCGCTGGGGGTGCTGGGTTCCATTCCCGGGGTGTTGGCGGCGCCCAAGCCGTTCGTATCGGTACCGAACCGGGGCGTGCGCGGCGACCTGCTGTTCCGGCGCCTCGCCATCTGGTGGGTGCCGATATGGATCATGGGCGCGCTGACGGTTATTCAAGCCATTTTTCTGATCCGACTCGCCGCGGATCGCCGCCCGATCGGCAGCACCGCGCGACTGGTCGTGTTGGCATGGCTGGGCGTCGCGCTGACCCAGGCATTTGCATCCGTTCTGGTTGGCGTGGATGTGGGCGCGCCTTGGCAGGGGCTGGCCGCGGCGCTTGGTCTTGGAGTGCTCGGCTGGATTTTTGGCGCAATGGGACTTGCCGCCGGTGCGGGGCACGGCATGAACAATCAGGTTGTGACGCGTGCCGTGGCCTGGCTCGGCGGCATGGTGTTGTTGCTGGCTCTCGTGGCGTTGATCGGGCGCGCGGCCGGGCGTCCCGACCTGTATATTTCACCGGCGCCGCTGGGCATGCTGTTCCCGCACAGCACGGTCGCGCGCTTTTACGCAACGGCCGCGGTTTTCGTTCGCGAGGACACGCTGGGTGAGAAAATGACCCGGCTGATCCTGTTCTTTCCCTGGGCGACCGCGCTGGGATTGGGCGGCCTGGGCATCTTCTTCATCAGCACGCGCGACGAAAGCCTGACCTGGCGGCTGATCGGCATGGGCGGCGGACTGGTCGGCGTGATTTTCAGTTGGAGCCGCATTGCGATCGGGACCTGGGTGGTGGTGGCGGCGTTCGTGGCATTCCTGCGGGCGGGGCTTCTGCTGCGGCTGGCGGTGGCCGGCGCCGTGCTGCTGGCGCTGTTTTGTTTGCCGCTTTACGGCATCGATCCTTTCGGAAATATTTCGGACCTGCGCCATTCTGTCGACAGCGCGCGGGCCGGCTCCAGCATGGCACGCGATCTGATCTACCAGAAAAGCTGGGAGGGATTTCTCAATTCTCCCCTCATCGGCCATGGTTGGATCGGCGAATCGGTACACCCGAAGGAGGAATTGCCGATCGGCAGCCATTCAACGATCTATGGCCTGCTCTACACCGGCGGCCTGCCCACTTTCCTGGCCTTCGTCGTAGCCATGACGACGACGTTGCTGGTGCAGATCGGCCGCTGGCTGGCGGCACGCACCGACGACGCGCGGGCGCGTATCGAAATCGGCGTGGCCCTGACGCTGTGCCTCCTCGCCTTCAGCCCCTTCGAGCAGCTGTTCAGCCTGACCGTGCCGTGCCTGTTCATGTTCCTCTGGATCGGCGCCTGTGTCGGGCAAAGCGAACACGCAGAGGCGCTGCCGCAAGCCGCGGTGCCGCAAGCGGTGCCCGGCGGCGCCGTGCCGCGTGCTGCACGGCAAACGGCGCTGCGCCCAGGAAGGCCGGAAGCGGCGCCGCCTGCCGAAATCGTGCGGGCATTCCGGCCAATGCACCGCCGCCCCGACCGGACCGGCTGATGGACGGCGCTTTCGGCGAGGCGCCACGCCTCAGCATTGTCATTCCGGCCTACAATGTTGCCGCCTACGTCAGTGCCGCGGTGCAGTCGGCGCTCGATCAGGATTTTCGCGATCTCGAGGTGATTGTGGTGGATGACGGTTCCACCGATGCAACACCGCAGGTGCTGGCGGACCTCGCGCATCAACGGTCCGACCCGCGGCTGCGCATTTTGCGCCAGGAAAACGCCGGCCTATCCGGCGCGCGCAACACCGGCATCGCGGCGGCGCGTGCGGATTTCATCGGGTTTCTGGACGGCGACGATATCTGGTTGCCCGCCAAGGCAACGCGCCACATGCAAGCGATGCGCGATCCAGATATTGGCATCAGCTTCAGCCATTCCGCCTATCTGCGTGAAGACGGTGTGCCGACCGGCCGCCAATTGCGGGCCGAAAAATCAAATCCCACGTTGCATGACATGATCCGGCGCAACCATGTCGGCAACGGATCGGCGGCCGTGGTGCGTCGCGCCTGCATCGACGCGGCAGGAACGTTCCGGACTGATTTACGCGCCTGCGAGGATTACGAACTGTGGTGCCGCATATTGCACCGCACCCCCTATCGCGCCCAACTGGTCGACGCGCCCCTCACGTTGTATCGGCAACGTCTGGCCAGCCTGTCATACGATCATGATAAATTCGTAGCCCAGGCCGACGCGGCGATGCGCTGTCTGCGTGCGGCCATGCCGTTGGTGCCGCAGCGGGTTTTCAATGCCGGCCAGGCGGAACATTACCGCATCGCGGCCTGGAAGGCGGCGATGAGCGGCGGCGACGCCGCGGCGCGCCGCCTGTTGCTGCACGCGGCAGCGTGCCGCCCGTTGTTGATGCTGACCGATTGGCGGGCCGCGGCCATGGCGGTGTGGCTGACGTTGCCGGCACCGTTGCGGCGGCGGCTGGTTCGTTAAGGAAGCAGTTCTTTGTGGTTCGCGGCCGACGAAGCGTCGCCGGTGCGCTTCCTGCGTAAGCGCCCGGCCTGCACCGTGTAGGGGTTCCAGCCGCATCCGACGATCGTGCTGATCTCTGAACCCCTCTCTGACCTCAGGAAATAGGCTGTTCCGTCAGAAGTAAATATCTTGGGACCGTCGGAGCAGCGACCTATTTCGAGCGCGGAGGCGACGGCACTGTTGGTCGAGATCGAGCGGAAGGTGGCAAAGTGCGCCTAGTCTTGAGGCGGCGCGGCACGTCGGAATGCCTGCTTTATAATTGGAGTCGGCGTAAAAGCCCTAAGCCAATTCTTGAAAAACAATCTCGAAGTTGTCTGGGTCGTATACACTAAACCGTCTAAGTCCATAAGCCGCCTTCGAAGGCGGCTCAATTTTCAATCCTCCCTGCGTGAGTTCAGCATGGACGACATCGATACTGACGCAGTTGATGTAGAAGCTGGTATCCGCATGCGCCAATTGCCTGGCTGTCTCAGGCGAAGCAGGCCGTTCGCCGCTGTCGTACGCCGTGTTGAGCATTAGGTCGATTGCCCCGGAGCGCAGCAACATCCAATGCGAAAAGCGGCCTTCCGGCGCATTTATCTCTGGCGAAGCGGCAACAACTTCAAACCCAAGCTTGCTCGAATAAAAGTCTAGAGACTTGGCCATATCGAAGACCTGGATCAAAGGCGTCAAGCCAGACAGCTGAAGCGGCATTGGTGTCTCGAGAACCTAGTTGTGGGGTTTGATGTTCCAGGGAAACAGCGCATCGATCCTGCTGATTTTGTGCCCCTCGGCGATCTTTGTCAAAACGTCGCGCAGGTATGTTTCGGGGTGTACGTCGTTGAGCTTCGCGGTGCGCGCGAGGGTATAGTTTGAAAAAAGAACCAAAACGCTCTTGCTAATTGCCTCCGGCCGCCGGGGCAAATGGGCCAATGGGGGGTGCCCTTGATAGGCAAAGTCTTTTGGTTCTTTTTTCAAAAAAGAACTGCTTCTTCCTTCAAAAGCTTACCCAACGCGGCATCCACCTGCCCCAGAAACGTCCCGTCCATGCCCATGACACCGAAATGTCCCCAGTCCGTCTGCAACACCCGCAATTCACTGCCCGCGATCAGTTTCTGCTCGGCCGCGCAATCGGCCACGGTGAAAAACATATCCGTGCTGATCGGCATCACGAACGTTTTGGCGGTAATGCGCCCCAGCGCGCGTCCGAGATCGCCCTCATAGGGCCGCGACACGTCGGCATGTTGCCATTTCCAGGCCTGCGCCAGCAACGCATTGGCATCATGCGGCAGAAACGACGCATCGAGAAGGCCAACGAGAAATTCTTCCACCGAGGAAAATCCCAGCCCACGCCAAAGCTCCTGCGCATACATCGCCGGGCTCGCACCCATTACCGCCCACAGGCGCGCATGCCGCCCAAGCCCCGCCCGCACGGCCTCGGCTGTTTCATACGAGCCGCCTTGCCACGCGGGATCGGACGTAATCGCATCCATCAGTGTCTGCGCGAACAGCGCCGTATGCGCCGTGGTTCGCGCCGTGCCCGCAATCGGCGCCGCGCGCCTGACCATATCGGGAAAGCGCACGGCCCATTCAAAGGTTTGTTCGGCCCCCATCGAGCCACCCACCACGAGCTGCAGCTGGCCAATGCCGAATGTTTCGGTCAGCACTCGGTGCTGCGCCCTGACATCGTCGGCGATCCGCACCTTTGGAAAATTCGGCCCGCCGTACGGATCAGGCGTATTATGCGGCGAGCTGGAAAGCCCGTTGCCGATCTGGTTAATAACGACAATAAAATACTTCGACGGGTCCAGGGCGCGGCCGGGCCCGATATAGGCCTGCTCCATGATTTTCGACGTGCCGGAAAACCACGTCGTCACCAGGATGGCATTGTCCCGGGCGGCTGAAAGTTCACCAAACGTCGCATAGGCAATTTGGCAATCAGGCAGGGTGCCCCCTTCCTCCAGCACCAGGTCGCCGATATTGCAAATATGAAACGGGCCATGCAGCGCCTGCCCATAGAACGGGTTTTCAATCATTGCCCGAAAATCCTGACTCGCCCCTCAGCTGGCATTCACTGCCGCGCCCACGGCAGATCGCTGCATCACCTCGTACAATTCAGCCTCGAACCGCGCCGTCCGCGCCCGGTATTCCTCCACCGGCCCCGACCAGTTGTTGGTAATGAGGTTATCCGCGGTCTTGTACCAGGAAATGCAGCTCCCGGCCCATGCGGTGCCGCGCAATTCGGCTTGCAGCTTCTCGTTGTACGCGGCCAGCACCCGCGGCTTCAAATCGAGCGCCAGGCCGCCGTTGCCGCGCATCTCCGCCAGCGCCTGCATGATGTAGCCGTATTGGCATTCCAGCATCAGCAGAATGGAATTGTGACCAAGATTTGTGTTGGGACCGTACAGCATGAAAAAATTCGGAAAGCCCGCGACACTCATGCCCAGATAAGCCCGCGGCGCCTCCCGCCAGGCCTCGCGCAATGACCTGCCATCGCGCCCGGTGATGTCGCCGGTTCCCAGGAACTGCAGGGTGTCGAACCCGGTTCCGTAAACAATGACATCGACCTCATGCAGCGCGCCATCCTTTGTGCGGACACCGGTTTGCTCGACGGCCTCGATCCGATCTGTGACGAGCGAAACGTTTGGCCGCGCCATTGCCGGCAGGAAATCGTCCGAAACGATCAGCCGCTTGCATCCCAACGGGTAGTCCGGCCACAAACGCTCGCGCAGCACAGGGTCGGCGATCGCCGCCTCCAGATGCGCGCGCGCCGTACGATGGAATTCATCGGCCGTCGGCGTGCCGGGATGGAACGCGTCGAACCAGCCTTCGCGTTCAACGTAAATGGCTTCGCGGCTGGCGTAATAATGTGCGGGATCTTCCAGCAGCAGGCGGCGCTCCTCGTCCGTGAAAGGCCGGTCAAGGCGCGGAATGACGTAATTCGGCGAGCGCTGAAACACGGTCAGGTGGCTCGCCACCGCGGCCAGTTCGGGGATGAACTGGGCGGCACTGGGGCCGTTGCCGATGCTGGCGATGCGGCGCCCTTCCAGCTTCACGTCGTGATTCCAGAGCGCGGAATGAAACCATTCGCCGGCGAACTTCTCGACACCCTGTATGCCCTGCGTGGAAGGACGGTTCAGTTGGCCCCAGGCGGTAATGAGCGTGTCCGCGGTCAGCGTGCCGCCATCCCGCAATTCCAGGCGCCACAACAGCGCCGCATCATCCCAGTTTGCCGCCGCAAGCTCGGCGTTGAAGCGAATATGCGGCAACAGGGCGTGCCGCTGCACCAGGCGCTCGATATTCGCCAGGATTTCGGACTGCGGCGGATAAATGCAACTCCAGTCCGGCTGGGCGTCGAACGAGAACCAGTAGAGATGCGATTGAACGTCGCACGCGGCGCCCGGGTAGGTGTTGTCGCGCCAGGTTCCGCCGACACCGCCGGCCTTTTCCAGCAGCACGAACGACTCCTCCCCGGAATCCCGGAGCCGAATGCCCATGCCGATGCCGGCTAACCCGGCTCCGATAATGGCGACCTTGGCATGTCCGGTCATATCCTTGGCTTCCCTCTGTTTGGCCGCGGCTTCGTGCCACTTGCTGGTGCCTGCAATTACGCCATGCGGCGGTTGGTTAGACGGCAGGCCCGGATCGGCCGGGTCGCGAACGGCGAAGCGGGCAGCCGGCGCGCCGCGAAACGGTCCGTGGCGGCGGGTAGAAACCATGCCGATTCGAGCCTTGAATCTCGCGAAAATAGCTTCTATGATAAAAAATCATAGGCTAAGTTGCTTAAATGGCTCTGATTTCCAAGCGCGTGATCGTAACCGGTGGCGCAGGCTTTCTCGGCTCCCATTTGTGCGAAAGGTTGTTGCGCGATGGCTGCGACGTTCTGTGCGTGGACAACTATTTTACCGGCCGGAAGGACAATATCGCCAGCATGATCGGCGACTCGCGTTTCGAGGCGATGCGTCATGACATCACTTTCCCCTTATATGTCGAAGTGGATGAGATTTACAATCTCGCTTGCCCCGCCTCCCCAATCCACTATCAATATGATCCGGTCCAGACGACCAAGACCAGCGTTATCGGGGCAATAAATATGCTCGGGCTGGCCAAGCGAACCGGCGCGAAAATTCTGCAGGCGTCCACGAGCGAGGTCTATGGCGATCCCGTCGTCCATCCGCAGGACGAGGATTATCGAGGCAACGTCAATCCACTTGGCCCGCGCGCCTGCTACGACGAAGGCAAGCGGTGCGCCGAGACATTGTTCTTCGACTACCGGCGGCAGCATGCCGCGCGGATCAAGGTCGCGCGCATCTTCAACACTTACGGACCGCGCATGCATCCGAACGATGGTCGTGTCGTCTCCAATTTCATCGTGCAGGCGCTTCGAGGCGAGGATATTACGCTATTCGGCGATGGAAGCCAGACCCGGGCATTCTGCTATGTCGACGATCTCGTCGATGGTTTCGTGCGGCTCATGAATACCGCGGACGAGTTTACCGGCCCGCTCAATCTCGGCAACCCGCACGAGATTGCCGTGAGTGAACTGGCCCAGCACGTCATTCGCCTGACCGGCTCGCAGTCGCGCATCGTCTATCGTGAACTTCCGCAGGACGATCCGCGGCAGCGTTGCCCTGACATTTCACGCGCGCGGAAGGCTTTGGGGTGGGAGCCGCGGGTTCCGCTCGATGAGGGCCTGATGCGCACTATCGCGTATTTTGATCGCATGTTAACTCTCTCGGGGGGCCGCGCCAAGTCACCCGAAACGGCGGCAACGTAGGCGCCAGGCGCGCCCGTAACAGGCAAAAGTTTTTGGTTCTTTTTTCAAAAAAGAACTGCTTCCCTTCCTTCCACCTAGGCCGCCACCGGCGCATCGACAGGCCGGGCTGACGAAGCCAGCCGAGCCAGATGCGGCGCCAGGCGCGCCGTTGTAAAGCCAGCTCCGAACGCGAACCGGCTGACCGGCCCGAAACTGTTCGCGGCCGCAAGCCCCACGAAATATAGGCCAGGAACACTCGATTCAAATCGCGTATTCAGCGCTGGGCTGGTGTCGCACAACCGGATCGTTGCGCGAAGCTTCTCGGACAGGAATGGCAGGCGTTTCAAATCCACCCGATACCCGGTGGCACCGATGACGTGGTCCGCGAAGATTTCCTCGACGGTGCCGGTGTCACCACGGTTTAATTTGAGGCGCACGTGCCCCCCCTCGGCGGACGCCTCCTCGATATGGGTCTTCAACAGGAACTCAGCGTGGCCGACCACGCCCTCCTTGGTGAACCAGCAGGCGGCGGGACCAGCAAACCGCCGCACAACCTTGACGCGAAATGCCTTCGGCATCGCGTGGAACACCAGCGGCGCATCGGTGCACAAACGTGCTTTCCATCCTGGCCCAAGCCCGGAATTTGGCGCCGAGATGCGTTCCAGCATCGACCGCGGCCGCGGCGGATCGTGAAACCAGATCGTCTCGCGGCGCGCCACGATGCGCACGTGCGCGCCGGCGCGGACCAGTTCGTGGGCCATGTCCACCGCGGACGCACCGCCCCCCACCACCACCACGTCACGGCCGGCGAACTGGTCAACCGTGCGATGCACCGCGCTGTGCGTTACGAGCTCTGCCGGCAGCGATGCCAGAACCGGAGGCAGATACTGGAAGCTTCCGATGCCGACGGCAACCACGACACGCCGGGCAGTGATCATTTCGCCATCCTCGGCGCGCAACGTGAAACCGTCTTGATCACGCGTGAGGCCGACGATGTCACGTGCCTCCAGTTGCGGAACGTAGCGCTTCTGGAAGGCCAGGCCATATTGAACGAACGTTTCGAGCGGCACGGGTATTGCGGTGTCGTCGTAGGGAAGGCCGTTGGCGGCGCAATATGCGGCCAGGGTAAAACGTCCCGTCGGCTCATACAGCGACGTTGCGAAACCCTGCGATTTCAGGTGGCTGTCGCGCAGCATGGCGGTGCGCCAGGTTTGCATCGGTGTGCCGAAGATGCGGAACCGGATATCGGCGGCGGACAGGTGAGCGGCCAGCGAAAGGCCGTACGGGCCGGCGCCGATGATTGCCACGTCGACATCACGAACCATCAGTCAGTTTTCTCCGTCAAATGAATGCTTGTCTAATGGCGCAAATTTGCCTGATAACCGCCGCCGCAAGACCTGGTCGGCAACGAATAGCACCGATAATGCGCAAGCTCCAGGCCCGTCGGCCAACCAGGAAGCCAAGAGTTTCCTTGCGTTGCAAAGTCCAATATCATAGGTAAACGCAAGTTGAGTGGTAAACTTTTTGTTGAAAGCCGCACCGGCGCTCGATGCTTCATTCCTTTACCGCTCGCCCCTTTACCGGTGCTCCCTGCACCGGTCCCCGTGCTTCGCGCCCCAGTGGCCTTCGCCTTGGCAGCGCTGGCATTACTGCCATAGGCGGCAGGATCTGAATGGTGCCGTCTGGCAACTCCGACGACCGCCGCGTTGTTTTGTTAGCCACAACGACCGATTGGCCGTTTCCTGCCCGGATTGCAATGGCTTTCGCGGAGCTTGGATGGCACGTCGAGGCGGTGTGTTGGCATGGCAATCCACTCACCCGAACCGGCGCCGTAAGGTTCACCCATCATTACGCTGCCCTGCGTCCTGTCGCCGCCCTGTCAAGGGCGATCGAACGGTCCGCCGCCGACATTGTCGTGCCGTGCGACGATCGCGCGCTGATGCATTTGCTGATGCTGCATACGCGATCCTGCGCGTCGGGCGGCGAGGTTCAAGCGGCGCGGGCCTCGCTGATCGCCCGCTCGATAGGCGACCCGCGGCAGTTTGCCCATGCACAGAGCCGCGCCGCGTTTATCGATATGGCGCGGCAGGACGGGATACGCGCACCGCTGACGCTGCCGGTGGCAAACGCCGCCGAACTTCGCCGGGCGCTGCATGAGGTGGGATTGCCTGCCATGCTGAAGCTGGACCGCAGCTGGGGCGGCGAGGGTGTGGCAAAGGTAAGCACAATGGCCCAGGCGGAGCAGCAATTTTCCCGCCTGTCGCGGCGCAGGCTTGTCTTCAATGGGTTGCGCCGGCTGGTCGCGATCGGCGACCCGTTCGAGCTGCTGCCGGGTATTACCCGGCAACGGCCGCCGCTTAACGTACAGAGCTATGTGCCCGGCCGGCCGGCGAACTGCATCGTTACCTGCTGGGAAGGCCGCGTGCTCGCCCTCATTCAGGTCGATGTCCTGTTCGCGATGCACGCTATTGGCCCGGCGACGGTCGTGCAATTCTCCAACCATTCCGACATCGCCGAGGCCGCGCGGCGCGTGGTCGCCCGGCTGGGCCTTTCCGGCTTTTGCGGCCTGGATTTTGTCATCGACGACGCCAGCGGCGAGGTTCACCTCATCGAAATGAACCAACGCGCCACGCCGATCGGTCATCTGGCCCTCGGCGCCGGGCGCGACCCGGTCGGCGCCCTGGCCGCGCAGTTTGAGGCGGTGCAGTTCGGTGTCAGGAACAATTCCGGTTCGCCCGCGCGGGAGCGCCGGCCATCGACCGCTTGCGGCACTGTGGCCCTGTTTCCGCAGGCATGGCAGTCCGATCCGGGCAACCCCGGTCTCCCCGATACTTACCACGATGTGCCATGGACTGAGCCCGACCTGGTGCGCAAGCTGCTTCAGACGCGCTGGATCGAGCGCAGCAAGTTTGTGCGCCGCATTCGTCAGCGTCGGCACGCGAGGCCCACGGACGACCCCGCCGGCCGCGCAACCTTTGTTCCGGCCAATTTGCATTAGAGCATTTTCAGCCTGACTGGAATCGGCCTTCATGAGCCGGCGGTTTGAGGCTGATACAAATGCTCTGCAAACAACTGGCTGGAGCGGCCCGTCGGATGCCGATGATTTTCCAGTCAGG
>Ga0116226_10001256_pt1 | contig 21868 bp, 25 predicted proteins | sample S1TSphfallax_FD_89692 | JGI IMG/M metagenome (GOLD analysis project Ga0116226, IMG submission 89692) | Host-associated microbial communities from peat moss isolated from Minnesota, USA - S1T2_Fa - Sphagnum fallax MG | ecosystem: Host-associated > Plants > Peat moss > Unclassified | place: USA... | reverse complement strand
CGGTGGCGGTGGCGCCGCAGGCCTATCTCGCCATCAGTGAGGCTGTCGGGTTGCCCAATAATGGCGACATGCATGTGGTTGAGCGTATCCATTTGGCCGCGCCCAATGTCCTGCATGACGATCTGGAAATCCACGCCGACAAGATCCTCAGTGCTCCCTGGAAGACAACGCGGATCTTTCGCCGCTATCCCGACCGTCATTTCGAGATCATCGAGGGCGAATGCGTCCAGGAGCAACTGACCGAAGGCACCGATCAATTCGGCAATGCCATCTTCATCCCCAACCCGCAGAGTCCGGACGGTTCGGTCCGACCTGCCAAATGAGAGATGTCCTATGACGAATTCTGGGAAGACGCAGGTTTGGAAGCTGGCGATTTTCACTGTCCTGAACGGCGCATTGGGGCTCCAGGCGATGGCGCATCATTCCGGCGCCGCCTATGACAATGATCATCCCATCTCAATCCCGGCGACGGTCAAATCGGTCAATTGGAGCAATCCGCATATTATTTTTCAGGTTGAATCCGATCCGAAGGACGGTACCCCGCCCGTCGCATGGGCGTTCGAAGCGTCAAGTCCGGGGGTATTGATCCGCGCCGGCTGGACCAAGAAGTCCCTGCAGCCGGGCGAGCACGCCATCTTCCATGTCTCACCGCTGCGGGACAACAGCCATGGCGGGTTTCTCAACAGCGCGACCCTCGACAATGGACAGACTCTGACCTACAGCCTGACGGTCGAGGAAAAGTAACAGCATGGGTTCCCACAGCCTCAGACTCTTTTGCCAATATTTGTCTGAGACGACCCTCAGTCAGTTGATCCAGAACAGCAAATGGATGATCCCACTGCTGCAGACCATTCATATCCTCGCCCTGGCGATGGTTTTCTCCTCCGCTCTGCTGGTCAATATGCGGATCTGGCGGATCTTCGAGGCTGACCGGCCCTTATCGGAAATTGCCCGGCGCTTCGTCCCGGTCATCTGGAAGGTCCTGTTCGTGCTCCTGATCACCGGTGCGCTGCTGATCATCGCCGAACCGAAGCGCTCGCTGCAAAATACCAGCTTCTATATCAAAATGGCGCTGCTTGCCGCAGCGCTGGTCTGTCTTGCGCTGTTGCAAGTGTCTTTGCGCGCCGATCCGCATTTTTGGGAAAAGACTCCGCTTCGGCGGGTCGTCGGCCGTCTGGCGGCGCTCGGCTCGACTCTGATCTGGTGCGGCATCCTGTTCGCTGGCCGCTGGATCGCCTATACCCAGGTCGGATGATGGAGCTATTTACCCACGTCGTCAGCCTGATTGAGAACAATCCCCTGGCCGACGCCGTGCGCGAGGACGATCTGCTTTTTCCGCTGGCCGAATCGACCCATGTGCTCGCCATCAGCCTGGTCATCGGCTCGATCTTCGTTATGGATCTGCGGCTGCTCGGTCTGGCATCGACCGGACGACCGGTTGGTCGAATGACCGCGGCGATGTTGCCGATTACCTGGGTCGCCTTTGCCTTGGCGGTGGTCTCCGGCAGCCTGATGTTCATCTCGAACGCCAGCAAATATCTCAATAATGGCCCTTTTGAAGCGAAAATGGCGCTGATCGCCGCCGCTGGAGTGAATATGATGATTTTTCATCTGGTGAGCGCGCGGCAAATGCCGCGCTGGGAAAATCGCGTCCGCCCCCCCTGGCCCGCCCGACTCGCGGGTGGACTCTCGCTGCTGCTCTGGATCTCGGTGATCGCCTGTGGCCGTTGGATCGGCTTTACGATGACGGTGGACTGAAATGACGCCAGTTCGCAGCTTTCTCATCGTGATTCTCATCGCTTGCTGCGCCATGGCGCCGGGCTTGGCCGCCGACAGGGAGGCTCCGTACAAGATCCATGTCGACATGAAAACCTTCATGGCGCATATCCTCACACCGGCCGCCGCTGTCATCTGGCGCAGCAATGGGGTGCTGATCGACGCGCAAGGCGAACATGATCTGGCGCCGCGCACCGACGAGGATTGGGAACAGATCGTCAGCGGTACCGCCACCTTGGTGGAAACGACCAACGCCTTGATGATCCCCGGGCGCGCCATGGATAGACAATGGAATTTTTATGTCGGCAAATTATCCGATGCGGCGGCCAAAGCCTATCAGGCCGCCGAAGCCCACGATTTACCCGCGCTTTCGAAAGTCAGCGATAAACTCGACGGCATCTGCGCTGCCTGTCACCGTCATTACGGTTTGGAATAGAGAAAGTCGTGTCGGTGATCAAATAAGCTGGTTATCCGCAGACGCCACAGGTGACGCAGATAATTAAAGGATTCAATCCTTTATCTGCGATTATCTGCATCATCTGCGGATAAGACATTTTTTAATTGCGTTCAGACGTAGTACGCCTTCAAGGGCGAAAATCCATTGAAATTCACCGCCGAATAGGTGGTCGTGTAGGCCCCCGTCGCGAGAATGCGGATCTTGTCGCCGACCTTGAGCGACATCGGCATGTGATACTGGTTCTTCTCGTAGAGAATATCCGCCGAATCGCAGGTCGGGCCGGCCAGCACCACGGGGCCGGCGGCGCCCTCATTCTGACCGGGAACGTCAAGGCGGTATTTGATCGCCTCGTCCATGGTTTCGGCCAGACCGCCGAATTTACCGATATCGAGATAGACCCAACGGACATCCTCGTCATAGGACTTCCGTGAGATCAGCACCACTTCAGTCTCAAGAATCCCCGAATCGCCCACCAGGGACCGGCCCGGCTCGACGATCATCAGCGGCAGGTTATTGCCGAAATGCTTGGTCATGGCATTCATGATGGCATTGGAATAATCGTCGACTCCCGCCACTTCGTCGCGGTAGTGCGCCGGCAGCCCGCCGCCGAGATTGATCATCTTGAGTTCGATGCCAGCCTGATTGAGCTCGGAGAACAGCATGGCGGTCTTGCCGACAGCGATATCCCACTGGTCAAGGCGGGTCTGCTGCGAGCCGACATGGAAGGAAATGCCATAGGGTTCGAGACCGAGTTCGCGGGCGCGCACCAGCAGGTCGCGCGCCATGTCGGCCTCGCAGCCGAACTTCCGCGATAGCGGCCAATCCGCCCCTTCACAGGTCATCAGCAGGCGGCAGAACACCCGTGCGCCAGGCGCCGAACGGGCGAGCTTCTGCAGTTCAGCCTCGGAGTCGAACGCATAGAGATTGATGCCATTCTGGAACGCCCAGGCGATATCCCGCTCCTTCTTGATGGTATTGCCGAACGAAATCCGATCGGCAGGCACGCCGGCGGCCAGCACCATCTCGATTTCCGGCCGGCTGGCCGTGTCGAACGAGGATCCCATCTGCCCCAGCATGGAGAGAATCTGCGGCGCCGGATTGGCTTTGACCGCATAAAAGACCTTGGCAGTCGGCAGAAAACGATGCAAGGCGGCGTAATTGTCAGCGATCACGTCGAGATCAACGACGAGGCAGGGGGTCTCGGGCTGCTGTTCAGCCAAGAACTGATAAATCTTCGCGGTCATCACATGTCCTGTTAGCTTCAGGGCCAAAAATACAGATAGTCATCCGGGCGCCGGGACAGGCGCCAACGGTGCAACAAGAAACATCGCTGCAGAGAAAATCCTGCCGGATGTTCTTTACTGGGGGCTGACAAGACTCGGTGACGGAACAGTCCCGGAGGAATGTCCTTCAAAGAACCGGCTAACCTGACCGGTCAAGCATTTAACAAACACCATAGCTCTTTCCTCCGGAGTGCCTTTCCACGGGCAGACAGCAGAAGAACGCCTTGACGTCGTTGCTTAACCATTACAGGGCCAGAGGCACGTGCGCGGTACGTCTAGGACCGGTATTTACGCCTTTTTTTCTTAATGAAAAGAAAAAAATGCGAGGACTCTATGATTATTTGAAACATATATAGATATCAATGACTTGAGACAGAGCTACGGAGTGCTATACTATATCAATCCGGCGAGCGGCGACGAAGGATCGGCATACAGCTTTTTCCCCATCCGGCCGGCAAGATAGGCAAGGCGCCCGGCCTCGACCGCCAATCCCATGGCGCGCGCCATCAGAACCGGATCCTTGGCCAGCGCGATCGCCGTGTTCATCAACACGCCGTCGCAGCCCAGTTCCATCGCGATACTGGCATCTGATGCCGTACCAACTCCGGCATCAACCAGCACCGGCACCGATGATTGCTCGATGATCATCCGGATATTTACCGGATTTTGGATGCCAAGACCGGAGCCGATCGGCGCTCCCAGCGGCATGATGGCGCAGCAGCCGATTTCTTCCAACCTTTTCGCCAGAATCGGATCGTCGGTGCAATAGACCATCACGTCAAAGCCGTCCTTGACCAGACACTCGGCTGCCTTGAGGGTTTCGATCATGTCGGGGAAGAGACTTTTCGGATCACCCAGCACCTCGAGCTTTACCAGAGACCAGCCGCCCGCCTCGCGCGCCAGACGCAAGGTGCGAACGGCGTCGTCCGCGGTGAAGCAGCCCGCCGTATTCGGCAGAAAGGTGTAGTCCTTGGGACTGACATAATCGACCAGCATGGGCTGAGTGGGATCGCTGAGATTGACCCGCCGCACCGCCACCGTGACGATCTCGGCGCCTGAGGCCTTCAGGGCCGCGGCGGTCTCGGCGAAATCCTTATAACGCCCGGTGCCGACCAGCAGGCGCGAGCGGAAAGAACGGCCGGCGACCCTCCAACCCTGGTCGGCGGGCAGCGTGCTGTCGGGCGCACCACCGCCGATGAAATGCACGATTTCCAGGCGATCGCCGGCAGCCACCTTGACGCTGCCATAATGCGAGCGGGGCACGATGGCGAGATTATGCTCGACCGCCACCTTCCTTGCATCGATCTGCAGTTCCTGCAGCAATTTTTCAAGACTGACGACGGCGCTGATGCTGCGCGTCTCGCCATTGATGAAGACATCCATGGGAAAAAGTCCAATAGCCAGAAAGCAATGTTCAGACTATGGGGTCTTGGGGCACCGCTTGCAACTGACCACAGAGTGAGATTGCACTGTCGATCAGCCATGCTATAACCGGCCGCATGACGCCGACGATTTTCATCCTCAATGGTCCCAACCTCAATCTGCTGGGCAGCCGCGAACCCGAAATCTATGGACGCGACAGCCTGCCCGATATCGAGGCGGTTTGTCGACTCCATGCCGAGAAACTAGGTTTGCGGGCCGAATGCCGACAAAGCAACCATGAGGGTCAATTGATCGATTGGGTCCACGAGGCACGGACCGAGGCGCAGGGGATGATCATCAATGCCGGCGGCTACAGTCACAGCTCGATCGCTCTGCTCGATGCGCTGAAGGCCTTCGCGCATCCGATCGTCGAGGTCCATCTGTCCAATCTTTATCAAAGGGAAAGTTTCCGTCATCACTCCTATCTATCGCAAGCCGCGAAGGGCGTGATCTGCGGTCTCGGCAGCCTCGGCTATCTGGCTGCGCTCGATGCGCTGGCCCGTTGGCTGGGCGCGTCGGCTCCCACAATCCACAAAGAGGTATAATGGCCAAGACTCCTTTCGAGCCGGAACTGGTCCGGTCGCTCGCGCTGTTGCTGGACGAGACCAATCTCAGCGAAATCGAATATGAGGTGCAAGGGACCCGTATTCGCGTCGTGCGCCAGATTACCGTGACCGCCGCATCGGCCTTTCCGCCCGCGGTTCCAGTTGGGACACTGCCCGCCGCCGCCGCGCCGATCGCAGAGGCGGCCGCCGATCCTGCCAAGCATCCCGGCGCCCTGAAATCGCCGATGGTCGGCGTCGCCTATCTGGCGCAGGAGCCCGGCTCACCGCCTTTCGTCAAGATCGGCGATCGGGTCTCGGAAGGTCAGACCCTGCTGCTGATCGAGGCGATGAAAACCTATAATCCGATCCGAGCCACCAAAGCCGGCACGCTCACCGCTTTGTTCGTTGAGGACGGCCAGCCGGTCGAATATGGCGAACCTCTCGCGATTATCGAATAACCCATGTTTGACAAGATCCTCATCGCCAATCGCGGCGAGATCGCCCTTCGCATCCACCGCGCCTGCCGCGAGATGGGCATCAAGACCGTCGCCATACATTCAACCGTTGATCACGACGCCATGCATGTGAGGCTGGCGGATGAGTCAGTCTGTATCGGCCCGGCGCCGGCCCGGGATTCCTACCTGAACAAGGCGGCGATCATCGCGGCCGCGACCATCACCAACGCCGACGCCATCCATCCCGGCTATGGCTTTCTGTCGGAGAATGCCGACTTCGCGCAGATGGTCGAAGAACACGGCATCACCTTCATCGGCCCCTCCCCCGACCATATCCGCATGATGGGCGACAAGATCACGGCTAAAATTGCTGCGACCAATGCCGGTTTGCCCTGCGTGCCGGGCTCGGCGGGCGGGATTGCCGACGAGGAGATGGCGCTCTCTGAGGCGGCGCGCATCGGCTACCCGGTGCTGATCAAAGCGACCGCGGGCGGCGGCGGCAAAGGCATGAAGCATGCCGACACGCCGGACGACTTGCTTGAAGCCTTCCGCATGGCCCGCGCCGAGGCCAAAGCCGCGTTCGGCAATGACGAAGTTTATATGGAAAAATATCTCCAGCACCCGCGCCATATCGAGATGCAGATCCTGGCCGACAGTTTCGGTTCTGTCGTACATCTCGGCGAGCGCGACTGTTCTTTGCAGCGCAAGCACCAGAAGGTCTTGGAAGAGGCGCCATCGCCGGCCCTGAACGACGATGCGCGGACCAGAATCGGCGAGATCGCCTGCGAGGCGATTCGGAAGCTCGGCTATCGCAATGCCGGAACACTGGAATTCCTCTATGAAAATGGCGAGTTCTATTTCATCGAGATGAACACGAGGTTGCAGGTGGAGCATCCGGTGACCGAGGCCATCACCGGTATCGATATCGTCCGCGAGCAGATCCGCATCGCCGCCGGCGCGCCGCTCGGCTATGGGCAGGAAGATATCCGCTTCCATGGCCATGCCATCGAATGCCGCATCAATGCCGAGGATCCGGTCACCTTCGTGCCCTCGCCCGGCACGATCGGTGTTTTCCATACCCCAGGCGGCCTCGGCATCCGTGTCGATTCCGGTCTCTATTCCGGCTATCGCGTACCGCCCAATTACGACAGCATGGTCGCCAAGCTGATCGTTTCAGGCACCAGCCGCAATGAGTGTCTGATGCGTCTGCGCCGGGCTTTGGGCGAGTTCGTCATCGAAGGAATCAAAACCACCATTCCGCTCCATGTCCGTCTGGTCCAGGACGAGGATTTCGTCAATGGCGACTATGATATCCACTGGTTGGAAAAATTCGTGTGATCACTTGACCGGCTCGATCTTGTTGAGATCATATTTGATGATCCGGCCATGACGGCCGGTGCGATCGCGCTCCAGAGTGTAAACATCGCCGTCCGGCCCGCGCCGGCGACCGGTAACAGTGGCGATGGCGGCGAGATCGTCGCCGCTCAAGGTCACGCGGGTGACGCTGCGATTGGCGTCGAGATGGGCCAGATTGGTGGCGCCAATGATCACCGCCGCCACCTGCGGCTTACTCAATTGCGCGGCGGAGGCGATGCTGGCGATATCGGTGCCCTGTCTGGCCGCTATGTCGGCGAGCGTCGCCAGCAATTCCTGCAGCAGCTCCCAGCCGCCGAAATCATCGATGATCAGTTTATATTTGGTCAATGAGCGATTGGTGAACTCGCCCGCGGGTTCTGAAGCGCCGAGCCAGCGCTCGGACAAAAAGCCGCCAGCTACCGTACCATAGCAGAGCAGCGCAATGTCATGGCGGCGGCAGAACTCGACCATGCCGTGATTAGGCCGGTCGTCGAGCAATGAATATTGCAATTGGTGCGCGCGGACCGGAATGCCGGCGTCCAACAGGGCTTTGAGATGCGCCACATCGCAATTTGTCACACCGATATGACGGATCTTGCCCTGCTCGCGCAGGCGATTAAGCGTCTGGGCCGCATCGATCATGCCGGGAACCTGATAATCCCACCAATGAAATTGCACCAGATCGAGCCATTCGCGACCCAAACGGCGCAGGGAGCGATCGATCGTGGCCTCGGTCTCGGCCGCACTCAGAGTCGCCAGCGCCGCCAGATCGGGGACATATTTGGTCTGCACCTGGACCGAGCCGGCCAGACCTGGATAGTCACGCAGAAAATCGCCGATCAGTTCTTCGACGCCGGTATAGATATCAGCGCAATCGAAGGTCGTGACACCGGCCTCGACAAAGGCGGCCATATCCTTGATGGCCATGCTGCGATCGACCGTGCCGTGACCGCCGGCCAGATGCCAGCCACCCTTGATCAGGCGGGAAATGCTGTAGCCGGGTGCGATATCTTGCCGCGGGATCATGGCGTGGCCTCCGGGGCGAGCTTCACGGCCGTGACCGCGCTATGGGAAAAGCGGCGGCGACCGGTGCGAATGATGCGAAAGCGGGTTGGACAATGGGGATCGGGACAGGCCACCTCGGCGTCGGTCGACATCCAGTCATGCGGGTCGGTGGCGCGCTGCTTGGCCGGCAGCAGGGGCAACAGCGCCGCCAGAGAATAGAGGGAAAAGCTCTGACCGGCCGGAAGGCTGAGCATTTCGCCCTTCAGTTCGAAATAATCGCCAAGCTGGGCGCCACAATAGATCTTGGCGTCGGGTGGACCGACCACCTCCACCTTGAGATCATAAAGCTCGAAAGAGTCGTCGGACTTGCTCATCTGCTCGCCACCCCTGTCACATGGATCGGTCACATTGTGACGGCGGATGACCGATCTGGCGAGCGGGCAAATGAGGTGGCCGGGCAAAGCCGGCCACCTTGTTGTGCTTAAAAGAGAACCGTGACGCTGCCGAAGAAGCTGCGCGGCGCCGACGGCTCGGCCTGGACGTAGGAATTATGGTTATAATCCGTGGTCGTCTGGGCGTTCGCGTACTATTTCGTGTCGAGCAGATTGTCGGCCTGGAAACCCAACCGGATGGTCTTGCGCCGGTCATCTGGTCATCAACAGGTCGGGCAGTTCGCTGAGACTATGGATCTGCGCCGCCAGCGCTCCCGGTAACAGATCATCGGGTTGCCGCTGCCGGTTGCACCACGCCACCTGCATGCCGAACGCCGCCGCACCATGGGCATCCCACCCGTTCGAGGAAACGAAGGCCAGCGCCCCGGCCGGCAGCCCTAGACTGTCGACCGCCAATTGATACACCCGCGGATGAGGCTTATAGACACCCGCCGCCTCGACCGACAAGACCACCTCGAACAAACCACCGAGGCCAGCATGATCAATCAGCTCCGCCAGAAGACCCGGGGTGCCGTTTGACAAAATCGCCAGTCGCAAGCCGGCGTTCTTGAGCTCGCGGAGCGTCGCCGGCACTTCGGGAAAACAGGCCAGCCGGCGATAGAGGCCGAGCAGACGGTCCTTGATGCCCGGCCCGGTTATGCCGAATTGCGCCAAGGTGACCGTCAGCGCATCTTCCGTCACCTGCTCGAAATCGGCATGACGCCCCTGGACCGAGCGCAACCAGCTGTAATCGAGCTGCCGTTCGCGCCAGGCGGCCGAGATCAAAGCCTGGCGTTCACCCAGCAGATCGACGCAGGCGGCGGCGGCTGAACCAACATCGAAGAGGGTGCCGTAAGCATCGAAGACGCAGGCGCCAACCCCGAGCTTGCCGCTCATGGTCCTGCCGTCAAGCTCGCCCGGCGGTGCATCGCCATCGGAGACCTCTCAGGAAATAGGGCTGAGGAAACGCGAAAAGCGAATGGCGCGGATCCAGCTCACGACCGAATCGGTGGTATTCGGGAAATCCCATGACCCAAGCACGAATTCGGCGCGACCGACGAGATTTTCCACCGGTACATACCCTACTCCGCCGACCTCGGGGGAAACCCGGCTGTCGCTGGAATTGTCGCGATTATCGCCCATCATGAACAGATGACCGGGCGGCACCTCGAAGATCTCGGTATTGTTCATCGCGCCAGCCATGGTCAGTTTGAAGATCGGATGTTCGCGCCCGCCGGGCAGGGTTTCGATCAGCCGGGCGGCGGGCACGCGATTGCCGCCGCCAAATTCGACACCGGGATTTTTCCCCTCGGTGTCTTCGCGGAGCGGCAATTCCTCGCCATTCAGCCACAGCCGTCCGCCAATCACCTGGATGCGGTCGCCGGGCAGTCCGATGACCCGCTTGACATAATTGATGGTCGGATCGCGCGGCAGGCGAAACACGACGACATCGCCACGCTTTGGCATGGACTGGAACAGTCTGGTCTCGGCCGCCGGGCCCCAGCCGAACCACATGGAGTAACGGCTGTAACCATAGGGAAATTTACTGGCGATCAGGTCATCGCCGATTTCAAGCGTCGGCTCCATCGAACCCGACGGCACATAATAGGGTTCGGCCAGTACGACCCGGGCGACCAGCACCGTCAAAACGATCGGCAACAGAGAAAGGACTTCTTTGATAAAGCTATTGGCCTTCAAACGGGAGACAAAACTCATCGGGGACCCTGACTTGCAATCAAAACCGAGACCCTTCTTAACACTTTCATCATCGCCCCGCCATCTCTTGCCGGATCCACCGCCGTGACTTAAACTAAGCTCAGGGTCGGGAGAATAATGATGTCTGCGCCCTTGACCGCTGATCAGATGCTGCGCGCTTATGCCCTTGGGGTTTTCCCCATGGCGCGCCATCACGACGATCCCCGCCTTTATTGGGTCGATCCCGAGAAGCGCGGCATTTTACCGCTTGATCGCTTCCATCTGCCCCGTTCACTCAAGAAAGTGCTGCGCCACGGGACGTTCACCTTTCGCGTCGATAGCGCCTTCGCTGAGGTTATGGCGCTTTGTGCCGAATCGACGGCACGCCGCCCGGAAACCTGGATCAATGGAGAAATCGTTCGTCTTTTCAATGAGCTGCATCAAGCCGGGATGGCCCACAGCGTGGAAAGCTGGCAAGGCGACCGATTGGTTGGCGGACTTTATGGACTGTCCTTGGGCGCCGCCTTCTTTGGCGAGAGCATGTTCAGCCGGGCCACCGATGCCAGCAAAGTGGCTTTGGCCTATCTGGTCGCTCTCTTGAAAAAGGGCGGCTACAGCCTGCTCGACACGCAGTTCGTCACCGACCATCTGGCGCAATTCGGCACGGTCGAGATCCCGCGGCGGGATTATCTGCGGCTCTTGGCGCGCGCGCTCGAAAAACCCACCAAGTTTCAGGGGGGATTGGGCGCAGAAGAGCTGCTGGCTTTGCTTTCCTCGGAACAATCGACCAACCACACATCATAGACCGGATGCTCGAGCGCCGACAGCGCCGGGCTGGAGGCGAACATCCAGCCGCGGAACAGGCTGGTGGCCGCCTCGCCGCTTTTGATCTCCCAGATATCGATGAACGCGGCGGATTCGGGGGCTTCCTCCGGCGGTCTTTTGCGGCAGGTGCGGACGATCATTTCCAGCGTGCCGAAATGCACCGTCTGCCCTACCGGCGCCTCAATCGAGACGATACGGCCCGCGACCTTGTCCAATCCCTGCAACTGCGCCTTCTCATAGACCAGATCGGCAGCCCGGCAGGTCGTGGCCGCCATCAAGCCAAGCAGAACCGCCAGCCCGGATCTGGCGATCATTTCGACGCCCCATCCTTGACGCCCCCGTCCTTGCTGCCGCTATCGGTCGCCAGGAAAATGATCTTGCCCACCTGTTCCTCGAGGGATTGCGGACTCTTGGTATGGTCGATGACGCCGCCTGCAGCCAGCAGGGTCTTGCTGTGGCCCGGCTCGAGCTTGAGGAATTTGGAACCGAGCAGCCCTTCGCTGGCGATACTGGCCACCGTATCATCCGGCAAATGGATATCAGGACGAACAGAGAGGCTCGCCACCGCGTCGAAGCTGGTCGGCGCGATCTTCAGATCGAGCACCGTGCCGATCTTGATGCCATTGATGCGGATGTCGCTGCCCGAGGACAAGCCGCCGATATTGGCGAAGGACACCGAGAGCGGGTAGCCCTTCACCACGCCCAGATCGGACTGCGACAGGGCGAAGACCAGGAAAATCCCCGCCACTGCCAGGACCACCGCGCCCATGATACTTTCGACGAAATTGCGGCCCATCACTTGTTCCCTTTGATGCTTTCGCCCTGGGCGATGATCATGTTGAGAAGATCCTCGACGGCCAGAGAATCCTGGGTGTAGCGGATTTTGTCGCCGGGCTTCAGGCTCGTCTCATCGCCGCCAGGTTGCAGCGAGATGAATTCCGACCCGAACAGGCTTTCGGTCAGGATCGAGGCGTTGCTGTCGGTCGGCAGGGCGACTTTCTTGCTGACCTCGAGGGTCAGAACGGCGCGGAACTGATCATCAAGGCTCTGCTCGACGACCCGTCCCACGACCTCGCCGGACAGGCGCACATCCGTGCCGATCGCGACGCCTTCCGCTTTGTGGAACTTCGCAATCAGCGGGTAGCTGTCGGCCGCTCTGGTCTTTGCGCTGTATTGATAGATCAACACAGTGCCGACCGCGAAAAGGACCATCATCACGCCGCCGATCACACTGTTCCTGGTATCCTCGGCAATCGCCATCACCAGCTCACGGCTGCCAGGCTTCGTAATCGCCGGTGGCCGGCGGTCGCACGCCGCCGCGCCGATCATGGCCCGGCGGAAGATAAGCGTTCTGGGTACCGGTCTTATTGGCGAGATGTGCCTTGATCCAGGGCTTCTCGGCGGGCGTCGCCAAGGGCTTGTCGACCGTGTAATGCAGCCAGGCATGCCATTCCGCCGGAACTTTCGAGGCCTCCGCCGCACCCTTGTACATCACCCAGCGCCGCTGACGCCGTCCGGCCACCGCCTTGCGCTCGGTGAAATATTTATTCCCCTCGCTGTCGGTACCGACCAGCTGGCCTTTGGCCCAGGTAAACAGACGGGTACCAATATTCATGGTGATAATCCTGTGACAGGCCTATTTATCGCGGCGCACTATTTCTAGCGGCGCACTATCGCAAAAGCCGGACCGATCGTCCAGTGCGGCAAGAAATGCAAAGCTCGGCACGGCGGCGCAACCACTAGATGATGTATTTGTGACGAAGATCACACCAAAATATGGTTGATCCAAGCGCTTCCTTGGCATAGCCTATTGTTAACGTCACAGCAGCCCGCGCGATCCGGGACGCCCGGCCCCGCAACGGCTCATGGGCGCCATTGGCGGAGTTGTCTCTGGCGCCAGGCATTTCGAAGGGGCAGCACCGTCATGAAAATCTCACGTTATTTCACCACCGATGGGGCATCGCCCTACGCGGGGATCGAGTTTCGCACCACCTCGAGCGAGATTCGCAATCCCGACGGCTCAGTGGTGTTCTCCCACACCGATATCGAGGTGCCGGCCAGCTGGTCGCAGGTCGCCTGCGATGTCCTGGCGCAGAAATATTTCCGCCGTGCCGGTGTGTATGACGATGCAGATCTGGTCGCTGTCGCCGAGGAGGGCGTGCCGGAATGGCTGTGGCGGAAACAACCCGGCGAAACCGCTAAGAGCGATGCATCGATCGGCGAGCGCTCGGCGCGCCAGGTCTTCCATCGCCTCGCCGGCACCTGGACCTATTGGGGCTGGAAAGGCGGCTATTTCAGCACAGAAGATGATGCAAGATGCTTCTATGACGAGATGTGCGTCATGCTGTGCCAACAGATGGGCGCTCCCAACAGCCCGCAATGGTTCAATACTGGCCTGCATTGGGCCTATGGCATCGACGGTCCCGGCCAGGGCCATTTCTATTGCGACCCCAAGAGCGGCGAACTGACGCGGTCGACCAGCGCCTATGAACATCCCCAGCCGCATGCCTGCTTCATCCAGTCGGTCAGCGACGATCTGGTCAATGATGGCGGCATCATGGATCTCTGGGTTCGTGAGGCCCGTCTGTTCAAATATGGCTCGGGCACCGGTACCAACTTCTCCACCCTGCGCGGCGATGGCGAGAAGCTTTCGGGCGGCGGGCGTTCCTCGGGCCTGATGAGCTTCCTCAAAATTGGCGACCGGGCCGCCGGCGCCATCAAGTCGGGCGGCACCACCCGGCGCGCCGCCAAGATGGTGGTGGTCGATGTCGATCATCCTGACATCGAAGCCTTCATCAATTGGAAAGTGGTCGAGGAACAGAAGGTCGCTGCCCTGGTGGCCGGCTCGCGCCTCGCCCATCAGGCGCTGAACGGGGTCATGGCAGCCTGCAAACAGTGGGATGGCAGCGAGAGCGATGATCGTTTCGATCCCAAAATAAACAAGGCGCTCAAGACCGCCATCCTGGCCGCCCGTAAAGCGATGATTCCGGAAAACTACATCCAGCGGGTGATCCAGTTCGCCCGCCAGGGTTATTTCGAGGTCTCCTTCCCGGTTTTCAACACCGATTGGGACTCCGAGGCCTATCTGACCGTCGCCGGCCAGAACTCGAACAATTCCGTACGCCTGACCAACGCCTTCATCGAGAAGGTGCTCGATGCAGGGGATTGGGAGCTGGTCAGCCGCACCGGCGGCAAGATCGTCAAGACCATCAAGGCGCGCGATCTATGGGATCAGATCGCCGAAGCCGCCTGGGCCTGCGCCGATCCGGGCGTGCAATATGACACGACCATCAATGAGTGGCACACCTGCCCGAACTCGGGGCGCATCAACGCCTCCAATCCCTGCTCCGAATATATGTTCCTTGATGATACCGCCTGCAATCTGGCGTCGCTCAATCTGATCACCTTCCGCGAGGCCAATGGCGGCTTTGATGTCGGCGGCTTCGAGCATGCGGTGCGGCTCTGGACCATCGTGCTGGAAGTCTCGGTGATGATGGCGCAATTCCCGGCGCCGCGCATCGCCGAACTGTCTTATCGCTACCGCACGCTGGGTCTCGGCTTCGCCAATATCGGTGGGCTCCTCATGGCGGCGGGGGTCCCCTATGATTCGGATGAGGGCCGCGCGCTCTGCGCCGCAATCACCGCACTGATGACCGGTATCTCCTATGCCACCTCGGCGGAAATGGCCAAGGAGCTGGGCCCCTTCCCCGGCTATCAGGACAATCAAAAAGCGATGCTGCGGGTGATCCGCAATCATCGCCGCGCCGTGCAGGGTTTGACCGACGGCTATGAAGGCCTGGCCGTCCCGCCGGTGCCGCTGAACGGCACCGATTGCCAGGATCAGGCGCTGGTCGCCGCCGCCCGGCGCGCCTGGGACATGGCCCTGGAATATGGCAAGCGCTTCGGCTTCCGCAACGCCCAGGCGACGGTGATCGCGCCGACCGGAACGATCGGTCTGGTGATGGATTGCGACACCACAGGCATCGAGCCCGATTTCGCCCTGGTGAAATTCAAGAAACTGGCCGGCGGCGGCTATTTCAAGATCATCAACCGCAGGGTGCCGCAAGCGCTCGAGACCCTCGGTTATGATCAGGCCGCCAGCGACCGTATCATCCGCTATGCGGTGGGGGCTGGCACCTTGAAGGAAAGCCCCTTCATCAACCATGTCACCCTGGCCGCCAAGGGTTTCGACGACGATGCCCTCGCCCGGCTGGAGACCGCCCTGGTGAGCGCCTTCGACATCCGCTTCGCCTTCAACAAATTCACCCTCGGCGAGGCGTTCTGCCAGGAACAGCTCGGTTTCAGCGCCGCCCAGCTTGATGATCCGTCCTTCGATCTGCTGAGCGCGCTCGGCTATACCAAGACCGAGATCGACGCCGCCAATCTCTTCGTCGGCGGCACCATGACCCTGGAAGGCGCGCCCGGACTGAAGGATGAGCACCTGGCCGTATTTGATTGCGCCAGCCCCTGCGGCCGGACCGGCAAACGATATCTCTCGGTCGACAGCCATATCCGCATGATGGCCGCCGCCCAGTCCTACATTTCGGGGGCCATCTCCAAAACCATCAACATGTCGAACAGCGCCACCATCGAGGATTGCAAGGAGGCCTATCTGCTGTCCTGGCGCCTCGGCATCAAGGCCAATGCGCTCTATCGCGACGGCTCGAAATTGTCCCAGCCCTTGCAGGCGACCATCCTCGACGATGATGGCAGCCTGGCCGACGATCTGGCCGAGGCCCCGGGCGCGGTAGCCCGCACCGAGATCGTCGCCGAACGGATCGTCGAGCGGATCATCGCCGCCTCGCGCCGCAAACTGCCCGATCGCCGCAAAGGCTACACACAAAAAGCCATCGTCGGCGGCCACAAGGTCTATCTGCGCACCGGCGAATATGAGGACGGCAAACTGGGCGAGATCTTCATCGACATGCACAAGGAAGGCGCCGCCTTCCGCGCCATGATGAATAATTTCGCCATCGCCATCTCGATCGGCCTGCAATATGGCGTGCCGCTCGAAGAATTCGTCGAGGCCTTCACCTTCACCCGCTTCGAACCGTCGGGCATGGTGGAAGGCAATAACGCCATCAAGATGTCGACCTCGATCCTCGACTATATCTTCCGCGAACTGGCGATCTCCTACCTGTCGCGGAATGACCTGGCCCATGTCACGCCCCCCGACCTGATGCCCGACAGCCTCGGGCGCGGCAATACGGAAGGCCAACTCGCCACACTCAATACGGTCGCGGAACGGATCAGCAAGGGCTATGTCCGCTCCAACCTGCTGGTGCTGAAGGGCGGCCAAGCAGGCGGCGGCACCGTCACCGCGACGGCTACCACCACCCACACCGAACAGACCATGGTGGTCGGCGACGCCGACCAGCTGATCCGCGCCTTCGACAGCCGTTCGGAACAGATCCGTGAGGCAAGGCTGAAGGGGTATGAGGGGGATGCGTGCGGTGAGTGCGGGAACTTTACGCTGGTGCGGAATGGGACCTGTATGAAGTGCAATACGTGCGGTGGGACGAGTGGGTGTTCCTGAGGGAAATGGGCAAAGTGTCTGTCCCGCGACACATAATTTGCCCTTCGCGACACATAATCGCCTGTTTCGCGACACGTAAAATTTCCGCCGCATCCTTTCGGGGTGCGGCGGAAAGATTCAAGTAGATAGCCTTCCGCCTTCGGGTAACGAGGCAACGACATGGCCATGACCGACAAAGAGGGAAAGTTGGACCCGGTAGCGATGGCAGCGACGGCCGAGAAGCTGCGGGTGGAAATGGAAGCTCTGGCGCTGAAGATCCGGGACGCCGCTCTCAGCCTCCCGCCGGTTCAACTGCTGGCCTATGTTTTGGCCGGCGTTCATACCAAGATTCTCGCGGATATCCGTGAACAGGCCGACGACTACAGGCCCGACAAAGAGCTGGTAGGCGAGTTCAGCTTCGCGCTGGAATATCTCCACGCCGTTTGGAGCTGCCATTCCAACCTTCTTCCCGAGACCGCTCCTTTCGACGAGGCCAAGGCGGCCGAAGTGTTGACCCTGTTGAAGCAGCTGAAGGCGGTGACGTTCAATTACTGCTTCATGAGCTCGGGCGCTAAGCATGCCGCCGGTGGCGACGATTACCAGACCACGTTGGAATTCCAGGCCAAGTCATCGTGGGTGAATATCCGAGGGCACCGCTATCAGGTGCTCGAAGGCGAGTTCTTCTAGTATGTGCTGGCGCCGCATGCCGACGCGCTGCGCGATGCCTACGGAATGGAGCCGGAGGCGATCGCCGCTGGCATCCAAGGCATTGCGGACAAGCTGCGGGCCGGTATGAGGGACGCGGCGATCAAGCTCCACGAGGGCATGGAAAAGGCCGCCGCTCTCACGGAGGGCGAAGCAACGGGCATGGCCGAAGCCATCGCCGCCCTCGGTGCGGCAGACTCTAACTTCGCTGTGGAGATGGGCTCCGCCTTGGAGGATCTTCTGCACGGGGGGATTTGCAATCTCTCGCGGCATTCGGGCTTCACGCAGCCGCTGCTGGAAGATCTGTCTTTTGAACCGGGCGGCAATACCGAGTTCTTTACGGACGGGAACTTCAAAGGCACGCCCCTTCGGACGCTGCCGGCGCGCATCCGGCCGGGCATCAAGTTGGGCGATAGCTTCTATTCCACGGACGGGTCGCTCATTCGTGATTCGGCTTACCGGACGATTCAGCGTGGATTACTGGCCCGGATCCCCGCGTACCGAGACAATTGGCGATTCGCCAGCAAGATCTCGTGGAGCGCGCTTTTCCGACGATCTGCAGCGGCCAGCTTGGTCAAGCGACCGAGCACCAGAGCGTGTTCTATCCGGATCCGACCACCGGCGAGATGTGCGAGTGCGACCTGATCTTGATCCAGGACGACGTCATGCTCGTCGTCGAGGGCATTCGTGTGGCAGCGCGATGACGTTCTATAGGTTGCGACGGGCGTTCGTCGATTTCTCGCCGGCAATCAAGCTAAATCCTTCGACGCGACTGTCAGATTTAGCGAACACATCTGTCAGACGCCTCTTCAAAAAAATCGAGGCGCAAACTGGTTTGCGACTACCCCGCAAGGCGAGTTCGTGGGTGGGGTTGTCCGGGGCTATCGGGGCACTCGCCGGTTTGTTGGGAATGCTGATCGTTGGCATTTTTTACGGCGCCTGGGCTTTGGCCCCAGGCGTTCTGGTCGCAACCGCATTCTCAATGATGTCTCTTGATCCGGGCAAATTCCCCGCAGGCTGCGAAACACTCGGCAAGCTTTCTACAAAGGTTGCCAGATTGAATTTCGGCCACCTCGCTAAGGCCGGCGCTCGCGTCACCCAAAAAGACTTATGGAATTCCCTGACTGAAGTGGTTTCGCAATACTCTTCGACACCGGTGGCCGAGATGACCCCGGACGCCCTACTTCTTCGGACACAGCGCAGCGCTGCCTAAAGGGCACATCGAATGAAAAGGGGCGACAATACTTGCGATTACTACGATGTCAGAAACGGTGCCGCACCTTCGGCCAGGGTGGCGAAATCATCGGCGTCGGGTGGCGATCTCATCGGCCTCAGGTGGCGCTTTAGATCGGCATGGGCAATGTAACATCATCCTTCCTGGATTGTGTTTTGTCTCACCCAGGATCTGAATGTGTCTTCCTGTGTTTTTCCGGCGGCCAGCGCGATAATGACGGCGGCAGCTTCGTGCTCGGAAACGTCGAGATAGTAGCCGTTCATCCCTAGAATTAGGCCTAACGAACCAAATGCAGCGCGTTTGTTCCCATCTATAAAAGGATGGTTTCGACATATGCTGACGCAAACAGCAGCCGCAGCCATTATAGTATCAGCATCTTCGTCGTAAGAGAGGACTTGCATCGCGCGACCGATGGAACTTTCAAGAGATCCTCGATCTCTAACCCCCGATGCTCCGCCGAACATTTTTATCCACTCGTCGTGGAGTTCAATGATGGCTTCAATTGGGGGTAGTTCCAGCGTGCTCACTTCGCCAGCGCGGCCATGGTCTTAGAATACCGCGCGGCAAACCGACGCCCAATTTCCATGGCTTTATTATATCCATCGGGGGCCTTGCTGATGGCAATTTGACCCTCGATGACGGTGATGGTGACTTCCTCACCGCGCGCCATATTGGCGGCATCGAGCACTTCCTTGGGGATCGTGACGCCGGTGGAATTGCCGATCTTAGTAAGTTTAGTGGTTACGCCCATAACATTCTCCGTTAGTGCGGAGTATGTATGAACGTCCGTTATAACGTCAAGTGTTTTTACTTCTCCTCGTTCTGCAGGGGTAACGGGCGTCACCTCGCCCCTCCGGGAGAGATGGCTCCCCCTCAATAGCTCGGCGCGACCAGCAAAAAGCCTGCCGCCTCAGTAAGGCAGGATCAGCCAAATATCAAAATTCGAGTCTGGGTTATTTCTTCGGCCCATAATAGGCCAGGAACATCGCGACCGCGGCCTCGACATTGCGCTTGATCTCCTCTTCCGTCGGGTGCTGCCTTGTATCGCAAAGGCAGCGGAACTGCAGGTCGCCTTTGACCAGGGCGAGGAATTGGCGGGCCGCGAGCCCGGGATCGTCGACAGCGAGGAGGCCAGCGGCGGTCCACTGGCGGAAAAATTCGGAAATCAAGCCGCCGATCACGATCTGCCCGCTCTGATACATCTCGCGGCCCAGCTCGGGGAAGGTGTTCACCTCGCCGATCACCACGCGGAAGATGGTGAGCGAGTTAGGCTCGGTCACGTGATGCATGAAGTGCGCGCCGACCTGGTACAGCATTTTGGAAATGTCGCGCTCGTCGGTGGTCGAGACGCTGGTCAGCGCATCCTGCAGCCGCTGGCGCACTCTGCCGACCACCGCGCCAAACAGCTGTTCCTTGTTCTCAAAATGGGCATAGAGCGTCGATTTCGACACGCCCGCATGCCTTGCCACCGCATCCATGCTGGTATTGCCATAGCCGGCATTCAGAAAAAGGTCGCGGGCGGCGGTCAGGATCTGCCCGACCTTGCCATGTGGATCAGACGTGTGGAGTGGTTGGGTGTTTTCCATTCGGGTCATACTGAACTGTTCGGTTTTACCCTAGACAAAAGAAACCGGCCGGTCTATCTAAATCGCCGTTCCACTGAACTGTTCGGTACAGATTATCGGCCCAAGCTTCGTAGCGACGCCAAGGCAAGAAAAGGAAAGCAGCATGACGGCGAGCACTGACGCGGGTACTAGCGCGGGCCCTGGCGCCCCGGCCCCTCGCAATGACCCCTCGCGCAAAAGTAATCTTGTCCCCAAGGTGATTTTCGCTTGCTTGGTGGTCGCACTGTTGATCGGCGGCGGCGGCTATTGGCTGACGACCCGCGGCACTGAATCGACCGACGACGCTTACACGGATGGTCGTACCGCTTCCATTTCGCCGAAGGTGGCGGGCTATGTCCGCACGCTGAACATCAGCGATAACAGCCATGTCACGGCGGGGCAGGTGCTGCTCGAGATCGATTCGCGCGACTTTGTCACGGCGCGGGCCAAAGCCCAGGCCACCCTCGCTTTCGTGCGGGCGCAGCTTGACGCCGAGCGCGTCCAGCTCGCCATCGCCCAGGTCAAATATCCAGCCGATCTGGCCTCGGCCCGCGCCGCCGTCGACTCGGCCCGCGCCCAGTTGACCCGGGCGCACGCCGATCATGAGCGCCAAATTCGGGTCGATCAGCGCGCCACCACCGAGGCGCAAATCGATGCCGCGACCCAGAATGAGGTGAACGCCCAAGCCCAGTTCGCCGAAGCCCAGGCCAAGCTGCGCACCGCCGAACTGGTGCAGGATAATATCGAAGCCGTCGAGGCCCAGGTGAAGCAGCTGGAAGCCCAGCTTGCCGCCGCCCAGGCTGATGTCGAGCAATCGGAGATCAATCTCAGCTATACCAAGGTGATCGCTCCCTTTGACGGCTGGGTGACCAAGCGCAATGTCGAGCAGGGCTCCTATGTCCAGGTCGGTCAGTCGTTGTTCTCGCTGGTTTCGCCGGATGTATGGGTCACCGCGAACTTCAAGGAAGACCAGTTGGCCGACATGAAGACCGGCCAGAAGGTCAAGATCGAGATCGACGCCTTTCCGAACCTCAAGATCGAGGGGCATGTCGATAGCATCCAGATGGGCTCCGGTTCGCGTTTCACCGCCTTCCCGGCCGAGAATGCGACCGGCAATTACGTCAAGATCGTCCAGCGGGTTCCGGTCAAGATTGTCATCGACAAAGGCATCAACAAGGACCAGGCGCTGCCGCTGGGTCTGTCCGTCGTGCCGACAGTGATAACCAAATGAGCGAAGGTCCGGCCCTCTCTGCGGCGCCGGCGGGAGTGTCCTGGACGCCCAGGGCGAACCCCTGGCTGATCGCCGTGGTGGTAACCTCGGCGGCATTCATGGAGATTCTCGATACCACCGTCGTCAATGTCGCTTTGCCGCATATCGCCGGTTCGCTGTCGGCGAGCTCGGACGAGGCAACCTGGGCCTTGACCTCCTATCTCGTGGCCAATGGCATCGTTCTGCCCATTTCGGGCTGGTTCTCGAACGTGCTCGGCCGCAAGCGCTACTTCATGATCTGTATCATGATGTTCACCATCTGCTCGTTGCTCTGCGGTCTCGCCACCAGT
>Ga0116226_10001255_pt1 | contig 21872 bp, 19 predicted proteins | sample S1TSphfallax_FD_89692 | JGI IMG/M metagenome (GOLD analysis project Ga0116226, IMG submission 89692) | Host-associated microbial communities from peat moss isolated from Minnesota, USA - S1T2_Fa - Sphagnum fallax MG | ecosystem: Host-associated > Plants > Peat moss > Unclassified | place: USA... | reverse complement strand
GTTCAGGGGCAGCGCCCCTGGTCTTGCTTACTTACCTTCCACACCCCAATGCTAAGAATATATCGCATGGATGGGGCATCATGGCAGACGATCCGTACAAAATATTGGGGGTTTCTCGGGATGCGACGGCGGAGCAGATCCGGGCGGCGTATCGCAAGCTGGCGAAGAAGCATCATCCGGATTTGAATCCGGGCAACAAGGCGGCGGAGGATTTGTTCAAGCAAGTTTCCTCGGCGAATGAGTTGCTCTCGGACCCGGAGAAGCGGGCGCGGTTCGATCGGGGCGAGATTGACGCGAGCGGGGCGGAGAAGGTCCAGCCGCGCGCCTACCGGCAATATGCCGATAGCGGCAGCGGCGAGCGTTATGCCTATACCGGCGCCGGGGCGGGCGGTTTCGCGGGTGAAAATTTCGAGGATTTGTTCAGCAATATTTTCGAGCAGCGCGGCGCACGCTCGGGCCCGGCGCGCGGCGCGGATGCGCGCTACGTGCTGGAGGCCGCGTTTCTGGATGCGGTGAACGGCGCCACCCAGCGGCTGACATTGCCGGACGGGCATGTGCTGGATGTGAAAATTCCGCCCGGCACGAATGATGGCGACGTGCTGCGCCTGCGTGGGCGCGGCCAGCCTGGCCGCAATAACGGCCCGGCTGGCGATGCGTTGATCGAAATCCACGTCGCACCCCATGCTTTCTTCCGGCGCGAGGGCCAGGACGTGTTTATGGACCTGCCGGTCTCCCTGCCCGAAGCGGTGCTGGGTTCACGCGTCAACGTGCCCACCCCCGCCGGGCCCGTCGCCATGAAGCTCAACCCGCATGTGGATACCGGCACCGAGCTGCGCCTGCGCGGCCGGGGCGTGCCCGCTCACGGCAAGCAGGCCTCCGGCGATCTCTACGTGAAGCTGCGCGTCGCCATCGGCCCCGTCGACGAAAAGCTCGAAGCCTTCCTGAAAGACTGGACCCAACCTGGCTTCAACCCAAGGAGCCAGATGGAAGGAGAGCAAAAATGATCAGCTTCGAGGTCATTCAGCTCGAATTCCGCGACCTCACCAAAGACGAGCTGGGCCGCTGGATCGATCTCGCTTTCGTCCGCGCCGAAGGACCTCCCGGCGAATGGCGCTTCCAGGAAATCGACGTCGCCCGCATCCGCCTCATCCTCGAACTCCGCCACACCCTGGAAATCGAGGAACAAAGCCTCCCCGTCATCCTCTCCCTCGTCGACCAACTCTACGACATGCGCCGCCGCATCGGCCGCCTCAACGAAGCCCTCGCCGACCTGCCCCCCGAGGTGAGAACGGCGCTGGTGGCGAAGCTCGTTCAGTAAGTAAGTAAGGCCGAAGGGCCGTGCCCTTCGTGGGGTCCAGGGCAGCGCCCCTGGCCTTGCTTGCTGACTTAACGCGCTGCGTCCATCAGCCGTTTCATTTCCCGGATGGCGGCGGGGAGGCCGATGAGGAGGGCTTCGCCCATGAGGTAGTGGCCGATATTGAGTTCGCGGATTTGCGGCAGGGCGGCGATGGGGGTGACGTTGGCGTAGGTGAGGCCGTGGCCGGCATGGCATTCGAGGCCGAAATCGGTGGTGAGGGCGGCGGCGGCGGCGAGGCGGGCGAGTTCGTTGGGCTTGTGGTTGGCGTAGGCGCCGGTATGGAGTTCGACCACGCTGGCGAGTACTTCGGCAGCCGCTTCCACCTGGTCCGGTTCCGGGTCGATGAAGAGGGAGACGACGATTCCCGCATCGTTGAGCCGGGCGATGATGGGTTGCAGGCTGGCGCGGTGGCCGATGACGTCCAGCCCGCCTTCGGTGGTGATTTCGGTGCGGCGTTCGGGGACGATGCAGACGCCGTGCGGGCGGAGTTTTACGGCGATGGCGGCCATTTCGTCCGTGGCGGCCATTTCCAGGTTGATCGGCACAGCGGCCCAGGCGCAGAGGCGTTCGGCATCGGCGTCGCGGATATGCCGGCGGTCTTCGCGCAGATGGATGGTGATGCCATCTGCCCCGGCGGCAACGGCGGCTTCGCTGACCGTGAACGGGTCCGGATGGAGACCACCCCGCGCATTGCGCAGGGTGGCCACGTGGTCGACGTTAACGCCCAGCCGGATATGCTTGCTCATAGGTTAAATATGTAGGGCGCGTCCGTCGGTGGCTAGGGCTGCTTCCTTCACCGCCTCGCTCAAAGTGGGGTGTGCATGGCAGATGCGCGCCACGTCCTCGGCGGAGGCGCCGAATTCGATGGCGGTGGTGAGTTCGGCGATCAGCGTGCCGGCGTCGGGCCCAAGAATATGCGCGCCGAGGAGTTCGTCCGTGGTTTTATCCGAGAGGATTTTCACGAACCCGTCCGTGTCCCCCATCGCGCGAGCACGGCCATTGGCGGTGAAGGGGAATTTGCCGATCTTATATTCGGTGCCGGCGGCCTTCAGCTCTTCCTCGGTTTTGCCCACGGCGGCTACTTCCGGCCACGTGTACACCACGCTCGGGATGGCGTTGTAATTCACATGCCCGGCCTGCCCCGCGATGCGCTCGGCAAGCGCCACACCTTCTTCCTCGGCCTTATGGGCCAGCATCGGCCCGGCGATGACATCGCCGATCGCGTAAATGCCCGCAACATTGGTGGCGAAATGGGCGTCGGTCTTCACCCGGCCACGCTCGTCCGTCTCAACGCCGGCTTTATCCAGCGCCAGCCCGGCGGTGAAGGCATAACGGCCGATCGCCAGCAGCACGATATCCGCGTCGATCGTTTCGGCCTCGCCGCCCTTGGCGGGCTCCACGGTCAGCGCCACGCCGGAGTCGGTGATGGTCGCGCCGGTCACCTTATGGCCGAGCTTGAAGGTGAAGCCCTGCTTCACGAGCACCTTTTGGAAGGCGGTGGAGATTTCATTGTCCAGGCCCGGCGTGATGCGGTCGAGGAACTCGATAACGGTGACCTTCGCGCCGAGGCGGTGCCACACGCTGCCGAGCTCCAGCCCGATCACCCCTGCGCCGATGACGACCAGATGCTCCGGTACCTTGTCCAGCTCCAGCGCGCCGGTGGAGGTGACGATGCGCTTCTCATCGACCTCAACACCCTTTAGTGGCACGGACTCGCTGCCCGTCGCGATGATGATGTGCTTTGCCGTGTAGTTCTTGCCCGCCACCTCGATTTCGCTGGCGGAGGTGAACTTTGCTTCACCCTTGATCCAGGTGATCTTGTTCTTTTTGAACAGAAACTCCACGCCTTTGGTGTTGGCGCCCACCACCTCGCCCTTGCGCGCCTGCATGCGCGCCAGGTCCAGCTTCACCTCGCCCACGGAAATGCCGTGGTCCTTCAGCGAATGCTCAGCCTGATGGAAATTCTCCGAGGATTGCAGCAGCGCCTTGGAGGGAATGCAGCCGATATTCAGGCATGTCCCGCCCAGCGTCTCACGCTTCTCGACGCACGCCACCTTCAGCCCCAGCTGCGCCGCGCGAATGGCGCAGACATAACCGCCCGGGCCCGAGCCGATTACGATAACGTCAAAGGTTTCGGCCATATTCCAATGCTCCAGGCTGGTTGAGATCTGCGCGGCGTCATACCCCCGCATCCGTCGACAGGCAATTCAGCCAACCTGTCCGTACCGTAACGGTATTTTAATGGCGCCGCTCTTACCCAGGGCCTCCCGCCTCACAACGTTAACAACACGATTAGAAACCCTCGGGAGAACCAAATGTCACTTATCTTGATCGTCCTCGTCCTCATCCTGCTCTTCGGCGGCGGCGGCGGGTACTACGCGCACCGCAGCTATGGCGGGTACGGTTCCGGCGGCGTGCTGGGCCTCATCGTCATCGTCCTGCTCGTGGTCTGGCTATTCGGCGGCTTCGGCGGCGGGGTTTACCACTAAGCGAGTAAGGCCAGGGGGGCTCTGCCCCCTGGACCCCCGCGAAGGGCCGCGCCCTTCGATGGGCGTTAGTCAGGGATATGAAAAGGGGCCGCCTCAGTCGTTGGAACGACCAGGTGCGGCCCCTTTTCATATCCCTGTTTAGCGCCGATCCAACGGCGCGGCCGTTGGCGGGGTCCAGGGGCAGAGCCCCTGGCCTTACGTCGCTAAGATGGTTATTCCGGCCCCATGCCCGAATTATCCCATCGTGTAGGCCGAACCGAGTTGGCAGCGACGTTTGCGATGGCTGCGCGGGCGCGGGCGTTGCGGGCGGCGGGGCGGGATGTAATTTCGTTATCCTTGGGCGAGCCGGATTTTCCGACGCCGGAGCATGTGGTGGCGGCGGCCCATGCGGCGGCGCTGCGGGGCGAGACGAAATATCCGCCGCTGGGCGGCACGGAGGCGTTGAAGACGGCGGTGCGCGCGAAGTATTTGCGGGACCAGAAGCTGGATGTGCCGGTGCAGAATATTCTGGTCACCAATGGCGGCAAGCAGGCGATTTTCAATGTCGTGATGGCGGTGGTCAATGCGGGGGATGAGGTGGTGATCCCGTCCCCGGCCTGGGCGGGGTATGAGCAGACGGTCCGGTTTGCGGGTGGGGTGCCGGTGTTTTGCCCATGCCCGCAGGCGGAGGGATTTGTGTTGCGGCCGGAAGCGTTGGAGGCCGCGATCACGCCGCGCACGCGGTTGCTGATTTTGAATTACCCGAATAATCCCTCCGGTGCGGCATGCGATGCGGCGGCGCTGGCGGAAATTGCGGCGGTGCTGCGGCGGCATCCGCAGGTTTGGGTATTGTCGGACGATATTTACGAGCATTTGCTGTTCGATGGTTTCAGCTATGCCACGCTGGCGGCGGTGGCGCCGGATCTGGCGGACCGGGTTGTGACGATGACGGGCGTATCCAAGTCTTACGCCATGACGGGCTGGCGCGTCGGGTTTTGTGCCGGGCCGGCTGAGCTGATCAAGGCGTGTACCGTGGTGCAGGCGACGGCGACTTCCGGGGTTTCCTCGGTCGGTCAGGCGGCGGCTTTGGCGGCGCTGGAAGGCCCACAGGATTTTCTGGCCGGGCGCGCGGCGGCGTATCAGGCCCGGCGGGATGCCGTGGTGGCGGCGTTGAATGCGGTGCCGGGGATTGCCTGTCATAAGCCGGATGGCGCGTTTTATGTGTTCCCGGATATTTCGGGTTGCCTGGGCAAAACCACCAAGGCCGGGCGGCGGCTGGAAACGGATACGGATTTTGCAGCGGAGCTGCTTGATGAAGCTTACGTGGCGGTTGTGCAGGGCGCTGCCTTTGCCATGAGCCCGCATGTGCGGATTTCCACCGCCACCTCGCAGGAGATTCTGGCTGCTGCCTGCACGCGAATCGCGGAATTCTGCGCCGCGCTGAAATGAGCATCCGGCCTGCCCGGCCTGCGTTTTTGCGGTGCCCGGCGGGCTGTGCCGCGCGCTGTGGCAGGCTTCGGCCAGAGGGAATCGGTTGATTGTCGGATACCGGGCGCTACATTTGAAGCGCTAACCCGACATTCACACGGAGGTTACCCAATGCAAGCGCTATATCATGCCCATGGCCACGCGACCGGCGGCCGCACCGGAGACGGCGCCACCGATGACGGGCGTCTCTCGGTTCAACTCAGCACGCCGAAGGAACTCGGCGGCGATGGCGGCCCGGGCACGAACCCCGAACAATTATTTTCCATCGGCTACTCGGCCTGTTTTCTCGGCGCGCTTAAATTCGTCGCGGGCAAGGAACATGTTAAGATCGCCCCCGACACCAAGGTTTCCGCCGATATCGGCATCGGCCCGCGGGATGATGGCGGCGGATTCGGGATTACGGCGGCGCTGACCATTTCCATCCCAGGCGTCGAAAAATCGGTGGCCGAAGATCTGGTGCAGAAAGCCCATATCGTCTGCCCGTATTCCAACGCGATTCACAAGACCATCGAGGTCAAACTCACGGTGGTCTGACAACAGCAAGCCCATGGGTCTCTGCCTATCGCGCCAACGGCGCGCCGGGCCGGGCGTGTGGGCTTCCATCTTTTTTCCTGAAAAACCTGGTGGAGCTAAGCGGAATCGAACCGCTGACCTCCTGCATGCCATGCAGGCGCTCTACCAATTGAGCTATAGCCCCGTTCGCCGAGTGGGCGGGGTAGGTTGGAGGCCGCATATAGACCGGGGTGTTGATCGGGATCAAGGGGTGGAAGGAATTGGTGTTTATGCTATGGCTCGGGCCGCGCCGGATTAGCACAGTGGTAGTGCAGCGGTTTTGTAAACCGAAGGTCGCGGGTTCAAATCCTGCATCCGGCACCATTGCCCAAGGTTTTCATGATTATTTCCGCGCCCAGATTTTTCATTGATGGCGGGTTTCGCGGGCCGGGCGGCGTGCGGGTAGAGGCGGGCCGGATCGTCGAAGTTTTCGACGGTGATATCGGGGCTGATATCCGGCTCACGCATGGCTTTCTAAGTCCCGGGCTGATCGATCTGCACAATAACGGCGCGTTTGGCGTGGATTGTGCAACCGCCGCGTCGGGCGAATGGGATGATTTCATTAACGGTTTGGCGGCGCGCGGGGTGACTTCGGTGCTGCCCACTGTGATCACCGCGCCGTTTCCGGCATTGGCGGCGGCGGCGCAGCGTGTCGGCGCGGCGATGGCGCGGCATGGCGCGATTCTGGGGCTGCATCTTGAGGGGCCGTTTTTAAGCCAGGCCAAACGCGGCGCGCATCAGGCGGCGTTTCTGGCCGTGCCTGATGCGGCTTCCGTGGAGTGGCTGCTGAATGGCCCGATTCGCGAGGCGCTGCGGGTCATCACGCTGGCGCCCGAACTGCCCGGCGCGCTGGCGGCGATTACACGGTTCACGGCGGCCGGGGTGGTCGTGTCGCTCGGGCATACCGAGGCGGATGCGGCGCAGATGCGGGCGGCGCTGGATGCCGGGGCGCGGATGGTGACGCATGTGTTCAACGCGCAATCCCCGCTCAGGCAGCGCGCGCCCGGCGCGCCGGGTGTGGCACTCACGGATGCGCGGGTTTTTCCGTGCCTGATTGCCGATGGCGTGCATGTGGACCCTGCCGTGCTGCAACTGGCCTTCGCTGCTTGCCCGCGCGCTGTGGCGGTTACGGATTCGATTCTGGTGGCCGGGCTGAAGGAAGGCGCGGAATGTGAATTTGGCGGTGCCACGGTGCGCATGGGCGCGGATGGCGTCGGTTTGCGGGCTGATGGGACGATCGCCGGCGCCGGAATCACGCTGGACGAGGGCGTGCGGCGGCTGATTGCATCGGGCGTACCGCCGGAGGTCGCGTTTGCGGCGGCGACGGAACGTCCCGCGGCGGCGCTTGGCCTGGCTGAGCGTGGGCGGATTGCGGCGGGCGCGCGGGCGGATCTGGTTTGGTGGGGCGATGACTTCACGGTGCAGCGGGTCTGGACGGCCGGAGCGGCGGTGCCGGAAACAAGGAGCGTACGCGGCACGGAACATGCGCGGCCCGAGCTGGCGGATCTGGATGATCGCGCCACGCACGAGATTGTGCGGATATTTCTCGCGCAGGAGGCTGTCGCGCAACGGGCGCTGGCGGCGGTGGCCGAGCCGCTGGCTGCCTTGGCCGATGCGGTGGCGGCGCGGATGTTGGCGGGCGGGCGGCTATTTTATGCCGGTGCCGGTACGTCGGGCCGGTTGGGATTTCTGGATGCGGTGGAATGCGGGCCGACTTTTGGCGTGCCGGATGGGGTGATCATTCCTCTGCTCGCAGGCGGGCCGGGGGCGATCCGGCTGGCGGCCGAGGGGGCTGAGGATGATGGCCCTGCGGCGGTGGCGGCGCTGCGCGACCAAAAATTCGGGCCGGGCGATGTGCTGGTGGGCATTGCGGCCTCGGGCGTCACGCCCTTCACCCTGGCGGCGGTGGGGTATGCGAATGGGTTGGGTGCACTGACCGGCGCGATTGTGAACAACCCTGACAGTCCGCTGGCCGATTTGGCCGGCATTGCAGTGCGGATTGCCTCCGGGCCGGAGGTGATCGCCGGGTCCACGCGGCTTTCCGCTGGGACGAGCCAGAAGATTGCGCTCAATACCCTCTCCTCCACGGTGATGATCCGGCTGGGAAAGGTCTACGGGCCGTATATGGTGGATATGCGGGCGACGAACGCGAAATTGCGGCGGCGCGCGGTGCGGATGACCGCCGGGATTGCCGGGGTGAGCGAGGATACGGCGGCGGCGGCGCTGGAACAATGCGGGATGCAGGTGAAGCAGGCGGCGGCAATGCTGAAGCTTGGCGTTTCAGTTTCTGAGGCATCAGATCTTCTTGAGCGCGCAAAAGGTTCTTTACGGCGGGCGCTAAAGATTCAACACTGATTCAGACGGAATGACGGGAAGGGAATGTCCGGCAAGCTTGTCACCATCGCCAGAGCCATCGATGACTTCATCATTGATAGGGCATTGCAGCCGGGGATCAATCTGGCGGAATGGCGGCTGGGGATTCCGGGCTATCTGGTCGCCAAGGTCTGCGTCGTTCTGGGTGCCGGGATCGGCGTGATCTGGCTGCACCGGTTCGACCCGTTTCCGAGCGTGGAATTTTACCAGGATATGCTGTGCCTCGGGATCATGGTGGTCGCGACCTATATCCAGATCCGGGTGCATGAGTCGCGGGAGCCGAAGCGCGCGGTCTTCGCCCCGGCGGCGCGGGCGACCGGGCTGCTATGGCGCACCGCCTGGCTGCTGGACCTCACCGTGTTTCCATTTCAATGGCCCGTGGAAGGGCATGGGGAGCTGGTGTTCAACTTCATCTGGACCTTCCTGGTCGTGCTGCCCTACTGGATCATCTGCTGCCGGCGCCTGCCCCCGCCGGTGGAGCGCCGGGTGGGCGTGTTTGCGCCGGTGACGGTGCCGGCGCGCTGATTTTTGGCGCTCAGCCAACCTTGTGCGCGAATCGTCGGTTTGTGGTTAGCTCGGCGGAACGATTAAGGAGCTTCCGCCATGCAACCACCCGAGACCCTGAAGAAGCCGCTGGAGAAAGTATCCCGGCTGAACGATACGATCGCGCTGCGGTCCAACCAGATTTTCGCGACCATGGGTTTTTTCTGGTTCTGTCTGATCTTCTCGCTGATTCCGCTGAAATGGCCGGGGACGATGCCATTTGTGCAATATGCGAGTTCCGGTGTGTTGCAGCTGGTCGCGCTGCCGCTGCTGGGGGTGGGGACCATTCTGGCGGCGCGGGCTTCCGACAAGCTGGGCAAGGAACAGCATGACGCGGTGATGGAAACCGTGACGGATATGCATATTCTGATGAGGGAGCTGCACCAGCTGCATCTGGAACTGGCGGCAAAAGTGAGCGACGCGATTGCGCCGGATGAGGCGGAAAACTAACGGTGAGTTAGAGAATCGTCATTGCGAGCGTCACGCGGATGCGTGCATTCGCACGGCGTGAAACAATCCATCTTATATCAACGGTCATAAAGAATGACCGTGATAAAAGAGTTTTTGGCGCGCATCCGCCCCACCAGCCCAGCGCGCATTACTTTCCGGTCGTAAAACAAGAGATGAATGGCTTCGCTGCGCTCGCAATGACGAGGAGGAGTGGTGGGACGGCGCGTATAAAATTCAGCCCTTCGCCTTGGCTTCGCGGCGGCGGCGGGTGAGGATGAACTCCGTATAGCCATTCGGCTGGGTGCGGCCTTCGAAAACAAGGTCCAGCGCGGCGGCGAAGGCCGGGCCGTCATAGTTCGGGGCGAGCGGCCGGTACGCGGTATCGCCCTCATTCTGCTTGTCCACCACCAGCGCCATGCGCTTCAGGGTTTCGAGCACCTGTTCCTTGGTGACGATGCCGTGATGCAGCCAGTTGGCGATATGCTGGGAGGAGATGCGCAGCGTCGCGCGATCCTCCATCAGCCCGACATCATGGATGTCCGGCACTTTCGAGCAGCCCACACCCTGGTCGATCCACCGCACCACGTAACCCAGCAGCCCCTGGCAGTTATTGTCCAGCTCCTGCTGGATTTCGGCGGGGTTCCAGTTCGGGCGGTCGGCCAGCGGGATGGTGAGCAAGTCGTCCAGCTTGGCGGGGGCGCGGGATTTCAGCTCGTCCTGCCGGGCGAACACGTCCACCTGATGGTAATGCAGCGCGTGCAGCGTGGCGGCGGTGGGGGAGGGTACCCAGGCGGTATTGGCGCCGGCGCGGGGATGGGCGATTTTCTGCTCCAGCATCGCGGCCATCATATCCGGCGCGGCCCACATGCCCTTGCCGATTTGCGCGCGGCCCTGCAACCCGCATTCGAGGCCGAAATCGACATTGCGGTCCTCGTAGGATTTGATCCAGGGCTGTTTTTTGATGTCGTCCTTGCGAATGAACGCCCCGGCCTCGAACGAGGTGTGGATTTCATCGCCCGTACGGTCGAGAAAGCCGGTATTGATGAAGACCACGCGGGACTTCGCAGCGGCGATGCAGGCTTTCAAATTCGCGCTGGTGCGACGCTCCTCATCCATGATGCCCATTTTCAGCGTATAGGTCGGCAGGCCGAGGAGCTTTTCGACCGCCGCGAACAGGCTGTTGGCGTTGGCGACTTCCTCCGGCCCGTGCAGCTTCGGCTTGACGATATAGACCGAGTTTTTCCGCGAATTTTTATGCGCTTTGAGGTCGTGCATCGCGATCAGCGAGGTGAGCACGGCGTCCAACACGGTTTCGGGGATTTCCGTGCCGTTTGCATCCAGAATGGCGTCGGTCAGCATATGGTGGCCGACATTGCGGACCAGCATGAGCGAGCGGCCATGCAGGGTGAGTTTGCCCTTGCCGTCCGGGCTTGTGTAGTCGCGGTCCGGGTTCAGCTTCCGCTCGATCGTCTTGCCGCCTTTCTCGACCGGGGCAGAGAGCGTACCGTTCATCAGCCCGAGCCAGTTGCGGTAGACTTCCACCTTATCCGCCGCGTCCACCGCCGCCACGCTGTCCTCGCAATCCATGATCGTGCTGATCGCGGATTCCAGGATGATATCCGCGACACCGGCCGGGTCATCCTTGCCGATGGGGTTTTGCGGGTTGATGACCAGCTCGGCATGGAGGTGATGGTTTTTCAGCAGAATGGCGGTGGGATGGTCCGGCGCGCCGGTATAGCCGACGAATTTCGCGGAATCCTTTAGCCCGGTTTCCCCGGTTGGCAGCGTGACGGCAAGATGGCCGTTTTTGATCCGGTAGGCCTGCGCCTCGGAATGGCTGCCTTTCGCGAGCGGGAAGCTTGCATCCAGAAAGGCGCGGCCGCGCGCGACGACCTTTGCGGCCCGGGTTTTGTTGAAGGCCTTGGTTTTTTCAGCGCCATCGGTCTCGGGAATCGCATCCGTGCCGTATAGCGCGTCATACAGGCTGCCCCAGCGCGCATTGGCGGCGTTCAGCGCATAGCGGGCATTGCTGACGGGGACGACGAGCTGCGGCCCGGCGATATGGGCGATTTCCTCATCCACATTACTGGTCTCCACCGTGAAATGGGCGGGGTCCGGCAGGAGATAGCCGATTTCCTTCAGGAAGGCCTGATAGCTGCCTGCATCCAAGGGCTGGGCTTTATGGGCTAGGTGCCAGGCGTCGATTTTTGCCTGGATGGCGTCGCGCTTGGCGAGCAGGGCGGCGTTGGTGGTGGAGAATTCGGTGAGCAGCGCGGCGAAACCGGTCCAGAACGCTTCGGGCTGCAGCCCGGTGCCAGGCAGCGCCTCACCCACCACGAAATCGTATAAAACGCTGGCGATGCTGAGGCCGGCGGCGTTGGTTCTGGGTTCGGACATGGTCGTGCTCCTGCTTTGTTGCGCCGATTTCACGGCATCCAGGCGTGGCAGTCAAACCAGGTGCGGGACGTTTCCGGCTGCGCGGCGCGCCAGGCGGATTGGAAGGATTCGAAATCCAGCCACGCGCCGGGCAGATCCGCGCCGAACGGTCCGGAGGCGTGGGAGAAATGCGGCCAGGTGATTTGCCGCCCCTCTTGCTGCCGGGGCGGCAGGGTGAAGCCGCCGGGCGGATTCTGGTTGACGAGCTTGAAGCGGCGATAGCCGAGCGCGTGCAGCGCCTCGACCGGGGCGAGTTGATAGCATTCGACGGAGATATAGCTGGGGAGTGGGAATTTCCCGGCCGCACCTTGCAGGAACGCGGCCTCCTGCCCCTCGATATCGATTTTCGCGTAATGCGGAACGCCATGTTTCGCGGTGAGCGCCGCCCAGTCGATCGTCATGACATGGTAGGATCGATAGCCTTGCGCGAATTCCGCGCGGGCATGGCTGAGGCCGGATAGGCCCTGGTGTTTTTCGTGGTGGAAGAATTCCACGATATCGCCATGGTTGGCCCCGGCGGCGAGGTTGTGAATGATCAGCCGCTGCTCTGATATTTCTGTCTCAAAACGTTCGCAGAGGGCGTAATAGGCTTTCACATCCGGCTCCAGGCCGATGACGCGGAAACCTTTGGCAAGGTAGAATTCCGTGTCGTTGCCCTCAGACATGCCGATATCGAAGATCAGGTCCGGCTGCGGCGCAAGGCGCGTGCCCTGGCTGAGTGCGGTTGCCTGCGCGCGGATACGCGGGCCGAAAACCAGCGGGCGCCGGTCCTCCTCCTGCCGGACGTCGTAGAAATTCCACAGGCCGGGCTGGTTCTGGAATTGCGGGCGTTTTTTCAGCCGCTCGATGAAATGCTCCATGCTGCGGCACTGGTAATGCATGAGCTTGGCGGCGGACCAATCCGGGTCCGCGTCGATAATGCCGTAGGTGGCGCTCCAGGAGACCGGCGCGCCATTGGCGAGGCAGGATTTTCCGGGCGGAACGTCGAAGCAATGCACGCAGAGCCAGTGCGGGCCGACGCTGGCGGGGCGGACGATGGATTTGACATGGCGGTTGATCGCCTGCCGCGCATCGCCATGCCAGGTATAGGCCTCAAAGGGCAGGGCGCTGGGTTTAAGGTAATGGCCGCTGCTGCCGTAATTGCACCAGTTGATGCAGACCTGATCCGCATGGGGGAAGCGGGCGAGGAAGGATTGGATCGTGTCGTCCTGATACAGTGCCAAGAACTCGTCGGCATCGAAAAACGCCATCCAGGCGAATTCCTGCCCGTATCGGGCGAGGGCATCGCGGTAGCTGGCATCCTGCCGGGGGCGGTGGCTGCCATCGCGCGGGCCCGGGGCGCGGGCCAGCCGGATATCCTGCACACGGGCGGCCCGCTCCAGAATGTCCCAGGTGCCGTCGGTCGAATCATCGTCATAGACGATGCAGGCGTTGAAGCCGAGCATAGCGTACCAGGCCAGCCATGCGGCGATGTCGCTGGCCTCGTTTTTGACGAACAGGACAACGGCGCAGCGCTCGCTGGGGGTCTCACCCGGGCTTTCAGCTTGAATTTCTGGAGTCATGGCGGTCCTGCCGGCGGCGCTTGGCGGGTTAACTTTTCTTCAGCCATGTTGGCGGGAAAGACCCCTGTGAACAACCCCCTTGCGGGCGCGCCATATTTCCGTCATCAACACGTCTAGGTGTTCGAATAAGAGCGAATTCAGGCCCAACTGGCCGGGATCGCCACCCGAACCCTGAATTTACCCCATGGCCGGGCGACTCTCCTGGCCGACGAGATCAAGGACCGATGACCGCTCTGCCGACCGATTTTTTCCAATCCAATTCGGCTATGGCGCGGCTCGGGTCTGCCCCTTTCATCATCACATCAAAAAATCGCAGCGGCGCGGCTGGCTGGGCATCTGGCCCATATTCGCCGGCCGGTGCCGCGCATCGGAGCCCCAATTTTTATGACGAAAAAACTTCTCATCGACGCCAGCCACGCGGAAGAGACGCGTGTGGTGGTACTGGACGGCAACCGGCTTGAGGATTTCGACGTTGAGACGGCCAATCGCAAGCAGATAAAAGGCAATATCTACCTCGCCAAGGTCATCCGGGTCGAACCCAGCCTACAGGCGGCTTTCGTTGAATATGGCGGGAACCGGCACGGCTTCCTCGCCTTCGGGGAAATTCACCCGGATTATTACCAGATCCCCGTCGCCGACCGGAAGCGCCTGCTCGCGCAGCAGGCGGAAGATGCCGCCGATGAGGAGGCCAGGGAAGAGGCGCGCGCCCAGGCCGCGATAGAGGCTCCCAAGGCGCAAAGCGCGCAGCCGCTCGACATCACGCCGATTGAGATTCAATCCGCCCCGCCGCCGGAAGAAATCGGCGATGAGATTGCCGTGGGCAGCCTGACCGAAGCAGCTGCGCAGGTTGAGGCGGCGGAATTCGCCCAAATCGAGCCCGAAGCGGCGCTGGAGGCTGCAGCGCAGCCGGCGCAGGTTGAGCAGGTCGATGGGACAGAGGCGATCGAACCTAAGGTTTCGATCAATGCTGAGACCGATGTAGAGACCGAAAGCGGGGCGGAAGCCGAGCGCGACACCGAAACCGAAGCCGAATCTGGCGCCGAGCCGGAAGCCGAGCCGGAAGCCGAGCAGGGGCCGGAAGCGCCGCCGCCGGAAAATCTGGGCGGCGATGGCGATGATGCGGCCGAAGCGCGCGAGCGCCGCCAGCGCCAGCGTTTCATCAAGAATTACAAAATCCAAGAAGTCATTCACCGCCGCCAGATCATGCTGATCCAGGTGGTGAAAGAGGAGCGCGGCAATAAGGGTGCTGCGCTCACCACCTATTTGTCGCTCGCAGGGCGATTCTCCGTGCTTATGCCCAACTCGCCTTCGGGCGGCGGGGTTTCGCGCAAGATTACCTCGGTGGCGGATCGCCGCCGGTTGAAGGAGGCGATGGCGGAGCTGGACGTGCCGGAGGGCATGGGCCTGATCGTGCGCACGGCCGGGGCCAACCGGCCGAAGCCGGAGATCAAGCGCGATTGCGAGTATCTGCTCCGGCTCTGGGACGATATTCGTGAGCGCACGATGGAATCCACCGCGCCCGCACTGATTTACGAGGAAGCGAGCCTGATCAAGCGCACCATCCGCGACGTGTATACGCGCGATGTGGAAGACGTGCTGGTCGATGGCGAAGAGGGTTTCAAAGCGGCGCGGGACTTCATGCGCATGCTGATGCCGAGCCACGCCAAGAAGGTGCAGCTCTGGAGCGAAGGCCAGCCGCTTTTCGCCAAATATCAGGTGGAAGGGCAGCTCGACGCGATGCTGAACCCGATCGTGCAGCTGCGCTCGGGCGGGTATATCGTCATCAACCAGACGGAAGCCCTGGTGGCGATCGATGTGAATTCCGGGCGTTCGACGCGCGAGCGGAACATCGAGGATACCGCGCTGCGGACCAATCTGGAGGCCGCCGAAGAGGCTGCCAAGCAGCTGCGTATGCGCGACCTGGCCGGGCTGATCGTGATCGATTTCATCGACATGGAGAGCCGGAAGAATAACGCGGCGGTCGAGCGCAAGCTGAAAGATTCGCTGAAGAACGACCGCGCCCGTATTCAGGTGGGCAGCATCAGCCATTTTGGGCTGATGGAGATGAGCCGCCAGCGCCTGCGGCCTTCGCTCACCGAATCCTCGCTGGTGGTCTGCCCGCATTGCGCGGGCATGGGCCATGTGCGCAGCTCCGAGAGTGCCGCGCTGCATATTCTGCGCGCCATCGAGGATGAGGGCGGCAAGTTCCGCGCCGCCGAGATTTCGGTCGTGCTGCCGCCGGAAATCGCGTTCTACCTGTTCAACCATAAGCGCGAGCGGCTTTCGGCCATTGAGGCGCGCTATTCAATGAAAGTGTTCTTCACCCCGGATGCCGCGCTGACCGGCACGAATTTCCGGATCGAGAAGATTAAGGCGCAGACCGTGGCGCCGCCATCGGTTGCGCCAGCCTCTTATGCCGGGCCGATCACGCATGAGCGCCGGCCGGATCGCCAGCTCGCCGCCCCGGTGGCCGAAGAGGCCGAGGCGGAGGAAGACGAGACGCCGGATGCCGATGCGCCGAATGCGAATGACACGCCGGAGGAAGGTGAGCGCAAGCGCCGCCGCCGCCGCCGCCGTGGCAAGCGCCGCAGCGATACGCCGGGCGGCGACGCACAGGTGAGCGCCGACGAGGCGGTGCCTGTTGACATCGCCGAGGGCGAGCCGTCCGCCGCGCCGGTGGACGACCAGCCTTCCGAGTTTGACCTGGTTTTGGCCGCCGAACTGGGCGAACCCGAAGCTTTGATGGCCCCCGTCGAAGACACCGCGCCGCGCCGCAAGCGCTCCCGGGGCGGACGCCGCCGCCGTGCGGGGGAAGGCGATGCCGCACCCGCCGAGGAAGCCGCCCCTGCCCAGCCGGTTTATGCCGATATCGCCGATATCTTCGAGGCGGCGGAACGGGCGGAGGAAGAACGCTCCCGCACGCGCGAGCGCGCACGCTCCGCCCCCGAGCCGCAGCCTGAACCGGAAACGCAGGCTGTGCCTGTGGCGGAGGCGCCGGAAATCGTCGAATCCGCGCCGGAACCGGTCGCCTACGCGCCCGAGGCTGAACCCGTCCTGGAGCCCGTCACCCAATCCGCCGCCGCCGAACCGCTGGTAAAACCCATCGTCATCGGCGCCGACGCGCCTGCCGCCGAGAAAAAACGCGGTTGGTGGCGAAGGTAAGCAGGTAGGGAGGCCAGGGTCACCCCGGCCTCCCGCAACTTCTGCGCTGCTGGATTGCCGCGAAACAGAGCGCCACAAGCCTATCTCGGGCCTTTCTCAGTCCTTTCTTATGTCGCGCGGACACCGTGCGACTTGAAAAGAAATGAAAACGAGAGAATCATGATGGTGTGGCCTTTGCGCCACTTTCAGGAGCGAAAAATTCCATGGCTTATAATCCGAACGGCAATTCCTATCGCACGGCGCAGGCGGGCTTTGCCGCCTCTTCCACCGCGGTGCTCGACCAGGGGCTGCGGGCCTATATGCTGCGCGTATATAACTGGATGGCGTCCGGTCTGGTGCTGACCGGGCTGATCGCCTTTGCCATCTCACATACCTCCGCCATGAACGCCTTTTATCCGCTGGTGCAAACAGCAAGCGGCGATTTTGTGCGGGCACCCTCCATCCTGGCCTATATTTCCATCTTCGCGCCTCTGGTGTTCGTGATGGTGCTGAGCTTCGGGGTGAACAAGCTTTCCACCACGGCGGCGCAGGCCCTGTTCTGGGTATTCTGCGCGGCGATGGGGGCCAGCCTGACCAGTATTTTCATGGTCTATACCCAGACCTCGATCTCGGAAGTGTTCTTCATCACCGCTGGGACGTTCGCGGGCACCAGCCTGTACGGGTATACCGCGAAGCGGGATCTGACGAGCTTCGGCAGTTTTCTGATGATGGGGCTGATCGGCATCATCATCGCGATGGTGGTGAATATGTTCCTCCACTCGCCGGCGATTGCTTTTGCCATCAGTATTCTGGGCGTGCTGATCTTTGTGGGTCTGACGGCCTATGACACGCAGCGGATCAAGACCAGCTATCTGCAATATGGCGGGTCTTTCGGGATGGAAATGGCGAATAAGCGCAGCGTTTACGATGCGCTGACGCTGTATCTCAACTTCATCAACCTGTTCCTGTTCCTGCTGCAGCTTTTCGGCCAGCGCAACAACCGCTGAGTCTATATCTGACCAGAGCGGAAAACCGTCCCCCAAAGTTTGGGGGGCGGTATTTCGCAATTTTTGTTTGAGCGCTGAAACGGGTTCCGACCGGTTGAGCCGCCGTACGCTGTTTCTCGGCTTTTTCCAGGCTGGAATCATCGGTTTCGGCGGCGTGCTACCGGTGGCGCGGCGGTTGATCGTGGATGACCGCAAATGGATGACCCAGGCGCAGTTCAACGATCTGTTCAGCCTGTGCCAGTTTCTGCCGGGCGCCAATATCGTAAATTTCGCTTTCGCCTTCGGGGCGCGGAACCGGGGGGCCAGCGGTGCGGCGGCGGCCGTGCTGGGGCTCCTGGGCGCGCCGGTTTGCATCGTCATGCTGCTGGGGGCGGCTTATGGGCGCTATGGCGGCCTGCCGCTGGCGCGTCATGCGCTGGTGGGGCTGGCAGCGGCGGCTTCCGGGCTGGTTCTGGGCACGGCGCTGAAAATCGCCACGCCGATTTTTAGCAGGCGGGTGAATATCGCCCTGGCGGCTTTGGTGTTCGCGCTGGTGATGCTGCTGCATCTATCGCTGCTGCTGACCATGCTGGCCGTGCTGCCGGTCTCGCTTTTCCTCGCCTGGCGGGAGGGGTGATGCCGATTCTGGGGTCGCTGGCGCTGCTGTTCGGGCGGCTCTCGCTGCTGGCGGTCGGCGGCGTGAACAGCACCGTGCCGCAGATTGCCCGCGATGTGGTGACCAACCGGCATTGGCTCACCCCGGCGCAATTCGTGCAGCTTTACGCGATTTCGAACGCCGCACCCGGGCCGAATGTGATGATTTCCACCGTCATCGGCGCACATATGGCCGGCATTGCGGGCGGCGTGGTGGCGACGCTGGCGATGGTGCTGCCGGCCGGGATCCTGGTCATGATCGTCTCGAAAATCTGGGACCGTTACCGCGAGGCGCGCTGGCGGCGCATCGTGCAGGTGGCATTGCTGCCGATCACGGCGGGGCTGATCCTCGCCGCTGCCGGGGTGTTGGTGCGCCAATCCGATACCGGGGCGCTGACCGCCGCCATCACGCTCATTTGCGCGGCGCTCAGCTGGCGGAGCAGGCTGCATCCGCTCTGGCTGCTGGGCGGCGGCGCGCTTCTCGGGTTGATATTGGCTTAGAGCCGGATGACATTAAATCGAATAGCTTTGCGATCCGATTTAATGTCCGAATCCGCCTCTAAATCGCACGCTAACGCAGATGTTCGGCGAAAAATGCCAGGCTGCGCAGCTCGGCCAGCTCGTTATCCTTCGGGCTGAAGCTCGGACGCTCCTCGCAACCAAAACCATGCTCCGCGCCGGGATAGGTGAACACCTGCACCTCGGGCTGAGCTTTTTTGATCGCCGCGACATCGGACATCGAAATGCCTTGATCCGCCTCGCCGAAATGCAGCTGCACCGGGCAGTTGGGCTTCAAATCGCGCGCCGCGGCGATGCCGCCGCCATACCAGCCAATCGCGGCTTTGAAGCTGTGGGTCTTGGTCGCGCCAAGCCAGGCAAGCGATCCGCCCCAGCAATAGCCGATAATGCCGACCGGCTTACCGTCCAACGCTGCCGCCGCCGTCTCAATATCCTGCTGCACGGCGGATTCGGGGATTTGCGCGCGCAAGGCGAGGCCTTTTTTTATGTCCTCCGGCGTATAGCCCAGCTCCACGCCGCGTTCCGTACGGTCGAAAAACGCCGGGCAGAGCACGCGATAGCCGAAGCTCGCCAGACGCTCCGAGACCGAGCGCATATGCGCGTTCACGCCGAAAATCTCCTGCACCACGATGAGCCCGCGCGGGGCGTTCACATTGCCGGCCTCGAATGCCGTGAATTGATGGCCGTCAGCAGCGGTTAGGTTCAGCATCGCCCGGTCTCTCCCTGTTCGCGTTAAATGCGCGTGTAGATTGTAAAATCCCGCGCAAGCACCTCGTAAATTGTGCGCTTGAAGCTGACCGCAAGGGCCGGCAGCTCAGACAATGCCACCCATTTCCACGCATCGAATTCCGGATGCGAATCCGCATCCAGCACCACCTCGGAATCTTCACCCAGAAACCGCAGCGCAAACCATTTCTGCCGCTGCCCGCGATACTTGCCCTTGAACGCCTTGCCGATCAGCTCAACCGGCAGGTCATAGTCCAGCCAGTCCGGATGCTCGCCCAAAATCTCGACGTTCGACGTGCCGATCTCCTCCCGCAACTCCCGAATTATGGCCAAACGCGGGTCCTCCCCCGCATCAATCCCGCCCTGCGGCAATTGCCATGACTCCAACCCAACCCGCCGCGCCACCAGCACAAGCCCAGTGCGCCCGAAGACCACCGCGCCGACATTGAGCCGGTAGGGCAATGACGTCCATTGGGTCATAGGACGTAAGGCCAAGGGGCTTTGTCGCGTCGCGCCCAAGGCGCGCCGATTTTATCAAGAAGCGGCGGCCCTCCGGGCCGACGACCCTTCCCTCCCAAAACCCTACTTAGCGGATTCCAAAGGTGAGCCTTTGGTGGGGGGACCAGGAGGGCAAAGTCCCCCTGGCCTTGCTTCCGAAGCCTCAATTGGATGCCGTAGTCGTACCTGGTCCCATGCCGGCGAGGAGTTTCAGGCCCATTTGGAGCTGGAAATCGGTGGCAGGGTTGGTGGGGTCGAAGGTTGGCCAATTGGCGGGGGGCTTATTGGGAATCGTTTTTGCCACGGCGGGCAGCGGCGGGGCGGGGGGCAGTTGCGCGCCGGTCTGGCCGGTGGGGTTGGTGAAGGAGTTCAGCAGGTCTGTTTCGCGCAGCTGGGCGAAGGCGTCGTCCGGCGTATCGGTATCGGAGACCGTGATGTCCGGCGTTACGCCATAGCCCTGGATGGATTTGCCGGAGGGCGTGAAATAGAGCGCGGTGGTGAGACGGAGCGCGCCCGCATTGTCGATGGGCATGATCGTCTGCACCGAGCCTTTGCCGAAGGTTTTGGTGCCGAGCACCAGCGCGCGGCGGTTTTGCTGCAGGGCGGCGGTGACGATTTCGGCGGCCGAGGCGGTGCCGGCATTGGTGAGGATGACGATGGGCGCGCCGTTGGTGATATCCCCGGACTGGGCGTACCAGACCTGATCGTCCTGGCTGTGCCGGCCATGGGTGGAGACGATTTCACCCGTGTTCAGGAAATCGTCGCCGACGGCGACAGCCTGGTCGAGCAGCCCGCCCGGATTGTCCCGCATGTCGAGGATATAGCCGTGGATGCTGCCATGGGATTGTTTGAGCAGGTCGGTCACGGCGTTGCGGATATGCGGGTCGGCGTTTTCATCGAAGCTGTCGAGCCGGATATAGCCGATATTGCCGGCGGGCGTGGCGAAGAGCCGGTCTTTCACGTCCTGTATTTTGATGTTTTCGCGCGTGAGGGTGACATGCACGGGTGTCGTGATGCCGTTGCGCTTGAGGGTGAGGCTGATTTGCGTACCCGGCGCGCCGCGCATCTTGGTCACCGCATCATCCAGGCCGAGCCCGTCGGTGGAGTGGCCGTTGATTTCCACGATAATATCGCCAGGCTTGATGCCGGCGCGCGAGCCGGGCGTATCGTCGATCGGCGTGATGACTTTGAGCAGTCCGTCGGCTTGCGTGACTTCGAGGCCGAGGCCGCCGAACTGGCCGGTCGTCTGCACCTGCATGTCGGAATATTGTTGGGCGTTCATATAGCTGGAATGCGGGTCCAGCCCGGCCAGCATGCCGTTGACGGCGTTGTAGATCAGCTTGTCCGAGGGCGGGTCGACGACGTAATTTTCCTTCACCTGGGTGAGGATGTCCCCGAACAGCGAGAGCTGCTGATAGGTGCTGTCATCGGGTGCATCCTGCCCCATGGCGCGTTGCAGCGGCTGGGCAACCGTGCCGATGGCGAGGCCCGCCAGAAAAATCCCGCTCAGCATCAATCCGTTACGCAACCGCATACACTCTGTCCTTAAACGTTTCCGGAACTTCCGGCTTCTATATTAGATAGCATAGTTGCGCGTTTATCCAGAGCCGCCGCCGGCAAGCCACGAAGCAGGGTCCACCGGGTTCCCGTTTTGCCTTAACTCTACGTAAAGAACCGGCTGGCGTGTCGGGTCGGCGGCGTCGAAGTTCAGCATGGTGCCGACAGGCTGGCCATGGGCGAGACGCTCGCCGGTGGCGACGTCCAGATGGTTCATTCCGGCCAGGACGACGCTGGTGCCACCGCCGCAATCGGCGATGACCATCAGGCCGTAGGCGGGGAACGGCCCGGCGAAAATCACGGTGCCGGCGCAGGGTGTGACAACGCGCGCACCAGGGGCGGCGCTGTAGCTCACCCCTTCCGCCGGGCCTGCAAGGGTGGTGGCGCCGAAAGACTGCACGATATGCCCGGCAACCGGCGCGCCGCCGCTCCCCTGCGGCAGGTTATGCGCGGCGGGTGCGGGTGCTGCGAGGCTGGCGATGGCGGCGGTGATGCTGTTCAGCTTGCGCTGGGCGGCGAGGCTCGCTTCCGCCTCGCGGGTTGCGGTGTCGGAATCAGCCAT
>Ga0116226_10001254_pt1 | contig 21876 bp, 19 predicted proteins | sample S1TSphfallax_FD_89692 | JGI IMG/M metagenome (GOLD analysis project Ga0116226, IMG submission 89692) | Host-associated microbial communities from peat moss isolated from Minnesota, USA - S1T2_Fa - Sphagnum fallax MG | ecosystem: Host-associated > Plants > Peat moss > Unclassified | place: USA... | reverse complement strand
CAACAGCGTCAAAAATGTCGCCAACGCAACGTGGCGAGGCGCCATCAACCTCGATACAATCCTGGCCTACAACGCGATTTGATGAGCGTTGAACAGCCCTGCATATGAAGCTGTTCCTACGACGGAACTTTGGTGCAGTTAGAGCGTTGAGCACCAGCCTCTCCGCTAAAGGTAAGCGCCAACAAATTTGGGCGACTTTTATAACGCTTCTGGCATTAACGGCCGTCTCAGAAGAGGCTGCCGCAACGCCCAAAGAAACTATTCTACATCGCTTTGAGAAGAATGGAGACGGATATTTCCCCTCTTCGTTGATCCTTGGAAGTAACGGCACATTATATGGTTCTACTTATGGTTCAGTAGTCAGTGGTATTGCGACCGCAGGGGAGGGGGCTATTTTCACGCTTCGGCCACCGATGTCGGGTCATACAGTTTGGGGCTATGCGCGTTTGTACCAGTTTACGTCATGCGCGGACGGATTAGTTGCGTATTTATCGGTAGTAAGCGGAGCAATTTATGGAAGTACATCCGCGGGAGGGAGAGGTTGCAGGTCCGGAAATTCGGGATATGGCACCGTATTCGACCTGCAACCGGTAACAGCATCAGAAACCAAGTGGGATTTTCACCATGCTTATCGTTTTGGCGATGAAGCGGTAAAAGATGGATCATGTCCGATAGGTAATCTTGTGAAGGATTCCTCCGGCGCCCTTTTCGGAGTCACCTGTTCGGGGGGATCGGAAGGAGTCGGCACCCTATACAAATTGACACCAGCTGTTTCCGGTCAAGGTCTTTGGACCGAAAATATCCTCTATACCTTCACGGCAGATGATATTTCTTATTTTCCGAGTGGCCTAACGATCGATTCGACTGGTGTGATTTATGTCACAACTCAGACCGGCAATGGGGCCATTTATTCGTTTTCACCACCTTCGAATAAAGGTGGTATCTGGACGAAAAGCCTTCTGTTTTCTTATACTGGCAACACGGACGCACTAATACCTGAAGGTTTAACTATCGGGTCAAATGGTGTGATTTTTGGCGTGACGTTCCCCGGTGGCTACTCTACTGTGCAGGGGTGCGGTACAATATTTTCCTTAACCCCGCCAAGTTCTTCTTCGGCGAGTTGGAAGCAACAGGTACTCCATCGCTTTCAACCCAACATAGATGGGTGTGGGCCGAACAGCAATTTTGTCATTGGTACAGATGGTTCAATTTATGGGACGACAGGTTCGACGGGTACAACAAAATTTGTTGGCGGGACGGTCTTCAAATTATCGCCACCCGCCGCCAACCATACTGTCTGGTCCATGACCCAGCTTCATGCTTTCAAAGGCGGATCTGACGGGGCGACTCCCACCAATTCCATTGCTTTGGATACGAATGGCACTATTTACGGCGCGACGGTCTATGGCGGGACGTCAGTCAGCAACGGCATCATCCAAGGCACTTTTGGATATGGAACGATCTATAAAATTACGCAGTGACAATCTTGCAGGTGACCCTTGCAACACGCTGTAGTGGAGATCGTATGAAGCCGTCCCTGGAGAGCGACCCAGTCGCACGTACAGATTTGGATTTTAGACCCGGTACCAGGCTCAAGCGCCAACAAATTTGGGCGACTTTTATAACGCTTCTGGCATTGACGGCCGTCTCAAAAGAGTCGATTGCCAACCCAAAAGAGACGATTCTTTATCGATTCGAGAAGAATGCAGATGGGTATTTCCCCACTTCGTTGATACTTGGGGGCAATGGTGCGTTGTACGGCTCTACCCTTGGCTCAGTTTTTGGTGGCAATGTGCATGGTGTAGAGGGAACTATTTTTGTGCTTGAGCCTCCGACGGCAGGCCATAGCGTCTGGGACTATGTGCGGCTGTATCAATTCACGGATTGTGCGGACGGTGAGTTCCCTTATCTTTCCTTAGTAAGCGGAGCAATTTATGGAAGCACATCCGCGGGAGGGAGAGGTTGCAGGTCCGGAAATTCGGGATATGGCACCGTATTCGACCTGCAGCCGGTAACAGCATCAGAAACCAAGTGGGATTTTCACCATGCTTATCGTTTTGGCGATGAAGCTGTAAAAGATGGATCATTTCCCATTGGGAATTTTGTTATGGATTCGTCGGGCTCGCTTTATGGCGTTACTAGTTACGGAGGAGACGACTTTGAAGGCACTTTATTTCGAATGATGCCTCCGGCTTCTGGTCAAGGGCTTTGGACGGAAGAGATTCTTTATAATTTTACTGGAGCGGATACATCCAGTAATCCGAGTGGCCTGACGATCGATTCAAATGGCGTGATTTATGTAACGACGCAAAGCGGCAACGGGGCTGTTTATTCCTTTTCACCACCTTCAAATAGAGGTGGTGTCTGGACGAAAAGCCTTCTGTTCTCTTATACTGGAACGACGGACGCGCTATTGCCGGAAGGCTTAACTGTGGGGCCGAATGGTGTAATTTTTGGCATGACGTTCCCTGGCGGCGACTCCTCTGCCTTCGGCTGCGGTACAATATTTGCCTTAACCCCGCCAAGTTCTGCTTCGACGAGTTGGAAGCAACAGGTACTCCATCACTTTCAACCCGACACAGATGGGTGCAATCCAAATAGCAATTATGTGATTGGCCCGGATGGCTCGATCTATGGGACGACGGACGGAGATATATTCACGAAGTTTGGTAATGGTACGGTATTTAAGCTTTCTCCCCCCGCCTCCGGCCATACTGTATGGTCCATGACGCAGCTTCATGCTTTCAAAGGTGGATCTGACGGGGCGACTCCCACCAATTCCATTGCTTTGGATGCAAATGGGACCATTTACGGCGCGACATTCTATGGCGGGACGTCAGTCAGCAACGGCATTGGCTCTTTTGGATATGGAACGATCTATAAAATTACGCAGTGATGGAGCGTTGAGATTGGTGGCGCCGCGCTCCGCTGAAGCATGCCGAGGACCATGGTCAGCCTGATAGCTGTCATGATATGCGCTGCCGGGATCCTAACAGAGAAGCGTACCCATCGGGTGAAGGCCGCATGCGGCGGACGGGTACGTTCCCCGTCGCGCCGCCGCTGGACAGCGGGGCGGTAGGGCGATAAACCCCGCTTGGCCGCAGCATTTGCGGGATCGGAAGGATGCTCGTGCGTACGAATGAAAGATTGGTCCTGGCGCTGCCGAAGGGGCGCATCCTGCGGGATGTTGTGCCGCTGCTCGGGCGTGCGGGCATTACGATCGAGCCGGCGTTCGACGATGACGAGTCACGGCAATTGCGTTTTGCGACCAATGTCCCGAATCTCGATGTCATCCGCGTGCGCAATTTCGATGTCGCGACCTTTGTCGCTTTCGGTGCGGCGCATCTCGGCGTGGCCGGCAATGATGTGCTGATGGAATTCGATTATCCGGAGATCTATGCGCCGCTCGATCTTAAGATCGGGCAATGCCGGATCGCGGTTGCCGGGCCTGCCGATCTCGTCGCGCAAGATGAGCCGAGCCGGTGGTCGCATGTTCGGGTCGCCACCAAATATCCCGAGATCGCCCGCCGCTTTTTCGCCGCGCGCGGCGTTCAGGCCGACTGCATCAAGCTCAACGGTGCGATGGAGCTTGCGCCTGTGCTGGGCCTGTGTAGACGCATTGTCGATCTGGTGCAGACCGGTGCCACGCTGAAAGCCAACGGTCTGGTCGAGATCGAAAAGATCGCCGATGTCACCTCGCGCCTTGTGGTCAATCGGGCGTCCCTTAAGACACGGGCGAACGAGCTGGGCGGCTGGATTGATCGGTTTGGTGCGGCTGTGGCCGATGCCGCCTGATCGCGTGCGTCGATTTACCTCGAGCGATCCCGGCTTTGAAGCGGCCTTCACGGCGCTGAGCGAGAATGCCCGCGAGGGTGCAGCCGAAGTCGATGCTGTCGCCGCCGAGATCGTGGCCGAGGTGCAGCGTGACGGCGACCGGGCTCTGCTGTCGCTCACCGAACGGCTGGATCGGCATAGCCTGACAGTGGACCAACTCGCAGTGACTTCGCGCGAGGTGGATGACGCGATCGCGCGCTGTGACCCGTCGGTGCTGGCGGCGCTGCATACCGCGGCAGAGCGGATCCGGACATATCATGCGCGGCAAATGCCCGACGATGTGCAGTGGACCGATGAAGCCGGGGTCCGGCTCGGCTGGCGCTGGACGCCGCTCTCGGCGGTCGGACTCTATGTCCCCGGCGGCACCGCGTCCTATCCGAGTTCGGTGCTGATGAATGCGATCCCCGCCAAGGTCGCCCGGGTCGAGCGGCTGGTCATGGTGGTGCCGATGCCGGGCGGCGTGGTGAATCCGCTGGTGCTGGCGGCGGCACGGATCGCCGGGGTTGACGAGATCTACCGGATCGGCGGCGCGCAGGCCGTGGCGGCGCTCGCTTACGGCACCGAGACGATCCGCCCCGTCGATAAGATCGTCGGACCCGGTAATGCCTATGTTGCGGCCGCCAAGCGGCTGGTCTTTGGGCGGGTCGGGATCGATACGATCGCCGGACCGTCGGAAATCCTAGTGGTATCGGATGCAAAGAACGATCCGGCCTGGATCGCAGCCGATCTCTTGAGTCAGGCTGAGCATGATACGCTGTCGCAAGCCGTCCTCATCACCGACGATACGGGGTTTGCTGATCGGGTCGAGCGAGCGGTCGAGGATCATCTTGAGCATCTGCCGCGTCAGGCGATCGCGCGCGAAAGTTGGACGCGGTTTGGCGCTATCATTGTCGTCGATGATCTGACGGAAGAGGCGCCTGGTCTGGTCGATCGGCTGGCCTCGGAACATGTTGAACTCGCGATCGATGAGCCGGATGCGATGGCCAGCCGGATCCGCCATGCCGGCGCGCTGTTTTTGGGCCGGCAAACACCGGAGGCGGTCGGTGATTATGTCGGCGGCCCGAATCACGTCCTGCCAACGTCACGCGCGGCACGGTTTTCCTCGGGCCTTAGTGTCGCCGATTTCATTAAGCGGACCAGCCTCTTGAGCTGTGATGCCGCCAGTCTGCGCCGGATCGGTCCCGCCGCAGAAATTCTGGCCCGTGCCGAAGGGCTTGATGCCCACGCTCTCTCCATAGCGATCAGGCTGGGGAGCAACGAGTGACCGATAGCGCCGACCGGTCGCGGATCATCGGCATCACGCTCGATGAACGCACCGTGGTTCGGCGCAATGCGGATATCGAACATGAGCGCAAGGTCGCGATGTTCGATCTGGTCGATGAAAACCACTTTCGGCCGCTGGACGACACGCTCGAGGGGCCATTCCATCTGCATCTCTCGGTCGAGGAAAACCGTCTCGCCTTTGATATTCAGCGGCAGGATCGCGAACCGCTGGCCAAGCTGCATCTGCCACTTTCGACCTTCAAGCGGATCGTGCGCGATTATTTCATGATCTGCGAAAGCTATTACGATGCGATCCGCAAACTGACCCCATCGCAAATCGAAGCGATCGATATGGGGCGGCGCGGTCTGCATAATGAGGGCGCCGAGATGCTGCGCGAGCGGCTCGCCGACCGAATTGAGATCGATCATAACACCGCACGGCGTCTGTTTACGCTGATTTGCGTTCTGCATCTTCGCTAGGCTGAAGCGATGGCCCGGCTCCCGTCCGCCCTCTTATTCGCCTGTTCGCTGAATAGTGTTCGGTCACCTATCGCGGAAGCTTTGATGAAGCAGCTGCATGGCGACCGCGTCTTCGTCGATTCCGTCGGTGTCCGGGTCGGTGAACCGGACCCGTTCGTGGCGGCGGTGATGGCCGAGCAGGGGATTGATGTCGCCCGCCATCGGCCGAAAAGCTTCGATGAGCTGGATGATGACTATTTCGACTTGGTCATTACGCTCTCGCCTGAAGCGCATCATCAGGCACTGGAAATGACCAGAACCATGGCCTGCGAGGTCGAGTTCTGGCCGACTTTTGATCCGACCGCGGTCGAGGGCAGCCGCGACATTCTGCTTGACGCATACAGATCGGTGCGTGACGCGCTGCATCGCCGGATCCTGGCGCGGTTTCCGCCGCGTCTACCAGGATAAATTTCCATTGCCGTATCAATTGCCCGCTTCCCCCGCAGCGCTGGCTGAGGCAATCTCCGCGGGCGCTTAAGAGCGGGAAGCGGTCAATTCTGATCGTCAAAGCCAACTCTACGCTATCAGGCTTGCGCGCCCTCTTGAAGATCGGACGTTCTGTCCGGCGGGGAGCGCGCTGGCGCCAGAGAGGAACGAAAGAAGATGTTGAAGAAACTTGCATTCATGCTTGTCGCATTGACCGGCTTCGGTCTTGTAAACCAGGCAGCGCTTGCCGCGGGCACGCCGGAGCTTAAGGTCTCGCAAACCGTCGAAGTGGCGGCGCCGCCTGCCCAGGTTTGGGCGCTCATCAAGAATTTCAGCGACATGAGCTGGCATCCGGCGGTCAAGTCGGACACAGCAACTGATGGTAACAATGTCGGTTCGACCCGGACGCTTGATCTTGGTGGTCCGAAGCTGATCGAACAGCTCACCAAGTATAACGATGCCAAGATGACCTACAGCTACAAAATTACAGCGGATCCGGCCAATGTGAAGACCTTGCCGGTCACCGATTACAAGTCGAGCATCGTTGTCAAGAAGTCGGCGACGGGTTCGACCGTCGTGTGGCGCGGGACGTTCCGTCGGGCCGATCCGTCGGCAACACCGGCAGCCGGCCAGGATGATGCGGCAGCAACCGCGGCCGTTACCGGCGTTTATCGCGGCGGCCTCGATAATCTGCCGAAGCTGGTCGCAGCACACTGAAGCGTCGTTTATGCTCCATCCGACAGCGATCCTCTAAGGGTCGCTGTCGGCGTTTATCGGGTCCGCCGCGTGCGACTCCCTACCAGCGGTGTTCCCCGTCGTGACCTCTCAACAATTGCCGTTTTTTGTACTCGCCTCGGCTTCGCCGCGTCGGATCGATCTGCTGCGCCAGATCGGTTACCCACCTGACCTCATTGATCCTGCCGATCTCGACGAGACGCCGCTTAGGGACGAAACGCCGGCACGCCATGCCGAGCGTCTAGCTGGTGAAAAGGCCGCCTCCGTGGCATTGCAGCACCCGGGAGCCTTCGTGCTGGGGGCCGATACCGTCGTCGCCTGCGGCCGACGCATCCTGCCCAAAGCCGAGGATGAGGCCACGGTGTTGAGCTGCCTGCGGCTCCTATCCGGACGGCGCCACCGCGTCCATGGCGGCGTTGCCCTCATCGCGCCGGATGGATCGATCGCCCGTCGCCGGGTGCAAAGTGTGGTCGTGTTCAAGCGTTTGACCGATGCCGAAATCGCTTGGTATGTCGCCAGCGGCGATTGGCGGGGCAAAGCCGGCGGCTATGCGATCCAGGGTCTGGCGGCCCGGTTCGTCCGCGAGATTATCGGGTCCTACTCGAACATCGTGGGATTGCCCTTGTTCGAGACCGCTCAGCTCATCGTCGGCCGCGGGGTTCGGCCGCCGGCATGAGCCGCACGCTGATCATTTCGGCCATACCGGGCGAGCTGCGCGCCGGCTTGTTCGAGGATGATCGCGCGATTGATCTGGTGCTGGAGCGGGAGGATCGCACCAGCCTGCTGGGGGTGATCTTTCGTGGGCGGATTCTAAAGATCCTGCCATCCCTGCCTGGTGCGTTTATCGAGATCGGCCTCAGCCGACCGGCCTTTCTGCCTGGAACGATCGATTTGACCGAGGGAGCCGCGGTCACGGTGCAAATCGTCAAGGATGCGTTCGACGATAAAGCGCCGGAAGTGACAGCTTCACTATCGCTCCATGGCGAGTTTTCGGTCTGGACGCCGCAGCGGCCGGGAGTGTCGGTCTCGCGCCAGATCCTGCCGGCCGAGCGGGCGCGGCTGTCGCATATCGTGGGTCCGATGCTCCGCGAGGGTGAGGGCATCGTGCTGCGCAGTCACGCCGTTGGCGTGACGCCGGCGAGGCTTGGCGTGGAGATCGCGCGGCTGCGTGCGCTCTATGCGGGGCTGGCGGCACAAGCACGGACCGGCACGGTGCCCATGCGCCTCGATACCGGGGCAACCCCTCTCAATCGACTGCTCGATCTCCTCGCCCCCGAGGCGCAACTTATATTAGTAGATCAGCGCGAAACATTCGGCGCCGCCCGTCAGTCTCTGAAGGACGGCCAAGATCGCGTTCAGCTAGATATAGCGCCAGGCTTTAGCAACCGAACGGGCCTCGATGAAGCCTTTGATGAAGCGTTGGCAGCCGAGGTCGCTTTGCCCGACGGCGCGCGGCTTTGGTTCGATCGGGGCCATGCCTGTACCACGATCGATGTTGATCTGGGGGAGGCTGCCGGCGGGCGCGGCAAGGCTGCTGATACCATCCGCCGGGTCAATCTGGCCGCGGCTTCAGAGATCGCCCGGCAACTTCGCCTCCGGATGATCGGCGGGGCCATCGTGATCGATTTCGTCGGTATGAATGATCGGCGCCATCGCCAGGATGTCGAAGCCAGTCTCGCAGCTGCTGTGGCGGGCGATCCAGCCGGCGTCGACCTTCATGGCTGGACCCGGATTGGCCATTTCGAACTGACGCGCCGCCGCACCCGCCCGGCGCTCGCCGATCTGATGCTGGTCGCGGGCCATCTCCGGCCGCGCAAGACCGCGACGACGATCGGCTTTGAGCTACTCCGGGCTTTAGCCGGCCAGAAATTCCAACCGGCGGGCCTCACCGCCCATCTGCACCCCTCTGTCGCCGCGACCCTCTCTACCGCGCTCCGCCCCTATCTTACAGCGATCGAGGATCAGCTCGGCCAGAAAATCCGCCTCGCGGAAGCCGCCGACCGCGACTTTGAAAGCTTCGACATCGCCGCGACCTGAGGGCACAATGATGCCGCATCAGGGTCCGTCCACCCCATGACCGTCTTTTCTATCTAACGCACCGTCGCCACCAATGCGAACGGAATGCCTTGCGCCGACGCCGAATCAGGGTCGGGCGATAGCAACTCATACCAGACGAAGATCCCGCGAAAATCGGTCACGATGGACCTCGTGCTCTTACGGATTAGGTTCCAACCATAGATCCCGGCTGGGCACATCGTCGAGCGGGTTCGGCGTATAGCCCTTGACCCGCGGGCTCACGACCATCGGGATCGACTCATAGATAATCGGAATGACCGCGGCGTCGTGGTTGGCGATCGCTTCGGCCTGTTCCAGGAGGGCAAATCGTGCTGTTTGGTTGAGTGTCGTGGCGGCCTGATCGAGCAGCGCTTCGAACGCCGGACTATGGTAAAGCGCGCTGTTTTCCTGCGGATTCCGGCTGTCCATGATCGCGAGGAACGTCTGCGGATCGGCAAAGTCGGCGACCCAGTCAGTGTAGGCCATCTGTTCCTGATGATCGCGCAGCGCGGCGTTGAACACGCCGTTTTCCTGATTATCGAGCGTGAGATCAACGCCCAACGGCTTCCACATCTGGGCAATGGCGCCGAGCCGGAAGCGCGTCCCATCGCCGGTTGGATAGGCTACTGTGATCGAAAGCCGATGATCCGGGCCATAACCTGCTGCGGCGAGCAGGGTCTTGGCCTTGGCGCGCCGCTCGCTCATCGACCAGCTTGCCCAGTCGGGCGGCTGCGGCTGGTAGCCGGCGATGCCCGGCGGCACCAGCGCCTCTGCCGGCTTCTGGCCGTGCGGGTTGACCTTGTCGGCGAGGATGCTGCGGTCCAACGACATGGCGAGCGCCTGGCGCACCCGCACATCGTCAAACGGCGGTTTTGTCACGTTCAGCACCAGAAAATCCGTGCGCAGGATCGTATCTGTATGAAGCTGATCGGGCATCTCCCGGCGCAGCATCGGCACGTCCTGCGGGGGCACCCGGGCGATGTCGAGTTCGCCGCCCCGATAGCGCCGTAGCGAGGTGTCGTCTTCTTCAACCACGACCCAGCGGACCCCGTCCAACTTGACCGAGGCGGCGTCGTGATAGCGCGGATTGCGCTTTAAGACGACATCGAGATGCGGCGTCCAGCTCTCCAGGGTGAATGGCCCATTGCTGACCAAATTTCCGGGCTGCGTCCATTTGGTACCATGCGCTTCGATCACTTTGCGCGGCAGGGGAAAGGCGACCTCGACCGCCAGAATGCCCAAGAAATACGGGGTCGGCTGGCGGAGATGGAACAGCACGGTATCGTCGTCCGGGGCCGAAATCCCCACATTCGATGCGTCCTTGGTCTTGCCCTCGGCGAAGGCCTGGGCCCCGGCAATCACATAGAGCGGTTCGGCATAGGGCGAGGCGGTGGCTGGGTCGAGGGCGCGGCGGAAGGAATAGACGAAATCATTGGCGGTCAGCTTGGAGCCGTCCGACCAGACCAGATTCGGCAGCAAATGAAAAGTCCAGGTCAGGCCGTCGGCGCTGGTCTCCCAATGACTGGCGGCCCCGGGCGATAGGCCGCCGGCTGCGTTGATACGGACCAGACCTTCGAACAGGTCGGATTCGATCATGATCTCCTGCGTGCCATCGGTCTTGTCTGGATCCAGCGATTCCGGCTCGTCATGATGGCCGCGATTGAGGATCGATTCCGCCCGTGCCACTCCAAGCCCGAGCATCGCGATCAGACATGCGATAGCAATCCGCTGCATTCAGCGAGCGGCCAGCAGGCTGCCGGTGCGCAGCGGGATCGCGCCACTCACTTGCCCGACGGATTCACCGCGCCGGACGAACCGCCGATGCTCGCGGGCATAGAGTATGCCCTTGGCGCGCGTTGCCAGCGCGTGGCGTGCGCCGGTCACGGGATCGATCAGGTCACAGATCACGGTGCCCGGTTCGACCCGGGTGCCGACTGCGACGCGGAACGATAAGATGCCGCCGATCGGCGCGATGATATCGTCCGTGCCGGCAAGCGGGACCAGATCGCCGGGGCCGAACTTAGGGGCCGGGACATCGCCGCTGACGGCACCGACAGCGATCAGCCAATCGGCGATATGGGCCGCATCGGCGCCGCAGATCGTGTCATCGACATCGCCGAGGCCGCGCAGCTCGACCGTCGAGGCCTGACACCCGATCGGAATCGGAAACCGATCGCCGAACCGGTCGGCCAGCCGCTTCCAGGGCGTGCTGCAGGATTCGTCGAACGCATTGCCGCCGCTCTCATCCGACAGCAACACCACGACCGCGCCGAGGTAGCGCGCCAATTGGTCGCCCCAGTCGCGGCTGTTATTCGTGGTGTAGTGATGAAGTTCGGCATCAAGGTCGCAATGCAGGTCGAGAACCATATCGGATGGTAGTGCCAGCCCCAGGAGGATCCGCCGCTGTTCATCGAGATCGGTCTTGCGGACATCGCTATCGAGTGCGGCGGCCATCTCGGCGCGGATGATCCGCACATTCTCGGCGCCATCCTGGGTCAGCTTGCCCTCCAGCCGCGGAGCGACCAACGCCTCCAGGTCCGGGTAATAGCGATTGAAATTCTGACCGCTATGCAGCTCGAATCGGCCGATATGGTCTTGCAGAAACCCTTGGCTGAGCCCGATCGGGTTGGCGACCGGCACGACGATGATCTCGCCGACGATCCGGCCTGCTGCCTCGAATGCCGTGAGGCGGTCGAGCAGGTGGCGCGCGACCAGCATGCCGGGAATTTCTCCTGCATGGAGACCGGCCTGGATATAGATGCGCGGCCGGGCGCCTGGCGTCCCGAAATGATAGGATTCGATCTGTCGATGGGTCCCCGGCGTATCACCGGCCAGGGGATGGATCGCTGTCTGCATCGTTACTCCGATCGAACGGCCGTTGACTGGCCACGCGGTACGGTAATTTATCCGGCTCGCTGCGTCGAGCGTGCCGCGGATAGTGGGAGCATTGGACGTATATGCGCAATTTGATCACGGGATTCATTGTCGCCGGGCCGGCGCTGCTGCTCGGTTGGCAGCCGATTGCCATTGCAGCCCCTGCCTCCGAGGCACCAGGCTCGCTTTATGATTATTTCGTGATGAATGTCTGCGTCGATAAGGCAGGCAAGATCACCGACCAGAATCCCCTGCAATGCCCGATCGAGCAGCAGCGCGACCTCCGGCCCGGCGAAGCTGTGCCCTATTTCCATGCCGATTACCCACCGATCTCTGACCGCCACGCGTGCAATGCCGGGGGTACCAACCGTCGCTACGCGTTTCCCCTTGGCGTGAATGGCGGCGATCAGACCGGTGCGCAGTTTCCGCTGATTGCCGGCTGGGACGACTATCCGCCGTCGGCGGCGACAGACTGCCAGTGGGGGACGCTTGATCGGCGGGATTCTGTGTCGATTCTTGCCATTGTCGGCGGGTATGGTGCAATCCTGGGCGACCGCACCCATGGCGAATATTACGTGACGTTAGGTTCAGGCTATTCGGATCCATCCGTGAAGGGTGCGGCCCGTTTCGCCAAAAGCTGGGCCTTCCCGGAAACACTGCCGCCGTTGAATGCGATCGGTGGCGGCAGTTTTTATAAAAAGACCCATCTTGTCGGCCATAGCAGTTCCGATGCACTGACTCTGGCGGCAAGCGATCCGACGATCCAGCCCGCTAAGACGATCGAATGGTGGAAACATCTGATGTTCGTTTATGGGCCGCCGGGACATCAGACCAAGCCGCTCGATACGCTGGTCCAATTTGGCTATGTGCGGAGCAATAGCCTGGGCGACGCGCCGGAGGAGTCCAAAGGGTCTGAGCATCTCTATCTAACGCGTGAATTGGGCTGGGTCACACGCTGGGAAGATTGGCATCGTGATGACTCGAAGGACGTGGTCGCGAAGGCGGTCAAGGCCTATGACAATCAAAATTGCGGTATGCCGGCGGATATAGCGGGTGATATCTCACCGCATCTGCATTTTGGTCCGGTGATCGACGATACTGCGCAGCGCGTCTATCGGCAGGACGTCACTGTAAAGGATGTCACGACCGGGGCTGAGACCACCCATATTTGGTATATGGTCGGCTGTCACGATTACACCAATATCCACGCCCAACCGCCCTTTACCCCAACTGCATCGGTCAATCGGCAATCGCTCGGGACGGAGTTTCTGAGTCTGTTTCAGGTACCGTAACCCGAAGGCCACAATAGACTAAAAATTGCTAAATTAACCCTTCTCGGATTGTCAGTTTGCGAGTGCTTCGCTAGCCTATCGGACGATCGTTCAATGGGCTGGTGGGGGCGCGTGTGAACAAGATTGGCTTGGCTAACGGCGCGATGCGTCGTCAATACCGTTCGGTACTCTTAGTATCTCTCGGGTGTTTGGGGGCGGCAGCGACCGCAAAGGCCGATCCACCGCAGCAGGCGGCTGACGATACCTCCCAGCCTTTGCAGGAAATCGTCGTTACCGCCACCAAACATTCCGAATCGATCCTCAAAGTGCCGATCAGCATGACGGCGATCGACCAGGACACGATGAATCAACAGAATGTCAAAGATATCTCTGACATCGCCCGGCTGGTTCCTGGCCTGAATTTGCAGGCCAGCGACGATGATGGGGACACGAATATCTCGATCCGCGGCGTCAGCTCCGATGTTGGCGCCGCGACGACCGGGATCTACATCGACGATGTCCCGGTCCAGGCGCGGCAGGATGCCGTCTCGACCAATCCCTATCCGAAAATCGTCGATCTTGATCGCGTCGAGGTGCTGCGCGGTCCGCAGGGCACGCTGTTCGGGGCGGGCTCTGAGGGCGGCACAGTGCGCTTTATCACGCCACAGCCCGGTTTTGACGGCTATACCGGCTTCGTGCGCGGCGAAGTAGCGTTTACGGTCGATGGCGCGCCCAGCTACGAAACGACGGCGGCGGTCGGCGGCCCGATCGTCGATGGTAAGGTCGGGTTCCGGGCGAGCGTCGCTTACCGGGACGATGGCGGCTATATTGACCGGGTCAACCCGGCGACCAACCAAGTCGAGGCTACCAATACCAATAATTCTGCCAGCACGGTTGCACAATTGAAATTCATGCTGACGCCAACCGACCAATTGACTATCACGCCCTCGGTTTATTATCAGGATGTGCGGACTGACGATAAGAGCCTGTATTGGGAGGCGGGAGGACAGTTCAAGGAACTAACATTTATCCCGCAGCCAAATAATGACCATTTCGTTTTGCCTAGTCTCTCTATAGAGTATAATTTCGATGCGTTTTCTATAAAGTCTATTACGTCGTACCTGAAACGTGCGGTGAATGATCAGTACGATTCAACCGCCTATGAGTTGTCCACGATTCTGCCGTTTGGAATTACGCTCCCGGGTGATCCAGGTTACCACTCGACGGCAAATTACTATGAGTCACAACTTAATTATACGCAGGAATTTCGGGTTACGTCGAACGATAACCCGGACAGCATCCTGTCCTGGGTTGGTGGGGTGTTTTATGAGCATGCGCGTGCCGGCGCCGACAGTACCTATGCGGATCCACATTTCGATCTCATATCGAATTATCTCTCGGAATATTATTATGGGGTACCGAGCAGTACACTAGACTACTGGGGCGAAAATTTGATTGATGGTAAATATTCCTACGTCGACCATTATGTAGAAACTGAAACAGACATGGCAATATATGGGAATATAACCTATAGTATTCTGTCTGATTTAAAAGCATCTGCCGGTCTTCGGGTTGCGCGAAGTGGGTATACATATTTTGATGCCAGCGATGGGCCTTGGGGCGCCGCGGAATATCTTGCCTATAGTGGCTCGGAGAAGGAAACACCGGTTACGCCGCGATTCAGCCTGACCTATCAATATGATCCAAATCAGATGGTCTATGTTACAGTGGCGAAAGGTTACCGTATCGGTGGTGCCAATGAGCCCGTGCCGGTGAATACGGCCATTCCCGATAGCTGTGCCGGCAATCTCGCGGCGTTAGGCTTGAAGCAAGTGCCGCCCTCATTTAATTCAGATTCGCTGTGGAATTACGAGGCCGGGGCTAAGGGTAAGTATTTCAATAATAAGCTCGAACTTCAGGCGAGTATCTTCTGGATTGATTGGTCTAATATCCAGGAATCAGTCTATCTGCCAACCTGCAGCTATGATTACATCTATAATCTTGGACAGGCGGCTAGCCGCGGCTTTGATCTTCAGGCGCAATGGTCGGTGTCGAACGAACTGCAGCTTTATGGGACTGCCGGCCTGACAGATGCGCGCTACACGAAATCACTGGTCGAGAACGGTCAGATCCTGGCCAAGGCAGGCGATCCACTAGCAACGCCGGAATGGACCGCAACACTCGCCGCCGAATATACGCGCGACATTATGTCGAATCTGGAGGGCTATTTCCGGATCGACTATGAATTTGCTGGCGGCTATTACCGCGGTGGTTCTGCGGTTACGTTTGGCTACGATCCAGAGACGCGTAACGCGCCAGCCACGCATTTTGTGACCTTGCGCACTGGCGCGCGGCGCGATGGCTGGGATATGTCGCTGTACGTCGATAATTTGCTGAACAGCAATACGTCGCTGTTTCGGTTCCGGGATACGCCCTACACCTATGGTTATCGGGATACGACGTTCCGGCCACTTACAGTCGGCTTGACCGCGGAATATAAGTTCTAATGGGAACCGGCTCTCGGGTAGAACCGTTCTGACGGAATTTTTGGGGCGGGTGAAACGCGAGAATGCCGGATCTCAATGTCCATGATCTGTTGATCGAAATCACGACCCTCTTGCCCTTCGTGGTTCAGAAGGGGTTGAGCCTGATCGGCGCGGTTGCGATTCTGATTGCCGGCTTCTGGCTCTCCGGCAAGTCGGATCGGCTGGTGTCCCGGCTGCTGAGCCGGGCGCTGCATGTCGATGAGATGCTGAAGAGTTTTTTCAGCAGCCTCATGCGCTATTTGATTCTGACGATCACCGTGCTGGCGGTGCTGTCGCAATTCGGCATCCAGACCACGAGTTTGGTGGCGGTGCTGGGTGCCGCGAGCTTGGCGGTCGGTCTCGCGCTCCAAGGCACGCTCTCCAACATGGCGGCCGGAGTTATGCTGCTGATTTTCCGACCCTTTCGGATCGGACAGAAGGTGACGGTCGGCGGCATTACCGGAACGGTGAAGGAATTATCGCTGTTCTGGACCGAACTCGTCTCCGACGACAATATTCAGATCATCGTGCCGAATGGCAGTGTGTGGGGTCAGCCGCTGCGCAATCTCAGCTACTACCCGACACCGTCAGCGGCCCCGGTCGAGCTGCATTTCAAGCTTGCCGAGAGCGTCAATCTAGACCACGCGCTGGCCGCGGTCCAACATGTCGCCGACGCCACGCCGCATATCGCCAAAGACCCCGCGCCGACGATTCTGTTCAATATCGCTGCCGATAATACGCTGGAAATCGTGCTGGGCTTCACACCGGAGGTGGCGGCAGACGTGCCGCGACTGAAGAGCGACGTGATCCGCGGGGTGTATGACGGGCTGGTGGTAACGCCGGGGTAGGGGGCAGATCTTCAGGCGGGAATTCGGTATGATCCGCAAATGAGCAACGACCGCAACCTGACGGTCCGCCCCGGTCCCTTGCGCCGATGGAATTGCATCTATGAGCAGGCCGGCTCAAAGAATGGTATAGTGGCAACTATAGCGCGGCACTCTCAAAATGGCTGACGATCATGGTGAAGCTGAAAGTGACGACGGTCGGCAGTTCGACGGGTCTCGTGCTGCCGAAGGAAGTTCTGGCGCGGCTCAAAATCGATAAGGGTTTCGATAGCTTTTTCTCCCTCTCCGCCCTGAAGGGCAGAGAGGGGATTTTCATTCAGAGCCCTACATCGTACCCCTAAAACACGACCGTCCGGTGCCCATTCAGCAGCACCCGGTGCTCCGCATGCCATTTCACCGCGCGGGCCAGCACCACCGATTCGACATCGCGCCCGACCGCGACATAATCTTCCGATGAATGGGCATGCGAGACGCGTTCGACGCCTTGTTCGATGATCGGGCCTTCGTCGAGATCCTGGGTCACATAATGCGCGGTTGCGCCGATCAGTTTCACGCCGCGATCATACGCCTGGTGATAGGGCTTGGCGCCCTTGAAACTCGGCAGGAAGGAATGGTGGATATTGATCACCCGGCCGCGGAACCGCGCGCAAATATCGGGTGACAGGACCTGCATATAGCGGGCTAGCACGATCAGTTCGATCTTTTCGCGCTCAATAAGATTGACCAGCGAGCTTTCTTTCGCGGCCTTGGTCTGCGGCGTCACCGGCAGGTGATAGAACGGGATCCCGGCATTGGCGGCGACGTCAGCAAAATCGGTATGGTTCGACACAATCGCCGGGATCTCGATCGGAAGCGCGCCGATCCGCCAGCGGAACAGCAGATCATTCAGGCAATGGCCGAATTTCGACACCATCAGCAGCGTGCGCAGCTTGACCGACTGATCGAAGATCTGGGCCGCCATCTCGTATTTCTCGGCGATCGGCTGGAACGCGGTCCGTAAATCATCCACCGTCGCCCCCGCGGTCGAGGCGAAACCGGTGCGCATGAAAAACCGGCCATTATCGGGATCACCGAATTGTGCGCTATCGATGATGTTGCAGCGATGATCGACCAGGAACCGCGCGACATCCGCGACCACGCCGATCCGGTCGGGGCATGACAAGGTCAGGACAAAGGCCGGAAAACCGGGATTTTGGACGGATGACATGGGGGCGACCTGCTCTATCGTTAGGCACTTAAGTTAAGTCTTAAGATCCTCCCCTGCGTCAGCGGGGGAGTGGGACCGCGCGAAGCGTGGTGGAGGGGGCCAGCACCGAAATTGCCCCCTCCACCATACTGCGCATGGTCCCCCTCCCCCGCTGCGCAAGGGAGGAATTTTCTAAAAGCGGCTATCGCTAAGGCTAATAGCGGTAATGGTCAGCCTTGAACGGCCCCTGTTGCGGCACGCCCAGATATGCCGCCTGATCATCACGCAGCGTGGTCAGATGGACGCCGAGCTTCGCGAGATGCAGCGAGGCGACCTTCTCATCGAGATGCTTCGGCAGGACATAGACCTTGTTGTCATACTTGCCCTGGCTGGTCCAAAGCTCGATCTGGGCCAGCGTCTGGTTGGTGAAGGACGCGCTCATCACAAAGCTCGGATGGCCGGTGGCACAGCCGAGATTCACGAGACGTCCCTTGGCCAGCACGATCAGTCGCTTGCCGTCCGGGAACACGACTTCGTCGACCTGCGGCTTGACCTCGTCCCACACGAAATTCTGCAGGGCCGAGATCTGAATCTCGCTGTCGAAATGGCCGATATTGCAGACGATCGCACGGTCCTTCATTGCCCGCATATGGTCGAGCGTGATGACGTCGATATTGCCGGTCGCCGTGACGAAGATATCGCCCTGCGAGGCGGCTTCATCCATGGTCACGACCTGATACCCTTCCATCGCGGCCTGGAGCGCGCAGATCGGATCGATCTCGGTCACCAGGACGCGTGCACCCTGGGTGCGGAGCGAGGCGGCTGAACCCTTGCCGACATCGCCATAGCCCGCGACCACAGCGCATTTGCCGGCGACCATCACGTCGGTTGCGCGCTTGATGCCGTCGACCAGGCTTTCGCGGCAGCCATAGAGATTGTCGAACTTCGACTTGGTCACGCTGTCATTGACGTTGATCGCCGGGATCTTGAGCTTGCCGGCCTTGGCCATCTCATAGAGCCGATGCACGCCGGTCGTGGTCTCTTCGGACACGCCCTTAATGTCGGGCAGCAATTCCGGATATTTCTCGTGGATCAGCAGCGTGGCGTCGCCGCCATCATCGAGGATCAGGTTCGGCGTCCAGCCATTAGGGCCACGAATGGTTTGCTCGATGCACCAATTATATTCTTCTTCCGTCTCGCCCTTCCAGGCGAAGACCGGGATACCGGCAGCGGCGATGGCAGCGGCGGCCTGATCCTGGGTTGAGAAGATATTGCAGGACGACCAGCGCACCGTGGCGCCGAGCGCGATCAGCGTCTCGATCAAGACGGCGGTCTGAATCGTCATATGCAGGCAGCCGACGATGCGGGCGCCCTTCAGCGGCTGAGCCTCACCATATTCCTCGCGCAGCGCCATCAGGCCGGGCATCTCGGTCTCGGCGATGGTGATTTCCTTGCGGCCCCAATTGGCGAGGCTGATATCGGCGACTTTGTAATCGGTAAAACTCATGGTCGAACTCCAGATTTCTTAAGATTGTTGTTGCGTCGTCAGGCAGCGCTTGGGTTAAGCGAGCGCCCGGCGCAATTCTTCGACGAGATCGGTCTTTTCCCAGCTGAACCCGCCATCTTCCTCGGCAGGACGGCCGAAATGGCCATAGGCGGATGTGCGGGCATAGATCGGCTTGTTAAGGCCGAGATGGGTGCGGATGCCGCGCGGCGACAGATCCATCACCTCGCCCAGCACGCGGGCCAGTTTTTCCTCATCGACCTGACCGGTCCCTTGGGTATCAACATAGATCGACAGCGGCTTCGCGACACCGATCGCATAGGAAAGCTGAATCGTGCAGCGCTCAGCGAGTTCCGCTGCGACGACGTTCTTGGCGAGATAGCGCGCGGCATAGGCGGCCGAGCGATCGACCTTGGTCGGATCCTTGCCGGAGAAGGCGCCGCCGCCATGGGGCGCTGCCCCACCATAGGTGTCCACAATGATCTTGCGGCCGGTGAGGCCGGTATCGCCATCGGGACCCCCGATCACGAAGCGGCCGGTCGGGTTCACATAGAAATGCGCCTCATCGCACATCCAGCCTTCCGGCAGGGTCTTCAGCACATGCGGCCGGACCAGCTCGCGCACCGTCTCCTGATCCAGTGATTCCGCATGCTGGGTCGAGACGACGATCGAGGTCGCCCGGACCGGCTTGCCATCGATATACTGCAGCGTCACCTGGCTCTTGGCATCGGGGCCAAAGCCCAGCGCCGGGCTGGCATGGCGTGCCGCCGCCATTGATCGCAGGATTTCGTGGGCATAGGAAATCGGTGCTGGCATCAGCTCCTTGGTCTCACGCACGGCATAGCCGAACATGATGCCCTGGTCGCCGGCGCCTTCATCCTTATTGCCGGCCGCATCGACGCCGACCGCGATATCGGCGGACTGCGCATGCAGGCGCGACACGATCTCGGCGGTTTCCCAGTGAAATCCTTCCTGCTCGTAGCCGATATCCTTGATCGCGGCGCGAACCTTGTCGATCAGCAGCTCTTCGGTCACTGATTCCGGTCCGCGCACTTCGCCGGCCAGCACGACGAAATTCGTGGTCGCCAGCGCCTCGCAGGCGACCCGCGAATAGGGGTCCGCCGCGAGATAGGCATCGATAACCGTATCGGAGATCCGGTCGCACACCTTGTCGGGATGGCCTTCGGACACCGACTCGCTGGTGAAGAGATAATTGCCCTGCCGCATATTTCGCGTTCCTTCCGCCTTAAGATCGGATCCTGGTACCGGCGTGCCACGACGGCGCGCAGGGTCGGTCGATCGTTTTCATAAAAGCTGGCTTGCCCACTCTGCCCGCTGCCGGCCCACTGTGGGATCGCCTGTTACAACACATCGCGCTTCCGCGAGATCACGAAAGATTCGTCGTGGAACCAGAGCCCGCCATGCTCCTGCAACACGTCACGCGTCGCATCCAGATAGAGATTATTCGCCATCGCCGCTTCCAGCCGATGGTCCTCGATCTGCGCGACATAGGTCGCCGCATTCCATGCAGAGAACAGGGTTGAGGTACCGATCGTGGTGCTGGACTCGCCGATTTCGTTGGGCAGCGTATGCATATCGAACCGGAAGAGCGAGCGATCATCCGTATAGGCGTTGAAATTCAGGTTCCGGGCGGCCTTGCCCAATTCGGCCCTGGTATGGCGCAGCAGATCATGCCGATTGGCGCTGAACGGGTTTTCGCCCGGCCAGATGCGTTGAATGATATCGAGGCCCGGATCATCGCCGATCGAATGAATGCCGATCAACCGCCCACCCGGCCCCAGCGCGCGGGCGAGCGGTGCCAGGATCTTTTTGGCCTTGAAACCGACCGAGGCGCGGGCGCGATAGGGGTGGGACGCGATCACCAGATCATAATCGGCCCGCACCGCACCGCGCCGCGGCACGACCCCATCGAGCATGAACCGGCGATCCTCGCGATACAGCACCAGCACAACCGGCTTTTCATAGATCGGATTGCCGCTCTTGCTGCTGACCTTGGCGCGCCAATTCTGGGTAAGGAATGGCTGCAGATCGGCGATTTGCTCCTCAAACTCGGCCGCACTGTCGCCGCGCAGCCCGACCTCGTGCCAGACCATACTCGAAGCGGCCGTGACCGAGGCGGGCGCCAGCCAAGGCGCCTCAATGTAGTTGAGGTTGGTCATGACCAGCACGGTCGCCGGGTGCTCGTTGAACCGATCCGGCATTTTTTCAAGCGTCAGCCGGACATCCTCGCGGCTGATTTCCTTGGCGACGACATAGAACGGCATGTAGCGGTGGCGCTGATGCATCGTCCGCATCACCCGGCTCAAGACTGTCCCATCGCCCACGCCGGCATCGAACAGGCGCAGCGCCGGCGGTTTCGGGTGCAGGCTCGCCAGCTCGAGATTGACCCGGTTGGCAACGACCCATTTCTCCGAGCAGGTATTAACGAACATCAGATATTTCTGACGGTTGTCGAAGAACCGGAAATTCTGCTCGGGCTTCAAATTGGACACGGTACCCGTCGGCGTACCCGGCTCCTGCGCCATAAACGCCTTGACCCGCCGCACCGTCTCGACCGTCAGCCGCCCACCCTGCCGCAACCGCCCCACCAGCTTGCCGTCATTCACCGCCCGCCGGCCAAAGGTCGATTCGGCCATACGCGACAGGCGGCAATAGTCGGCAATTTCTTGCAGCAAGCTCTCAGCGTCCACGGATCTAACGCCCTCCCCGATGCCCACCGCATCGCGGAGCCTTCAACGGTGCCCACCGTTAGAGCATATTTCTGCCCACTGCGAAAGTGGGCAGAAATGGGGGGAGGGTGGCGAGTGGTGATGGGGGT
>Ga0116226_10001253_pt1 | contig 21880 bp, 19 predicted proteins | sample S1TSphfallax_FD_89692 | JGI IMG/M metagenome (GOLD analysis project Ga0116226, IMG submission 89692) | Host-associated microbial communities from peat moss isolated from Minnesota, USA - S1T2_Fa - Sphagnum fallax MG | ecosystem: Host-associated > Plants > Peat moss > Unclassified | place: USA... | reverse complement strand
TTCGGGACGTAGTTCAGACGGCAGGCGGGGTCGAGCTCCACGATATTCATCGTCGGCGGAGCGATCTGGTGCTGCATCGCCAGGATCGTGATGCCCGCCTCGAGGCCCCCAGCGCCGCCCAGCAGATGGCCGGTCATCGACTTGGTCGAACTCACGAGCAGCGTGTGGTCCTTCGCGCGCTCGCCGAAGACGTTCTCAATGGCCTGCGACTCCAGCGCGTCGCCCAGCGGCGTCGAGGTCGCGTGCGCGTTGACGTAGTCGATCTTCTCCGGCTCGATGCCCGCCACCTTCAGCGCCGCCGTCATCGCGCGGAAGCACCCCTCGCCCTCGGGCGCCATGCCGGTCATATGAAACGCGTCCGCCGACATGCCGTAGCCGATCACCTCGGCCAGAATCTTCGCGCCCCGAGCCTTGGCGAACTCGAGCTCTTCCATGATGAGGATGCCCGCGCCCTCGCCGACGACGAAGCCGTCGCGGTCCTTATCGAAGGGCCGACAGGCGTGTTCGGGATCGTCGTTGCGCGTCGAGAGCGCTTTCATGGCGGCAAATCCGCCCACGCCCATCGGCGTAATCGCCGCCTCGGTTCCGCCCGCGATCATCGCGTCGGCGTCGCCGCGCTGGATGATGCGGAAGGCGTCGCCGATGGAATGCGCGCTCGACGTGCAGGCAGTCGCCGTCGCCTCGTTCGGTCCGCGCGCCTTGTAACGGATGGAGACATGCCCGGCGGCGAGGTTGATGATGGTCGCCGGGATGAAGAACGGCGAGATCTTGCGCGGGCCGCCCGTCATCATGTTGTTATGCTCGCGCTCGATCACGTCGAAGCCGCCGATGCCGGAGCCGATGTGGACGCCGAAGCGGTCGGAGATCTCAGGGGTGACTTCGAGGCCGGAGTGCTTCATCGCCTCATCCGCCGCCGCAATCGCGAAGTGGATGAACCGCCCCATCTTGCGCGACTCCTTCTTCTCGATGAAGAGGAGCGGGTCGAAGTCTTTGACCTCGGCGGCCAGCCGCACGGAATGGCCGGTGAGGTCGAAGGCCGTGATCTCCGCCATGCCGCTGCGGCCGGCCAGCAGACCCTCCCAGACCTCGGGAGCGGTCTTGCCCACGCCGCAGATTAGGCCGATGCCGGTGACGACGACACGCCGCGGGGCGTACGTTTGTTGCGATGGCATTGCTACTTGGCCGCCTTCTGGTTCTTCTCGATGTAGTCGACAGCGTCCTTCACGGTCTTGATCTTCTCCGCGTCTTCATCAGGAATCTGAATGTCGAAGGCCTCCTCGAACTGCATCACCAGTTCCACCACGTCGAGCGAGTCAGCGCCGAGGTCCTCCTGGAAGCTCGCACCCGGGGTTACCTCAGCCTCATCCACCTGAAGCTGCTCGACGATAATCTGTTTGACCTTCTCATCTACTGCCGCCATGAATTTCTCCTATTCCAAAGATCGAGTTCCAAAGATCGAGTTTTCTAACTCCGAGTGGCGCGATGCGCCTCGCGCAAATGCCCGAATCCCAAGGATACCGAGCGCCTAGGTGAGTGTAAAGCAAAGCGGGGGTTCCGTGCGGCTGCGAGCTGGCAAGTGCGCGCGGGCTTTGGTTGCGCAGCAAGCGCGGAGATCCAGAGGTCGGGACGATGGCCCATTGTGATGCAGCGAAGATTCGGCGTAGATTGTAGCTATGGGACTGATGACGGCACTTCTCATTCTGGCGGGATGCCTGGGCGGCGCGTCCGTGGGCTGGCTGCTGGCCCGCGCCCGGGCGGCGCGCGCGGAGACGCAGGCAGCCTTGCGGACGGCCTCTCTTGAGGCTGAGATTGCCGGGCTGCGGGATGCGGTGTCAGCCGGAGAGCGGGAGTTGTCTGTCGAACGCAAGCGTTTCGACGATGAGCGGACCGCCGCAGCCGCCGCACGCGAGGAAGCAGCGGGACTTCGTGCCCGAGGCGAGGCGGAGAGAGAGGCGGCCGCGCAGCAGATTGCGGCGTTGCTGGAGGTGGAGAGGCGATTGAAGGAGAGCTTCGAGACGCTGGCGGGGAGCGCGCTCGATGCGAACAGCCGGCGGCTGCTGCAACTGAGCCAGCAACAGCTCGAAAAGCAGCAAGCCGAGGCGAACAAGGAGCTGACGGCGAAGGAGGCGGCGATCAAGAACCTGCTGCAGCCGATGCAGGAGTCGCTTACGAAACTCGAAGCCCACAGCCGCGAACTTGAGGTGAGCCGGGTTGGAGCGTACGAGTCGGTGTTGTCGGAGATCAAGAGCATCCAGCGCTCGCATGTCGACCTGCGGAAAGAGACGACGCAACTGGTGCAGGCGCTGCGGGCCCCGAAGGTACGGGGAAACTGGGGCGAGATGCAGCTGCGGCGGTGCGTGGAGTTTGCCGGGATGGTGCAGCACGCGTCGTTCGAGGTGGAGCAGTTCGTTCGCGGCGAAGAGGTCTCGATCCGTCCCGACCTGGTGGTGAAGCTGCCGAATGGGCGGAGCATTATCGTGGACGCCAAGACGCCGCTCGACTCATTCCTGCAGGCGACCGGCTGCGAAGAGGAAGTGCAGCGGACGATCCACATGGTTGCCCATGCACGGCAGGTGAAGTCGCACCTGGCGTCGCTTTCGGGCAAGGCGTACTGGAAGCAGTTCGGCGAGTCGCCGGATTTTGTCGTCTGCTTTCTGCCCAGCGAAGTGCTGTTCAGCGCGGCGCTCGAGCATGATCCGGGCCTGCTCGAATACAGCGCATCGAGCAATGTGCTGCTGGCCACGCCGACGACGTTGATCGCGCTGCTGAAGGCGGTCGCGTTCGGATGGCAGCAGTCGCAGATCGCGCGCGACGCGGAGAAGATCAGGGACGCCGCCATCACGGTGCAGGAGAAGCTGGCGGGGATGTATGAATCGATCGAAAAGCTGGGCAAGAGGCTTCTGGACGCGGGCAAGGCCTATGACGACATGCTGGTGAAGGCCGAGGGACGGGGCGGCCTGTTCTCTGTCGCGCGAAGGCTGAAGGAGTTGAAGATCGGCGAGAGAGAGCTGCCGGAGAGCAGGCCCGCCGCGCTGCGCCTGAAGACCATGGAGGCGGACGACTGGCAGAGCGGCTTGTCGCTTGCCGCGAGCGGCGGCAACGAGGGGCCTGGTACTGCGACCGGATAGTGGACTGTCGTAGAGAGGTGGTTCGTGGTCGGCTTCGATAGACCCACGTCTCAAAGTCGAGACGTGGGGCACCCGTGATTTCGGGTCGGGACAGTGAGTGTCAGATCGAGGCCCTCGTTCGTTCAAGCGGTTTACTGGGGCGTCGCAGAGGTCTCCGGCACCCAACCCGGTCCGGTCTTCGCCGCAACCTCATCCGCCGCGTTCAGGATGGCATCCGCGATTGCCGCCGCTTCGACCGCCGCGCGCACATCGTGAACGCGCAGGAGATGCGCCCCGGCGAGCACGGCAGCTACATTTGCGGCGGTGGTGGCGTTGCCGCGCTCGCCAACCGGCGCGGGCTTGCCGCCGTAGAACCAGGCCAGCGAGGCCCCGAGAAAGCCCTTGCGCGAGGCCCCGCACAGAAGCGGCAGGCCGAACTGGTGCATCTGGTGGAGCAGGGCCAGGAGGGTGTAGTTTTCGTCGCCCAGCTTTCCGAATCCGAGGCCGGGGTCGAGAACGATGCGGTCGCTGGGGACGCCAGCCGTGCGGGCGGCGAGGATCGATTCCCGAAGGCCGGTGAGGACCACGGGCATACGCGCCAGAGGAGGGATGGGCGGGAGCGACGTCCACTGCTGAGGGCGGCCGCGGGAGTGCATCAGAACGACGCCGCAGCAGAGGCTGGCGCAGGCGGCGGGCATCTGGGGGTCCCAAGTGAGTCCGCTGACGTCGTTGACGATCTCCGCGCCGACGGCGATGGCGGCGCGGGCGGTGGAGGCGTGGTAGGTGTCGATGGAGAGGAGTGCGTCGGGCCGCTGCGTCAGGACGCCTTCGATGACGGGGAGGACGCGGTCCTGCTCGGCATGGTCCGACAAGGGAGCGGCGTTGGGCCGGGTGGATTCGCCGCCGATGTCGAGGATGTCGGCGTTCTGGTCGAGGAGTGCGAGGGCGCGCTCGATGGCGGCGTGGGGCGAGACGAAGCGGCCGCCGTCGGAGAAGGAGTCGGGTGTGACGTTCAGAATCGCCATGATCCTGGTGCGGCCGCCCAGCGCGAGCGAGCGGGTGCGGAGGTGCCAGTCGAAGCGCGTTCTTGGAGCCAGGGCCATGCGTCCATGTTATTGCGAGTGCTAGACTGCGCCCATGCCACCGCGGTTTGCCCTCGTGCTCCTCGGATGCCTGTGCGTCGCGACGGCGCTGGCCGCCCAGTCTGTCGCTCCCGTACAAAGCTCCGACCTCGCTCTCCAGATCGCCGCGATCATCGCGGCGCCCGCTGTCTCCCGCACCCACTGGGGCGTGATGGTGACGACGATGGAGGGTGTGCCGATCTATGCGTTGAACGAGGGGCAGCTCTTCCAGCCCGCCAGTAACACGAAGCTGTTTACGACGGCGGCGGCGCTGGCGCTGATTCCGTCTATGACGCTTGAGACGAGGGTCGTGGGCCGGGGACGGTTCGATGGAGCGGGGACGCTGGATGGCGACCTGGTCTTGATTGGCGATGGCGACGCGAACCTCTCGGGGCGGATGGTTCCGTATGCTCCGGCGGCGAAGGCGGAGCCGGGGTTGCGCTATCTGGAGGCGATGGCGGACGCGGTGGCGCAGTCGGGATTGAACCGGGTGAACGGCGATGTTGTGGGCGACGACACGCTGTTTCCGTGGGAGCCGTATGCGGCGGACTGGGCGATCGACGATGCGGTGTGGGGTTATGGGGCACCGGTCTCCGCGCTGACGGTGAACGACAACGAGATAGAGGTGACGGTGAGGCCCATGTCTCAAAGTCGAGAGATGGGTCAACCGCAACCCATGTCTCAGAATCGAGACATGGGGTACCCGGGGGCGGCGGAGGTGACGCTCGATCCGGATGTCGGCTACTACACGGTGGATGCTTCGGGGTTGAAGACGGTCGCGGCGAAGGGTGTGAGCCGGGTCGAGATGGCGCGGGCGATGGGATCGAGGGTGCTGCGGGTGTACGGGACGATTGCGGCGGATGCGAAGCCGGACCGCGAGGAGATTGCGATCGAAGATCCGGCGGAGTTTGCGGCGATGGCGATGAAGCGGATGCTGGAGGCGCGCGGTGTGAGCGTGAGCGGTGCGGCGCGCGCGGAGCATCGGATGGCGGCGGATGCTGCGGGGTTTCTGGCGGAGACGCGGGAGCCGATCTCCGGCCTGCGCATCTCTCCCAACGCGGGCTACGGGCGCGGCTCGGGTCTCACCAGCTATAGCTGCGACCATTGCGATCCAAGGACCCTGCCGGAGGAAAAGCTGCTTGCCTCCCACGAGTCGCCGACAGTTGCAGAAGACGTGGTGATTACGAACAAGGAGAGCCAGAACCTGCATGCGGAGCTGCTGCTGCGGCAACTCGGCGCGGCGGTGGGGACGGATGGCTCCATCGCGCAGGGGGCGCGGGTGGTGCGGTCGTTTCTGGTGAACGCGGGGGTCGATCCGGGAGAGTTCGTCTTCTTCGATGGGTCGGGGATGAGCGGGCACAACCTGGTGACGCCGCGGGTGATCACGAAGCTGCTGCAGTTTGCGAGCACGCAGCCGTGGTTCGCGGCGTACAAGGCGTCGCTGCCGGTGGGGGGAGTGGATGGGAGTCTGGAGTCGCGGTTTACGAAGGCACCGCTGAAGGGGCATGTGTTTGCGAAGACGGGGACGAACAGCGAGACGCGGGCGCTGAGCGGGTATCTGGAGTGCGCGAGCGGGAGGACGGTGATCTTCTCCATCCTGGCAGGGGACCACTTCCCGTCAACCTCCGCCGACCGGGAGGCGATGGACCGCATCGTCGCCGCCATCGCAGACGCAGACTGACGCAGTAGCGTCGCCGATTTCATTCTCTTCGTTGTCATTGCCGAAGGGAATCAGCGGTTACAGACTCCATAGCGCGGGAACAATAGCTCTGGCAACAGGAGCACGTACCGCCGGGATCGCCCTCAGCCGAGAACTGGGCCAAGCGGCTACTTCGACGTGGCCGGAAGACGCGCGTCCGCGAAGATCTTCACGATGCGCTTGGCGAGGTCCGGCGAAGCGATCGTTCCATCGAACGCGGTCACCTTGCCCGACCCAAGGACCACCGAAGTCTTCTTGTCCACGATCACGAAGGTATGCACATACGTGAACAGCGGCCGGTCGATCTCGATGAGAAGATCGGCCACCCGCGGGTCCTGGACGATCACCAGCTCGAGCTTCGGCCACTCCTTCTGCATAATCAGAGCGCGGTCCAGCGTATCGACGGTCAGGAAGGATGTCTTGGAGCGGATGAAGATGGTCTTCGCCTTCTTCAGCGCGTCCTTCGGGTCGAAGCCGCTGATCGCCTCGCTCGACTCCGGAACGCTGGCATTCGCCTGCGCGGGCATCTGCAACGACGCACCCGAGCCCATGGTGATGCGGCGGCCCGAATCCGCAAGCCCCAGCACGTTTTCGATCGGGATCGCAAACGCGGTGTTGTCCTTGCCGCTGGTGATGATGCCGATCAGCGCTCCGGTCTTGTCCACCAGCGCGCCGCCGCTCGACCCGTGCGCCACCGGCGCGGTGAACTGGAGCAGCCGGAAGCCCGAACCCGCGCCGGGAACTTCGTCGGCGGGACGGATGGCGGAGAGAATGCCGTCGGTCGCCGACCAGGTAAGGCCGCTGGCATTGGTGACGGCGTAGACGGGGTCGCCCGCGGCCAGCTTCGCCGTGCTGCCGATAGCGAGCGCGGGCAGGGCGCCGGCGGAGATCTTCAATGCGGCGATGTCGCGGCGTTCGTCGGTGCCGAGCAGCTCGACGCGGTCGAAGACATCGCCGTTGGCCATGCGCACCTGCACCTCCGCCGCGCCCGTTACGGCGTGCAGCGCGGTGAGGATGACGCCGTCCTTCGAGATGATGACGCCAGTGGCGATGGAGTGCAGCCTTCCCGCGCCCTCGCCGGCGAGAACGATCACGGTCGCGGCCTTGGCGGTCTCGAAGATCGCCTTGGTGTCTGGAGTTGGCGGGGTGGTCTGGGCGGCAAGAGGCAGTGTGAGCACGGCGAGTGCGATAGATCGAACGAGTCTCATAGGAGTCCGACGGTTATATCCGGGACGCTGCGGGTCCCGTGCCTGGCTTTTGACAGATGAGACGTAAACCAGCTGCGCCCGGCGGTCTTTCGGACAATGCGAGAATAGCGGTGTGAGCTATCCATTGAAGATCGTCCTGCTGGGCCTCGCCGCCGTTGCGGTCGCCGGCTGCAAGAGCCCGCCGCCGCCGACTCCGCTTGCCGACCTGAACCCGCAGCAGAGTCGCGGCCACGCGGTCTTCGAGAGCCGCTGCGCTGCGTGCCACTACGACCGCCGCAACGCCCCGCTGCATGGCCCGGCACTGATCGGGGTATTCAAGAAGCCCGCGCTGCCGAGCGGCGCGGCGGCGACGGATGAGCGCGTCACCGCAACCATCCTGCACGGGCGCGGCATGATGCCCGCGATGGGCAATACCATGGACCAGCAGGACGTGGACGATGTCCTGGCCTACCTGCACACGCTTTAAGGAGGGGCCGCACAGCCATGCCGGAAGACCAGACAACGAGCACCGCGGTGACCAAAGGGCAGATGCTTCCGGGCGTCGCCGCCATCTGCCTGTTCATGCTCATGGTCGCGATCATCGGCACCGTGGGTGTGCTGAACGGCCAGTTTCAGGGTGCGGGGGCGCGCTACGCGGTGCTGCCGATGTGCACCATGATCGCGGTCGGCGTCTTCGGTCTGCTGCGCATGACGCGGTGGGGATGGGCGCTGGTGATGGCCGGCACCCTGATGCTGTCGCTTGGGTACTTGTACATGTCGCGGGCCGCGCACGAGGGAAGGCTGCTGGTGATGTCGGGGCTGACGCTGTGTTTCTTTCTGTACCTAGTGCGGCCTGAGGTGAGGGACCGGCTGCGGTGACGGCCATCATGGATTGCGCCGCATGAGTCCCAACCGGAGCCCCGGGTGGCGGTTGCGGATGCTGCGCCGCATCCACTGGTGGCCGCCGCTGCTGGGCGCGGGCATCCGGGTCACGCGGATGGACGCGGACTACCGGGCGATCGACGTCGAGATGCGGCTGACGCGGTTCAACCGGAACATCATGGGATCGCACTTCGGCGGGTCGCTCTACGCGATGACGGACCCGTTCTACATGCTGATGCTGATGGAGAACCTCGGTCCGGAGTATGTCATCTGGGACAAGGCGGCAACGATCCGGTACAAGCGCCCCGGCAGGGGCACGGTGCGCGCGGAGTTTCGCCTGGCGGAGGAGCGGATCGAGGCGATCCGGCTTGCGCTTGCGAGTTCCAACCGAATCGAGCCGGTCTTTTCGATCGAGGTGAAGGACGCGGCCGGCCGGGTGGTCGCCGAGGTCGAAAAGACGATCTACTGCGCCTTGAGGGCGGTCCACGAGGCGCGCCGCGGGGCGTAACCCCGCCTGCTCGTCGTAAACTGTTTGACGGCAGACGCAACGACGAAACCTGAAGGGAAGCGAAAAAATGGCATCGGCAATGGCAGGGATCGAAGCACTGAAGGGTACGCACCAGGAGCTGAAATCGCGGATGGAGAAGTCGGTGGAGGACTTCCGGGCGCACCTGCTCTCCGCGCGCACGGGCCGCGCCAACGTCCACATGCTGGACCAGATCAAGGTGGACTACTACGGCACAGATACGCCGGTGGCGCAGATGGGCCAGGTCAGCACGCCGGAGCCGACACTGATCCTGGTGCAGCCGTACGACCTCGGCATGGTCTCGGCGATCGAGAAGGCGATCCGGACCTCGAGCGCGGGGCTGAACCCGATGACCGACGGCAAGGTGATCCGGGTCCCCGTTCCGCCGATGAACGAGGAGCGCCGCAAGGACGTGGTGAAGCAGTTGCAGAAGACGCTGGAGGACCATAAGACGGCGATACGGAACATCCGGCGCGACGGCAACGAGCAGATAAAGAAGGCGGCGAAGGAGAAGCTGATCTCCGCCGACGACGAGAAGCGCGCCAGCGAAGAGGTGCAGCAGTTGACGGACCAGGAGATTCGGCGGATCGAAGACCTTTGCCGCGCGAAGGAAAAAGAGATCATGACGGTGTGACCGGTCGCCGGCGGGCGGCGACACGGGTGGTCCTTGCATTTCTGCGGTATGTCTGCGGCACTGGATTGTGATGGGGCCGTGTTCCAGTGCGGCTAAGGATGACAGGATATGGAGGATGGCCGGGTGTGCGGGGCTCGATCCCGAAACGGAAATCACTCCATCCCCTCACCCGTAAGTACCTTGCGCGGAGGATTTTTCTTTGCGACCATCCTGTCTACGTGATCGCTGCCGATAAGAGGGAGAAGCTACACGTCCGCGACGGTCCGTTGCGATCGGGCCGGGTCATCAAGCCGGGTCATCGAGCCAGATCATCGAGCCAGGTGATCGAGTCGGGCTGGCGGCTTGCGGCGTGCGGGATTGAGGGAACGGGGCAGATGATCGAGGAGAACGAGTCCGTCGGCACGGCGATCGCGCAGGAGCGGATCGATGCCGTGGTGGGCCGCGCCCGTGCCTCGGCGCATACCGAGCAAGCAACCCAGAACGTGACCCGGGATACGACCGAGAACCCGCCGGGAGACGCGACGGGCAATCCGACGGGGAACCCGCCGGTGGCTGCACCTGCAATCGAGGCTATCGCTGTGACCGAAATACCTTTCGAGAGTGCCCAGGAAGAAGCAACCGGGATTCCCGCCGCCGCGCCGGCATCCATTCCGCTCTCCGCAACGGCTGCGGGCGAAGCATCCGCACCCGCTGGTGAGACGGCAGCCGAAGGCCCGGTGCCCACTGTGGCCATTCCGGAGCCACCGCCCGAGATCGGCATCGCGAGCGGCACGCAGTACCGCCAGGACACGCGGTACGAGGTGGAGGGCGACGCGGAGGTGTTCGTGAAGACCGGCTCGATGGGGACCACGCTGTTGCGGGGCCACATCCTCGATCTCAGCTCCACGGGGTGCTTTATCCAGACGATGGCCCGCGTCATGATCAAGCCGGGCACGGTGGTGCAACTGATCTTCTCGGTCTACGGGACGACCTTCCGCATCGATGCCACCAGCCGGTACGCGCGGATGCGGGTTGGCGTCGGCTTCCGCTTTCTGGAGATGGATGAGCCCACGCACAAACGGCTGCACGCGGTGCTGGGGGATATCCGCTCCAGGCTCATCCACGAGAACCAGCCGATCATCGACCGCGCCATCTTGGAGTAGGCGATGGGACGGGCGGCCAGCGCTCCGCTGGTTCGCGGACGCGCACCCGGGGCGTTGCCCCACGCTGGCATATGGCGGGCCTTCGGCCCGGAGAGACGGCCGAGCGGGATCTCCGTCAGACCTCCAGGTGCATCGCCGCCGCCATAGGACCGCTTAGACTCCCTGGTACACCAGTCGGGTAAAGCCCTCGCCGTTCATGAATCCCCCGCCCCACCGCGCGTCGAATGCGCCGGTCGGTTTCTCCGCGACGACTGCCTCGACGCTCTTGCCCTGCTGCTTCAGCGCCGCAACCTTCTCCCGCACCGCCTGCAGCATGCTGGCATACTCCGCCAGCACCATCCGGTCGCCTATCGGCCCATGTCCCGGAATGATGACCGTGGTGGCCCCCGCGCGGCCGAGGTTCAGCTTCGTCGCAGCGATCATCCCGTCGATATTGCCGCCGGTCGAGTAATCGATGAAGGGATAGAAGCCGTTGAACCAGGTGTCGCCAACGTGCAGCACGTCGGCGTTCACGAAGTGCACGGAGATGTCCGTGTCCGTGTGCGCCGGAGCATAGTGCTTCAGCTCGATCCGTTCGCCGTTGGTCTGGAGACTGTCGGAATCGCTGAAGACTACGGTCGGTATCGCGCCTGCGGGCGAGGGCGGAAAGCTGGCATGGAAGGCCGCGATCACCTGCGGCGTGCTTAGCCGCTTCTTCGTGTTCTCGTGCGCCACGATGGTCGCCCGGGCGGCGTGCATCCACTCATTGCCGTCGGTATGATCGAAGTGCCAGTGCGTGTCGATCAGCGTCTTCGGCGGCTCCGCGCCCAGACCGTTCAGCGCCTCCGTGATCTGCGTCTTCGAGGTCGAGAAACCCGAGTCCACCAGCAGCTTGCCGTCCTTGCCCGGCAGCACCGCGATGTTCCCGCCCGAACCCATCAGCACGCTGACGCCGCGCCGCGCCGGAACCACCGCTATCTTGGCTGTCGCACCGCTGGCGCGCATCTGCGCGATGACGTCCGCCTGCCCAAACAGCTTGCCGACGCCCACCCAGCTCGCCGCAACCGCCAGCGAGCCACGCTCCAGAAACTTCCTGCGAGAGATATACATAGGATTCCTTGCTTGATTTAATTTGTGCATCCGAAGTCAGGCCCAGTTTGTGGTCGCGCTCATCGTATCAAAGCAACGCGATAAATTCTTCGACTGTCATTCCTGAGTTCCAAATTAGAGAACGCAGAGTCCCTGCGTTAAGCTCGCGATGTTGAGCGATCGAAAGGTTTGCTCGATGACCGACCTTCGTCATCACAAGGTGGCTGCCAACCTGGCCCATGGCGGCCCATCCGGCCTTCGCGAATGCCTTAGCTGCTTCCTTGCCTGAATATGTTGGCGAGTGTTCTCATGCGCTGAGGATATGCCGCGACGACAATCTGATGCCAATCTGAGGAACGGGAAAGAAGTTCCCAAAGCCGAATAACTGCCTGTTGCCGCGATAGCACCGGTCGTGCCGATCGACTCAATGGTTCTATACGGATACGAGCATCGCGCCATGATGTTCGGGGAGAGCCTTCGCGGCCTTTTGATCTTCAGCCCACAACCACGCTGCAATTGCTTCCTTGATGTTCTTCACTGCCTCTTGCTCATCCGCACCCTGCGAGACGCAACCCGGCAGCGCGGGACATTCGACGACGAACCAGCAATCCTCTGCGGGCTCCATGGTTATGTGGAAGATCATGCGTTTCCCTCTGCAATGGATTCTAACAAGGGCGCCGGTGATGCCACTCCCTTACGTCGTGTGGTCGACCACGATCTTCCACCCTTGTTCGGTCTTCTCGAAGATCAGGGAGAAGAGGCCCTCGGCGTTGCCGCCGTTCTTCTTGCTGCGCTCCAGCTTGAATTTGCCGATGCAGACAGCGACCTTTTCGTCGATCGGGTGCACCTCCAACTCGGAGAAGGTGAGCTGTCCCATCGCCTCCTTCGTCGGGTAGTTGCGCTTGTAGGCCTCCACCATGCTGGCGTAGCCGCGCTGGATCTGGCTGTTGATGAAGAGGGTGTCGGGGGAGTTTTTGTAGCCATCGGCGAAGGAGTCGATGTCGCCGCGGTTCCACGCCGCCTCCTGCTTGAGCAGCACCTTGGTCACGTCGAGTTGCTGCTGGCTCATGGTCGTCAGTTGATTGCCCTGCGGGTGCAGCGCCCCGCCTCCGGGAAGAAAAACCAGCAGCGTCGTCAGCACAGCGTTGCGAAACCCTCGATACCGCATCGATCCACCTCGTTATGGGCCATCTTAGACCCCGGTCTAATGCCCAGGTCTCAGAATCGAGACCTGGGGCACCCAAATTCCTGGGGCACCCAAGTTGTCGATAGTGCTATCTGTTAGCGTATCTCTTTCCTGGCTGGTTTTCCTGGCTGGTTCTCTTCGGACTGGATACTTCCCGATTGCCGGTAGGTTACGTCTGCGAGTGCTTTCCGGCGTGAGAGTCGATGCAGTGTTCTTCGAGATGCGCGATGGGATCGACCTTCGCCGCCGGTACGATCCATATCACCATAATCAGCGCAACGATGCCCAGCGCGAAGCGCGGATGGGTGAAGCTGAGCGCCGCTGCGATCAGGTACATCGCCAGCGAGAGCCAGTGCTTGCGCTCGGCCGCCCGGTCTTCGCGCTGCAGCCTGCCGGTCTTGCGGAGATGCCGGCCGATGGCCAGGCGCAGGAGGAGGAAGCTGCCGCCGATCAGAATCATCAGCACCATATACAACAGGACGGAGAACGGGTCCATGCGCTTGTCCATCACATACGAGGTCATGAAGGGCAGCAGCGAGAGCCAGAAGAGATAGAAGAGGTTGGCATAGAGGATCCGCTCATCCGCCTGGTCCGTGCGGTGCAGCAGGTGGTGATGGTTGACCCAGTAGACGCCGGTAAAGGTGAACGACAGCAGGTAGAGGCCGACGGTGGGAAGCACAGGCACGAACCCGGCCAGGCCGTCGCGCGTAGGGACCTTCAGGTCCAGCACCATGATGGTGATGATGACGGCGATGACGCCGTCGGAGAAGGCTTCGAGGCGGGCCGGGCTGGCGTGGGATGAGGGCATGAGTCTCGTTTCGAGGCTTGCCAAGCAGGATACATCTGCGCGTCCCCGATCCGACGCAAGGACTTTGCAATTGCGGTTCAAGAGTCGGTTGCACCCATTCCGGGCGGAGAGGTCCACAGGATCGTGGTAGTCCGAGCTCCTTCGGGGCGTCCTCACAGATGCGCCAGAGACTCGGCTCAGGATGACGGGTTTTCAAGCGCGCGTCAGCGATGAATTCGCTCTAGAATCGGATTGATGGAAGAACTTGGCACAGCGTCCGTCCGCCAGCCGACACGCACCGTCCACGCGGTGTGTTCGCACGACTGCCCGGACTCGTGCGGGGTGCTGATTACGGTGGACGGAGTGAACGGCCGGGCGACGAAGATCCAGGGCGATCCATCGCACCCGGTGACGCGGGGATTCCTGTGCGGCAAGGTGGCGAAGTATCTCGACCGCGTGTACTCGCCGGTTCGCCTGCTGTATCCGATGCGCCGCAAGGCGGGCGTGGGCAAAGGGCCGCTGGCGCCGGGCAGAGAGGCGGAGAGGTTCGAGCGGATCTCGTGGGATGAGGCGCTGGATGTGGTGGCGGGGCGGTTGCGGGAGATTGCGCGGGAGTTCGGGCCGGAGAGCATTCTGCCGTACAGCTATGCGGGGACGATCGGGCAGTTGGGTTATGGGTCGATGGACCGGAGATTCTTTCATCGGCTGGGCGCGTCGCAGCTCGACCGGACGATCTGCGCGTCGGCCGGCGGGGCGGCGTTGACGAGTGTGTACGGGGTGAAGCTGGGAACGCCGCCGCAGGAGTTCGCGCAGGCGGGGATGGTGATCGCGTGGGGGGCGAACATCCACGGGAACAACGTCCACCTGTGGCCGTTTATCGAGGCGGCGCGCCGGAGAGGGGCGCGACTGGTGGTGATCGACCCGTATCGGACGCGGACGGCAGCGCTGGCGGATGAGCATCTGGCGATCCACCCCGGCACGGACGCGATGCTGGCGCTGGCGATGATGCATGTGATCTTGCGCGAGGGCCTCGAGGACTCGGATTACATTGCCGCCAATACGCATGGGTTTGCGGAGCTGCGGGAACATGCGCTGAAGGCGGAGCACGCGCCGGAGGCGGCTGCGCGGATTACGGGGATCGCCGCGGAGGCCATTACGCGGCTGGCGCGCGGCTATGCGAAGTGCCAGCGCGATACCGGGAGGCCGGCCGTGATCCGGCTGAACTACGGCATCCAGCGCAGCGAGAACGGGGGCACGGCCGCCCGCGCCGTGTGCATGTTGCCGCTGCTGACGGGCGCGTGGAAGCACCGCGGCGGCGGGCTGCAGTTTTCGACTTCGGGATCGTTTCCCTTCAACAGCGACGCGCTGCAGCGACCGGACCTGATGCTGGCGAGCCCGCTGGGGCGGCCGGCAAGGGTGGTGAACATGACGGAGCTCGGCCACGCGCTGACCAGCCTTGGAAACCGGGGAGAGGTTCGATTACCCATGTCTCAAAAGCGAGACATGGGGCACCCGGGTTTGCTCGGAACAGACGGGCCGCCGGTGAAGGCGCTGTTCGTGTACAACTCGAATGCTGCCGCGGTGGCGCCGAACCAGAACGATGTGCTTCGCGGCCTGCGGCGCGAGGACCTCTTCACCGTGGTCCACGAGCAGTTCTTCACCGATACGGCGGACTATGCGGACATTCTGCTGCCCGCGCCCACCTTCTTTGAGACGAAGGATGTGCAGGGGGCTTACGGGCACCTGTTTGTGCAGGTATCGCAGCGGGCGATCGCGCCGCTGGGCGAGGTCCGCAACAACGTGGAGCTGTTCGCCGCGCTGGCAAAGCGGATGGGATTTGAAGAGGAGTGTTTCGACGATTCGGTGGATGACCTGATCGATCAGGCCCTGGAGAGCGGGAGCAGTTGGTTTGCGGGGATCGACCGCGCGCGGCTGGAGCGGGAGGGGCATGTTGCGCTCGAACTTCCGGTCGACGCGAAGGGGCAGTCGCTGCCGTTCAGCGATGCGAGCTGGTTCCGGACGCCGAGCGGCAAGGGGGAGCTGGTGCCTGTGCCGGTGTTCGTCGCGCCGAGGGAGTCGCGGGCGAATGCTGGGGAGTATCCGCTGGAGTTTCTGCCGAGGAAGGCGGACAACTACATGAACTCGACGTTTGCGAACCATGCGGGGCACCAGCGGATGGAAGCCCGGACGGCCGGGGTGCTGGAGATGCACGAGAGCGACGCCGGGGCGCGGGGCATCGCCAGTGGGGACGAGGTGGAGATCTTCAACGGCCGGGGAAGGATGCGGCTGCATGCGCATGTGGACGGGAAGGTAGGCGCGGGGGTTGTGGCGGCGCGGCTGGACTGGAGCAAGCTGGGGGGCGACCTCTCCGGCGGGGGTGCGAATGTGAATGCGCTGACCTCGGAGAGGCTGACGGACATTGGGGGCGGGGCGACGTTCTACTCGACGCTGGTGGAAGTAAGAAAGGCAGACGGGCGTGCGTGACGTCGCTTCTGCCGCTTTACCGTCAACTCGCCCGCGATTTTCACTCGCCGTGCAGAGCTACTTTTGGCTCGTCAGCAGCCTGTTGGGGCTGTCTCCCGTAGGCATCGTCTCTTCAATTGCGAGCAGAGAAGACGTACAGATGCGCTGGTGTATAGCTTCGATCTTATGGCCGGTCTTCCTCGCGCTCCTTTTCTGGTACGCCGCGCGGCGTTGTTCAAGCGACAAAATGCGCTTTCATGACGGCCTGCTCTGGGTCGCGCGCTCGGCGATCGGCGGTTCGATGTTCATGTCTTTCATTCTGGTCGCGCCCGCGCTGCTGGCCGCCTTCCTCAGTTCGATTTTGCTCGCAATCTATGGCGATCTTCGCGGTCAGCCCGCGTATGCCCCGGCGAAGTGGGCGCGGATCGTCTCCTTCTTCCACCGCCACCGGATGATTCAATGAGGGACCGCACAGATGCATGAAGCAGGGTTCCAATGCGCGGGTTGCGGGGAGTGGATCGAGACGACGGTGGATGAGTCGGGGGGATCGCGGCAGCAGTATGTGGAGGACTGCCAGGTGTGCTGCCAGCCGAATGTGCTGACAGTGCGGTGGGATGTGTCGGCCCAGGCGTACACCATCTCCGCCGAGCTGGAAAGCTGAGAACGGCCGCGGTACACCTGCGAAGTGAGACAAAAAGCAAACCCGCCACGAGGACGGGTTTGCTGCGGTTTCTTGTGTCCCCGGGGGAGGCTTGCGCCCACAGGTCCCGTGGCTAGTACTTAATTGCTAGACTCCCACTTTATCCATGTCAACCATAGAAACGATCCAGGCAGTCAGATCGTCGCTATCATCCGCGCGGATGGCGACCTACGATGCAACAGTCGGTGCCACCAGCCCGGGCGACCAGTGCGCATTGGAGTTTTACGCCTGGAACGCACTCGTCTCGGCTGCTTTGTTGATGCCCCTTCACATCTGCGAGGTGGTGCTAAGGAACGCCGTAGCGGATGCACTCCAGTCGGTTTACGGGACAAACTGGCCATAGTCGGCAAGCTTCGAGAGGAGCCTGCCCGATCATAAATCGGGATACAGTCCCCGGCGAAATCTCCAGACAGCCCGCAAGAGCGTCTCGACTACCGGCAAAGTGATCGCTGAACTGAACTTCGTCTTCTGGCAGAAGATGTTCACCGATCGGTTCGACCAGGGTCTCTGGAACGCCCATCTCTTGCGTGTGCTCCCAAACCTGGACGCGGCGCGCACCGTGACCGAACTCCGCCGGCAGATCTACGCAAGCCTGGACGAGATCCGTCAGTTGAGGAACCGGATCGCCCACCACGAACCTGTGTTCGCCCGAGACCTCGCCACTGATCTCCGACAAATCGCCAATCTCATCCGCTTCAGAAGCACCGTTACCTCTGAGTGGATGATGAATAACCAGCAGGCTGGCGACCTGATCGCGCGGCGTCCTTAATCCCGTCGCCACGCGCTCCCCCGCCCGCGGGTATAATCGAGTCTTCCCCCGGGAATTCGTCTGGGCGCGATTTCAATAGCAGTGAGGGTGTGCGTATCTTTACCGTAAAGCATCAGAGCGGCAGCTCGCTGTTGAGCCCGGCAAGCCAGTGGAATGAGTTGAATCCAGCGAGCGTCGTTTGTCGCGCCGCCCGCGCTACCGCATTGGCGGCCGCCGTTCTTCTGCTCGCCGCCGCCGTCACGCCGCTTGGCACCGCGCAGGTCGGCGGCAGGCCTACCGGCAGCATCTTCGCGACCGCGCCGGAGACGCCGCAGGTGCTGTGCCAGCCGCAGGTGATCGGCAACCGCCGCATCCCCAAGGAGTCGGTGCTCGCGCGGCTCTTCAGCCGGCAGGGCGACCAATACGATGCGGCGACGGTGGAGCGCGACTTCAACTCGCTTTGGAACACGGGGTACTTCGAGAACGTGCGGATCGAGCGCGTGGATACGCCGAAGTGCGTGCAGCTTGTGGTGTATGTGCTGGAGAAGCCGACGATCCGGGAGATCAATTACAAGGGATTGAATGCGGTTTCGCTTTCGGATGTGCAGGAGCGGCTGAAGAAGGAGAAGGTGGGCCTGACGGTGGAGGCGCAGTACGACCCGACACGCATCAAGCGCGCCGAAAATGTGCTGAAGGAGCTGCTCTCCGAGCACGGCCACCAGTTCGCGACGATCAAGACCGAGGTGAAGAACATTCCGCCTGCATCGGTCGCGCTGACCTTCTCGATCAAGGAAGGGCCGACGGTGAAGGTGGGCAAGATTGCGTTCCAGGGCAACCAGGCGCTGTCGGACCGGACGCTGCGGGCGTCGATGAAGAACCTGAAGCCGATCGGAATACCGCACTCGATCATCCTGGAGGACCTCTTCGCCCGGACCTTCGACGCCAGCAAGCTGGACGAAGACACGGAGCGGGTGAGATTCGCGTACCGCGACCGGGGCTACTTCAAGGCGCAGCCGGGGGAGCCGATCACCAAGGTCCGCGACGAGGGCGGGCTCAACTTCTTCACGCTGCGGCCGTCGACGGGCAAGCGCATCGACATCCTGATTCCGATCGAAGAGGGCGAGCGCTACAAGCTGGGCGGCATCACGTTTTCAGGCAACAAGGCAGTGCAGAACGTCAAGGTGCTCCGCGCACAGTTTGCGCAGAAGGACGGCGAGTGGTTCAACGCTTCGCTGTTCGGCAAGGGCGTGGAGCAGCTTCGCAAGGCTTACGGCGAACTGGGATATATCAACTTCGTCGGCACACCCGTTCCGCGGTTCGATGAGGCGAAGCACCTTATCTTCCTCGACATCGAGATCGACGAGGGCAAGCCCTTCTATGTTTCGCGGATCGAGTTCACGGGGAACACGATTACGCGCGACAAGGTGATCCGCCGCGAGCTGCTTCTGGAGGAAGGGCAGGTGTACAACAGCCGGCTGTGGGACCTCTCGATCCTGCGGTTGAACCAGTTGAACTACTTCGACGTGCTGAAGGCGGACCAGGACTCGGAGAGCCGCCAGAACGCGGACGACGGCACGGTCGATCTGCTGCTAAAGCTGAAGGAGAAGGGGAAGAACTCGATCGGGTTGAACGGCGGCGTGAGCGGGCTTTCGGGCAGCTTTCTGGGTCTGAACTACCAGACGAACAACTTCCTGGGCCTGGGCGAGACGTTATCGCTGAACGCCAACATCGGCAACCTGGCGCGCACAGTCAGCCTGGGTTTTACGGAGCCTTATCTGCGGAACAAGCCGATCTCGGTGGGGTTCCAGGTGTTCAGCACGAAACGCGACTTCAACCCGGCGAAGAGCTACGCGGTGTCCTCAGGACAGAGCGCCAACCTGACCGCGGCGCAGCAGTCGCAACTCCAGAACTACAACCAGTCGCAGACGGGCATCACGTTGTCGGCGAGCGAGCCGCTGCGGCACCTGTTCAGCCGGTCGGGCGTGGCGCGGGTGGGTGTGTCGTACTCGCTGTCGCGGTCGAACATCACGACCTTCAACGACAACACGCACAACGCCTTCCAGTCGATCTCCTTCCGCTCGGGGGTGCAGGGCCAGAACCAGCTCACGGGCATCATCACGTCGGTGATCTCGCCGAGCTTCACCTTCTCGACGCTGGACCGCGCGGTGGGTCCGCACAACGGCAAGGACTTCAACCTGGCGGTGCAGGTGGCCGGCGCCGGCGGCAATGTGAAGTACTTCGAGCCGGTCGCGAGCTACCGGCAGTTCTTTCCGATGAAGGGACTGCGGATCAATCGCGAGGGCCACAATGTGCTGGGGTACCGGGTGCAGCTGTCGCATGTGGAAGGGTTCGGCGGCGAGGTTGCACCGCCCTTCAACCGGATCTACGGGGGCGGCGAGAACGACATCCGGGGTTTCGATATCCGCGCCGCGTCGCCGTATACGTTTATCCCGGTGAAGGTACTGTTCAACCTGACGAATCCCGACGGCACGACGATCCCGCGCGACCCCACGAACCCGACGCTGGGCAACGTGCAGATCCCGCTGCCCATCTACCGGCTGGTCTCGGTTGGCGCGGACACCAGCCTGACCTCGAACGTGGAGTACCGCATCCCGATCGTGAACCAGGTGACCTTCGCCTTCTTCACGGACTTCGGCCTGGTCGGGGACGTGCGGCCGAGCCAGTTGCGCGAGAGCTACGCCGGGCAGACGGCAATCACCAGCGCGCTGTACGGCTGCCCGCAGTTCATCAACGGAGCGTGCTTCGGGGGCCAGTCGGTGATCAACCAGACGGTGGATGGAGTGAAGTACGGATTCAGCGCGCTGCCCGAGCTGAAGACCGTGCCCAACACGAACTTCGTGCCGCGGATGTCGTCGGGCGGGGAGCTGCAGGTGATCCTGCCGATAGTGAATGCGCCGTTCCGGCTGTACTATGCGTACAATCCGCTGCGGCTGTACAAGGACCTGCCGCAGCAGTTGGTGGTGCCCGATACCTGCTCGGCGACCGTCACCCAGTGCTTCCAGAACTTCTTTCCCAACTCCGGCGCCGGACAGTTCAGCTACCAGCAGGCGCTCCAGTTCTATGGCGCGGACTACCAGCTTCGGGAGCCGCGGAAGACGTTCCGGTTGAGTGTGAGCACGACGTTCTGAGGACCCGGAATTCGGGTGGGCCATGTCTCGAATTTGAGACAGGGGATCCGCATCGGTTCCGGTCAGGCTCCATCAGACTTTCGTGCTATCGCCTGTCGGCGGTTGCGCCGATACATTGCACAATGTGATCACTCTGGCTGACGCCCGCCGCGCCGCGTCCTCGATCGCCGCGCCGCGCTCGGAGGCGTTCGCCCAGTGTATCGTCACGGCGCTGCTCTACGCGATCCCGGCCCTGATCTGCGTCTATGGCGCATGCGTGACCGATCCCGACGTGTGGTGGCACCTTCGCAGCGGCGAGTGGATCCTGGCGAACCACGCGGTGCCGCATATCGATCCCTTTGCCCCAGGCGGCATATCGAGACCCTGGGCCGCCTATAGCTGGCTGTATGAAGTACTTGTCGCGGGCCTCTTCGGGCGCTTCGGCATGGCGGGCATCGTCATCTACACGACGGGCATGGTGTTGCTCATTACGGCGGCGCTGCATCGCCTGATTCGCCGTCCCTGTGCGGACTTCAACCCGGGTGTGCTGCTCACGTTCCTGGCCTGCCTCGCGATCGGCCGCCTGTACACGCCGCGTCCGTGGCTGTTCACCATCCTGTTCTTCGTCCTCGAGCTTGGCATCCTGTTCCACGTCCGGCGCACGGGACAGGTCCGGGGGCTGCTCTGGCTGCCGGCGATCTTCGCCGTCTGGGCGAACGTGCACATCCAGTTCGTCGACGGTCTGCTGGTCCTGGCGTTCGCGACAGCGGAGGGGGCCGCTGGCCGCTGGTGGGCAGCCGCCCGGACGCGTCTCACGCAGCGCAACCAGCGCGGAGCGTTGGCCCTGACGGCTACGCTGGTCGCCTCCGTCCTCGCCACCCTAGCCAACCCCTACGGCTTTGGCATCTACAAGGTCGCCCATGACCTGGCCGCGCAGCCCGAGGTGATCGACCTGATCAACGAGCTGAAGCCCATTCCGTTCCGCAGCCTGCCGGATTACTGTGTCCTTCTGCTTGCGATCGTCGCGGTCGCGATGCTTGCGCGCTCGCGCGATCTCCGCCCCTTCGAGACTGCGCTGCTCGGAATGGCCTTCCTGCTGTCGTTCCGGTCGCTGCGTGATGTGTGGGTGATGGCCGCCGCCGCGACGGCCATCATCGCGCAGGAGCTGGGCACGCGACCGGGCGACCCGCTGGCGGCGCCGCAACCAGAGCCACGCAGTCTCGGGTTCATCGCCGGCGCGCTGGTTGTGCCACTCACGGCGCTGGCACTGTTCGCCGGCTGCGCGATCCTGCATGTGGACGACGCCGCACTGCGGGCGAAGCTCTCAAGGGAACTGCCCGCAGCCGCTGCGGAGGCCATCGTTCGCGGCGGCTACCCGGGGCCCGTGTTCAATACGTATAACTGGGGCGGCTACCTGATGTGGTCGCTGCGGCAGCCTGTGGCGGTGGATGGCCGCGCGGCGCTGCAGGGCACGGAACGGCTGGACCGCATCCTTGCGACAT
>Ga0116226_10001252_pt1 | contig 21883 bp, 21 predicted proteins | sample S1TSphfallax_FD_89692 | JGI IMG/M metagenome (GOLD analysis project Ga0116226, IMG submission 89692) | Host-associated microbial communities from peat moss isolated from Minnesota, USA - S1T2_Fa - Sphagnum fallax MG | ecosystem: Host-associated > Plants > Peat moss > Unclassified | place: USA... | reverse complement strand
TGGTGCGCCCGGCGGGATTCGAACCCACGGCCCCAGGATTAGGAATCCTGTGCTCTATCCTGCTGAGCTACGGGCGCGACCTGCGGCTTTATCGCATGGGCGCGCCCGAGGATCAAGGCGAGGCGAGAGGCGCGTCCAGGCCCACGGTGCGGCCGGGGAAGCCGGCCGCGTCGAAATAGAGCTGGTCGCCCACCCGCTGCAGCCGCAGCACGGTGGCGATGCCGTCGCTGGTCGGGGTTGAGCGCAAGAGCAGGCTCTTGGTTGGCGGGGAGGGGCCGCCGCCGGCGCTGTCGGTCAGGGCTTCGGTCATCACCCGCCCGACCAGCTTGCCATGATTGGCCAGTTTGAGGCCGAGCAGCTTGGCGATGGTCTGGCCGACATCGGCATTGCTCACGGGCGTATTGTCTTTAAACCCGGTTTTGAAATCCGGGCCGATGGCGGCCATGAAATTGAAGCTGTCGCCCCGTCCGAAGCTGCCATGCATGCCCTGGCCCTGATGCAGGGTGCTGTCGGCGATTTCGGCCGAACAGATCGTGGGGTTAGCGCAACCGGTTCCTTCGCTTTTGAAATTGACGACGATGGCGGGCAGGGGCGTGACCGCTTGGCCGACCAGATTGATCGCCGAAAGCGGCAGGGCGCCTGGGAAAGTGCCGAGTTTCGGGTCGACGAACAGGCCGCTGACATAGTCCTGGCGCAACAGGGCGGAGATGGTCCGCGCCGCCAGCGCCGGCTTGTCGACGCCGGGGCTGTCGGGCAGATAGATCAGGTCGGAGCCGCCATTGGCCGCGATGACCAGTTCGGGATGGGTGGGGTCAGTGCCGAGCAGGCCATTGCCGCCCTTGCTGTGCTGGCCGGGTTCGACTTTGCTGTTCTCGGCGTCGGGATCGAACAGCGGCAGGTCGAGCGCGGCGGCGAGGTCGAGCGCCACGAAACCGGGCGGCAGGAAGCCGGGTGGCACGTCCGAATAGCTGCCCTGCGCCGCGCCGCTGCTTCGGCTTTGCTTGGAAATGGTCGAAAATCCGTGGTCGGCGGCGATGATGATGTCGGTGGTTTGGGCGAGCCCGAGCGCGTCCAGGCTCTCGCGCAGACGCGCCACCTGGGTGTCGGCATTGCGGATGGCGGCCAGCGAGGTCGGACCATTGATGCCGGGGGTCAGGCTGGTACCGCCATCACTCTGATTATGCTGGGTGCCGTCGGGGTCGCGAGACCAATAGACCAGCAGGAAGGGCTTCTTGTCCTCCTTGAATTTCGGCAGCAGCAAGGTCGTGATGACCTTGGTGAAATAGCTTAGTTGCTGAGTGTTGGCGACCTTGGTATCCGGCAACCCATTGTCGCCCCGGCTCGGCGTCGCCACGGTGATGTCGTGCATGGTCATCGACTCGGCCAGCCAGGAGGGCAGAGTAACCCCATCCGAGCGGCCGGTGCGGTCATCCATGACGATGGTCTGGCGTCCGTCGCGCATGGTATGACTGAAGATCAGTGCCGGGCCCAGCTTACCCACCACAGCGGTGTTGAATCCCTGCCGCGCCGCCTGCTCCAATACCGTCGTCTCGTCCAGATAATCGCCGCCGAGATGCTGATCAAGCTCACCCAGGATGGTGTCATTCTCGATGAAGGGCGTGACCGAGCCATTGGCGGCCTGGACCGGAAAACCACTATAGATTGTGTTGCTGAAATCGCCCGTATCGCCGAGATAATGGCCGGTGGCGAGGCCGGAGGCATTGGGCGTGGTGAAGGTCGGGAACAGGGAATGGCTGTTCTTGAAGGCGACCCCTGCTTGCGCCAGGGCGGCCATGGCGGGCGCCTGCTCGGCGGTCACCATCTCGGAGCGCAATCCATCGGGGACGAACAGAATGATATTGTGTGGTTCGGCGAGAGCGGCAGCGGCCCCGCAGGTCAGGCTGAGAGCGGTAGCAATGCAAAGGGCGCTGCGAAACATGAAGCCAGTCTCCTGAAAAGATACCAGCTACCCTAGCGACAGGAGGTTGAGCGCCAAACCAAATTTTTGTTAAAGCGAGCGGTAGCGATTAGTGGCGCTGACCAAGGCCGCGCGGATGCCCGGTTCCATCGCCGAATGGCCGGCGTCGGGGATGATGTGATAGGCGGCGCCAGGCCAGGCGCGGGCGAGGGCGTCGGCGCTCGCGATCGGGCAAACCATGTCATAGCGGCCCTGCACGATGGTCGCCGGCAGGCCGTGCAGACGATGGATCTGGCGCAGCAATTGGCCCTCTTCCATGAAGCCGCGATGGATCATGTAGTGCGCCTCGATGCGGGCCATCGCCAGCACCGCGCTCGACATGCGCGGATCGCCCGGTTCGACCATCAGGCGCGAACAGGATTCCTCATAGGTGCACCAGCATTGCGCCGCCGGCAGATGGATTTTGGGGTTGGGGTCGCTCAATCGGCGGAAATAGGCGTTGAGCAGATTGTCCCGTTCGGGCGGCGGGATGAAGTCGCGGAACATACGGCCGGCTTCGGGGAAGACCCGGCTCATCATGCGCATGAACCAATCGACCTCGGCATCGGTGAAGAGGAAGATGCCTCGCAAGACGAAGCCGAGACAGTGTTGCGGATGGGCTTCGCCATAGGCCAGAGCCAGGGTGCTGCCCCAGGAGCCACCAAACACCAGCCATTGCTCGACGCCAAGAGTGAGACGCAGAGCTTCCAGATCATTGATCAGATGGGCGGTGGTATTTTCGCTGATATCGGCGTTCGGCGTCGAGCGGCCGGCGCCGCGCTGATCGAACAGGATGATGCGATAATGCTGCGGATCGAAAAAGCGCCGATGTACCGGTGCGCAGCCGGCGCCGGGTCCGCCATGCAGAAAAATCACCGGCACGCCGCGCGGATTGCCGGTCTCTTCCCAATAGATCTGATGCTGGCCGCCGACCGCCAGCCAGCCATGGCGGGTCGGTTCGATCGGCGGATAGAGTTCCACAAGAAGATCCCGATCGCCTCTCATGCTTCGCCTCTCATGCTTCAATCGTTCGCAGGATCTGACCATCTGGGGCGAACAAGGCGGCCAGGAGCGGTCCGCCGAAGCCGCTGCCGGCGTCGAGGGAAACAGTGAAAGTAGTCTCCTGCAACCCGGCGTGACGGCGATCGAAGCCGCGGATGACCCGGCGATAGCCATTATAGGCTTCGGTCATCGAGGCGAAGCCGGAGCCACCCCACCAGAAGCTGTCGCTCTGCGCCGAGAGCGGTCGATGCGGATCGATGCCGGCATGCACGAACAGCAGCCCGCCATCTTCCGTGAAGGCGGCATGGCGCAGCGCGCTCATCAAGGCGTTATGGCCGTCATAGGCGCGCAAATTCTGCCGCAGCTGGTTGGTCCACCGGGTCAGCGCCACGGTGCCCTCGCGGGATGCGATGATGGCTTCTTCGACCGACGCGCCATAGGCTTGAATGGTCGGCTCGATGCCCTGGCCGACCATCCAGTTAAGGACCTGGACCGGGTTGGGGGCGAACTGCAATTGGAGAAGTTTTTGCCACATTTCCTCCTGGGCGCCACGCAGAAAGATGATGTTTTTGCAGTCCGCGTCTTTGCCGGACAGGGCAAGAATGGCGCGGCGGAACACCAGCAGCTCATCGATGGTCTGGCGGACCCGCTCACCATGCCCGGAGTAGTTCCCAAGATAAACGATCTGATCGTCCGGGTCGAAGGCGGCATACAGTTGCTCATGCAGGGCCGAAAGGCGGCCGGCCTCGCCATGCAGGGCGGATACCGCCCAGATGCGGCCGCCAGACGGTAATGTCGCGAAGATCGTTTGCTCAGATGACATGAAGCTGACCTGTGGCGCCGCGGCCAAACCCCTTCATCGACAGGCCATATGCCCGTCGCGGGGACAGATTAAGCGGCGTCGAGGAGCTTTTCCAGCTTTTGCGTCGCCTGTTCCGGAAGGATCGCCTCAACCGCGGCCAATTCGCTCGCCAAGCGCTCAAGTGCGGCCTCGTAGATCTGCCGTTCGCTGTAGGATTGATCGGGCTGGTTGGCGTTACGGTGCAGGTCGCGCACCACTTCTGCGATCGAAATCGGATCGCCGGAATTGATCTTCGCCTCATATTCCTGGGCGCGGCGGCTCCACATGGCACGCTTCACCTTGGCGCGACCGCGCAGTTTCTCGAGCGCGCTTTCCATGACGGTGCGCGAAGACAATTTGCGCAAACCCGACAGGCGCGCTTTCGGCACCGGTACGCGCAGGGTCATACGGTCTCGGTCGAAGGTGATGACAAATAATTCGAGTTCGTGGCCTGCGATCCGCTGACGCTCGATCGATGCGACCTTGCCCACTCCGTGGGTTGGGTACACCACATAGTCCCCTTCCAAGAAGGCATCATTGTCCATAAGTGTCATCCGAAATCCCTCTGCAGCCCACATGCCAAGCGCCGCACAGGTAAAAGAGACCTGCACCGTGCCGCCAAAGCGGTCGATCCGGATCCATCAAATTGCCTGTGTGGCCTGAGCCCAAATGGCCATACCGCCTAAGCGGCCGTCACCAAGCCTATTTCGGCGAGATTGTTTTTATAGCATGACAGGGAGGTTAAGAACAGATGAATTTCTCCCGCCCATAGCTTGTTGGCGGGATTCGATCGGAATTCAGCGTTTGGCCGGTGCGCTGCTGAGCAAAGCGGCTTTGCCTTCTTTGCCCTTCCACTCGTCAGCGTCCGGCAGCGCTGCGCCCTTGCGGGTGATGTTCGGCCATTCCGCGGAAAATTGGCGATTCGGTTCTTTCCAGTCAGTCGACCGTTTGTCGCTGTCCGGGAAAATCGCCTCGGCCGGGCATTCCGGCTCGCAGACGCCGCAATCGATGCATTCGTCGGGATTGATCACCAGAAAATTTTCACCTTCATAGAAACAATCCACCGGGCATACTTCAACGCAATCCGTATATTTGCATTTGATGCAGGCTTCGGTGACGACGTAAGTCATGATAACCACTCCGTGCGGGATATTTTCAGAAATTCGGGCCCTCGGTAACACAGCTTTATCCGCAGAGCAACTATAGGGTGGTAATATCAAGGCTCCGATACAAGATCTGTGCATCCGGCGCGCTGCCGCGGCGCTCGGCCAGGGCCGTCACCTCGATAAGCTGCCGTTGCCGGCGCCCGCGCGGCAGTTCGATGCGGTCGCCCGGGCGCACCATGCTGTTGCATTTCGAAACAGTCAGGCCATTCAGCAGCACTTCGCCGGCCTCGATCCAGCTCTGCGCCAAATTGCGCGATTTGCAGAAGCGGGCGAAAAAAAGATATTTATCGATCCGCAGGTCACTCATCCGGGCGGCTGCTTCAGCCGGCCGCGCAACGACGCGAAGGGCGAGTGCTCGTCGATCGGACGGATCCTCGGCGCTTTGACCGGCTTGTGGCGGCGTGGTTTGAAGGTCAGCAGATCTCCGTCCAGCTTTTGGGCATAGCCCAGCCCCTCCATGACCTTCAGCATATCCTCCGCCGTCACGCCCAAGGAGGACAGCCATTGGGCAGGAGGCACGAGGGGTCCCTGGCGGGCCAATTTGCGCAGATCTGCTGCAAATCGTTCCAGCATGTCAAGGCGGAGCGCGACCGGCCCGAGCGTGCGATAGCCGACCGCTTCGTAAAAGGCCGCGGGCAGGGTGGCGGGTAGTGAAACCCGTCCGGGCGGCGGGGCCGCGATCCATTCCCGGCCACGATGCAGGCACCATAACAGAGCCCGCGTCGCCTGGATGCGGGGTTTCAACAGGTCGGGCAGAAACACGCTTTCGAGCCCAAGTCGGACGCCGCGCCGGGCCAAAATCGTGCGATCCTGTTCGGTCAAGCGGTCGAGCGGCGCGGCGACGCTCCGGCGCGGCAGCGAGCCGAGATGCTCGGCCAATTGAAAGAGCAGCCCGCGCACCGGGCCGGACAGAGTGTCGCCGTCTGAAATCAGCAGGGGTTTGAACTGGTCGTCGAGAGTGGTGGTGAGCCAGGTGGTCAGGCGCGCCTCGACATCCCGTTTGACCGCGCCTTCCAGCCAATCCGATGTCAGCAGCTCGAGACCGGGACGCAGCGGCAGGGCGCCGGCTGTCAGGGTGGCGACCGGAGCGCCCCGCCAGGTCACCTGTCCCTGTCCGTCAAGGGCGAAGGCGCTGTCCGCATCGCTGCAGAGCCGGGCCACCCGGCCGGCGATTTCCGGAACCAGCGCCGCGCGCGCCGCCGCCGAAAGGGCGCGCGCCTCACTGCCGCTATCGCTGCGATCGACCTTGAATCGAAAGCCGATCAGCCGGCCGATCTTTTCGCCCTCGACCTTGACCTCGCCGTCGCTCGCGACATGGGAGGTCAGCTGTTCATCGCCCCTGAGCTTTTTGACCAGAATGGCAGTGCGGCGGTCGATGAAGCGCTGGGTAAGACGCTGATGCAGGGCGTCCGACAGGCGATCTTCCAGGGTTCGGGTGCGCTCCTGCCACATCGTACTGTCGGCGACCCAATCGGCGCGGTGACTGATATAGGTCCAGGTCCGCACATTGGCGATGCGGTTCATCAGCGTATCGATATCGCCGTCGGTGCGGTCCAGGCGTTTGACCTGCCGATCGAGCCAATCCGGGGGCAGCCTGCCTTGTTTCTCGGTCAGATGATGAAAGAGGGCGCCCAGCAATTTGCTGTGCTGCTCGGCCAGGCTTTTGCGAAAATCCGGGATCTGGCAGACCTCCCACAATAATCTCACCCGATCGGGGGTCTGGGCACGGGAAAGCGCGTCAGCATCGCGCGACAGAGCGGACAGGGCCAACCGGTCATCAGCATCGCGAGCCCGCACCAACCCGGGGATATCGGGGAGTTGGTCGAGGCTGTTGATCAGCGCGCCGACCGAGGTGAAGCGCAGTGCGCTATTTCGCCATTGCAGTTTTTTTAAGGGCGAGAAGTGATGATTTTCAACGGCCTCGACGATCATCGGGTCGAGGCCCGGCACGTCGCCGGTGGTGCCGAAGCTGCCGTTATTCATGTGTCGGCCGGCGCGGCCGGCAATCTGCGCCACTTCTGTGGCTTCAAGCGCGCGCGCCACCTGGCCGTCGAATTTGCGGCCCGACGCGAAGGCGACATGGTCGACATCCATATTGAGGCCCATGCCGATGGCATCGGTGGCGACCAGATAATCGACCTCGCCGGCCTGATAGAGGGCGACCTGGGCGTTCCTGGTGCGAGGGCTCAGTGCGCCCAGCACCACGGCGGCGCCGCCCCGCTGGCGGCGGATGAGTTCGGCCAGCGCATAGACCTCGGCCGCTGAAAAGGCAACAATGGCGGAGCGCGAGGGCAGGCGGGTGATTTTGCGCGCCCCGGTGTAAGAAAGACTTGAGAGTCGCGGGCGAGTGATGAATTCCGCCTCGGGGACCAGCCGCCGGATCAACGGCTTGATGGTCTCGGCGCCCATGAACATGGTTTCATCCGTGCCTCGCGCATGCAGCAGCCGGTCGGTAAAGATATGGCCCCGCTCCGGGTCGCCGCACAGCTGGATTTCGTCGATCGCCAGGAAGCCAACCTGCCGGTCGAGCGGCATGCTTTCGACGGTGCAGACGAACCATTGGGCGTAAGGCGGGATGATTTTCTCCTCGCCGGTGACCAGGGCAACGAGGTTGACTCCCTTGAGGCGGACGATACGGTCGTAATTTTCCCGCGCCAGCAGACGCAGCGGAAAACCGATCATGCCGGTGCGGTGGCCCAGCATGCGTTCAAGCGCCAAGTGGGTTTTGCCGGTATTGGTGGGACCCAGCAGGGCGATCACCCGTCCGGCGGACTCTCTGGCTGTCATGGCTGTATCGCTATTTTTCTGTGAGAAATCCGAGCGAGGTCTCTCCGCGGCAGGGCAGGCGCCGCGGAGAGACCGGGCTCGCTATTGCGCGGCGGCGCGGACCTTCACTTCGCCGCGGCTCCGGGCGGTATAGTCGCGCAGTTGACGCCCCATGCAATCGAAGGCGTCGCGGAGCGCCACCGAAACATCCTCATTGATATGCGGATCTTTCGGATCGCGACCGGCCACCAGTTCGGCGCCGGGCACAGTGATGCTTATCCTGATATGGAAGGGCTCGCCCTTTCGGTGCAGGCTGCTGGTGTTCTTGTGGTGCGCCTCGACCACAACGCGGCAGCTGGTGATGCGCTCGCATATTTGCTCGAGCTTGGCGGCTTTTTCGCGGATACGCTCCTCTAAGGCGTTGGAATGATCGATACCATGAAATGTAATCTGAAGCGGTATCTTCATGAGCCTCTCCGTCCTTGGTTATGGACCGTCACGGCTGTTTTGCGGCAAAACGCCGCTTGCGTTCCGCCGGTCCTGTCCTCATATCCTGTCACCGCAGACTGCCCTCTGCGTTTGGATAAGCAACAAGGTTACTCCTCTCATGGCCGAAGAAAAGCTGAGTTTTCAAGCCGAGGTCGCGAAGCTCCTCGATATCGTCGTTCATTCGCTCTACAGCAACCCGGAAATCTTCCTTAGAGAGTTGATTTCCAACGCTTCTGACGCTTGCGAGAAATTGCGCTATGAAAGTTTGACCGACGCCGCTTTACTCGAAGGAAGTGCTGATTTTTCCATTAAACTGGTTCCCGACAAGGACAAGCGGGTGCTGACCATCATCGATAATGGCATCGGCATGAACCGCGCGGAGCTGGTCGACAATCTCGGCACCATCGCGCGGTCGGGTACGGCTGCCTTTCTCGCGGCAGCCAAATCAGACAATAAGGCTGATCTGGCGCAGATCGGACAGTTCGGTGTCGGATTCTATTCGGCCTTCATGGTCGCCGACCGGGTCGAGGTGCTGACCCGAAAGGCCGGCGAAACCCATGGCTGGCTGTGGAGCTCGGATGGCAAGGGCGAATTCACCGTCGCGGAGCAGGCCGAGGTGGCGCGCGGCGCGGAGATCCGCCTGCATCTTCGCGAGGACAAGCAGGAGTATCTGGAAAGCTTTCGCCTGACCCGCATCGTCAAGACCTACTCGGACCACATCGCCCTGCCGGTGATCCTGGTGGCGGACGGCAAGGAAGAGACTGTCAATAGCGCTTCGGCGTTGTGGACCCGCCCGAAGAGTGAGGTTACCCCTGAGCAATATAAAGAATTCTATCACCATGTGGCGCATGCCTTCGATGAGCCTTGGCTGACCCTGCACTACAAAGCCGAGGGAGCGATCGAATATACCAGCCTGCTGTTCATCCCGAGCCAGAAGCCGTTCGACATCTTTAGCCCGGAACGCAAGCAGCAGGTCAAGCTCTACGTCAACCGCATCTTTATCACCGATGACTGCGCCGAGCTGCTGCCGCCCTATATGCGTTTCCTGCGCGGTGTGGTGGACAGCCACGACCTGCCGCTCAATGTGAGCCGTGAAATGCTGCAGCATAATCCGGTATTGGCCAAGATGCGGACCGGGTTGGTGAAACGGGTGCTGTCCGAGATCAAGAAGAAATCCGAGGCGGAGGATGGCGATTATGCCGCTTTTTGGGAGTCGTTCGGTGCGGTGCTGAAGGAAGGCCTCTACGAGGATTTCGAGCGGCGGGAAGACATTCTGTCCTTGTGCCGGTTTCGCACCACCAAGTCCGATCAGCCGATCAGCCTGACCAGCTATCTCGAACGGATGAAGGAAGGCCAGGACGCGATCTATATGATTACCGGCGACGATCTGGCCCGCCTCAGGCAGAGTCCACAATTGGAAGGCTTTGCCGCGCGGGATGTCGAAGTCTTGCTGCTGACCGATCCGATTGACGAATTCTGGCCCGGTGCCATCGGTCAATTCCAGGAGAAGCCCTTCCGTTCGGTGGCCCAGGGCGCCGCCGATCTGTCGGCGATCAAGACCGAAGAAAAACCCGAAGACGAAGCCAAGCCGGCTGCGGCTGAGGGGGCGATGGATGCCCTGGTCGCCGTCTGCAAGCTGGTGCTGGGCGATCAGGTCAAGGATGTGCGCAGCTCCGGCCGCCTGACCGAAAGCGCGGTCTGCCTGGTCGCCGATGACGGTGATATGGGGATCCATCTCGAGAGGCTTTTGCGCCAGCATCAGCAGACCAACGCCCGTCCGCCGCGAATTCTGGAGCTCAATCCGCGTCATCCGGCGATAAGGCATCTGGCTGATCAGGCGGGGCAAGAGAATGCCGCCGCCACTCTGGGCGACGCAGTCTGGCTGCTATTCGATCAGGCCCGCATCATCGAGGGTGAGACGCCGGCCGACCCGCAAGCTTTCGCGCGTCGTCTATCGCATCTGCTGGAGCGGGATGGGTAAGCCTTGGTCGCGGAAGAGGAGGCGGCTCATCGACGTCGATAGTTGCCTCTTCGCCACAGTGTTGCCGTAATTATTCTGATCGATTGATGTTGCGGTGCATCTGGTCTAGAACCGGAAGGTAAATACTGTCTTTCTGGCTTCGGGCCGCCCCATGAATATCGATCTCGCGCGTACATTTTTGGAGATTGCCGAAACCGGCAATTTCAATAAGGCAGCCGAACGTCTGGATGTTACCCAGTCGACCGTGTCCATGCGCATCAAGGCGCTGGAGGACGAAATCGGCCGTCCCTTGTTCACCAGGAGCAAGATGGGCACCGAACTCACCCCGGCTGGCCTGCAATTTCGCCGCTATGCCAGCACTCTGGTACGGGTATGGGAACAGGCGCGTCACGATATCGCCCTGCCGCCCGGCTTTCGCGCCGCCCTGACCGTCGGCGGCCAATTTTCGCTGTGGGACCGCATGTTGTTGCGATGGGTGCCTTGGATGCGGTCGGCCATGCCCGATGTCGCCTTGAAGGTCGAGGTCGGTCTGTCGGACGGGCTGATGCGGCAATTGAGCGAGGGGCTGATCGATATCGGGGTCATGTATTCGCCGCTGTCGCGCCCGGGACTTATCACTGAGAAACTGATGGAAGAACGCCTCGTGCTGGTCTCGACCAAGCCGCGGCAGATCTCGCAATGGGATGAAAGTTACGTTTTCGTCGATTGGGGGCCTGAATATCGCGCCGCCCATGCGCAGAACTTTCCCGAGATGGCCACGCCGGCCGTCTCGGTTGGGTTGGGAGCACTCGGGCTGCAGCATATGCTGGCCAATGGCGGCTTCGGTTATTTCCCCATGCGGGTGGTCAGGCCCTATCTGCTGGATGGGCGGCTTTGCACCGTCGCCGATGCGCCGGAATTTCGCCGTCCGGCCTATATGACCTATCCGATCGCCGATGAGCAGCTGGGCGATATTTTACGCACCGCCGTGCGGGGGCTTCGCTATGTGGCGTCCCTGGAGGCTGAAGACTGACGTCAGTCCGGTTCTTGACCAGCTTAATCGAACAATTTAGCGCGCGCTTCGTCCATCAAGGTCATGAGCTGCTGCGGTTCGACCTTATCGCTGCTCATCAGCCGCAACAGGATCGGGTCTTGCAGCATGTCGTGCAGGCGCGGTTCCTCCATCGACGGATTGTCGCTCGCCAGACGACGGCCTCCCTTCTGTTTAGCGCAAAGTCCGAGCGCCGCTAATGATGCGACCTGCTTGGTGCGAAAGGCATTCGATTTCATTACCTGCCCCCATCTCAACACATGACTCTCTCTTTGATTTATTATCATGGCAGATAACCTTAACAAAAAGCAAATTATCCACAGATTTATCCGCAATATCGCAGATATGTAACATCGGAATCATTTGCTGCATCGCATATAAATCCACAGGTAACTCACTTGCTGTGGATAAATATGCCGGCTCGCCGGGCGGCGGTCTGACGATGGACCGCGCGCCATCGGCGGATAAAACTTAATAAATCAGCGCCTAAACAGCGATCTTATCCGCGGTTTCCCGGAAAGAGGTGATCCGGTCGAAATTCATATAGCGATAAGTGTCGGCGGCGTCCTTGTTGAGAATCGCCACCTGTTCGAGATATTCCGCCGCCGTCGGGATGCGCCCGAGGAGCGCTGCCACCGCTGATAATTCCGCCGAGGCGAGATAGACCCTGGTGTCGATGCCGAGGCGGTTGGGGAAATTCCGCGTCGAGGTCGACATGGCGGTCGCGCCTTTGCGGATCTGCGCCTGATTGCCCATGCAGAGTGAACAGCCCGGCATCTCCATGCGCGCCCCGGTCCGACCCAATATGCCGTAATAGCCTTCCTCGGTCAGGATCATGGCATCCATCTTGGTTGGTGGCGCCACCCACAGCCGCACCGGGATGTCGCTCTTGCCCTCCAGGATCTTACCGGCGGCGCGGAAGTGGCCGATATTGGTCATGCAGGAGCCGATGAACACCTCGTCGATCTTGTCGCCTGCCACTTCCGACAGGGTTTTCACATCGTCGGGATCGTTCGGGCAGGCCAGGATCGGTTCCTTGATCTCGGCCAGATCGATGTCGATGATCGCGGCATATTCGGCGTCGATGTCGGGCTGCAGCAGTTCGGGCTTGGCGATCCAGGCTTCCATGGCGGCGATCCGCCGTTCCAGCGAGCGGCGATCCTCATAGCCTTCGGCAATCATCCATTTCATCAGGGTGATGTTCGAGGTCATATATTCGATGATCGGCGTCGGGTTGAGTCGCACCGTGCAGCCCGCCGCCGACCGTTCGGCCGAGGCATCGGTCAGCTCGAAAGCCTGCTCGACTTTCAGATCGGGCAATCCCTCGATTTCGAGGATGCGGCCCGAATAGATGTTCTTCTTGCCTTTCTTCTCGACGGTCAGCAGCCCTTGCTTGATGGCGTATAGCGGTATGGCATTGACCAGATCGCGGAGCGTCACGCCGGGCTGCATGGTTCCCTTGAACCGCACCAGCACGCTCTCGGGCATGTCGAGCGGCATGACCCCGGTGGCAGCGGCAAAGGCGACCAGACCGGAGCCGGCCGGGAAGGAAATGCCGATCGGGAAGCGGGTGTGGGAATCGCCGCCGGTGCCGCACGTGTCGGGCAGCAGCAGGCGATTGAGCCAGGAATGAATCACCCCGTCTCCGGGCCGCAAGGACACGCCGCCTCGGTTCGAGATGAAAGAGGGCAGGTCATGATGGGTCTTCACATCGACCGGCTTGGGATAGGCGGCGGTGTGGCAGAAAGACTGCATCACCATGTCGGCCGAGAAGCCGAGGCAGGCGAGATCCTTCAACTCGTCGCGCGTCATCGGGCCGGTGGTGTCCTGCGAGCCCACCGTGGTCATTTTCGGTTCGCAATAGGTGCCCGGCCGCATGCCTTGGCCTTCCGGCAGGCCGCAGGCGCGGCCGACCATCTTCTGGCCGAGCGTGAAGCCCTTGCTGCTCGCCGGCGGCAGGGCCGGCAGGCGGAACAGGGTCGAGGCGGGCAGGCCCAAGGCGTCGCGCGCCTTGGCGGTGAGGCCGCGGCCGATGATCAGGGGAATGCGGCCGCCGGCGCGAACCTCGTCGAAGATGACCTCGGACTTGACCTTGAACTCGGCGATCACCTGGCCGTTTTTCAGCGCCTTGCCATCATAGGGGCGCAGCTCGACCACATCACCGGTTTCCATCTCCCCGACATCGAGCTCGATCGGCAGGGCGCCGGCATCCTCCATGGTGTTGTAGAAAATCGGCGCGATCTTGGCGCCCAGGCAGACCCCGCCAAAACGCTTGTTCGGCACGAATGGAATGTCTTGGCCGGTCCACCACAGCACCGAATTGGTCGCCGATTTGCGCGATGAGCCGGTACCGACCACATCACCGACATAAGCCACCTGATGCCCGCTCTTGAACAGCGCTTCAAGCTGCTTGATCGGGCCGCGCTTGCCGGGTTCCTCAGGTTCAATTCCCGGCCGCGGATTTTTCAGCATCGCCAGCGCATGAAGCGGAATGTCCGGGCGGCTCCAGGCATCGGGCGCGGGGGAAAGATCGTCGGTATTGGTCTCGCCGCCGACCTTGAAGATGGTGACGGTCAGGCTTTGCGGAACTTCCGGGCGGAGCGTGAACCACTCGGCATCGGCCCAGCTTTGCAGCAGGGTCTTGGCGCTCTGATTACCCCGATCGGCCAATTCCTTGACGTCATGGAAATAGTCGAACACCAGGAGCGTGGTCTTCAGGCCCTGCACGGCGGCGGCGGCGCATTCCGGGTCTTCCAGCGCGGCGATCAGCGGCTTGATATTGAAGCCGCCCAGCATGGTGCCGAGCAATTCTGTCGCATGGATGCGCGAAATCAGCGGGCTGGCATCCTTGCCATCGATGATCGCCGCAAGGAACGCGGCCTTCACGGCGGCGGCGTCATCGACGCCGGCCGGCACGCGGTGGGTGATCAGGTCGAGCAGAAAGTCACCCTCGCCCGGCGGCGGCGCCTGCAGCAGGGTGACCAGCTGACCGGTTTGTTCGGCGGTCAGGGGAAGGGGCGGAATACCGATGGCGGCGCGCTCGGCGACATGCTGACGATAGGATTCAAGCATGGGTAGATCCTCTCTCAAATGAAAGTTACGGAAGGACACGAGTCGCTCGATCCGCGGCCCGCCCGGTGCGCCGAAATATTGTCCGTTCCTCTGTTATCGGGCGCACAATACTCCCCTCAGCTCCAAGGGAAAAGAATTACTCGCGCTCCGCATCTTGGGCGCTGTCATTCCGCTTGGCGACGAACAGATTTTTGCTATGGTGCCGCCCCATGGCCATGCCGATGACGATCTCCCAATTCCCCGCGCTGCTGCATGCCGAGGGTCTCGCCTGCCGGCGCGGCGAGCGTCTGATCTTCGAGGGATTGCGCCTTAACGTTCCGGAGGGTGGAGCGCTGCTGCTGCTGGGACCCAATGGCAGCGGCAAATCCAGCCTGCTGCGCGTGCTGGCTGGATTGCTGAGGGCCCATGCCGGCAGCGTGCACTGGGCCGGGCGGCCGCTCGCCGATGACCGCGAGGCCCATGCCGGACGCGTGCATTATGTCGGGCATCAGGATGCGCTGAAGACTGTCCTGACGGTCCGAGAGAATCTGCTTTTCTGGTCACGCTTACAAGATCCCGATGTTTCACCGGCGCGGGTCGAAGCCGCCTTGGCAGCCATGGCGCTGGCGCCGTTGGCCGATCTGCCGGTTCAGCTTCTGTCGGCCGGTCAGCGCCGTCGCCTGGCCCTGGCGCGGCTGCTGGCGGCCGAGGCTCCACTCTGGCTGCTCGACGAGCCGAGCGTTGGTCTCGACCTCGCGTCGGTCGGCCGGCTCGAGGCGATGCTCGCCGCCCATCGCGCCACGGGTGGCGTGGTGGTGCTGTCGACCCATGTCGATCTGGACCTGCCGGATGCGCAGATCCTGCAGCTCGATCATTTCGTTCCGAAATTCCGGCCCATCGCCGAGATGGGGCAGGAGGCCTGGCTGTGAGCCGTCTTTGGACCATGGTCCAACGCGATCTGCGTCTGGCCCTTCGTCATGGCAGCGACAGTCTCACGGTGGTCGGATTTTTTGTTCTCACCGTCACCCTGTTTCCCTTCGGCCTCGGCCCGGAAAGCAATTTGCTCGAGCGCACCAGCGCCGGAATTTTGTGGGTGACCGCGCTTCTGGCCTCGATGCTGTCGCTCGACCGGCTATTCCTGAGCGATTATGAGGATGGTTCGCTCGAATTGATGGCGCTCACCCCGACCTCGCTGGAAATTCTGGTGTTCGGCAAAATCATCGCCCATTGGCTGACGACGGCCTTGCCGGTGATCGTCGCGGCGCCAATATTAGCGCTGTTGCTGCATTTGCAGGCGGACGGATTTGTCACCCTGCTGCTGACCCTGCTGCTCGGGACGCCGACCCTCAGCCTGATCGGCGCCATGGGTGCGGCGCTGGTGTTGGGGGCGCGTCGCGGTGGTGTCCTCTTGTCTTTGCTGATCCTGCCGCTCTATGTTCCGGTGCTGATCTTTGCGGTCGGCGCCGTCGATGCCGCGGTGCAGGGTCTGCCGGTGCGTGGCCATCTATTGATTCTCGGCGGATTGTTGCTGGCGGCTCTGCCGCTCGCGCCGCTCGCCACCGTGGCGGGGCTCCGGCAAGCGGTAGAATAGGTTTGATGTGGAGAAAGGGCGCGTCATGAGTTTCTTCTCACAACGTTTCGCCAACCCGACCCGATTTTTGCGATTCGCCTCGGCAATCCTGCCTTGGTGTGCCGCTGGGACCATCGTGCTGCTGGCGGCTGGCGTCTATTTCGCGCTGGTCGACAGCCCGGCCGATTATCAGCAAGGCGAGTCGGTGCGCATCATGTATGTCCATGTGCCGTCCGCCTGGCTGGCCATGGCCGGCTATGCCACGGTGGCCATGGCGTCGGGGGTCGGGTTGATCTGGAAACATCCGCTGGCCGATCTCACCGCGAAGTCGGCCTCGCCGATCGGCGCCTGTTTCGCGCTGCTCTGTCTGGTTACCGGCTCGCTGTGGGGCAAACCGATGTGGGGTGCCTGGTGGGCCTGGGACGCCCGGCTGACCTCCATGCTGCTGCTTTTCTTCCTCTATCTCGGCCATATGGCGTTGCTGGGCGCATTCGACGACGCGGCGCGCGGGGCCAGGGCGGCGGCGATCCTGGCCTTGGCCGGCGTGGTCAATCTGCCGGTGATCAAATTTTCCGTCGATTGGTGGAATACGCTGCATCAGCCGGCCAGCGTCAGCCGCATGGGCATGCCGGCGATCGATCCAAAAATGCTCTTGCCCTTGTTGTTGATGGCGATCGGCTACACTTTCTTCTTTGCGACGGTTCTCCTGTTGCGGATCAAGGGTGAGATTCTCGCCGCCAAGATCCGAGCCCTGCGCCTCGGTCAGGTGCAAGCGGCACGGGTTTGAGGGTGTTGGCGTGAGCAGATGAGATGAGCGATTATTGGGCGATGGGCGGCTATGCCGCGTTCGTGTGGCCAGCTTATGGAGTGTCGGCGCTGGTCATGGCCGCCTTGGCGGTCACCGCCTGGCGCGGCCTCCGTCGGAAGGAAATCGATCTGGCGCAGTTGCAGGCGATCAGGCAGTCGCTGCAGACCCCAATCGGTAACGAAATAGCGGATAATGAAATATTGGGCGATAAACGATCATGACCCGCAAACAACGCCGCCTTTATTTCGTTCTGTTGGGACTGCTGGCTCTCGGCGGTGCGACCGCCCTGGTGCTGACCGCCATGAGCGACACGCTGGTCTATTTTTACACCCCCTCGCAAATGGCCGGCAAATCTATCGGACCTGGCCGGCGTCTCCGCATCGGCGGGCTGGTGGAACAGGGGTCGGTCGCCAAGCGGGACTCCACCGTGACATTCACCATCACCGATCTGACCGCGACGCTTCCGGTGACCTATACCGGCGTGCTGCCCGATCTGTTTCGCGAGGGCCAGGGGGTGGTCGCCGAGGGTCGGCTGGAACGCGACGGCACCTTCCACGCCAGCGAAGTCCTGGCCAAGCATGATGAAAAATATATGCCGAAAGAGGTCGCCGACGCTTTGAAGAAGTCGGGGCGCTGGCAGGAGGGCGCAAAACCATGATCCCTGAGACCGGCCAATTCGCCCTGATCCTTGCGCTGCTGGTGGCGCTGGTCCAGTCGAGCATCCCGCTGATTGGCGCGGCGCGCCAGGACCAGGCCGCCATGGCGCTGGCGCGTCCGGCGGCGCTCGCCCAATTCCTGCTGATCGCCATCGCTTTCGGTGCACTGATGAGCTGTTATGTCACGAGCGATTTTTCAGTGCTGAATGTCGTCGAGAATTCCCACACCGACAAGCCGATGCTCTACAAGATCAGCGGCGTCTGGGGCAATCATGAAGGCTCGATGCTGTTGTGGGTGCTGATTCTCAGTCTCTATGGCGCGGCGGTGGCCCTGTTCGGGCAGCAATTGCCCCCCGGTCTCAAAGCCCGCGCGCTCGCCGTGCAGGCGTTGATCTCGGTCGGCTTCCTGCTGTTCATCCTGCTGACCTCGAACCCCTTCACCCGCGTCGATCCGGCTCCCCTGAATGGCAATGGCCTCAATCCGCTGCTGCAGGATCCTGGTCTGGCCTTTCATCCGCCCTTCCTCTATCTCGGTTATGTCGGCTTCTCGATGGCCTTCTCCTTCGCCATCGCCGCCCTGATCGAGGGTCGGGTCAATGCCGCCTGGGCGCGCTGGGTAAGGCCCTGGACCCTCGCCGCCTGGGCTGCCCTGACCCTGGGGATCGCCATGGGCTCCTGGTGGGCCTATTACACGCTGGGCTGGGGCGGATGGTGGTACTGGGATCCGGTCGAAAACGCGTCCTTCATGCCGTGGCTGTGCGGTACGGCGCTGTTGCACTCGGCGATCGTCGTGGAAAAGCGCGACGCCTTGCGTGGCTGGACGATCTTGCTGGCCATCCTGACTTTTTCCCTCTCGCTGCTCGGCACTTTCCTGGTTCGCTCGGGCATTCTGACCTCGGTCCATAGCTTCGCCTCCGATCCGGCGCGCGGCGTGTTTGTGCTGGCCTTGCTCGGCATCGTCACCGGCGGATCGCTGCTGCTGTTTGCTTTTCGAGCCGGCAAACTCGATGGCGGCGGTCTGTTCGCGCCGATCTCGCGCGAGGGTGCGCTGCTGTTGAACAATGTGCTGCTCGCGACCACCGCCGGCGCGGTCCTGCTCGGCACGCTCTTTCCCTTGATCGCCGATGCGCTTGATCTCGGCAAAGTGTCGGTGGGGCCGCCCTTCTTCAACGCGATCTTCCTGCCTTTAATGGTTCCGCTGGTGATGGTGATGGCGGTCGGACCGTTCCTCGCCTGGAAGCGCGGCGATCTGGCCGGCGCTCTCGGCCGGCTGAAATTCGTGCTGGCACTCAGTCTGCTGATCGCCCTTGCTTCCTGGCTGATCGAAGGCGGCAGCGCGTCGCCGCTGTGGGCGGCGGGCGGCATTGCGCTCGCCTCCTGGCTGGGCGTCAGTGCGCTGCTCGAATGGGCGGAACGGATCAAACTCTGGCGGGCGCCCCTGAACGGTTTGCTCACCCGCATCTGGCGGGCGCCGCGCTCGGCCCATGGCATGACCCTTGCCCATTTCGGCATGGCCATCACGATCGCCGGGATCACCGGGTCGACGGCCTGGAAATCGGAACATATCCAGGTCATGCATAGTGGCGACAGCGTCGATGTGGCGACCTATCGCCTGACGCTCGACTCGGTGGAAGACAATCTGCCCGGACCCAATTACACCGCTTCGCGCGCCCATTTCACGGCCCGCAAGGACGGTGTGGTGATCGCCGAAATGCTGCCGGAAAAGCGGCTCTATCGGACACCGCCCCGGCAGACCACCCAGGCGGCCATCCATACCAATATGCTGGGTGATCTTTATGTCGTGATCGGCGAGCCCGATCCCAAAGGCGGCTATGTGACCCGGCTCTATTACAATCCGCTGGCGCCCTGGATCTTCCTCGGCGCGGTGGTGATGGTGACGGGTGGTGGCGTATCGCTCTCGGACCGGCGTTTCCGGTTCGGCGCGCCGAAGCGGGCGGCGTCTGCCGTCACCGGGCGGGCCTGAGGTCATGGCCATGCTGCGTTGGCCGGTCCTGGTGCCGCTCGCCTGTTTCCTGCTGCTGTTCGGATTTTTCACCCTGCGGCTGGTTAAAATGAACCATGGCGACATGCCGAACGACATCACTACGGTTCTGATCGACAAGCAAATTCCACCCTTCGCCCTGCCGCCGCTGTTCGAGGGGAAGCCCGCGCTGACCAGCGGTGATCTGGCCGGCAAGGTGACCCTGGTCAATTTCTTTGCCTCCTGGTGCATTCCCTGTCGCGCCGAGCATCCCCTGCTGGCCACCCTGGCCGGCAAAGTCAATCTGGTCGGCATCGCCTATAAGAATGAGGCCAGCGATGCCCGCGCCTGGATTGGGGCGATGGGCAATCCCTATCAGGCCATCGCGCTTGACCGCGATGGAAGACTCGGCATCGATTTCGGCGTCTATGGTGTGCCGGAAAGCTATCTGATCGATCGCCAGGGGCGGATCCGCTATGCCTGGAAGAAACCCTTCGACCCGGACGAGATCCGCGACACCCTGCTGCCGCTGATCGCGGAGTTGAGCAAATGAGGCGCTGGCTCCTGATCCTGATGGTGCTGACGACATCGGGACCAATCTGGGCGGTACAGCCCGACGAGATGCTCAAGGATCCGCACTTGGAGGCGCGCGCCCGGGCTCTGGGGCGCGAGCTCCGCTGTCTGGTCTGCCAGAATCAGTCGATCGACGACTCCGACGCGGATCTTGCCCGCGATTTGCGTCTATTGTTACGGCAGAGACTTCTTGCTGGCGACAGCGACGCCCAGGCCAAGCAGTTTCTCGTCGACCGCTATGGCGATTATGTTCTGCTGCGGCCACCGTTCAAAGTGACCACTCTTGCCCTCTGGCTCGGGCCGGCGCTGATTTTGCTGGGCGCTGGCCTGGCCGCCGCCGGCGTCTATCGCCGCCATGCCGCTCTTGCCGCTCCGCCACTTTCTCCCGAAGAGGAGGCGCGCCTCGCGCCGTGGTTGAAGGACGACAGGACGTCATGACCCTCTGGCTGATTTTCGCCGTCCTCACCCTGGCGGTGCTGGCCCTGCTGTTATGGCCGCTCCTGCGCCGTCCGGCGGTGGCCGTTCCGCGCTTCGACTTCGATCTGCAGGTCTATCGCCAGCAATTGGCGGAACTCGACCGTGATCAGGAGCGCGGTCTGTTGGCGGCGGATCAGGTGGACGCGGCGCGGCTCGAGATCCACCGTCGCATGCTCGCCGCGGAAGCCGAGGCGCCCGTTGTCGGGCGCGCCTTTCCGCGCCATCTGATCCTGGCGGGTTGCCTCGCGATCGCGCTGCCGATCTTCGCCCTCGGTCTCTATGGGCTGCTGGGCGCACCCGGCCTGCCGGGCAGGCCGTTCGCGTCGCGCCAGTCCGATCCCGCTTTCAAGATGGCCGGCCTGATCGAACAATTGGCGGCCAAGCTCGCGGCAGCGCCCGATGGCGAGGGCTATCGCCGCCTCGCGGCGGCCTATTTGAGCCAGCAGCGTTTTGACGATGCGGTGGCGGCCTATGCGCGCGCCGAGTCCCTCGGCGCGCGGGACAGCGCGACGCTGGCGGGTCACGGCGAAGCCCTGGTGCTGGCGAGCGGCGGCATGGTCGTGCCGGACGCACGGCGGCTTTTTCTCTCGGCCCTGCAGCAGGACTCTGATAATCCCCAGGCGCGTTTCTATCTTGGTCTGGCGGAAACCCAGATCGGCGATTTCAGGAAGGCGGTCGCCATCTGGCGCGATCTGGAGGCCGGCAGCGCTGCGGACGCGCCCTGGCTGGCGGGTCTGCGCCAGCAAATCGCTGACGCAGGCCAGCAGGGCGGCTTCGATCCTGCTACGGTGCCTGCGCAACCCATCGCCCAACCCACCGCGCAACCCGCTACGAAAGCCAACGAGCGGGATCAGACCGCGGCCGCGATCAAAGCGCAGTCGCCCGAGGAGCAGGCCAAGACCATTCATTCCATGGTCGACGGCCTGGCCGCCCGCCTGGAAAAGCAACCCGATGATTTCGACGGTTGGATGCGCCTGGCGCTTTCCTATAAAGTGCTGGGCGAAAAGGATAAAGGCTTGGCCGCCGCCCGCCATGCCATCGCCCTCAAACCGGCGGCGGTCGAGCCCCGTCTGGCTTTGGCGCAGCTCCAGTTGGGGGAGGCCGATGACAAGGCCCTGCCGGCCGATTTTCTTGCCACGCTGCGCGAGGTGCTGGCCATTGATCCGGCGAATTCCACCGCGCTCTACTATCTCGGCACGGCTGCAGCGGTACGGGGAGACAAGGCTGAGGCCCGCCGCTTCTGGGAGAAATTGCTCAGCGTCATTCCCCAGGATCAGCCGGAACGGGCCGAGATCGCCAGCCGCCTGGCCTCACTTGCGAGATAGAGTCTGACGCGATCACTTTTGATTGCATAAGACTCACGGCGCCGCGGTCGGCTCTACCGACACAAAGAAACTAAACCGTCACGCGACCCACTAGAGCGCGATGACATTAGATTGACGCGAATCCGCGTCAATCTAATGTCTGAATCGCCCTCTAAACCATTGAATTAGAGACTGATTCAGCTAATAGATTTAATCGCAAAGCGATTCAAT